>Ga0335072_10000699_pt1 | contig 60674 bp, 59 predicted proteins | sample Lox_Sample_21_FD_206725 | JGI IMG/M metagenome (GOLD analysis project Ga0335072, IMG submission 206725) | Soil microbial communities from Loxahatchee National Wildlife Refuge, Florida, United States - Lox_Sample_2.1 | ecosystem: Environmental > Terrestrial > Soil > Wetlands | place: USA...
CGCGCCGATTGCTCCAGCACCGAGGCGTGGCCGGCGGAAGGGATCATCTCCATCCGCGCCCCCGCGATGTTGTCGCGCAACCAGACGGCGGCATCCTTGAAGGCCTGGCCTTCGTCCTCGCCACAGATCACCAAGGCCGGCGCCTTGATGCGCGGCGCGAGGTCGCGCAGATCCGCGGCGCCCAGGGCTTCGCAGGCCAGGCCATAACCCTCGCCGCTGCAGGCATGGAACGTGTTCCGCACCAACCGCACGGCGGGCGGGTTGGCGGCGACGAAACCGGGTGTGAACCAGATCTTTTCGATCGTCGGCAGCAGCGACGCCGGCCCATCCTTGCGCGCGGCGGCGGCGCGCACCACCCACATCTCGCGCGCCTCATCGGTGTAGCGCGGCGTGGTATCGAGCAATACCAGACGGTGCGTCATCGCCGGTTCCGTCGCGGCGAAACGCTGCGCCACCAGGCCGCCGAGCGAGATGCCCATGATATGCGCCCTGGCGATGCCTTCCCGCCGCAGCACGGCCGCGAGTTGTGCCGAAAGCTCCTCGATGCCGTAGGGGCCGGAGGGGAGCGCCGTCTCGCCGTGGCCGGGGAAATCGTAGGACAGCAGGGTGTAGCGGTCCGCCATCCCGCCCAGGCAGTCCCACAAATGATGCGTCATGCCGAGGCAATGCAGCATCACGACAGGCGGGCCGTTCCCGATGCGGTGCACGCGGATGGCGGACGGATCGAGCGGCAGGGTCGTTCGCATGCGGTCCCGTTTCCTGGTTGCAATCACGGGCGGAAGATTGCGGCGCCGCGCCCTGCCGCGCAATCCACTGCGAGACTTCTGCGCCCGGCCGGGCTTATGCTGGTGCCAATCGAGGCACGGCCTCACGATTGGGAGGAAACCATGGCCGATACCAGCAGCATCGCCGCCCCGCTCCGCCGCGCCGCCGAGACGGGCGACATCCCCGGCGTGGTCGCTGCCGCCGCGACGCGCGACGGCGTCATATTCGAAGACGGCTTCGGCGTCCGCGACCTCGGCAGCGGCGCGCCGATGACCGCAGATACCGTGGTATGGATCGCGTCCATGACCAAGGCGGTCACCGGGGCCTGCGCCATGCAGCTTGTGGAGCAAGGCAAGCTGTCACTGGACGGCGACATCGCCGCGGTGCTGCCCGAACTTGGCCGCGTGCAGGTGCTGGACGGGTTCGATGCCGACGGCAAGCCGCGCCTGCGTGCGCCGAAGCGCGCGATCACGTTGCGGCACCTGCTGACGCATACGGCGGGCTTCACCTACGACATGTGGAATGCCGATATGACCCGCTACATGGAGGTGACAGGCACGCCCGGCATCATCTCCTGCCAGAACGCGGCGCTGACCACGCCTCTGGTGTTCGATCCGGGCGAGAAATGGGAATACGGCATTTCCATCGACTGGGCAGGCAAGGCAGTGGAGGCGGTCTCCGGCCAGACCCTGGCGGCCTATATGGCGGAAAACATTTTTGCTCCGCTCGGCATGGCCGATACCGCGTTCCGCATCGGCGAGGCACAGCGCAAGCGCCTGGCGAAGATCCACGCACGCACGCCGGAGGGGATCGTCGCGACCGACACGGAAATCCCCCAGGAGCCGGAGTTCCATATGGGCGGCGGCGGACTTTATGCGACGGTCGGGGATTATCTGAAGTTCACGCAGATGATTCTGCACGGCGGGCGGTTCAATGGAGCGCAGGTGCTGCGGCCGGAGACGGTGGCGACCATGTCGCAGAATGCGATGGGCGGCGTGGTCTGCAATGCGATGAAGACGGCTGCTCCGGGGTTGACGCATGATGTCGATTTCCTCGCCGGCATGAAATGGGGGCTGAGCTTCCTGATCAACCCGCAACCGCTGCCGACAGGACGTTCGGCGGGAAGTCTGGCGTGGGCTGGGCTGGCCAATTCGTATTTCTGGATCGATCCGGCGCGGGGCGTTACCGGCGTTTATGCGGCGCAGTTGCTGCCGTTCTTCGATCCGGAGGCAGTGGCGGCGTTCGAGGGATTCGAGACGGCGGTATATCAGGCGGTGTAAGGGCGGGCGCGCCTCGTGTCATTGCGAGGCGCGCAGCGACGAAGCAATCGCCTCCGGGAACGTGCCGATGGCCGGCCAGGCTTTACTTGTGGCCAATCCCTTAAGTCCGTACGGGGCGACAACTACCGCCCGCGGCGCGCCGACTTTGCAGTGGCGCTAACGCCCTTTGCCGACGGCTTCTTTTTCGCAGAAGCCGCCGCTTTCTTCCCGGCGGCCGGGGCTGCTGCTGACGCCCGCTTGGCCGCCGTCTGGCGACGCGCCGGGGCTTTGGCCTTGCGCTGCTCCGCGGGGGCGGTCGACTTGCGCGGTGTCTTGGGCGGAGCAGTTGGTTGCGCTTCCGCAGCGGCAGCCGCAGGCGCACCAGCCTTTGCCGCCCCTCGCCGACCGCGCCGGCCGGCGGCGCCGCGCGGGCGCAGTTCCTTGCCCTTCTCTTTCAGCAGCGTCACCGCCTCGTCCAGCGTGATGTCGTCCATCATCACACCGCGGGGCAGGTTCGCGACCATCTTGCCGTGCTGCACATAGGGACCGAAGCGACCCTTGCGCACCGTCACCGGCTGCTTGTCCGCCGGGTGCTCGCCCATCGACCGCACGCTCGCCAGCTTCTTCGCCAGCAGGTCCATCGCCCGGTTCATGCCCAGCGACAGCACGTCGTCGTCGCGTTCCAGCGAGCCGTAGATCGCGCCCATCCGCACATAGGGGCCGAAGCGGCCGATCCCCACCTCGATCGGCTGCTTCGTTTCCGGATGCAGCCCGACCGTCCGCGGCAGCGACAGCAGGCCGACTGCCTGGTCCAGCGTGATCGCCGCGCCGTCCATGCCGCGCGGCAGCGAGGTGCGGCGCGGCTTCTGCTTCTTGTCCTCGCCGTTTTCGCCAAGCTGCACATACAGGCCATAGGGGCCGCGGCGGACGGTGACGTCTTCCGCCGTCTCCGGATGCGAGCCCAGCACCCGCATGCCTTCCTTCAGCGTCTCGCCGGAATCCTCGCCGGATTCGACCGCGAGCCGCCGGGTGTACTGGCAGTTGGGATAGTTGGAGCACCCGATGAAGCTGCCATAGCGTCCCAACTTCAGCCCCAGCCGCCCGTTACCGCACGCGGGACAGGCGCGGGGGTCGGTGCCGTCCTCGCGTTCGGGGAAGAAATGCGGGCCCAGGTCCTGGTCCAGCGCCGCGATCACGTCGCTGATCTTCAGGTCCTTGGTTTGCTCGACCGCCCTGGAAAACTCGTCCCAGAAGTCGCGCAGCATGGCGCGCCATTCGACGTTGCCCTCGGCGATCTCGTCGAGTTTTTCTTCCATCGACGCGGTGAAACCCGTGTCAACGTAATGTTCGAAGAAGCTGATCAGGAAGGCGGTGACCAGCCGGCCGCGGTCTTCCGGAATGAACCGCCGCTTCTCCAGCCGCACGTATTTGCGGTCCTGCAGCACCGTCAGGATCGAGGCATAGGTGGAGGGCCGGCCAATGCCCAGTTCCTCCAGCTTCTTCACCAGCGACGCCTCGGAGTAGCGCGGCGGGGGCTGGGTGAAATGCTGCAACGCGGTCACGTCGCCACGGCGCAGCGGGTCACGCTCGGCCATCGGCGGCAGCATGCGGTTGTCTTCGTCCGACGCCGCCCCGGGGGCGTCTTCGTCGGTGTCTTCGCGATACAGCTTCAGGAACCCGTCGAACGCGACGATGGAGCCGGTGGCACGCATGGTGGTGCCTTTGTTGTCGGTGACTTCCACCGTCACCTGGTCCAGCTCTGCCGACTGCATCTGCGAGGCGACCGCGCGCTTCCAGATCAGTTCGTAGAGGCGGCGCTGATCCGGGGTCAGGTCGCGGGCGACGGCGTCGGGCGTGCGGGCGACGTCGGTGGGGCGGATCGCCTCGTGCGCTTCCTGCGCGTTCTTCACCCGGGTCTGGTATTCGCGCGGCGCGCCCGGCAGGTAATCCGGGCCGTAGGCGTCCTTCACGTGGTCGCGGATCGCGAACACGGCTTCGCGCGCCATCTGCACGCCGTCGGTCCTCATGTAGGTGATCAGGCCGACGGTCTCGCCCTCGATATCGACACCCTCATAGAGCTGCTGGGCGGTGCGCATCGTCTGCTGCGCGCCGAAGCCCAGTTTTCTGCTGGCTTCCTGCTGCAAGGTGGAGGTGGTGAAAGGCGGCGGCGGGTTGCGCTTGACGCGCCGGCGCTCGACCGAGGCCACGTTGAAGGTGCCGGCCTCGACCGCTGCCTTGGCGGCGTGCGCCAGGGTCGCATTGTTCAGATCGAACTGGTCGAGCTTCTTGCCGTTCAGATGCGTCAGGCGGGCGGTGAATGGGGCGTTGGCGGGGGTGAAGAACACCGCCTCCACCGTCCAGTATTCGCGCGCCCGGAAAACCTCGATCTCGGCTTCGCGCTCGCAGATCAGACGGAGCGCGACCGACTGCACGCGGCCGGCGGACCGGCTGCCTGGCAGCTTGCGCCACAGCACCGGCGACAGCGTGAACCCCACCAGGTAATCGAGCGCGCGCCGCGCCAGGTACGCCTCGATCAGCGGCTGATCCAGGTCGCGCGGCTTGGCGATGGCGGCGCGGATAGCGCTGCGGGTGATCTCGTGAAAGGCGATGCGCTGGACTTTTACGCCCTTCAGCGCCTTGCGGTCGTCCAGCATGTTCTTGACGTGCCAGGAGATCGCCTCGCCTTCGCGATCCGGGTCGGTCGCCAGATACAGAGTGCTCGCACCCTTCAGGGCCTTGGCGATGGCGCCGACCTGTTTCTCCCCCCGCGCGTCGGACTCCCAGTCCATGGCGAAGTCCTGGTCCGGACGCACCGAGCCGTCCTTCGGCGGCAGGTCGCGCACGTGGCCCAGGCTGGCCAGAACAGTGTAGCCCCCACCCAGGTAACGGTTGATGGTCTTGGCCTTGGCGGGCGATTCAACGACGACGATGTCAGTCATTCTGTTATGCGAGCCTCGTCAGACAGCAGCGCAACCCTGTTCCCCGGCAGCATTTCGAGCCGGCCGGCGAGTTCCAGTTCCAGCAACGCCACCATGACAGCGGCTTGAGAGAACTGGCAGCGCCGTACCACATCGTCAACCGCTGTAGGCGAAGGGCCAATAAGATCAATCACTTGCGACAGGGCGCGCGGGAGATCCAGGGTGTCGTCCAGCGGCTCGGCAGTTGGTTCGGCGAGTCCGGGCGCCGCCGGCGCGCCAGCCGCCAGCAAACCGGGGTAGATAGGATGCGCGGGCAGGTTGTCCAGGACGTCCTCGGCGGTTTCGGTGAGGATGGCGCCGTGGCGCAGCAGATCGTTGGCACCTCGGGCGCGGGGATCGGTGGGGGAACCGGGCACGGCGAAGACCTCCCTGCCCGCTTCCTGGGCTATGCGGGCAGTGATCAGGCTGCCGGAGCGCGGCGCCGCTTCCACCACCACCACCCCCAGTGCCAGGCCGGCGACGATGCGGTTGCGGCGGGGGAAATGGCGCGCCTGCGGGGCGGTGCCGAGCGGCGCTTCCGCGACCACGGCCCCGGTCTCGGCGATGCGGGCCTGAAGGGCCGCATGCTCTGGGGGATAAGGCATGTCCAGGCCGCCCGCGACCACGGCGACGGTGCGGCCGGTGGCGAGCGCACCTTCGTGCGCAGCGGCGTCGATACCGCGGGCGAGGCCGGAGACCACGGTGACGTGCCGCGCCAGGTCGGCGCCCAGGGCTTCGGCCATGCGCTGGCCGTTGGCGGAGGCATTGCGGCCACCGACCACAGCGACGGAGCGGGTGGCGAGCAGGGTTGGGTCGCCCAGCACGGTGATGATCGGCGGGGCGTCGTCGAGCATGGCGAGCAATGGAGGGTAATCCGGCTGGTCCAGCACCAGCAGGCGGGCACCCAGCCTGGCCAGACGGTGGAGTTCTCGGTTGGCTTCGTCTGAGGATGGGATGGTCAGGGGCGCGTCCCGTCCACCGGCCCGGGCGAGACGCGGGAGGGCGGCGAGCGCGGCGGTTGGTGTGAGGTATCGGGCGAGCAAGCGCCGCCAGGCGATCGGGCCGACGCCCTCGGCGCGCGCAAGGCGCCAGGCGTCGGCAAGGTCGGGGGGATGGTGCTTTGGCACGGGCTTGCTGGGTCCTGTGTGGTCCGCCGTGTGGCCTGGGGGGCGGGCGGTGGTGGATGACGGCGGCGGAGTGAACCACAGCAATTGCCAACGGGGCCTTAACAGCGTCGCGCCGCGGCGCGGCGCCCGACCCTGCCCGTGATGGCCGGGCTTGACCCGGCCATCTACCCATCATCAAGCGGGACGCTTTCTGCGCGCACCCGATCGGTTCGGGAAGATGGCCGGGTCAAGCCCGGCCATGACGAGGTACTTTCTTGCCGGCCAACCGAAGCAGTCCCAGACAGGGGATCGCACGTTGTTTCCTTGCAAACGACTGCGCGTCGCTCGCAATGACCGCGGGTGCGATCCGCCGGGTTCAGAACACTGAAGCGGTGGCGAGAGCCCGACGCCGTATCGCAGCAGCGAGCATGCAGCCTTCGCAATCCTGATGCCTTGCAGAAGCCGCGCGCTCAATCCGTGTTGACGTCACTCTTCCCGGCTGGCGCGCCGCAGTATGCTCGAATCGCCGCCACATTCGCGCGATGCCGAAATCCCGGTGCGCTCCTACCCGGCGCGCCCGTCACGCCCGCATCCGCGACAACTCCAGCAACACATTCGCCTCCAGCTCCTTCTCGTCGAGCCGGTACTTCACCAGGTCGCCGATGCTAACAATTCCCTTCAGTTCCCCATTATCGATCACCGGCAGATGGCGGATGCGCGCGACCGTCATCACCGCCAACGCCGCATCGACCCGGTCGGTCGAGTGGCAAGATACGATCGGCGACGTCATCAGCGCCTCTACCTTGAGGTTCAGCGCGGCGGCACCATGATCGGCGATCGCATTGACGAAATCGCGTTCCGAGAAAATTCCAACCCATTTCATCCATTGATCTTCGACAACCAGTGCGCCGATCTTGCGATCCGCCAATTTGCGCACGGCGTCGGCGACGGAATCGGTCGCGTGCACGAACTCAACTGCATGGCCCTTGCGGCGCAGGATCTCGGAAATCAGCATGACAACACCTCCATGGTTTCCGCTACGCAGTGCGGCCGTGCGGCGTTAGCGTAGCTGATCGTCAGCCGCTTTGGAGGCCATCTCGCGATATGGGATGCCGGTGCGGCCGCGCAAGATCGGCCGCGCGCTGTCATTCCCACTGCCCGCGGCCCCACTGCCCGCGGCCCCACTGCCCGCGGCCCCATTGCCCGCGGCCCCATTGCCCGCGGCGAACCTGTGTGCCTGCCGCGCGTGATATACGGCGCGGCGCTTGCTACCCGGCCCACGCCCACGCCGCGGTGCCCAGCGCCACAACATTGACAGCAAGCGTGACAGCCATGCCCGGCGCGCGCAGCCGGGGGCCGAGCAAATAGCCAATCCAGAACACGACGCGTGCCAGAGCGAACAGCAGGGCAAGCGCGACCACCTGGCGCATCGACTCCGGCCGCACCCGCGCGGCAAGCGCCAGCACGGCCGGCACGAACAACGTCATTTGCTCGACGGTATTGGTAATAACGCGCTGGTTGACCTGGAGGAAGTGGGTATCGCGCCCGGCGGTAGGATCGATCGCGCTTGCCCGGGCGCGCGTCGCCATCTGCACGACGATCATCGCCAGCAGTACCGCGGCGCTCGGCAACACGGCGGCGCACGCCACCGCCATGCGCTGTGCGGTACCCGCCGCCGCCGGCGCGACCCAGCCGCCAAGAATGCGCCACACGCCGTAGGCCACCACCAGGCCCAGCGCTGGCGCCAGCACAGGCGGGCGCTCGCGCGTCATGCCAGACCGTCCCGGCCCATATCCAGGTACTTTTCCCGCCGCCGCGTCTTCAGCGTCGGTGCGTCCAGGGCGGTCAGCGGGGCGAGCGCTTCGGCCACCGCGTCGCCCACCGCCTGGATCGCCGCGGCCGGGTCACGCTGCGCGCCGCCCAACGGCTCGGGGATGACCGCGTCCACCAGCCCCAGGCGCCGCAGGTCATCCGCCGTCAGGCGCAGCGCCTCCGCCGCCGGCGCCGCCTGGGCGGGATCCCGCCACAGAATGGCGGCGCACCCCTCCGGCGAGATCACCGAATAGATCGCATGCTCCAGCATCAGCACGCGGTCGCCGGCGGCCAGCGCGATGGCGCCCCCGGAGCCGCCCTCGCCGATGATCGTGGCAACCACCGGAACGGGCGCTTCCAGGCAAGCCTCGATGCAGCGGGCGATGGCCTCGGCCTGGCCGCGCGCCTCGGCGTCGATCCCCGGAAAGGCGCCCGACGTATCGACGAAGCTGAGCACCGGGAGCCCGAATCGCGCGGCGAGTTCGACCAGCCGGCGCGCCTTGCGGTAGCCCTCCGGGCGGGCGCTGCCGAAATTATGCGCGAGCCGGGATTCGGTATCCGCCCCCTTCTCTGTGGCGATGACCACGACCGACCGGCCGCGGAACCGGCCGATGCCGCCCAGCACGGCCGCGTCGTTGGCAAAGGCGCGATCACCGGCCAGCGGGGTGAAATCGGTCAGCAATCCGGCGATGTAGGCCGTGGCATGCGGGCGATCCGGATGGCGGGCAACCTGCGTCTTCTGCCAGGCCGTCAGCCGTGCATAGGTCGCGCGCAACTGGCGATCGGCCGCAGCGGTCAGCCGCGCGACCTCATCGGCGATATTCAGGCCGCCGGGTTCCGACAGCCGCCGGAGTTCCTCGATCTTGCCTTCCAGCTCGGCAATCGGCTTCTCGAAGTCGAGGAAATGGCGCATGGGCGGTGGCCTTTAGCACAGGCCCGGCGGATGGGGAGGGGGTTGTCCGGGCGGGCGGCCGGCTTGCGCAGAGCAAAACCGTCGCTTTTCCCCTTACGGCGCCGCAATCGCCCCGCCAGGCATGGGCCGAGGCACGCCTGTTGTGCCCGGGAAACTCAGCGGCAACCCCGCCGCCACCCGCGCAGCCAGGAACCCGAAGCACTGTGCTTCCAGGGCGTCGCCGTCCCAGCCGACCGCCTCCACCGGCTCCACGGCCACGCCCAACGCGCCGCGGAGCGCCGCCATGATCGCCGGGTTGTGCCGGCCGCCGCCGCTCACCAGCCACCGCCGCGGTGGTGCCGGCAGAGGCGCCCGCGCCACCGCCTGCGCTGTGAACGCCACCAGCGTGGCCGCACCGTCAGCGGGCGCCAGCCCATGCAACCCGCTCGCCGCCAGCGCCGCCGCGAAATCCAGCCGGTCCAGAGACTTGGGCGGCGGCTTGCCGAAATACGGGTGGCCGAGCAAGGCGCCCAGCACAGCCTGATCCGCCTGTCCGGCACCCGCCAGCGCGCCATCCCGGTCGAACCGGGCGCCGGTGTGCCGCGCCACCCAGTCATCCAGCGGACCATTGCCCGGCCCGGTATCGAACGCGATCAGTTCGTCCGCCCCCGGCCCGATCCAGGTCACGTTCCCCACGCCGCCCAGGTTCAGCACCGCCAGCGGCTTCTCCAGCCCGCGCGCGAGCGCTGCATGATACACCGGAGCCAGAGGCGCCCCCTGCCCTCCGGCCGCCACATCGGCCGACCGGAAATCCCAGGCCACGCGCACGCCCGTCCGCCAGGCCAGTTCCTGCGCGTTGCCGATCTGCCAGGTGCGGCGCTGATCCGGCTGGTGCAGGATCGTCTGGCCGTGGAAGCCGATCAGGTCAGCCGGCCGATCCAGCGCCATCACGGCGCGGATGTGGTACTCCGTGAGGCGCGCCTCGGCGGTCTTCACCCGGCGGTCCGCCGGGTCCAGCGTCGGCGCCAGATCGAGCAATCGACGCAGATCGGCGCGCAGCCGGTCGTCATAGGGCAGCGTCAGCGTCGGACCGAAGGCGCTTATGGTCTCACCGTCGCTTTCCAGCCAGGCGGCGTCCACGCCATCCAGCGACGTGCCGCTCATCAAGCCGATGGTCCGCATTTTCCCCCGCCTTTGACTGTGCTAACGCGCCCCACGATGACGTTCCCCCTCCCACAAGGGGAAGGGGAGTCTCAACTCTGGCCCCACGCCGCCCTGCATCCGAGCATTGCCATGTCCAGCAGCGACTTCCTGCGCGAGGCCACCGCCCGCGGCTTCATCCACCAATGCACCGACACCGCGGCGCTGGACGCCGCCCTGCGCGGCGGCATCGTCAGCGCCTATGTGGGTTTCGACTGCACCGCCGACAGCCTGCATATCGGCAACCTGGTCGGCATCATGATCCTGCGCTTGTTCCAGAAGCACGGCCACCGCCCGGTGGTGCTGGTGGGCGGCGGCACCACGCGCATCGGCGATCCCTCCGGCAAGGACGAATCCCGGCAGTTGCTGTCCGACGCACAGATCGCCGCCAACGCCGCCGGCATCCGCCAGTGCTTCGACCCGTTCCTGACCTTCGGCGACGGCCCCGCCGATGCGATCATGGCGAACAACGCCGACTGGCTGGATGCGCTCGGCTACATCCCGCTGCTGCGCGAAGTGGGCGTGCATTTCACCATCAACCGCATGCTGACCTTCGATTCGATCCGCCTGCGGCTGGAACGTGAGCAACCGCTGACGTTCCTGGAATTCAATTACATGATCCTGCAGAGCTACGATTTCCGGGAACTGCGCCGCCGCTTCGGCGTGACGCTGCAAATGGGCGGCTCCGACCAATGGGGCAACATCGTTGCCGGCATGGAGCTGATCCGCCGCACCGATGGCGCCCAGGCGTTCGGGCTGACCACGCCGCTGATCACCACCGCATCGGGCGCCAAGATGGGCAAGTCGGTCTCCGGCGCCGTTTGGCTGCGGGCCGACCGGCTGTCGCCTTACGACTACTGGCAGTTCTGGCGCAACACGGAAGACGACGATGTCGGCCGCTTCCTGCGCTTGTTCACCGACCTGCCGCTGGACGAGATCGCCCGTCTGGAAGCGCTGGAAGGCGCCGAAATCAACGACGCGAAGAAATTGCTCGCCACCGAGGCCACCGCGCTCGCCCATGGCCGCGCCGCGGCCGAGGCGGCGGCAGAGACCGCGCGCCGTGCCTTCGAGGCAGGCGAGGCCGCGGAAACTCTCCCCAGCATCGACATCCCTCGCGAGGAACTGGCCGCCGGCGTGCCCGCCTTCCGCTTGTTCGAACGCGCCGGCCTGGCGAAAACCGGCGGCGAGGCGCGTCGCCTGATCCGCGGCGGCGGCGCCCGGGTGAACGACGCCCCGGTAGCCGAAGAAGGCCACGTGATCTCGCTGGAAGACCTGCGCGACGGCGCGATCAAGCTGTCGGCCGGGCGCAAGCAGCACCGGCTGGTGCGGACGGCGTAGCCCGTGGTGCGCCCGGACGACGCAATCGGAGGCATCCCATGGAACACCACGGCGGCTGTCATTGCGGCAACCTGCGGCTCCGGCTGTGCCTTACCAAGCCGCCCCTGCAAAGCGCGCTGCGATCCTGCGCCTGCACCTTCTGCCGCGCACATGGCACGCGCACGGTATCGGACCCGGCCGGAGGCTTCGAGGTGTGGGCGAACGACTGGTCCCTGGTCGAACCCTACCGGTTCGGCTCTCGCACCGCCGATTACCTCGTTTGCCGCCGGTGCGGTGTCTATATCGGCGCGGTCTGCGACACGCCGGCCGGCACCAGGGCAGTCATCAACACCAACTGCCTGGAGGACCGCGCCGCGTTCTCGCAGGAGCCGCTGCGCCCCGACTACGACGACGAGGCCACCGATGCCCGCCTGGTGCGCCGCGCCGCCAACTGGACCCCGACCGTCCTGCACCGCTGATCCCACGCCAGGCATCGGACTGATCCGGCGCGATGATTTGGGTCTGTCGCGCAGGTCCAATTCCCTCTATCGGCCCAACCGCATACTCGATCGGAGGCCCGCGTGTACCTACCGCCCGCGTTCCGCCAGGACCGCACCGATGTCCTGCACGACGCCATCCGCAAAGCCGGCCTGGCCACGCTGGTCACGCTCACCCCGGAAGGCCTGATCGCCAGCCACATCCCGCTATTGCTCGATCCGGACCCCGCGCCCTACGGCACGCTGACCGGGCATCTGGCCCGCCCCAACGCCCAGGCACGCGGCGCCACCGGCGACGCGCTGGCGATCTTCCTCGGCCCCGACGCCTACATCACGCCGTCCTGGTACGAGACCAAGCGCGAGACCGGCAAAGTGGTCCCCACCTGGAACTACGTCGCCATCCACGCCGCCGGTCCGATCACGTTCTTCAACGACCCCGACCGTTTGCTCGATGTCGTCACCCGCCTGACCGAACGTCACGAAGGGACCCGCGCCGCCCCCTGGGCGGTATCCGATGCGCCAGCTGATTTCGTGCAGACCATGCTGAAGGGCATCGTCGGCTTCTCCATCCAGATCACGCGGCTGGAAGGCAAGTGGAAGATGAGCCAGAACAGACCGGAGGTTGATCGTGCGGGCGTGGCCGCCGGACTGGCGGCGGAGGGGCAGAGAGAGGTTGCGGTGCTTGTCGCGGAGGCCGCCGCAGGCTCGTGAGCCGAACGACACGGCACTGATCGGCAGTCATCGAGGCGCTGACCAGGACCGACGCATCGAGCACAGTCAGTGACGACCTCGATGGTGTCTGGCATGGGAACCTTCCGCCACGATTATAGCGGCATCACGTCAGCGCCGGGACGCCGCCGCATTCAGGGCATTCACCGACACCGGCCCGGGTTTTGCATCGCCGGCTGTCAGCCACAGCCGGTCCCGGCCGGTGACGCGCCCGGTTGCCTCTCCCGCCTTCACATGCCCATATGCGCGCGACACCTTTTCGAGATCGTCGCAAACCGCATGGACACCATCTTCCGCGGTGACCTCAGCACCGCCCGCGGGCGTATGCTCGCCTGGGCGGATGCATTGTTCATCGACCATGCGGTGTTCCGCCTCGCCTGGAGCAATTTCGCTGCCGTTGCCCCTGGCCATCTCTACCGCTGCAACCACCCCACCCCGGGCCGGCTGGCCCGCCTCACCCGCCAGCTCGGCCTGAAGACGCTGATCAACCTGCGCGGCACTGCCGGCAACGGCTCGGACGCGCTGTCGCGCGAGGCTGCGGCCCGGCTGGGCCTGGACTTCATCGACATGTCCTTCGAAAGCCGCGGCGCCCCGCATCGCGACCGCATCCTGCGGCTGGACGAAATCTACCGCACCATGCGTGTCCCCGCCTTGCTCCATTGCAAATCGGGCGCCGACCGTGCCGGGCTCGCCGCCGGCTTGTTCCTATTGCTCCAAGGAGCCACGGCACGCGACGCCCGGCGCCAGCTCTCGCTGCGCTTCGGCCATATCAGCGCCGCCAAGACCGGCATCCTGGACGCCTTCTTCCTGCGCTGGGAACGCGAGGGCGAGGGCCGCAAGCCCTTTCTCGACTGGGTGCGCGAGGACTACGATGAAGCCGCACTGCGCCGGGACTTCCATGCCAATGGTCTCGCCAGTTTCGTCAACGACTGGGTGCTGGCGCACGAATGATGGCCGGATCGGGTCCGGCCATGACGGAAGAGGGCCGGGCTGCGCCCGGAACCATGGATGACCGCGGACGAGGTACTCGAAACGCTGCCCACCGCCGCCTGGGACGGCCCGTTCCCTCCGGCGTTGCAGCGCCACGCGACCGACGCGCTGGAGGCCGGCCGGGTCCTTGTCCTGCCGGCGTTGCGCTTCGACGTTGCCCAGCCAGAGCATCGGTTCCTGAACCCGGCGAGCCTGGGCGGCGACCGCAAGAACATCAGCCTTGACCCGTCCTCCGGCCGGCTGGGCAACACCGTATTGGCACCCAACGATGCGGCGGCACTGGCCGCCATGATGCAGCGCTTCGCCGACAGCGCCCTGCGATTGGTGACCGGACTGTTTCCCGGCTACGCGCCAACGCTGGAGCGCGCGCGCACCAGCTTCCGCCCGGCCGAGATCGAAGGCCGCCGCTATTCCCCGCGGCACGACGACCGGCTGCTGCACGTCGATGCGTTCCCGACGCGGCCCATGGCAGGCCGGCGCATCCTGCGCGTCTTCAGCAACGTGGCACCCGATGGTGCGCCGCGCGCCTGGCGCGTGGGGGAACCATTCGCCGACTTCGCCCGCGCCTTCCTGCCGCGAGTCAAAGCGCCGCTGCCCGGCAGCGCCCGGGTGCTTCAGGTTCTGAGGCTGACGAAGGGCCGGCGTAGCGCCTACGACCACATCATGCTGGGCCTGCATGACGCCGGCAAGCTGGATACGTCGTATCAGGCAGATGGCCCAAAGGCCGACGTCAGCCTCGCCGCCGGCAGCACCTGGCTGTGCTTCACAGATCAGGTGCTGCATGCTGCGCTGGCGGGCCATTGCGCGCTGGAGCAAACCTTCCACCTGCCTGTCGCAGCGCTGGCGCATCCGGAGCAAGCACCGCTCAGGGTGCTGGAACGGCTGGCGAGACGGGCATTGGCATGACGGGCATTGGCATGACGGACCGCGCGATCGGATCGCGTTGACCGCCAAGCTGTCGGTAACGCCACGTCCCGGTTTTTCCGGCGTTACACAGCGATACAACCCCTTGACGCCGCGGCTCTGCTACGCCATTTGCGGGCAATCAGGACCACAGTGGTCCACTTAGCAGCAATGCCTCAGGGCTGAAGGGTTTCGTCTGCCATGCTCAGGCTGTCGAAGCTGACAGACTATGCCGTTGTGGTGCTGGTGCGCCTGGCGCGTGAGCCGGGCGTGCAGACGTCGCCGGGAATCGCGACCACGACAGGCATTCCCGAACCGACCGTCGCCAAGGTGCTGAAGACTCTGGCCGCGGGAGGCCTGGTCGGTTCCCAGCGCGGCGCCCGCGGCGGCTATCGCTTGCTCCGGCCCCTGTCGGACATTCCGGTTGCCGACGTGATCGCTGCCATCGACGGCCCGATCGCGCTCGCCGCCTGTGTGGAAGGCTCAGCGAACGAGTGCGAGTCCCAAGGCCTGTGCCCGATGCGCGGCCGTTGGGACCCGGTGAACGACGCGATTCACCAGGCTCTGTCGTCGATCTCACTGGCCGACATGCAGGCCGCCTCGATCCCGCGCGCGTTCCGCGTACCCGCCGCCGTGCCGGCGGGCCCCCGGGCCGCCAACGTACTACCGGCCGCACCCGCCAACGTGCTGCCCGCCGAATAAGGGACGCCTATGCCTGCCGATACCGCAACGCTCGACACCGTCCAGTCCGTCACCCAGTCCGGCTACAAGTGGGGCTGGGAGACCGAGATCGAGATGGACCTCGCGCCCAAGGGGCTCAACGAGGACATTATTGCCCTGATCTCCGAACGGAAGGGCGAACCCGACTGGCTGCTGCAATGGCGGCTGAAGGCCTTCGCTGCCTGGCGGCAGATGGAGGAGCCGCACTGGGCACGCGTGGATCACCCGCCGATCGACTACCAGGATCTGCACTACTACGCAGCGCCAAAGAAGAAGCCTGGGCCGAAGAGCCTGGAAGAGGTCGATCCCGAGCTGCTGCGCACCTATGAGAAGCTGGGTATCCCGCTGAAGGAGCGCGCGATCCTGGCCGGTGTCGATCCAGACACGGTGCAGTCGACGCAGATCGCGGTGGATGCAGTGTTCGACAGCGTGTCCGTGGCAACGACGTTCCGCGAGACCCTGAAAAAGGCGGGCGTGATCTTCTGCCCGATCAGCGAAGCGGTGCGCGACTATCCGGAGCTGGTGCAGCAGTACCTGGGCACCGTGGTGCCGGTGGGCGACAATTTCTTCGCCGCGCTGAACTCCGCGGTGTTCACCGATGGCAGCTTCTGTTTCGTGCCGAAGGGCGTGCGCTGTCCGATGGAGCTTTCCACCTATTTCCGCATCAATGCGCGCAGCACCGGCCAGTTCGAACGCACGCTGATCATTGCCGAAGAAGGCGCGTATGTCAGCTACCTGGAAGGCTGCACCGCGCCGCAGCGCGATGAGAACCAGTTGCATGCCGCGGTGGTGGAACTGGTTGCGCTGGATGACGCGCAGATCAAGTATTCCACCGTGCAGAACTGGTACCCGGGTGATGCGGAAGGCCGCGGCGGTATTTATAATTTCGTGACCAAGCGCGGCGCCTGCCGCGGCGCGCGGTCGAAAATCTCCTGGACGCAGGTGGAAACCGGTTCGGCGATCACCTGGAAATATCCGTCCTGCGTGCTGCACGGCGAGGACAGCGTGGGGGAATTCTATTCCGTCGCGGTGACCAACAACCGCCAGCAGGCGGATACCGGCACCAAGATGATCCATATCGGCCGCGGCTCGCGCAGCACGATCGTGTCGAAGGGGATCAGCGCCGGCAAGTCCAACAACACCTATCGCGGGCTGGTGCGGATGCTGCCCAGCGCCGCCGGCGCTCGGAACTACACGCAATGCGATTCGCTGCTGATCGGGGACCAGTGTGGCGCGCATACCGTGCCCTATATCGAAAGCCGCAACCCGACGGCGAAGGTGGAGCATGAGGCCACCACCTCGAAAATCGCCGACGACCAGTTGTTCTATTGCCGCCAGCGCGGGCTGTCGGAGGAGGACGCGGTGAACCTGATCGTCAACGGGTTCTGCAAGGATGTACTGAAGGAGCTGCCGATGGAGTTCGCCGTCGAGGCGCAGAAGCTGCTGGCGGTGAGTCTGGAAGGCTCGGTGGGATAATCGACATGTTGGAAATTCGCGGCCTGGCCGCTTCGATCAATGACAAGCCCATCCTGCACGGCATCGACCTCACGGTGCCGCAGGGCGAGGTGCACGCGATCATGGGGCCAAACGGTTCCGGCAAGTCGACCCTCGCCTATGTCCTGTCAGGGCGCGAGGATTACGCGGTCACCGCCGGTTCGGTCTCCTTCAACGACCGCGACCTGCTGGACATGGAACCGGAGGAGCGTGCCGCCGCCGGCGTGTTCCTGGCATTCCAGGCACCGATCGAATTGCCGGGCGTGGGCAATGCGAATTTCCTGCGCACCGCGCTGAACGCGCTGCGGCGCTCGCGCGGCGAGACCGAACTGGATGCCGTGCAGTTTCTCAAGCTCGCGCGTGCCGAGGCGAAGCGGCTGGCCATGCCCGAGGACATGCTGCGCCGGAACGTCAATGTCGGCTTCTCCGGTGGCGAGAAGAAGCGCAACGAAGTGCTGCAGATGGCGATCCTGCGCCCGAAACTGGCGATCCTGGACGAAACCGACAGCGGCCTGGACATCGACGCCTTGAAAATCGTTGCCGATGGCGTGAACGCACTCCGGGGTCCGGATTTCTCTGCCCTGGTAATCACCCACCATCAGCGCTTGCTCGATCATATCGTGCCGGACCGTGTGCATGTGCTGTCAGCAGGCCGCATCGTGCGCTCGGGCGGGGCGGAACTGGCGAAGCAACTCGAGAAAAGCGGCTATGCCGCGGTGCAGGCGGAGGCCGCGTGAACGCGATCACCGAAACCGGCACGGCGGGTTTGCTCGCGCGCTACGAGGCGTTGCGCGGCAGCCTGCCGGGCGATCCCGCGCTGCGTGATGCCGCGGCGCGGGCGTTTCGTAGCCTCGGCCTGCCGGGGGCCAGTCGCGGCCGCCGCAGCGAGGCATGGAAATACACCTCGCTCGCGCCGGTGGCCGACATGTCGTTCGGCATCGACCACCTGCCGCCAGGGCACGGACACGGCACGCGGCGCGACCAGGTCCTGATTGTTCGCGCCGGGCAATACATTCCGCATCTGTCGTCACCGCAGGTTCCGGGCTTCACGCGTTTCGCCGATGCACCGTCGTTTGCCATGCCGGATCGCCTGGAATCCGATCCGCTGCTCGCCTTGAACACGATGCTGGCGGAAGACGGGGTGGTGCTGACCGTGCCGGATGGCGCCGACCTTGGTCTGGTCTATCTGATGCAGACCGGCATCGCCGGCACGTCGGGTCATCCGCGCCACGTCATTCGCCTCGGGCAGGGCGCGCGCCTGACCTTGGTGGAGCAATCGCTGGGCGAGGGCCGCTATCTGCTGAATCCCGTGTTCGACATCCAGGTCGCCGAGGATGCGGCGCTGACCCACATCCGCGTGCTGCAAGATGGCGAGGATGCGGTCAATCTGACCGGCATTGCCGTGAATGTCGCGGCGCGCGGCCAGTACGAGCAACTCACCATGGTTGCCGAGGGACGCATTACCCGCACCGACATTCGTGCCTCGATCGACGGTCCGCAGGCCCGGGTGCATCTGGATGGCGTGCAGTTGCTGAAAGGCACGCAGCACAGCGACTTTACCTCGGTGGTGCGTCATCTGGCGCCGCATGGCACGTCGCGGCAGGCCGTGCGCAGCGTGCTGGCGGACCGTTCGCATGGCGTATTCCAGGGCCGCATCGAAGTTGCCCGCCCGGCGCAGAAGACCGACGGCTATCAGCGCAGCAGCACTTTGCTGCTGTCGAGCGATGCCGAGATGGATACCAAGCCGGAGCTGGAGATTTTCGCCGACGACGTGAAGTGCAGCCACGGTGCGACGGTTGGCGCTTTGGACGCCGAGCAATTGTTCTATCTGCGCAGCCGCGGCATTCCGGATACCGAAGCCCGATCGTTGTTGATCCGTGCGTTCCTGGCCGAAGCGTTGGAACCGGTGACGAATGATGAAGTCCGGGCAATGCTGGAGGGCACCGTGGACCGGTGGTGGAAGGACCGCGCCGCATGAACGTCCTGATCCGCCCCGCGATGCCGGCCAGCGATTTCGATATCGACCGCATCCGCGCCGACTTCCCGATTCTGTCGCAGAAGATCCGTGGCAAGAAGCTGGTGTTCCTGGACAGCGCCGCCTCGGCGCAGAAGCCGCGCGCCGTGATTGACGCCATGCGCAATGCGATGGAAACGCAATACGCCAACGTCCATCGCGGCCTGCACTGGATGAGCGAGCGGACCACCGACGCTTATGAGGCCGCGCGCGATGCCGTTGCCACGCTGATGAACGCGCGCGACCGGCACGAGGTGGTATTCACGCGCAATGTCACCGAATCGCTGAACCTGATGGCGCACAGCTATGGCCGTGGCGTGATGCAGCCGGGCCAGGCGGTGGTGATCTCGGCGATGGAGCACCACTCCAACATTGTCCCCTGGCAGTTGCTGCGCGAGGACGGCGGCATCGAACTGCGTATCGCACCGATCAGCGACACTGGCGAACTCGACCTGGAAGCGTTCGAACGCCTGCTGGCCGACGGCAAGGTCGGACTGGTGTCGATGACGCACATGTCCAACGTGCTCGGCACCGTCACGCCGGCCGAGCGCATCGTGCGTATCGCCCACGCCTATGGGGCGAAGGTGTTGTTCGACGGCGCCCAGGCGGTGGTGCACCGGCGGGTGGACGTGCAGGCGCTGGATTGCGATTTCTACGCCTGGACCGGGCACAAGCTGTACGGCCCCACCGGGATCGGCGTGCTCTGGGGCCGCCGCGAGTTGCTGGACCGGATGCCGCCCTTCCTCGGCGGCGGCGAGATGATCTCCTCGGTCAGCTATGAGCGTTCGACCTGGGCCGAAGTGCCGCACAAGTTTGAAGCCGGCACGCCGCCGATCCTGGAAGGCATCGGCCTCAAGGCCGCGATCGATTACGTGCGGGCGATCGGCTACGACGCGATCGCCGCGCGCGAACATGCGCTGGTGGATCATGCACTGGCGCGCCTCGACGCAGTATCAGGCTTGAAAATCCTCGGCCGTGCGCAGGACCGCGGCGGCGTCGTCGCCTTCGCGCTCGACAAGGCGCACGCGCATGATGTGGCCACGCTGCTGGACCGCCAGGGCATCGCGGTGCGCGCCGGCCACCACTGCGCCGAACCGCTGATGCACCGCTTCGGCCTGGAGAGCACCGCCCGCGCCAGTTTCGGCATCTACACCACGCACGAGGAAATCGACGCGCTGGCAGATGCCCTGGTGCGGGTGCGGGAGTTCTTCACGTGACATCCGTCATTGCATCTTCCATGTCATTGCGAGGCGCGCAGCGACGAAGCAACCTCGTTTGTTCAGCAGCAACCGAGCGACTCGCAATGACATGGGGCACCCAATTCGCACGCCCCTTCGACGAGCCGACCAATGCCTGCTGATACCTTCGACGACCTGCGCGACCTCTACCAGGAAGTGATCCTCGATCACGGCCGCCACCCGCGTCACGCCCATCGCCTGGAGTCCTTCGACGCCTCCGCCAAGGGCGACAACCCGATGTGCGGCGACCGCATCCAGGTGTGGGTAAAACTCGCGCCGGACGGCAGCATCGCCGACACCGGCTTCGAAGCCCGCGGCTGCGCCATCAGCGTCGCCTCCGCCGACCTGATGGCGGAAACCGTCAAAGGCCGCAGCCAGGCAGACACCAAGGTCTTGTTCCAGGCGTTCCGCGAACTCGCCCGCACCGGCACCTGCCCTGCCTGCGGCGACGCGCTGGAAGAATCGTTGGAACGCTTGCAGCCACTGGCCGGGGTGCACGAATATCCGTCGCGCGTGAAATGCGCCACGCTCGCGTGGCACGCGCTGATCGCTGCCCTGGAAGGCGGCAAGGAGGCGACCAGTGAATGACTTGACGGCCAACACCGGTCACACCGCCTGGACGCCGGATGGCGAAACCACCCCACGTCCCACCGAGGACACGCTGATCGCCGCCATCGGCTCCGTCTACGATCCGGAAATCCCGGTGAACATTTACGAACTCGGCCTCATCTACGCGATCGACATCCACGATGACGGCCGCGTGAAGGTGGAAATGACGCTGACCGCCCCCGCCTGCCCCAGCGCCCAGGAACTGCCGGAGCAAGTGCGCGAAGCGGTGATGGGCGTGCCCGGCGTGACCGAGTGCGAGGTGGAAACCGTCTGGGATCCACCCTGGGACCCCAGCCGCATGAGCGACGAGGCCCGCCTGCAGTTGAATATGTTCTGACCGCGCATCACATAAGACGGCACCATGAGCACGACCACGACAGCCCCCAGAAAGACCCGCGCCCTGCCGCCGCTGATGACTCTCACCGACGCAGCCGCCGACCGCCTGCGCCGCCTCTACGAAAAGGGCGAGCAAGGCAACCTGCTGCGCATCGGCGTGAAGACCAAAGGATGTTCCGGCCTGTCCTACGACATGAGCTGGACCGATGCCCCGGCGCCGACCGATGAAATCGTCACCGACAAAGGCTTGAAAATACTCGTGGACCGCAAGGCCTCCCTGTTCCTTATCGGTACCGTAATGGACTATGAGACGAAAGCGCTGGCGTCGGGCTTCACCTTCGTGAATCCGAACGAAAAGGGCCGCTGCGGCTGCGGCGAAAGCTTTCACGTGTGACGCGCCGCCTCGCGCGCTGATGACGCGGCCGCCTGGCAGCATGCATCGCGCGAACGTGGCCGCGCCTTGGTCCGTGAGGCCCTGAAGGCGCACGGATGACACCGGGTCTTTTCGTCACCGGCGCATCGCCGCTGATCACGCCGGCCGCGGGTGAGGCATTGGATTGCCTGACCCTGCGTGGCATACCCGTCATTAATCCCGATATGGTCTACGCCGCGGTCTTGCCGGCCGCCCTTTTGTCCCTGTCGTTGATTTGATTACGGGAGCCAGCACGATGGCGCAGGCAGCATCCATCCAGTGCGCGCCCTACGGCACCACGCAGGACGGCAAGGCCGTCGAGCTCTACACCATGACCAATGGCCACGGCCTGGTCGTGAAATTCATCAGCTACGGTGGTGTCATCACCGAGATCGACGCCCCCGATCGCGCCGGCCGCAGCGCCGGCGTCGTGCTCGGCCTGTCCAATCTGCACCAATATGAGACCATTCCGAACTTCTTCGGTGCCGTCGTCGGCCGCTTTGCCAACCGCATCGGCGGTGCGCGCTTCACGCTGGATGGGGACGAATACCATCTGCCCGCCAACAACAACGGCAACACGCTGCACGGCGGAACGGTCGGCTTCAACAAGGCGGTCTGGTCCGTCACCACGCACCGCGCTGCCAACGTCCTCAGCGCTACGCTGACCCATGTCAGTCCGGATGGCGACCAAGGCTTTCCCGGCACGCTGAACGTCACCGTTACCTACACGCTGAACGACCGCAACGAGCTGCGCATCGACTACCTGGCCACGACAGACCGGGACACCGTCGTCAACTTGACCAACCACTCGTTCTTCAATCTGGCGGGCAACGGGTCAGGCTCGGTGGAGAACCAGATCCTCCAGATCGACGCGGATCGCTACACGCCGACCGACGTAACACAGATTCCCACAGGCACGCTCGCCACCGTTGCGGGCACACCGCTCGACTTCCGCCACCCCACCGCAATCGGTGCGCGGCTGCGTTCCGGCTTCCAGCAGATGGTCTACGCCCACGGCTACGACCACAATTTCGTGTTGAACGGTTCGCGCCGCGCCACAACGCCGCTGCCGGCAGCCCACGCCTATGATCCGCAGAGCGGACGCACGCTCGACGTGCTGACCACCGAGCCGGGGCTGCAAGTGTACACCAGCAACGATTTCAACGGCACGATGATGGGCTCGGCCGGCACCGTCTATCGCCAGACCGACGCCTTCACGATGGAGACGCAGCACTTCCCGGATTCGCCCAACAAGCCGCAGTTTCCTTCAGTGGAACTGAAGCCGGGCGAAACCTTCCACTCCGCCACGATCTTTCGCTTCGCTACCGACGCATCATGAACGCGGAACAATAGTCCAGACCCCGTGCTGGCAACCGGCGAGCGAGCGAGTGATGGCGCCGTCGCCACGCATTTGGCACGCCGCAGAGTTTGCACGCCACAGATTTTGCACGCCGCGAATTTTGCGCCCGCGAATTTTGCACGCCGCCGAGTTTGCTCGCCGCAGAGTTTGCGCGCCGCAGAGTTTGCGCGCCGCAGAGTTTGCGCGCCGCAGATTTTGGACGCCGCAGATTTTGGACGCCGCAGATTTTGGACTTGAGCAATTCCTGGGCCTCGCTACTGTTGGCCCACTGGCCGGTTTGCGGCCGGCACAATAAGGGGATACCGGGAATGGAACGTTCCATCGAGCAGCGGACAATGCGCAAAGTGTATTGGCGGCTGCTGCCGTTTGCCGTGGTGGTGTACTTCTTTTGCTACCTCGACCGCATCAATGTCGGTTTCGCGGCGCTGACGATGAACAAGGAAATTGGCCTCACCGCCGCGGCCTATGGGCTCAGCGCGGGGGCTTTCTATCTCGGCTACTGCATATTCGAGGTGCCCAGCAATATCGTTCTCGACAAGGTCGGCGCGCGGCTGTGGATCGCCCGCATCATGATCACCTGGGGCCTTGCCTCCGCCGCCACCGCATTGGTCGTCGGCCCCACCAGCTTCCTCACCGTCCGCTTCTTGCTCGGCGCGGCCGAGGCGGGTCTGTTTCCCGGCATCCTGCTGCTTTTCACGTACTGGTTCCCGGATCATCACCGCGCCCGCATCGTATCCGGCTTCACCTTGGCGCTGCCTGTCTCGGTCGCGCTCGGCGCCCCGATCTCCACCGCCATCCTGAGCATGAACGGCCTGCTTGGACTCCCGGGATGGAAATGGATCTACATCCTGGAAGCCGCGCCCACGGTTCTGCTGGGCATCGGCGTATTGTTCTACCTCACCGACAAGCCCGCCCAGGCCACATGGCTCGATCCCGAGGAAAAAGCCTGGCTGGTCGGCCGCCTGCAAGCCGAGCGCCACGCCGTCGAATCGGTCCGCACCTACGGCTTCGTCGACGCCCTGTTCAATTCCAAGATCCTGCTGCTGTCGCTGAACTATCTCGGGATCGTCACCGCCAGCCTCGGCATCGTGTTATTCATTCCACAGATGATCAAATCGCTCGGCGCCACCACCATGGGCACCGGCTATGCGACAATGCTCGCCTATATCTGCGGCGCGATCAGCATGATGGCCTGGGGCTGGGTGTCCGACCGCATGGGCGAACGCCGCTGGAACCTGTTCTGGGCCTGCGTGGTCGCGACCGCAGGTCTGGTGATCGCCGGCATGACCATGGGCACCTGGTGGGCGCTTGCGGGCTTGTGCATCGCGACCGCAGGCTTCTACGGCACGAAGGGTCCGTTCTGGTCGCTGCCTTCCATGATGCTCACAGGTTCGGCCGCGGCGGCAGGCCTGGCGTGGATCAATTCCATCGGCAACGTGGGCGGCTTCTTCGGTCCCACAATCGTCGGCTGGTTGAAGGACGCCACAGGCAGCTATACCGGCGGCCTCTATGGACTTGCCGTGTTCACGCTGGTTTCCGCCATCACGGCGGCATTCGGCCTGCACATTCCGCGCCGTTTCGCGCACCGGGAGGAATTGCAGATGCCCGCGGAATGATTCGACTTCCGCGGTGTCGGGTCATCGTGTAGAGGACGCGCGGCCGGCTGTCCGCTGCGGGCAGCCGAGGCCGCGGAAGTTTACGGCAGGTTCATGGGATGTATTCATATCGTCGGCGCCGGCCTGGCCGGGCTGTCCGCTGCGCTTGCCCTTACCGAGGCGAAGCGGACCGTCACGCTGTACGAAGCGGGACCGGTGGCCGGGGGCCGCTGTCGTTCCTTCCTTAGCCGCCAACTCGGCCTCACCATCGACAATGGCAACCATCTGTTGTTGTCCGGCAACAAGGATGCCTTCTCGTATCTCAAAGCCATTGGCGCCACCGACAAGATGCGGGGGCCGAAGAGGCCCATATTTCCCTTCATCGACCTGGGAACCGGCACACGCTGGACCGTGCGTCCCAACCGAGGCCCTGTGCCCTGGTGGATCCTGATTCCGGGCCGTCGTGTGCCGCATTCTCGCCTGTCCGATTATCTCGCCGTGCCGTCGCTCGCGAGCCTGAGGGACGACAAGACGGTTGCCGAGGCGCTCCGTCACGGATGGCTCTACTGGCGGCTGCTGGAACCGCTGGCGGTCGCCTCGCTCAACACGCCCGCGCGCGAGGCTCTGGCGCGGTCACTCGGCGCGGTACTGCGCGAGACGCTGATGGCGGGTGGCAGCGCGTGCATCCCACGCTTCCCCAGCGACGGACTATCGGGGGCGTTGGTCGATCCCGCCATTGCCACGCTGCGGGCGCGTGGCGCAGACATCCATTTCAGCCGGCGTATCGCGGCGCTGGAGATAGAAGGCAACCGCGTGGTGGCCTTGCAAACGCCGGACGGTCCCGTGCGGCTGGCGCCGGACGACACCGTGGTGCTGGCGGTACCGCCGTGGACGGCCAAGACTCTGCTGCCGCAGTTGACCGTGCCGGATGCGTTCGAAGCGATTCTCAATGTCCATTTTCGCACCGTGGCGGACCCTGGCGATGCGGGGTTCATCGGTATCGTGCGCGGCACGGCCCACTGGGTCTTCGTGAAGTCCGACCACGTCTCGGTGACGATCAGCGCCGCCAACCGCCTGGTCGATCAGGAGGCGGAAGTAATCGCCGCCGCTGTCTGGCCGGACGTGCGCGTGGCGCTGGGGTTGGAGGGCGATATGCCGCCGTTCCGCGTGGTGAAGGAAAAGCGCGCGACCTTCGCCGCCAGCGCGACGCAGGAACGCCAGCGCCCCGGCGCACAGACGGCTCTTGCCAACCTAGTACTGGCCGGCGACTGGACCGCCACAGGACTCCCGGCAACGATCGAGGGCGCCATCCGTTCGGGCAATACCGCAGCCGGGCTGTTACAACGCAAGTGACTGCAACGCCGACCGTGCTGGTTTGTCCATCCGCCTGTGTTCCCATATTTCGGCGATGCGCCAGGTTCTGATCGCTGCCGGCCTGATCTTGCTCGTCCTGGGACTGCTGTGGCCGTGGTTGATGCGGCTGGGGATTGGACATCTCCCGGGCGATATCAGCGTGCAGCGGCCCGGTTTTCGTTTCTACGCCCCGATCGGCAGCAGCCTGCTGCTGTCGATCGTACTATCGCTTGTGCTCTCGTTGATCTTCTGGCTCTGGCGCCGCTAACGGCGCCACCATCGCTTGGCAAAAGTTGGTACTTCCGCCGCAAGCCGGGAGCCCTCGATGACGGGCGTCCTCTGCCCGCGAGCGGTTAGCTTTCAGGAAGATCATCGGTATGGCCTCCACCAGCGGGCGATCAGCCCTGGAGCGCGCCGGCCACTTCGAAACCGCCGGCCCACATCATGTGCAACGCGACATAAAACACGATCAGCAACCCGGCCCAGGCCAGCCAGCGCTGACGGTCCAGTAAGCCGGCAAGCACGTTGGCCGCGGCACCCATCAGCACCACCGACAGAACCAGGCCGGCAGCAAGCACCCAGGGCGTGCCGTAGGCAGCGCCGGCTACCGCGAGGACGTTGTCCAGGCTCATCGACAGATCGGCCAGTACGATCTGCACGATCGCCTGCGCCAGAGTTTTGCGGACCGTGGCGCGCGTACCAGGACGGTGGCGGCGCAGCTCGCGATACATGCGCCAGCACACCCACAGCAGCAGCAGTCCGCCGGCGAACAACAGGCCGATGATCTTCAGCAAGGTCAGTGCGATCAGGCCAAGTGCGACACGGATCGCGGTGGCGGCGGCAATGCCGAGGAGGATTGCCGGACCTCGTTGCGCCGCCGGCAGGCCGGAAGCGGCAAGACCGACGACCACGGCATTGTCGCCTGCCAGAGCGATGTCGATCAGCACCACCTGGGCCAGAGCGGTCAGATCATGGAGCAATTTGGCATCGTGCATGGCACGGTGATGGGGAAACACGACCGGCCGAGGCAACCCCCGGCCGGCCTTCCCCTGCGCGCACGGTGCGTGCTTTCGCGCCGTACTGCCAAGTGGCGAAAACATGCAAGTGGCGAAAACATGCCGCGATGAGGCGTGACGGCAATCGAACTGTAGGCGGACCGCGGCAGCGTGCGGTGTGCTTGCCAAGGTTCACCGCCCCGGTCTAGCTGGCAGCTTACGGCAAGGCGGGACAGAGCAACGATGGTTCCCCGTTACACCAGGCCCGAGATGGCCGCCATCTGGGCGCCCGAGAACCGCTATCGGATCTGGTTCGAAATCGAGGCGCTGGCTGCCGAAGGCATGGCCCATCATGGCCTCATCGCGGCGTCCGCGGCGCGCGACATCCGCGAGAAGGGGGGGGCCGCGTTAAAAGTGATCGGCCCCGCCGACATCGATCGCATCGACGAGATCGAACGCGAGACTCGGCATGACGTGATCGCCTTCCTGACCTGGCTGGCGGGCGCGATCGGCCCGGACAGCCGCTTCGTGCACCAGGGCATGACGAGTTCGGACGTGCTCGACACCTGCCTGTCGGTGCAACTGACCCAGGCGGCCGATCTGCTGCTGGCGGACATCGACGCGGTGCTGGCGGCGCTGAAGACGCGGGCGCTGGAGCATAAGTTCACGCTCACGATCGGCCGCAGCCACGGCATTCATGCCGAACCGACCACGTTCGGGTTGAAACTTGCCGGCCACTATGCGGAATTTGCGCGCGGCCGCGCCCGCCTGGAAGCGGCGCGCGCGGAGATCGCGGTGGCGCAGATCTCAGGTGCGGTCGGGACGTTCGCGCATCTCGATCCGCGGGTGGAAGAGTACGTGGCGGAACGGCTGGGGTTGAAGCCGGAGCCGGTCTCCACCCAGATCATTCCGCGCGACCGCCACGCGGCGTTTTTCTGCACGCTGGGGGTGATCGCGTCGGGGATCGAGCGGCTGGCGACGGAAGTGCGCCACCTGCAACGCAGCGAAGTGCGCGAGGCGGAGGAGTTCTTCCATCCCGGCCAGAAAGGCTCCAGCGCGATGCCGCATAAGCGGAACCCGGTGCTGAGCGAGAACCTGACGGGTCTTGCGCGGGTGGTGCGTGCGGCAGTGGTGCCGGCGCTGGAAGACGTGACGCTGTGGCATGAGCGGGACATCTCGCATTCCTCGGTGGAGCGGGTGATCGCGCCAGACGCCACGACCGCGCTGGATTTCGCACTGGTACGATTGGCGGGGATGATGCAGCGGCTGGTGGTGTATCCGGACCGGATGGCAGCGAACCTGGAAAGCCTGGGCGGCGTGGTGCATTCCGGTGAGGTGCTGTTGGCTCTGACCCGTGCCGGTATTCTGCGCGAGGATGCGTATCGCATCGTGCAGCGCTGTGCCATGGCGACGTGGGAAAAACTGGGCACGCCGCAGGGCCATGGCTTCCGCGAGAATCTTTTTGCCGATCCCGAGGTGGCGGGACGGATATCGGCGTCGGAAATCGACTCGGCAATGAATTCGGCGCTGCACCTGCAGGCGGTGGAACAAATCTTTGCGCGGGTGTTCGGGAAAGAAGTGGGTTAGATCAGGACGAACGCTGTCCTTCGGGCTGGTTGGATGATCGGCCTAGGGAGACACGTTACACTTCTTGCGGTAACGTTTAGAATTCAGCGAGCGCCATTCACATGAATCGGCGCAACCCGCCGCGACCGCTTTCGCCGCTCGCCGTTATGTCATAGCCAGACACGATGATGAGGCGGAGGACAAAGCATGCCCTGGTCGGAACAAGTGGCCCTGGTGACCGGCGGAGCGCGCGGCATCGGTCGCGCCATCGTGCAGCGTCTCGCACGCGAAGGCTCGGCGGTCGCAATCAATTACGCATCGAATGCCGAGGCCGCTGAATCGTTGCTCTCCGAAATAGAAAATGCCGGCGGGCGCGCCATCGCTGTGCAAGCCGACATCTCCGATGATGCCGAAGTTGAAATGATGGTAGATCGCGTCACCGCGGCGCTCGGCCCGCCGACCATCCTGGTGAATAATGCCGGCGTATCCTATCCGGCGACCCTGGACACATACGACCGTGAGCGCCTCTCGCGCATGCGCCATGTGAACGCCGATGGGGTGATCTTCACCACGCGCGCGGTGATGCGCGGCATGCGCGAGCGCGGCTACGGGCGGATCGTCAACATCGCATCCAACGCCGGGATCGGCACGTCGCTGCCGGGCACCACGTTCTATGCGGCGTCGAAGGCCGAGGTGATCGTGCTGACCCGGCGCTTCGCCATGGAGCTTGGGCCGCACGGCATCACGGTGAACGCAATCGCGCCCGGGTTCGTCGAAACCGAGATGGCGCGGCGCAACCGCAGCAACGCAGAGTGGGAGGCAGTGGCGAAACGCATCGCGGCCTTGGCAATGACGGGGCGAGTCGGACGGCCAGAGGACATTGCCAATGCGGTTGCGTTCCTGGCTTCGCCCGATTCGGGGTGGATCACGGCGCAGCTGCTGACGGTGGACGGCGGCCGGATGGACTACATCGCCCACTGAGGTAACATCTCGCGCGCGGAAGAGACGCGCGCCGACGACCGAGGATTTCTCATCGCCCAGGCGCGGGATCGCTTGCCGCCCTGGCCGACCGCCGGCGGCCGGCTGCGACACTGGATTTCGCAAGGAAGCACGACATGACCTTGAAGCGCATGGTGCTGCAGATCGGCATGGGCACCGATATCCGCGGCGCCGATTATACCAAGGCGGCGGTACGCGCCCTGCGCGATGCCTTGTGGCACAATTCGCTGAGCGTCGCCGATGCGCTCGGCCAGGACGTCGATGCGATGCAGGTGGACGTGACCATCGGCGTGCCGCATCCGGACCGAGTGGATAAGGCGGCGGTTCTGGCGGTGCTGCCGCATGGCACCGGGACGGTAACGGTGGTCGAAGGCGGCCTGGAAATTCCCAACGATGCCGGCACCAATTCCACCGTCCTCGCACATGCCGCGGCCGTGGTGCGGCTGAACGTGGCATAGGGAGAGAGGCACATGCCATCCAAGCGCGTCATTCTGGAGATGGGGGCAGGCAACGATCTGCACGGCGGCGACTACACCAAGGCCGCATTGCGTGCGGTACAGGACGCACTGCACCACAGTTCGCTCAGCTTGATCCGGTCGCTGGGGCTCGAGTCGCGCACGATGCTGGTGGATGTAACGATCGGCGTGCAAAGGCCGGAGCAAGTGGATGCCGCCGCAGTGCAGGCATCGCTGCCGCACGGCAAGGCGACGGTAAAGGTGGTGAAGGGCGGGCTCGACGTTCCGGACGAAACTTCGGGTGACGTGGCAGTGATCGCCAGCGCGGCGGTGTCGGTGCGATTCGAATCGCTACCCGTGCCGTAGCGCCGGTCCCGGATGCGGGTCAGCGCGGCCCGGGCTGTCATTGCAACGAGCGCAGCGACCAAGCAAATTTGTTCGGGACAGCCGCCGGACCGTTGGTGTGCCGGCACGACCGAGGTTGCTTCGTCGCTTCGCTCCTCGCAATGACATGGTGCGTCATGCCACTCGCCTGGCCATCGGATACCCTGCCCATGTTCCGACCAGGCTGCGCGGCGGTCCGATATCTGCATAGCCATTGGCACGATAAAAGCGGTGCGCCGTCTCGGTGCTGATAAGCGAGCATGCAGTGTTGCCTCGCTGTATGGCCCGCGCTTCCAAGGCTGCGAGCAAGGCACGGGTCACGCCACGGAACCGTGCATCCGGCGACACATAATTCAGCGTGATCATGCCTGCGTCGGTAACGCAACCAACCGCCAGTATCGAATCGTCTTCCACGGCAACCATCACCGCGTTGCCAGGTTGCGCGATCCACGCCGCGACATTCTGGGGGGTCTTGTTACTGAGCCAATGCGACAGAATCGCGGGATCATTGCGATGGTCGGCGACGCACAACTCAGCGATTGACCGCCGCAGCACCGTGCAAGCGTCCGGAGCGTCTTCGATGCGGGCGTCCCGGATTTCCATACCCACATGACCCCTTTCTGTCCCCGGTTCCGGTATGCCGGAAAATCGCGTAACCTCCCCGCGGTACTGCTCTCAATCGGCCACCAGAACCACCGCAGCAGGAGGAATCCACATGCCATCCCACGTCCATGAATTCACCACTCGCGACGTCGAGTATCTTCGCCATGGCGACCGCCGCATGATGGCGCGCCTTTACATCCCACAAGGCGAAGGGCCGTTCCCCGCCATCGTGGAACTGCACGGCGGCGCCTGGTGCAACGGCGACCTGAACGAATGCAAGGCCTATGCGGAAGCTTTCGCGCGCGCCGGTTTCGCGGTGGCGGCGATCGATTTCCGCCATGCCGCCGACGGCTATCCGACGTCGCTGATCGACATCAACTACGCCATCCGCTGGGTGAAGGCGAACGCGGGCGAACTGCGCACGCGCGCCGACCTGATCGGCGTCGCCGGCCAGTCGAGCGGCGGACACCTCGCCATGCTCGCGGCGATGCGGCCGAACGATACGCGGTATGCTTCGATCCCGCTCGCCGGCGGGCATGACGCATCCGTGCGCGCCGTCGCCATGCTGTGGCCGGTGATCAACCCGCTGTCCCGCTATCGCCACGCACTGCGGGCGCGCGACAGCGCCAATCCGCCGGCCTGGGTGGGCAGCATCCCAGAGCGCCACGACACCTACTGGAAGACAGAGGCCGCCATGGCCGAAGGCAACCCGATGCTGGCGCTGGAGAAAGGCGAGAAGGTGCAGCTTCCGCCGGCACTGTGGCTGCAAGGCCGGCCCGACCCGGTGCATGACTACCACGACGCGGACTCCAGCTTCGCCGGCACCGAGCCGGAGCGCTTCACCGCCAATTACCGCAAGGCGGGGGGAAACATCGACCTGATGATCGTGGAGCAAGCGGAACGGGCGAGTGCGGCCACACTGGCGAAGGTGGCCGATTTCCTCCACCAACACATCAAGGTGAGCAAGTAACCTGTTGGGACGGGGCTGCGTCTCGCGGAGCGCAGGCACACCGTGACGCGATCCGGGTTGATATGATGCTGCGGCGCAGCATATCGGACCCGTTCTGTCACGGAGTGTGCGCGCATGGATTGGCCGTCGGGTTTGCAGTCGGTGCGGCGGGGGGCTGGGATTGCCTCGCGGGCGATGGTGGCGCGGTTGCGCGAATACGGCCCCGTGGTGCCGGATTCCAGCCCGCCGGTGCCGGGGCGGTTCGTGGTGGTGCGCGAGTTCGGCGCCAATCCGGGCCGGCTCCGGCTGCGCGCCTATCTGCCGGCGCGGGCGGTGCGCCCCGGCGCCCCGTTGATCGTGCTGCTGCATGGCTGCGGCCAGGACGCCGCCGATTTCGCCACCGAGACCGGCTGGACGGACCTGGCGGACCGCCTGCACCTGCCCCTGCTGCTGGCGGAGCAATTGGAGGCGAATAACCGCCAGCGGTGCTTCCACTGGTTCCACCTGGCCGAGACGCAGCGGGAACATGGCGAGGCTGCCTCGATCGCGGCGATGGTGGCGACGATGACCACGCGCTTTCAGTCGGATCGAGGCCGCGTGTTCGTAGCGGGGCTATCCGCCGGCGCGGCGATGGCTGCGGCGTTGCTGGTGGGGTACCCCGACTTGTTCGCAGCGGGAGCTTCGTTCGCGGGGCTGCCAGTGGGCGAGGCTACCTCCATGGTGCAGGCGCTGACCACGATGGCACATGGGAGCAAGGACGTGGCGCCAGCAGAATGGGTGGCGCGGGCGCGCCGCATTGCGCCACCAGACTATAGCGGGACGTGGCCGCGGCTTTCGATCTGGCAAGGCGATGCAGATCGGGTGGTCGTGCCGCAGAATGGCGCGAACCTGGCGGCGCAATGGCGGGCCTTGCAGGGTGTGTCAGACTCGCCAACGCGGCAGTCGGCGCATCATCTGCGCTGGGGCGATGCGGTGGAGTTGTGGCAGCTGCCGCGGTTGGGGCATGCCTGGGCGATCGGCGAGGATGGCGGCCGGCCGTCGCAATTCGCGGTGGCGGGGGAGATCGATGCCGTCACGGAGATCGTGCGGTTCTGGGGAATTGGCTAGGTAGTTCCGCGCCGACTGGGCCTGTCTGGGCCGCGACGCAACGTGCCCGGCGCGTGAGCTACGCCGGGCGCGCGGCGATCTTGCGCCCGGCTAACGGTCGCCGTGCACAGCCGGTATCCCATGTTGTATCCCGACCTCCAGGACGAGAACGCCGTGCGCATCGAGCGCGTGGTGACCAGGTGCCGCAACCTGCCGACACCGGTCTGACCGGCGGCTCGAGGTGCAGAGCACTACGGCAAAAGCCGAAGACCAATTGGCGAGGCGTAAGCCGGCGAGGCCGATCCCCATGACGCCGGAAACCGCGTAACACCCTGGAACGCTTTTGCGGCCGTCCGCCGCCCGCGTTTGCGTCACTGCCTCGCCGGCGCCTGCCCCTGCCGATTTCAACGCTTTGTCAACGCTTCAGGTCCATCCTGCCTGCGGAGGTATGGACCATGAAGCTGCCCGACGTGCGGCACTGGCTGGGGCTGGACCTGATTCGGGCGGGCGCTGCCGCTCACGCCCCGGCGATTGCAGCTGCGCCGGCCGGTTCCCGACCGTCGCTGGTGGCGCGCACGACGGAGACGGATGTCGAGGAGGACACGCGGCTTTGGTCGCCGGCGCGCCTGGAAGTCGTGGAAGCGCTGTGGGGCGATGGCTTCCAGTTCCCGGGCGGAGAGGGGGAAACGCTGCGGCTGGTCAAGCCGCTCGGCCTTTCCGCTGCGACCAGCTTGCTGCTGGTCGGCGCCGGCAGCGGCGGACCGCCATGCAGCGTCGCCAGCGAGTTGGGCGCATGGGTTACCGGCTATGAGTCGGACCGCGATTTGCTCCGCGTAGCGGCGGACCGCACACTGCGGTCCAAGGTAGCGAAACGGGTCCGCATCGAGGCCTGGAATCCGGAATCGCCCCATTTCGAACGTGGCTACTACCACCACGGTCTGGCGCTGGAGCCTCTGCGCGATGGCGCATTGGAACCCATCCTGGCGGCCTTGGCAGGAGGGCTGAAGCCGCTTGGCCATCTGGTGATCCTGGAATCGGTGGCGGACAAGCCGCTGGCCCCCGCCGATCCGGAAGTTGTGGCATGGCAGCGGCTGGACGGTCGCCGGTTGGACCGGCTGCCCACGGAAACCGGCATCACGCGTGCCCTGGGGCGATTGGGCTTCGACGTGCGGATCGTTGAGGACGTCACCCGCCGCCACATCCAGCAGGGGGTGGCAGGTTGGCGGGAAGCGGTACGCGGCATGGAGCATGTGAAGCCGAACCATCGGGAGGCCGCGCAGTTGGTGAAAGAGGCGGAGCTGTGGCTGCTGCGGATTCGGATGCTGCGAAATCGGAGCTTGCGCCTGGTACGCTGGCACGCGATCGGCACGGCGTGACAGTGCACACGTTGGGTCAGATCCGTTGGCCGCTCTGCCGCTTGTCCAGCGTGTTCAGCAGGTCCCAGATGCGCGTCATGTGGCTGTCGCGGTCGTAGAGCTGGTAGAGCGTGCCCGCCAGCCGCACGGGGTCACCCGAATAGTATTTTTCATACAACTGCTGCCGGCCGGAAAACGACGACACCGCGGCATCGTACGCCAATCGGAACAGTTTGATACGAGAACGAGAGTCGGCGTTGGCGGCCTGGAAATAGGTGGCGATGTCGGGCCAGACGGCGCTTGCGGTCTCGGCGTAGGATGGCACTGCGACCAGTCCGCCCGCACCGAGGGTCTGGATGATCTCGCACGAGCGGCGGAACATCGTGGCGTACATCATCCGCACGGTCCAAAGCGGCATGGCGGCCGGCGTGATCACGCCTTGCGCGTTTGGCGCCGCATCGGCTTCCGAGGCTCGCAGGCAGGCGCGATTGAATTCGGTGAATTGGATCAGCTCCGCCAGCATGTTCTGCACGTGCAGGTGCTGGTCGATGTTGGTGGTCTTGGCGATGGTGAAGCCCAGCCCCATCATGAATTCCGCTTTCGCCAGGTTCTTGGTGGCGAACTGGTGCATCACCTGCGGATACACGCCGGTTGTGTTGTAAAGGTTGTTGCACAGCTCCGGATCGCGGTGGATGAACACGCGTTCCCACGGCACATGGACATTGTCGAACACTACCATCGCGTCGGTCTCGTCCAGCCGCGATGACAGCGGATAGTCCATCGGCGATGCTGCCTGCTGGTGAATGACGGCGGGACGGCAGATGAAGCGCAGGCCCTGAGTCGTCACCGGGACGCAGAAGCCGAAAGCATAGGGCTCACCCGCCTTGTTGTTGGTGACGGCCGTAGACGGCATCACCATCAAATCGTTGGAGAAGGCGCACAGCGTGGAGACCATGCGCGCGCCGTGAATAACGATGCCGGCATCGGTCTCCTTTACAATCCGTGCCGCCAGGTCCTGTTCCTGTTGCTCGACCGGGCGCGAGCGGTCCACCTGCGGATTGACGAAGGTGTGCGTCATCGTCACGTCGGTCTCACGCGCATGCTCGTAATAGGCGCGGATGTTGTCGGCGAAGCGCCGGTCGCGATGGCCGAAGGCATCGCTGGCGGCGGCATAACCGGCGGTCATGACGTTCATGTAGTCGGGGCTGCGGCCGAACATGCCGGAAGTGGCATCCGCCCAGACTTTCACCATGGTGCGGCGGCGCACCAGGTCTTCCACTGATGCGGGCTGGATGAAGGACAGGCCGACCGGTTCCCCGCTGGTTGGGGATGTATAGGTCATGGTGGCATGCAGCGCGGGGTCGTGCTGCATGTCGTACAATTCAGCCACGGTTCGTGCTGCCGCCGCGAAGCGCGGGTCGCGTGTGACGTCGGCGATGCGTTCGCCGTCGATCCAGATCTGCCGGTCGTCGCGGAGCGATTCGAGATAGGCGTCAGCAGTGCGCATCGTTGGTCCCCTCTCCCGCTATGCGGGAGAGGATCAGGGTGAGGGCGAAACGTGCCGCGCGCAACACCCTCATCCCACCCTCTTCTGCGCGCGCGGGAGAGGGGATCAGCACGTACTTACTTCAAATGCCGGTCCCACATCGCAAAGATCTTCGTCCAGGTATTTTCCGCCGCCTGCGTGTCGTACACCGCCCGTTCCGGGAAGCAGAACCCGTGATGCGTGCCCGGGAACACTTCCACGGTCGCCTTCACATCCGTCTTCTGCAACGCCTCTTTCAGGGCGCCGGGTATATGCGCAGGCACGGACTGGTCCGTCTCGGCGAACGCATAGTACAGCTCGCCCTTGATCTGCGGCAGCAGCTTGTGCGGCGAATCATCCTTGTCGGTGATGATCCCCACGCCGTACAGCGACGCCGCCGCCGCCATCCGGTGCGGGAACTTTGCCGACACAGTGGTGATGTACTGCCCGCTCATGCAATGCCCGACGCAGCCCAGCGGGCCGGGCCTCGCTTTTTCCTGCGCATCGAACCACGCAATCATTGCCGCCGTATCGTCGGTGACCAGGGCATTGTTGATGCTGAGCATCGAGGCACGGATCACCGCCGACATGCCATCGTCGCGCCGCGGAATATCGAAGCGCACCGTGCCCAGCCGGTAGTACATATCCGGCAGCAGGCAGAAATAGCCGTGCCGCGCGATGCGCCGCGCCATGTTGCGCAACTCCTCACGGATGCCCGGCGCATCCATGTAGAAGATAATCGGCGGGAACGGCCCAGGCCCGTCCGGACAAGCGGCGAAGCTCGGCATCCGGCCATGTTTCGTTGTCACGATAACGTCTTGCTCGATCATCCCGCTTCCTCCCGCCGCTTGCGCGATACAACAGACGGCGCGCATCTTCGCGCGGTGCGGACGCGATTGGCAACGGGGAGCTGGGGAAATGGCCGCGATCGACCAGGTGTTGCAGCAGGCGGTGGACTCGGGCGAGGTGCCCGGCGTGGTGGCGATGGCCGCGGACGACAAGGGCGTGATCTACCAGGGCGCCTTCGGCCGCCGCAGCCTTGCGAGCGATGCACCGATGACTCTGGACACGGTGTTCCGCATCGCCTCCATGACCAAGGCAATCACCGCAACGGCGGCGATGCAGATGGTGGAGCAAGGCAGGCTGGCGCTCGATCAGCCGGCGGGCGAGGTGGTAGCGGCGCTCGCCGAACCGATGGTGCTGGAAGGGTTTGATGCATCCGGCCAACCCCGGCTGCGTCCCGCCAAAGAAAAGATCACGCTGCGCCGTTTGCTGACGCATACAGCGGGTTTCGTCTACGACACCTGGAACGAGAACCAGTCGCGTTACGCACAAGTGACCGGGCTGCCGGCAGCTCGTACCGGCAAGTTGGAAGCCTTGAATGCGCCCCTGGGGTTCGAGCCTGGCGAGCGCTGGGAATACGGCATCAACATAGACTGGGCCGGCCGCATGGTGGAGGCGGTCAGCGGCCAGAATCTTGAGGCCTATATGCAGGCGCATATCTTCGGCCCACTGGCCATGCACGACAGCAGCTTCGATCCGAAACCGGATTGGAGTACGCGAACCGTCCAGGTGCATGCGCGCCAGGCCGACGGTTCGTTGCTGCCGATCGAAAGCGCACCGCCCCCGCCCGATCGCGAATTCTATCCCGGCGGCGGCGGCCTGTTCTCCACTGCGCCCGATTACCTCGCTTTTTTGCGCATGCTGCTGAACAATGGCCGGAGCGATGGCGGCACGCGGGTGCTGCAGCCGGAGACGGTGGCTGTCATGGCGAAAAACCACATGGGGCCGCTTGATGTGCAACCGCTGAAGACGTTCAACCCGCCGTTTTCCAACGATGCCGAGTTCTTCCCCGGCATGACGAAGAAATGGGGGTTGAGCTTCCTGATCAATACCGAAGATACGCCGTCCGGGCGCAGTGCGGGCAGCCTGGCCTGGGCGGGAATCAACAACACGTATTTCTGGCTGGACCCGACGAAGCGCATCGCCGGCGTGCTGATGACGCAGATCCTGCCGTTTGCCGACGCAAAAGTATTAGGCCTGCTCGATCGGTTTGAAGCGGCAGTGTACAGAACGTTGCCCGCCTAGGCTGGCGTGGTCGGGAGAGGAAATGTCATCATGCGCTTTGCCGCGATCGGGCTCGACCATCGCCATATCTACGACCTGACACAGGGCCTGCTGGATGCCGGCGCGGACTGTGCCGGCTACAATCCGGACAGCACGGATCCGCGCGTGCTTGGCGGCTTTCGCAAGCGTTTCCCGGGCGTGCCAGCCATGGAGACCGCGCGTCTGCTTGAGGACCCCAGCATCGATTTCGTCGTGATCGCCGCGGTGCCGCGCGATCGGGCCGAGCTCGCCATAGCGGCCATGCGCTGCGGCAAGGACGTCATGGTGGACAAGCCCGGTGTCACCACGCACGCGCAGCTTGCGGCGATTCAAGAGACAGTGGCGCGGACGGGACGATTCTGGTCGGTTGCGCTTGGCCGCCTGGCCTCGCCCGTGCAAGCCGAGGCATTGCGCATCGTGCGGTCGGGCGAGCTCGGCCGGCTGGTGCACGTCACGTCACTGGCGCCGCACCGGCTGAATCGTGCGCTGCGGCCGTCGTGGTTCTTCGACACGCCGGCATACGGCGGTATCATCAACGACATCGGCGTGCATTCGATCGATACGTTTCTTGCATTTGCCGATGCCACCGACGCCGAAATCGCCCACGCCACGATCGGCGCCTTCGGTACCGAGCCGCCAGGCTTCGAGGATTTCGCCGAACTGATGCTGACCACGCCCTTGGTGCGCGGATACGTTCGGCTGGATTGGTTCACACCGGACGGCTTGCCCACCTGGGGCGATGGCCGGCTGTTCGCGATCGGTACCGAGGGTACGCTGGAACTGCGCAAGAATCTCGACATCGAAGGCCGTGCCGGCACCGATCATTTGTTCGTGGCGAACCGAACCGGCACGCGGTACGTCGACTGCAGCGAGCTGCCGGTAACCTACTATCGGGATTTCGTCGATGGTGTGGCGGCGCGCAGCAATTCCGTGATGCCGCAAGCTCAGGTATTCACCGTTTGCCGTCTCGCGCTGGAGGCGCAGGACCACGCCGTGCGCTATGCGGCGTCACCGGTATGACACCAGCGGACGATAACGCTGACTCTCGCGTCATGGGTCAATCATTGCGTCACTTGGTATAAGTTACCAAACCTTCCGCCGCGTCTCTTTCCCGCGCCGCCGGATCGCGCTCCGCCGGTGGCCCCCACCCACCGCCGCCGCCCGACAGTACGTGGATGACACTGCCCGACGGAACCGCGACACCCACTTCCTTGCTCCGCAGCTGGCGCGGCGCCGCACCGGGCGCGAGCAATGTATAATCGTGCGGTGCGCCGTCGGACCCGCCCAGAATGCCGCGCGCGCCGTGCACGACGCCTTCGCCCGCGGTGTTCGCCACCGCCGGACCAGCGGTTTCCACCCGCAGCCGCATGTCGCCGCCATAGCCGCCGCGATGTTTTCCCTCGCCCGCCGAGCCAGGCCGATATTCGTGCGTTTCAAAGAACAGGGGAAAGCGTTCTTCGGCGACTTCGATGGATCCGAATTTGATGCCGCCAGCGGAATGCCACTCACCGATGGTAGAGAAGCCGTCGCCCGCCGCCGACCCGCCGCCACCGGGACGCGCCTGGAACATGTGCCAGATGAAGCGGCGGCCGGTGCGCGGGTTCACGCCGTTCAGTGCGATGCGCAGTCGCCGGCCCCAACCGCCCATCGCACGCTCGGGACAGGCGGGGGCGAGGGCGACGATGATCGCCTCGATGATCTCGTTCGAGCAATGGCTGGTGCACATCGTGACCGGCGCGCCCTCGCGCGCCCAGACGATGGTGCCCTCGCGCAGCACGACCTTCAAAGGACGAAACGCGCCCTCGTTCTTGGTTATTTCGGGATCCAGCAGAAAAGCGAAGGCCATCGCGACGGCGGATTGCGTGTTGGCGAAGGAAGAGTTGATGAACCCGGTGACCTGCGGATCGGACTCCGACAGATCCACGGTCACGTCACTGCCCTGCTTCGTGACGTGCGCTCGGATCACGATGTTGGTGCGGTCAAAGCCGTCGTCGTCCAGCGTCGCCTGTCCTTCGTAAACCCCGTCGGCCCAGGCCGCGACGATGGCGCGGGCGTGGCGTTCCGCGGCGTCGAGCATCGCTTCCACCGCATCGCCGAGCGTGGCCGCGCCGAATTCGGCAATCACCGCGTTCAGGCGGTGCTCGCCCAATTTTGCGGCACCGATCTGGGCGGCGAGGTCGCCGCGGAAGTCGCGCGGGTGGCGCACGTTCAGCGCCAGCATCTCCAGCAGATCCTCGCGGAGGACGCCGCTTTCGGTCAGGCGCATCGGCGGGATGCGCAGGCCCTCGTGCCAGATCTCGGTGGCGGCGGGATTGTAGGCGCCGTGCGTGGCACCGCCGATATCGGAGTGGTGCGCGCGCACCACCGACCAGAACATCAAGGCGCCATCGGCAAACACCGGCACGAACGCGGTCAGGTCCGGCAGGTGCGAGCCGCCGCGATAGGGATCGTTCAACAGATAGACGTCGCCCGGTGACGGATTTGGGAAACGTTCGGCGAGCGCATTTGCCGCCCAGGGCATGGCGCCGACATGCACCGGGATGTGGTCGGCTTGCGCCACCAGCCGGCAGCGCGCGTCGATCAGCGCGACGGAGAAGTCGCGGGAGGAATTGAGGATCTGCGAATAGCTCGTGCGCAGCATCGCCTCGCCCATCTCCTCGGCGATGGCATTCAGGCGGTTCTGCAGCACAGCGACGGTGATGGGATCGGTCATGCCGGGATGGTGGCAGGTCCGGTGCCGAGGGGGAAGGCGGCGAGCTTTCGCCGCCTGAAGTGGCGCGATTATTGCTGCAATGCACAATATAGCGTCGCCTACCGATGCCTGGTTCGGCTGGCCGACCGCGCCCAAGCTGGAGGCCCTGCGCGACGAGTGGCTGAAGGCGCCTGACATGGCAACGCAGAAGGCGATCGCGGAGAAAATCCAATTGCAGGCGTTCCATGATGTGCCGGCATTGCCGGTCGGGTTGTACTATCAACCGGTTGCCTACCGGAACAATCTGACCGACATGTTGAAGGGCCTGATTCTGTTCACTAACGTGCGGCGGATGTGATGGGTCAGGGAATGAAAAAGCCCATCGCAGCAGGGTTTTGTCACGCCAGTCCGAGGAGCAGTACCGCCGCGATCGCCGCTTTACGAAATACGTCCGACCCAGATGTGCGGGAAATCGTAGTGGCTGACAGTAGGTTAACCAGGCGGGGTTGGGTGCCGCAGGCGGCAATGAAACACAGCCGAGACACCGGCCGAGCATGTCCAGCAAAGACCCCGTGATCCACGCCAATACCGGCCCCCGCCTGAGCGACCTGTCCACAGCTCACGGCCCACCACGCAGCCACTCCATCAACGTATCCGGCTCTCGCTCTTCATTGCCATGACCATCGGTATACTCGACAACACGGAAACCCCGCGACGCATAGAAACGCGCGGCATGCACATTGCGCTGAAACACCCAAAGACGCAGCGACGGCTGACCGTCCATCGCTTGCGATAGCATTGCGGTACCAAGTCCCCGGCCATGATGGTCCGGATGGATATAGAGATGGTCCACCCAGCCTGGCCGCCAGGCACAGAAGCCTTCGATACCAACCCCTTCCACAACCCAGACAGTGCTACCCGGGAACACAAGGTCCCGAAAGTAAGCAAGGTCTTCTGCCGGAGTGTGCAGGTCCGGCAGGTAGGGCAGGCAGGTGCGCCGTACAAATCGCGAAAGCTTAGCAACAGGTTCGATATCTGCGGGCGTTGCCGGCCTGATCACGAAGGGGCTGATGCGTCGCACAGCACTCGTCCTTCCACGTGAACGCCCGGCTCACCGCTCAGCGCGCCGCCATCCGCAACGCGCCATCCAACCGGATCACCTCGCCATTCAAATACCGGTTTGCCGCGATATGCGCGACCAGTGCCGCATATTCCGACGGATCGCCCAGCCGCGTCGGATAGGGCACGCTGTCGCCCAGGCTCTGCTTCACCTCCGGCGGCAACCCGGCCACCATCGGCGTTTCGAACAATCCCGGCGCGATTGTCACCACGCGCACGCCAACGCGCGCCAGTTCGCGTGCCGCCGGCAGAGTCAGGCTCGCGACGCCACCTTTCGATGCGGCATAGGCCGCCTGCCCCACCTGCCCTTCGTACGCCGCGATCGAGGCGGTATTCACGATCACGCCGCGTTCGCCGTCCTCGAGCGGCTCCAGCTCACACATTGCCGCCGCTGACAGCCGCAGAAGGTTGAAGGTGCCGATCAGGTTCACCCGGATCACCCGCTCGAACGCATCCAGCTTCATCGGCCCATCACGGCCGACGATGCGGCCCGCGGTGCCCACACCGGCGCAATTCACCAGCACGCGTTCGACGCCGTGCACGGCGCGGATTTCTCCCAGCGCGGATTCGGCCGAAGCTGCGTCGGCCACGTTGCACACCGCCGCGACACCGCCGATACGCGAAGCTGTCGCCTGCGCTGCGTCACGGTTGATGTCCAGCACGCCGACGCGGCAGCCGGCCGCCGCCAGCGTTGCCGCCGTAGCCGCGCCCAGGCCCGAGCCGCCGCCAGTCACCACCGCGGCCGCGTCTTGCAATAACATCTGCGCTCTCCGCCCTGTCGTTTCGACCGTCCTGTCATTGGCGGCGCGGCGGGGCAAGCCCCTTTCTCCAGCAGGCGAACTGCCGACACTGATGTGTCCCGAAACGAGCTTGCGTGCGCCGCGCCGGTGCGGCATCGTTCCGGTCATGTCCATGCTCAAGCTGCCCCCGGCGCAGCTCGGCCGGTTCACCGACAATGTCTGTTTTCATTTGCGCCGCACCCACGAGGCGACGTTGCAGCACGTGGTGGAGGCACTCGCGGAAATCGGGCTGCTGCCGATCCACGTTGAGGTGCTGGCATTCATCAATGACAATCCCGGGACGCTACCCTCGGTCATTGCCGATGCGCTGGGACGCGACCGTTCCAGCATCACCGGCATCCTGCGCACCCTGTCGGAGCAAGGGCTGATCGACCGCGCCCGCACCATTCGTGACCGCCGCGCCGCGCTGCTGACCATCGCGCCGGCCGGCGAAGCAGCGCTGGCGCAGGCGCTTGCCCGCACGGCGGCGAGTGAGGCGGTGCTTGACCGAGTGCTGGGCCAGGACAAGCCTGCGTTCCTCGATCAGTTGCATCGCATCGTCGCGGCGCTGACAGAGGGGGATCGTTCCGATGAAGCAGGCGATGAGCTATGACGACGCCTATGCGGCGTGGCAGCGCGATCCGCACGGATGGTGGGCAGCGAAAGCCGAAGGCGTTACGTGGGAGCAACGCTGGGACCGCGTGTTCGATCCGTCGCTCGGCCCCTACGGCCAGTGGTTCCCCGGCGGCCGGCTGAACACCTGCTACAACTGCATCGACCGCCACGTCTCCGCCGGCCGCGGCGAACAAGCCGCGCTGATCTGGGACAGCGCGATGACCGGCCGGATCGAGACCTTTACCTATGCGCAGATGCAGACCCGCACCGCGAAATTCGCTGGCGCGCTGGCGAAGCTTGGGGTGGGGCAAGGTGACCGCGTGGTGATCTACCTGCCGATGGTGCCGGAAGCGGCGGTTGCCATGCTGGCCTGTGCGCGGCTGGGCGCCATCCATTCGGTGGTGTTCGGCGGATTCGCCGCGGCGGAGCTGGCCAGCCGCATCGCCGATGCGCGGCCGAAGGCGATCGTGTCCGCATCGTGCGGTCTCGAACCGGGGCGCATCGTGCACTACAAGCCATTGCTCGATGCAGCGATTGCGCTGTCGCCGCACAAGCCGGATGCATGCCTGATCCTGCAACGTGAGCAAGCGCCCTGCCCGTTGACGCTCGGGCGCGATTACGATCTGGCAGAAGCAGAAGCCATGGGCGAGCCACAGGATTGCGTGCCGGTGGCCGCGACCGATCCGTTGTACATTCTCTACACGTCAGGAACGACCGGACGGCCGAAAGGCGTGGTGCGCGACAATGGCGGACATGCGGTGGCGCTGTGGAATTCGATGTCCATGTTGTACGGTGCCGAGGCAGGCGATGTGTATTGGGCGGCATCGGATGTCGGCTGGGTAGTGGGCCACAGCTACATCGTCTACGCGCCGCTGCTGCGCGGCTGCACATCCATCATGTATGAGGGCAAGCCGGTGGGCACGCCGGATGCCGGTGCGTTCTGGCGCGTGATTGCGCAGTACGGTGTGAAGATATTGTTCACGGCACCGACGGCGATGCGCGCGATCAAGCAGCAGGATCCCGACGGCAAATTCCTCGCCAAACACGATCTGAGCAAATTCGAATCTCTGTTCTTGGCCGGTGAACGCTGCGATCCGCCCACGGCGGAATGGGCCGCGACACTGTTGCAGCGGCCGGTGGTGGATCACTGGTGGCAGACCGAGACCGGCTGGGCGATCACCAGCGGCTTCCGCGAATTCGGTTTGTTTCCGTTCCATCCCGGTTCCGGCGGGCGGCCCTGCCCAGGCTACGATCTGCAAGTGCTGGACGACGACGGCCACCTGATGCGGCGCGGCGAGACCGGCAATCTGTGCGTCAAACTGCCCCTGCCGCCGGGCTGCGCGCCGACACTGTGGCAGAACGACGATGGCTATCGCACGGCCTATCTTGCCGATTTTCCCGGCTGGTATCGCACCGGCGACGCGGGTGTCATCGATCCGAACGGAGATGTGTCGGTGATGGGGCGCACGGATGATGTGATCAATGTCGCCGGCCATCGCCTATCGACCGGGCAGATGGAGGAAGTGCTGGCCTCGCATATCGACGTAGCGGAATGCGCGGTGGTTGGAGCAAAGGACCCGTTGAAGGGTCAGGCGCCGATCGGCCTGGTGGTGTTGAAGGCCGGCGTGAACAGACCGGAAACGGAGATCTGCGCCGAACTGGTGGCACTGGTGCGGGAACGGATCGGGCCGGTGGCGTCGTTCCGCGATGCTCGGGTGGTGGTGCGATTGCCGAAGACGCGCTCGGGCAAGATCCTGCGCGCCAGCATCCGCCGAATCGCCGATGGCGAAAGCGTGCCGGTGCCACCCACGATCGAGGATCCCGCGGCGCTGGATGAAATCGGGCGGGCACTGGTTGGTGCCGGGCGGGCCGAATAATGAACGAGGGGGGACCAATGGGTCACACAGAAGCCGCGGCGCTGAGCCCGGAAACGGTGCTGCGGCAAATGAAACAGAACGGCGTCACCGACATCGTGTGGCTGCCGGACAGCGAGACCAACTGGCTCTATCTGCTGATGCAGGCAGATCCCGATCTGCGCCTGGTCGGCGTCACGCGCGAGGGCCACGCTTGCTCCATTGCCGCGGGGCTGTTTGCCGGCGGGCGCAAGCCGATGATCCTGATCCAGAACACCGGCATGATGGAATCAGGCGATTCGATGCGCGGCTGGCTGATTGGGTTGCGTATACCTGTCGTGTTGATGGTGGGCTATCGCGGCTATACGCGCCACGGCGTCAACGCCGACACCGCGGCGACCTACACCGAGCGTTTCCTGATGGCATTCAACATTCCCTTCTACCTGGTGGAGGGGGATGCGGATGCCGACCGCATCTCGGTGGCATTCGCCGAGGCGGAGAAGACGCAGCGGCCGGTCGTGGTGCTGGTCGGCGACGAGTACCACGGGTTCAACCGGTAGGAGGGCGATGCGATGATGCACATGGCAGACGTGGTGCGCGCGTTCGCAGAGCACCGAGGCGATGCGATCGTGATCCCAGGTCGCAGCGGCCGATATTGGGCGCAGATCAGCGAGGGACCGTTCGACCTGCCTCTGGGCGATCCGGCGATGGGTGGACATGCCGGGTTTGCGCTTGGGGTTGCCCTGGCACGACCGGGCCGGCGCGTGGTGTTGCTCGATTCCGAAGGCGACCTGCTGATGAGCCTGGGCATGCTGGCGACAATCGCGGAGCAAGCACCGGCAAATTTCTATCATTTTGTGTTAGACAACGAAGTGTATGCGACGACCGGCGGCCAGCCGGTGCCGAATGCGAAGAACGTTGCGTATGACGTGCTGGCGCGCGGCGCGGGATATCCGCGGGCGTTCGCGTTCACCGAACTGGCCGCATTCACTCGGGAGCTGCCGGGGATTTTGCATGCGCCCGGTCCGGTGTTCGTCGCAGCGAAGGTGCTGCCCGAGGTGGAGAACGAACCGATCGGTAAGCGCGTGCGCTGGCGCAAGCGGACGGCGGATAAGGTGGTGGCGGATTTGCGGGGCGCACTAACAACCTCGCCCGCGTAAGCGGGAGAGGTCGAGGCGCGAGAGCGCCGGGAGTGAGGGTGATCGGGTCGGCAAGGCCGCGCCAGCCGTCATGGCGAAACCTGTCTGTTTTCGCAAGGATGGAACAACCCCGGGTTGCGAACCTTTCTTCTGCGCGGGTGGCAATCGCGAAACCGAAAGTGGCGCAGCGTGGCTAAAGTGGCGCAGCGTGGCTGAAGTTTACCCCCCGCACAGCCCCTGAATCACATCGTCATGCAACGCGGCAATCTCGCGCTGCACCCAGTCCAGGAACGGCGAAAGCCCACGCGCCACCAGATCCGCCACCGCCTCATGCGTCAGCGCCGCGCACAGATTGTCCACCCGTTCCAGCGCCCGGGCGCCGCCGCGCAGATGGTACCGGGTTCGCAACTGCGTCAGGTGCCATTCGATCTGCGACAGGTTCAGTGCCACCGAGCGCGGAAACGCCGTGTTGGCCACCAGGAATCCTGCGACTTCCACCGGCCGGTAGCCATGCGGATGCTCGCGCCGATACGCGTGATACCCGCCGGCCGCGCGCAGCAGAGCATGCCACTTGCCGGCATCGACATCAGGATCGCCTGTCCCGGGCCGCGGCACCAGCAAATTGAATCGCGTATCCAGCAGGCGCGTGGTCTGGTCCGCACGCTCCAGGTAGCGGCCTATCAGGTTAAAATGCCAGCACTGGTCGCGATAGAACGTGCCCTCGCTGATCCCCACATGCGCCTGCGCGCCTTCTTTCAGCATCGTGCAGACGCCCGACATCCGGTCCGGCGCCAGGTCCGCACCGGTCAGTCCACGGATGCGGCTGTGGAACACGTTGATCTGCAGCCACATCTCGGTGGAGATCAGCGCCCGCAGCGTGCGGGCATTCTCCTTCGCCGCCGCGATCGCCGCCTGCACCGAGCTGGAATTGTCCGCATCCAGCAAATAGAACCGGGTGACGTTATCGTGGCTGACCTCCGGATAGCGCTTCACGAAGTCGGTGGCGTCGCCGTTGATGCGCAGGATGGTCAGCCAGTCGGCGCCGTCATGCGAAAACGTCTTGGTCACGTCGAGCAAGCGCGCCAGGTTGTCGATCCGCTCCATGTACCGCGCCAGCCACACCGCGCTCGCGGCATGGCGCGCGATCAGGCGCATGGTGCCGGTGACAGGCAGCGTCTCGCTCATGCCAGCACCCAGGTGTCCTTGGTGCCGCCGCCCTGCGACGAATTCACCACCAGCGTCCCGGCGCGCAGTGCGACGCGCGTCAGGCCGCCGGGTAGCACCCAGGTATCGCGCCCGGTCACCGCGAAGGGCCGCAGATCGATATGGCGCGCCGCCACGCCGTCATCCGTCAGCGTCGGCGAGACCGAAAGTTTCAGCGTCGGCTGGCTGATGTAGTTCGACGGGTTGGCGAGCAGGCGGGCACGGAAATCGTCCAACTGCGCGCGGGTTGCGTGGGGACCGATGATCAAGCCGTAGCCGCCTGATTCGGCGACCGGCTTCACCACCAGTTCAGGCAGGTGATCCAGCGTATAGGCCAGCGCTTCCGGCTCGCTGCAAATATGCGTTTCGACATTCGGCAGGATCGGATCTTCCGCCAGGTAGTAGCGGATGATGCGCGGCATGTAGGCGTACACCGCCTTGTCGTCCGCCACGCCGGTGCCGACGGCGTTCGCAATGGCGACATTGCCGCGCCGCCACGCCTCGATCAGGCCGCGCACGCCCAGCATGCTGTCGGGGCGGAACACGTCGGGGTCCAGCGCGTCGTCGTTCAGGCGGCGATAGACCGTGTGCACCGGCGCCAGCCCCGCCGTGGTACGCATGAACACGCGGTGGTTCTCCACCACCAGGTCCTGACCTTCCACCAGCGGCACGCCCATTTCGCGTGCCAGGAACACATGCTCGAAATAGGCCGAGTTGAAGATGCCGGGCGACAGCAGAACCACCTGCGGATCCTGCACTGCTTGCGGCGATATATCGACCAGCGCCTTGTGCAAGTGCAGGCCGTAATCATCGACGCCCCGCACGTGCAATCCCGTCATCAGGTCTGAAAGCACCCGCTGCGTCATGTGGCGGTTCTCCACCACATAGGACACGCCGGACGGCGTGCGGGCATTGTCTTCCAGCACCATGAAGCGGCCGATCTCGTCGCGCACGATATCGGTGCCGCAGATATGCACATAGGTATTGTACGGCACGTCGAAATCGACCATTGTCTGGCAATAGGCGCTGTTCCCAAGCACCAGCGCGCGCGGAACGATGCCGTCGGCCAGAATTTTCCGGCCATGGTAAATGTCGTGCAGGAACATGTTCAGCGCCCGCACGCGCTGGATCACGCCGGTCTCGATCTGATGCCATTCGGGTGGGGTGATGACACGCGGGATCAGGTCGAACGGCAGGATGCGGTCGATAGCGGTGGCGTCGGAATAGACGGTGAAGGTGATGCCGCGTTCCAGCAGGTCGCGCTCGGCATCCACGGCGCGGCGGCGCAGCGTTTCGATGGGGAACTGCGCCAGCCGGGACCGCAGTAATTCGAGACCGGGATGCGGCGGCTGGCCGCGGCGCAGCGTCTCACAGAAAAAGCCGTTGGGATCGTAGTTCTGCAACAGGCAGGCCGTGTCTGCCGGCGGTGTCTGAGTCTGTCGTTGGCTCTGCGCGAAGGCGGTCTGCGTCATGCGGCGCTCCTGCTGCATTGCAGCAGCGTAAGCTTGAATCGGCCGCAGATGGAAGCGAATTGCGTCGGAGCAATGACAGAATTTGCCGGCTTGCCGCGGTGATCGGCCCGGCGACTGCCGCGCCGCGGCATGCGGCATGGCGCGCGCGCCGCTGCCAGCACCTCTGGACGGCATGACCGCTGCATGCGATTCCGGTGTGTCCCGGCAAGGGCCGGCCTTTGTGCCGCAATCGATAAACGGAGTCCGCACCATGCGCATCGCCATCGTCGCCCCAGGTGGGGTCGGCGGCTATTTCGGCGGCCTGTTGGCGAAATCGGGCGAGACCGTCCTGGCCTTGGCCCGGGGCGCTCATCTCGCGGCGATCCAGCGGCATGGCCTGCGGCTGCAAGGACCGCGCGGCGAAGCGACCGTGCGTTTCGAAGCCTCCGACAATGCGGCGGCGCTGGGCGCGGCGGATATCGTGTTGTTCGCCGTCAAGCTGTATCAAATCGAGCAAGCCGCCCGCGACGCCGCCGCTTTGTTCGGGCCTCGCACGCTGGGCATTTCCTTGCTCAACGGCATTGGCGGCGCTGAGGCTGCGGCCTCTGTCTTGCCGGGCGCGACCGTGCTGGGCGGCGTTGCCTGGGTGTCGGCGGTGATCGCCGAGCCAGGTGTCATTCGCTACAACACCGCCATGTCGTCGATCGAGTTCGGCGCTGCGAAGGACGCGGACGCACGCGCCACCTTGCTCGACTTCGCCGAGCGTTGCCGTCGCGCCGGGTTCGGGGCGCAGATGGTGGAGGACATTCGCGGCGCGCTGTGGAACAAACTGATCGGACTGGCGAGCAATGCCGCGCTGACCTCAGCCGCACGTCTGCCGGCCGGCCCGCTTTATACCGATCCCGACGTTGTCGAAGTCGCAGCCGCGCTGGTGGCGGAGGCGACGGCCGTGGCCCGCGCTCAGGGCGTCGATCTGCCGCAGGATATCGAGCAAACCTGGGTCGGGCGTTTCAAGAGCTTCCCGCCGCAGATGTACGCCTCGATGTACCATGACGTCGCCAAGGGTAGCCCGATCGAGGTGGAGGGGCTGTCCGGCCACATCGTCCGAGAAGGCCGCCGGCTGGGCGTGCCGACACCCCATCATGCCGCGCTCTATGCCGTGCTCAAGCCGCATCGCAACGGGATGCCCGCCTTGCAATAACCCCATGCCGTTGCGTGCCGTCTGGCGAAGCAGCAAACTGGAACAGAATAAAGCACCTGATGTGCCGATACGATTCGGTTCCAGGTCAGAGCGGATTGGAAATTCAGCATTGCCCCTTCCCCGCCAGAGGGGGGGGCCTCTTCAATCCCGCCGAGAGAGCGTGCGATCGCCCGTTGCAGATTGCTTCGTGTCGCGCGCAATGACAGCAGGCGCGATCTGTCAGAGGCACAACACCCAACCGCGCGCGGTTCAAACATCTCCGCGAAATCGATTGTTCCGCGGTCGGGTTACGCGCCACCCAATGACGGGCGATAGCGTGCCCGTAGCGGCTTGAGAGCAATGATCGCCAACAGCGCGGTCAGCGCGTCCGCAGCGATGCAGACGTAGAACACGATGGTCCATGATCCCGCCGCCCCATGCAGCAGCGACGCCAGCGGGCCGCCGAAAATCGAACCAATGCCCTGGGCGATGTAGAGACACCCGTAGTTCCGCGTCGCATGGCGCGTGCCGAACGTATCGGTCAGCGTCGAGGGAAACAGGGAAAAGATCTCGCCCCAGCCAAAGAACACCACGCCGGACAGCAATACGAACAAAACCGGGTCGCCGCGCGTGGCGAGCCAGATGCTCATCGCCAGGGCCTCGAGCGCGAAGGCCAGGCACATCGTATTTTCGCGGCCGATCCGGTCGGAGACGAAGCCGAAGAACGGCCGTGTCAGGCCGTTGGTAAAGCGGTCGAGCGTCAGCGCCAGCGGCAGCGCTGCCGCACCCCAAACCGTCAGTTTCGCCACGCCGAACTCAGTGGCGAAATTCGCCATCTGCGAGATGACCATCAGCCCCGACATCGACATCATCGTCATCATCGCGAACATCAGCCAGAAGATCGGCGTCTTCAGCATCGCGATGGTATCGCCGCCCGAACCGGCGTCCTCGTGTACCGCAGCCGGCGGCGGCTTCAACCCCAGCGCTGCGACAAAGCCAACGGCGGCAATGATCGCCCCGTACTGCTGCAACGTTGCCTGGTAGCCGGCACTGGCGATGGAGCCAGCGATCGGGAAAGTGGTCAGGATCGCGCCCATGCCGTAGCCCGCCGCGACAACCCCGGTGGCGAGTCCGCGCTTGTCCGGGAACCAGCCGACCATCTGGCCGACCACGCCGACATAGACGATGCCGGTGCCCAACCCGCCCAGCACACCGTAGGTCAGGTACAGCACTGTCAGCGAACCGGCATGCGCGGACAGCATCCACGAGAAGCCGGTCAGCAGGCCGCCCACCGCGATCAGCCGGCGTGGACCGAAGCGATCCACCAGCCAGCCCTGGAATGGCGAGAAGAACGTCTGCAAGACGATCAGCAGCGAGAACGTCACCTGGATGGCAGCGGGTGCGGCACCCAGGGCTGCACCGAGCGGGTGAGTGAACAGGGTCCAGACGTATTGCGGGCTGGAGATGGCCATCATGCAGACCAGCCCTAGCCCGAGCTGCAGCCAACGGGTTGCGGAACGCGACAGGTCGATTGGGCGGGTGGCGACAGATTGGCTCACAATGGTTCCCCGGCGCTTTGATCGCGGCAGGGAAGCAAGCCGCGGGCCAGACGCGGGGTGGCGCCGTATGGCGGCGCATCCGCCGCTTCCGTCTTCGGCCGACGGCGCTTACCAGGGTAGCGCCCGGAATTCGGGCAACATGGCGCAAACCCAGGCTGTGGTCGTCGCCGCGCTGCCCGCCGCAGGGCGGACCCTGGCGGGGCCGTTCAGTTCAGCCCGGAGATCTGGTGCTCCTGCACCACACGTTCATGCCCGTCCTCGAGGTGCCTGACCCGGTACTGGCAGACATTGGCCTCGATCGGCAGTTGGCGGGAGATCGCGTAAACACCGGGCGGTGCCTCGCCGGCGTATTTCATGATCGCCAGTCTTACCCGGTCGCCAATGGCGTATTTGTGCCTCGACATGGACTCTCCTCCCAGAGCCGGATCGGCCGGTGCGCAAAAAACGCACCGGCCGCATCAAGCTGCGATCAGACCGCCTGCAAGTTGACCGCCGAGGTCTTGCCCTGCTGGCCGCGCTGGATGTCGTAGTTGACCTTCTGGCCTTCGTTCAGGCCGCGCAGGCCGGCTTGCTCGACCGCGGAAATATGAACGAACACGTCATTCGAGCCGTCATCCGGCCGGATGAAGCCATAACCCTTCTGCGCGTTGAACCACTTGATTGTACCCGAAGACATCACGTCCCCCAATTTTGTCTCGGCGACCCGCAGATTGCGAATCGTAGTACTTTTCAGTTGGGGAAGTGCCGACTGCGACAGGGTCGCTGACTTGGGCAAACCTGAACCCTGGCGGAAAAGCGCCGAGCGCGTGACATAGGACAAGGGGCGGCCGATTACCAGCCGCAAAACCGTGAGCCGCCCGGCTGGTTCAATCGAGAGAGAAGCTGGTGCCGCAGCCGCAGGCCGATTTCGCGTTCGGGTTGCGCACGGCGAAATGGCTACCCATCAGTTCGTCGGTGAAGTCCAGTTCGGCTCCGTTCAGCAGGTCCAGGCTGATCGGATCGACCAGGACGCGTGCACCGGCATGCTCTATCACCAGGTCGTCGTCCTGCTGCGAAGGGTCCAGCTCGAACCGGTACTGAAAGCCAGAGCACCCGCCAGCCAGCACGGCGACGCGCAAGGCTGCACCAGTGCCCTGGGCGGCGACGATCTCGGCAATACGGGCGGCGGCGCGGTCGGATACGGCGAATTGTTCCATGCCGACAAGATAGGCGCACCGGCAGCGGAATTGAAGCCTGTCACGCCGCGGTGTAAGCCCGGCCGACATGAGCCTCGCGCCGTACGCCGTGCAGACGGCGACCAGCCGCGGCCGGCTGCACCCGGAGCCGGAGGCGCCGACGCGTTCGCCGTTCCAGCGCGACCGCGACCGCCTGATCCACAGCTCGGCGTTTCGGAAACTGCAATACAAGACGCAGGTGTTCGTCAACCACGAGGGCGATTTCTACCGCACGCGCCTGACCCACTCGATCGAAGTGGCGCAGATCGCCCGTTCTGTCGCCCGCGAACTGGGGCTGGACGAAGACCTGACCGAGGCGCTGGCGCTGGCTCACGATCTCGGCCATCCGCCGTTCGGCCACGCAGGCGAAGAAGCGCTGAACCTGGCGATGAAGCCGTTCGGCGGCTTCGACCACAACGCGCAGTCGTTGCGCGTCGTGACGATCCTGGAAAGCCGTTATGCCGGGTGGGACGGCCTGAACCTGACCTGGGAGACGCTGGAGGGCCTGGCCAAGCACAACGGTCCGCTGCGCAACCCGCCCGCCTACATCGCCGAATACAACGAACGCCACAAGCTGGACCTGAACACGCATGCCTCGGCCGAGGCCCAGGTGGCGGCAATCGCCGATGACGTCGCCTACCACAGCCACGACATCGATGACGGCCTGCGTGCCCGTCTGTTTGCGATCGACGATCTGGGGCACCTGCCGGTGCTGCGGGACGCGCTGGCCGAGGCACGCATGTCCAGCCTGGACGTGCCCCCGCCGCGGCTGCGGCACGAGATGATCCGCCGCATGATCAACGCCATGATCACCGACCTGATCGAGGAGACTCGCCGCCGCCTGGCGAAGCTGAACCCGAAGGATTCCGACGCGGTGCGCCGTGCCAAGCAACGGGTGGTGACGTTCAGCCCGACGATGGCGGAAGCCCATGCCGTGATCAAGGACTTCTTGTTCTCGCGCATGTACCGCCACTGGCGGGTGAATCGCATGACCACCAAGGCGCGCCGGCTGACCGAGGAACTTTTCCGGTTGCTGCACGCCGATCCGTCTTTGCTGCCCGACGACTGGCGGGCGCGCGCCGGCGAGGGCGGGACGCATCGCGCCGCGACCATCGTTGGGGATTACGTGGCAGGGATGACCGACCGCTACGCGATGGACGAGCACCGGCGGCTGACGGATATTGCAGTCAGTGGCTGATATGGATCCGGCTGCCAAGGCTGGGAGAGCCTGATGGCCGACATGGAAGACAAGAACGTTCAGCGGTTGCAAGGCCGGATCGGCGCCGCGGAAGAACGCGGGCATCTTCGTCTCGAACCCGCTGTGAGCAAAACGGATGCAAAACCCGATGGTCTGGCCACGCGATGCAGGATCTGAAAGCGTCCGTGCCGGAACGGAGCAAACAGTCAAATGTGCAATCCACCGACGCCGCGGCGCGAGATCGTGAGTTGCGCCGCGAATTCGATACAGGTCAACGCGAACTGCGGACTCTGATCATATCCGTCGGCGCCGCACACTTTCTGGGGCTTGGCGCACAATTCATCGGGCTCATGCAGGTCTGGACCGGCGGCATCCAGGCCGGCATGCCGCCAGGCCAAGCGGTGCAGATGGAGCCGATCAAGCCGCCGTCGTCCGCATCAGCGCCGGCGGCCGCATCAGCGCCGGCGGCCGCATCAGCGCCGGCGGCCGCATCAGCGCCGGCGGCCGCGTCGCAGCCGCGATCCGTGGTACCTCCACCGGCCACACCCGCGAAGCCGTCCAACTCGAACACGCATGGATAGACATTGACCCAGGATCTCTACGCCGCGATGCGCACCGTCGTCCTTGAAGCGTTGCGCGCCATTGTCCCCGATCTTCCAGATGATATCGCCGCTCGCGTCGAGGTCTCCCCCACGCGCGATCCGGCGCATGGCGACATGGCGACCAACGCGGCGATGGTCGCGGCCAAAGCGGCGCGCCAGCCTCCGGCCAAAGTGGCGGCGGCCGTCGCCGAGCATTTGAATCGCCGGCTGGAGATCGAGAGCGCAGGCGTCGCCGGCCCCGGCTTCGTCAACCTCCGCCTCGATCCCGGCGTATTCCGCGCGTTGCTCCCGGACATCCTGCGCGCCGGCGAAGCGTACGGCGACGGCAGCGTCGGCGCCGGGGCCCGGATCAACGTCGAGTACGTTTCCGCCAATCCCACCGGTCCGATGCATATCGGCCACTGCCGCGGTGCCGTGGTCGGCGACGCGCTTGCCAATCTGCTGATCAAGGCCGGTTACGACATCACCAAGGAGTACTACATCAACGACGCCGGGGCGCAGGTGACGGCGCTCGCCTGGGCGGCCTATTGGCGCTATCTGCAAGCGGTCGGCACGAAGCTGACCGAGGAAGATTTCTCCAACGAAGTTCCAGGCGGCCTGCAATATCGCGGCGAATATCTGATCCCGGTCGGCGAAAAACTCGCGGAACTCTATGGGGAGGCACTCGCGCTGCCCGATCGAGGCATCGCCGCGCCGGAGGTTTGGATCGATACCGTTCGTGACTTCACCATCGACGCCATGCTGGCAGAAATCCGCGACGACCTGGCAGCGCTTGGCGTGGCGCAGGACGTGTTCAGTTCCGAACGTGCGCTGGTCGCCAGCGGCGCCGCCGACGCGGTGATCGACCGCCTTGCCCAACAAGGGCTGATCTATGAAGGCGTGCTGGATCCACCCAAAGGCAAGACCCCGGAAGATTGGGAACCGCGGCCCCAGACCCTGTTCCGCGCCACCCGGTTCGGCGACGACGTGGATCGTCCGTTGCGCAAATCCGATGGCAGCAACACGTATTTCGCCAACGACATCGGCTATCACGCCGACAAGCTCGACCGCGGGTTCGAGGTGCTGATCGACGTGCTCGGCGCCGACCACGGCGGCTACGTGAAGCGCATGGACGCGGCGGTGAAGGCGCTGTCCGGCAACCACGGCGCGCGGTTCGAGGCGGTGCTGTGCCAGATGGTCCGCGTGGTGCGCGGCGGCCAGCCGGTCCGCATGTCCAAGCGTGCCGGCAGCTACGTCACGCTGCGCGACCTGCTGGACGAAGTCGGCAAGGACGCCGTGCGCTTCACCATGCTGACCCGCAAGGCCGATGCGCAGATGGAGTTCGACCTCGACCAGGTGCTGGCGCAGACCCGCGATAATCCTGTCTTCTATGTGCAGTACGCGCACGCCCGCTGCCGCTCCGTGCTGCGTGCCGCCGGGGAGATGTTTACCCAGGAGCAAGTCACGGACGACGCGTTGGCCGGGGTGGCGCTGGACAGCCTGGAAGCGCCGGAGGAGCTGGCGCTGATCCGCCGCCTCGCGATCTGGCCGCGCACCGTGGAAGCTGCCGCCCAGGCGCGTGAGCCGCATCGAATCGCGTTTTTTCTCTATGACTTGGCCGGTGATTTTCATATGCTATGGAACAGAGGCAAGGACGCGGCGACGCTGCGCTTCCTGCAAGCCGACCGGCCGGAGGAAACACAGGCGCGGCTGGCTCTGGTGGCGGCAACAGCGGTGACGATCCGCTCCGGCCTCGCGGTGATGGGCGTGACGCCTGTCGAGGAAATGCGTTAGGCGCCCGGAGCGGTGCCGGAGGTATGGCGCCGTGTCCGACGATCTCACCATTCCCAGCCCAACCTACCGCGTGCCGCGCCATCCGCGCGGCATGGATCCGGGCACGCGGAGACTGGCGCTGCTTGCCGCCGGCATCGGTGGCTTTCTGATCGTGGTCGGCGGCGGCTGGCATATGCTGTTCCACCACCAGGGCAGCATACCGGTCATACAGGCCGAGCCGGGGCCGATCCGCGTGAAACCGGCCAACCCCGGCGGGCTGCAGGTGGCCGGTGCCAACAACGACATATTCTCGGGCGGCAGCGACGTCAGGGATCCCACGCTCGCACCACCGCCGCAAACGCCTGACCCGCAGTTGCTGCGGGAAATGGAGGCAGCCAAGCCCGCTGCCTCGCAGGCAGTCGCATCGCAAGCAGCCAAAGCCCCGGCGGCGACCCCGGTCGCGGCAACTCCGGCTGCCCCTCCGCCAACGGCGCCGGTCCCGGCAGCACGCGAGGCGCAAACCGCCCAAACGGCGGTCGCCCAGGCCGCGGCGCCAGCACCGAAACCGCAGGCGGCGGACCACCCGGCAGCGACGGCTGCCTCACGTCCCGCCCCAGGTACCCAAGACGTTCAAGTTCAGCTCGCGGCCTTGTCTTCCGAGCAAGCGGCGCATGAGGAATGGGCTCTACTGCTGCGCCGCTGGCCTGACCTGCTTCGCGGGCACCAGCCGTCGTTCAGCCGGATAGACGCCGGCGGCCACGTGTTCTGGCGTGTGCGCGCCGGCGGATTCCAGGACTTGCCGGCCGCAACGATGTTGTGCGAGCGGATTCGCGCGCAGGGCGGCGGTTGCTCGGTGGCGGATTTCTAAAGCCCGGGGTGTTTGGGTCGAGGCATCCGCGGGGCAGCCGAGCAATGCCCGTTGGCGGCGCCGGATGCGCCGGCAGCAACCACGCGCGCCGTCGGCATCGATGATGCCCGCTTCGTAGCCGAGGCTTTCCTGGCCGTAATCGACCTGCCGCGACAGCATGGCATGGGCGGCCGCCGAGGACGGAGCAATCCCGGTGCCGGGTGACGCGGCAGCCTGTGCGGCGCTCGCCGATGCTACCGCAGCGCGGCCACCGCCCGGGAGCAGCACCGGCGGGATGGCCGAGAGGCTTCGGCGTCCGATGTTACGTTGGTGCATGCGTCGTGCACCCGGCGGCTGCGCGACATGGTCGGTCTCCCCTCGGCCCCATGTCCCCTGCCTGCTGCCTAGGGCAATCGTTCCGCCCGTCGATCTCTGCGATTCTGGTGCAGTACCAGTGCCGAGACGGTTCCGTCGGATGCACGCTCGAACGTCATCTGTGCGTCCACCACACGATAGAAGAAACGCGTATCGCCTTCCGGAAAGACCTCGTATTTGTCCTGCCCCGTCGCCTGAACCATCAAATGCCCGTCCTCCGCCGTCACCGTCAGCACGAACCGTGGCGTCAGAGCGTAGCGGCCGACATAGGCGCTGAGTACGTTCGGATCGATCGGCACCTGCCGGTGCAGCTTTGGCGGCGGAAAATCAGCATTGAGAAAATGAGAGCCGAGCGCCTGCGTGGTTTCCCCGCTCGCCGTATTGGCCAAGAGCACAGCTTCCATACCGGTCCGCGTCGAGTAGCCGATAAGGGACGAATAGCCGCCGGTTTCACCGAGCTTTACGACCAGCTCGTCCTTGTGCTCGGTCGTTACAAACCAGCCGGCAGCGGCGTAAACATTCTTCACGTCGGTCTGGCGGCGCACGTCGAGCAGGTGGGCGATGGCGGGGCCCAGACTGGATTTGTGCCTGCCCTGGCACGCATCCAGGAATCGCAACATATCATTCGCCGTCGAGCGCAGCGCTCCTGCTCCGGCAAGCGTCGGGATATCCCAGTTCGGAACGGGTTGCAGCGATGCGTTGTGGCCTTCCGCGAGCCGATCCCTCATCGCCGGCGTCAGCGTGATGCGCGTATCGTTCAGTCCCAGCGGATCGCAAATCCGCGAAACGATCAGCTCCTCATAGCCGTAGCCGGCGCGGAGCGACAGGACCTGTCCCAGCAAGCCGAATCCGAGATTGGCATATTCGTAATGCGATCCCGGATAGTATTGCGGCGCATAGGCGTGCACGAACGTATAGAGCTGCTGCACCGTGTAGTCCGCATAGGGATTGTCCTTGTCGCGCGGATGAAAATTCGACGGCATGCGCGGCAGGCCGGACGTGTAGGTGACCAGGTCAAGCAGCGTGATCGGCTTGCCGTCGAATACCTGAGGCCGGCCTTCGGCTGGCAGGTATTTCGCAACCGGGTCGGTCAGCGCAACCTCACCATGTACCACCATGTCCATCAGCAGCAGCGCCGTGAACACCTTGGTGATGGAGCCGATCTCAAATATGGTATCGCCATCCAGCTTGCGGCTTTGCCCGCCGCCGGCGCGACCACAGGTGACAAGCCGCGGGCCATCGACGTCGCAGATCAGCGCCACATACCCGACACTGTCCTGCCCGATGTCGATATGCTCGGCCAGCAATGCGCGGATTTTATCGGACGACGGCCCCCGATCAGGTAGCGCCGCATTACCATTGCCGGGGGCTTGGACTGTCTGCAGCGCATGGCCGGGGATTGCCACGACCGGCAGGGCCAGTGCCGTGAGCAGCAGCCCACGCCGATGAGCGCGGATGCCGATCACGAACCGCAGGCCTTGGGATGATTGTGCATACGCCTCCCATTTCACGGGTTATGACAGAGCGGCCCGTTGCCGCTGAAAACGACCAGATCAGGTAATTCTCGTCGTGGGCACACGTGCGGGCGGTGCACCCGATGTCCGCTCCGGGTTGAAAGCCGTGTTCAAACTGCCCTGCCCCCCTCCTGTCCGCCGGGCACGGGCTCATCCCCCAGAAGGGGGTGGTCAGGCGGCCAGGATATGGCGAAAGGCGGACTGCACGCTGGGAAACTCCTGCATTACGTCGCGCGGCAGATCCAGCGTCACGAAACGCCCATCCGGCCGCCGCACGATACACCAGGACGGTTCCTGCTGCGAATCGAACGATATTTCGATCACCTCTTCTGCCGCGGCGTGGTCCAGCGCGATTCTTGCCCGCACGCCATGCCGCCGATGCAGGCGATCCCATTGCAGCACCGTTTTGGCTTGCGGCAGCGTCAAGGGAATGCCGAGCGGCTCACGGCAAGGCCCTCCGGTCCGCGATACTGGCGGCATGGGTTTGCCATTTCCTCTGTGAACGGCTGGATCGTCGCTATTCGCGATAGTAGCGTAGCCGTGAAGTCCGGCGGTAATCGCAAACCCGTGAGCCGGAGTCGCCGTACTCCCGAGGGGAGATCAGTGCGCCACCATCCGGTACGCGGCGGCAACCAGATCGATCATGTCGAGCAATCGTGCGACGTAATGGTCGTGCACCGCGAAGCCGGGCGCGTGCGGGTCGAGCAATTGGTGCTCTAGCGCATCGATCAGCTTGTGCAGGCGCCGCTGGTGCAGCCCGAGCTTGCGTTGCACCGGGTCCGCAACGATGCCGGCGAACGCAGCAACCACCGCCGCGCCGGTCATCAGCCCGCCGGTCAGCCCGGCCAGCAGCGCCACCGAGGGCGCCACCGGAAATGCTGCGTACCACAGCGAGCCCAGGCCAGATCCCAGCGGAAACGAAGCCACGGCGGCCTGTTGCGCCAGCATCCCCGCCAGGGCCGGGGCGAGCGTCATGGCTCCAGGCGTCAGCTTGCTGAGAGCAGCGGCGCCGGTGCCCAGGCTCAGCAATGACGTGGTGATTTCAGCCGCAGCGGCGCGCGTGGTGGCGTAGCCGGCAACGGCGGCGTCGATGCGCTTGCGCATGGTCGGATCGCGGCCGGCAACGCCGATCGCGGCCAGCATGGGCCGCAACGTGGCCATCAGCCGCGGGTCGGCGACGATCGTTTCGGCAAGCGCATCCCGGGTTGCGGCACGCTTGCCGTCACGTATTGGCAGTTCGAGCAATTCGGTGTGCAGCCGCCACGCGACCTCGCGCGCGACGGCGGTCTGTTGCACGAGATGCCGCCGTCGCAAGCGGTTCGACAGCACCGGCGCACCCAGCCGGCGCGCGCCGATCGATGCCACCTGCAACCCCACCTGCGGGCCGGCCATCAGCAGGTTCAGCGGGGCGCGAGCGATGTCCCAACCTAGCGCGGCGCGGTGAAGGCGCACGGCGCCGCGCAGCGAAAAGTGCCGGTCAACGAAAGCATCGACGCGTGCGTGCCGCTCGACCGCGTAGCGCGCGATGCCGTCGCGCACCGCGGCCCGAACCAGGGCGCCATCGGACAGAGGGTATTGCTCCGCAGGTGTGGCGAGGTCCATGTGCGTCATTTGGGGAGCTGTCACGGTCAATCCAGGAAGCCGGGCCGCGTCACAGGGGCGGGGTGGAACGGAAGGTTAGCTGACTCTCCCATCCGGCGCCTGGTTCATGGTCGGCGCGATTGGCAACGTCGGTTGGGCCCGAAGGCGCGGTGCCCGAAACGTGTCTGCCTTGCCTGACTTAGCCTCGCGGTGCATGGATCAGCCGGTTTGAATCGGGGGCCGTCAGCAAGTGACGGAAACGAATATGTTCCGACTCGATGGGAAGGCGGCGCTGGTCACTGGTGCCTCTGGTGGCATCGGCGCCGGCGTTGCACGCGCGCTGCACGCCCAGGGCGCCGTCGTGGTCCTGTCCGGCACCCGCACGGACGCGCTTGAGACCCTCGCGGCAGAACTCGGCGA
>Ga0335072_10000700_pt1 | contig 60648 bp, 53 predicted proteins | sample Lox_Sample_21_FD_206725 | JGI IMG/M metagenome (GOLD analysis project Ga0335072, IMG submission 206725) | Soil microbial communities from Loxahatchee National Wildlife Refuge, Florida, United States - Lox_Sample_2.1 | ecosystem: Environmental > Terrestrial > Soil > Wetlands | place: USA...
CTTCGGCAAAGGGTTGCTATCTCTCTCTGATGTGACACGATCGCAGCTGACAAGTGCAGGCACGGCTTTTGCAACTCATATTGATTTGCGATGTGGAAAATGATCATATTCTGCGAGAAGTCAGCATCTCAGGTGCCCCTCATATTGCCATCTTGCTAACGTTCTAGCAGGCATTGTGCAACGATGAATGGCTACGGAGTCGGATCTTCGGAATCGTAAGTCAAGGTGGGGCTACTACTGGAGGTGATTTGTCTGATCGAATTTATGCTTAGGTAAAGTTCGAGAGAGGTAAGCATGCTGGCCTCCACTGCCAACAGACTGGAATGGTCTGTTGCTCAGAAGAGGGACCCGATCTAGTTTTGTGGTCTATCATTAGGCTACTTGAAGGTAAACACTTGCTTATTTCCGAGTATCGAATATGATATCGATGATTGGCCGCAGAAAGTAAGAAGCAGTCATTCGCGAAGGATTTGAGGAGATCGGAGCCGCTTTGCACACCACTTCCCGTTTGTGCGCCAAGCACCTTGGGAGGCGCCTTACTCGAGAAGAGTTTGGGTAGAACACAAGCAATCATTCAAGCGCTGCAGTGTGTCGCATTCGCATATCGGCCTCTGCATATTGACGAACTTCTCGAAGCCCTTGCAATGAACGATCTCTTCCTCTCCGGATTCCAAGGCTTGAAATATGACAACAGATATATCCATTCCCGCGAAGACTTTACAGAGCTTTTGTCAGAGGCTTTGGAGGTTACGGACAATGGACTGGTCGTGTTCAAAGACAGGATCTTGAGGGATCGGATTATCACAGAAAATATTGTAGCCACCGAACGGAAAATGTGGACAAATGGCCATGAAATACTCGCAACCATTTGCTTACAGCACTTGCAGTGCTTGGGGGGCGAGACGATACTCAAACCTTGGGTCTCGACAAACCGCTGGCTACTTCACAAGGGCCAGGAAGGCCGACTTCACAACTATGCGATAGCCTTTTGGCACGAGCACTGTCGCTTAGCAGAGGATCAAAGCAGGCATCTTCCAGCGCTGCTTCACCAAACAATATCTTCAGCAATTGCAGTGCATAACTTTGAATCCAAGGGCCACACCCAAACTCTGAAAAGCAAGACGAACTTTGCATTGTGGATTTCTGCGGCATACGGTCTCAGAACTCTTTGCAAAGCATACCTCCAGATGGGAGCAGACTTGAATTTTCCGAACATTTGGCACAAATACCCACTTCAGATGCTCGCTTCACCATTCCGCCAGCCGCATTTGGAACCTTTCCTGGTCTTCGGTGAAGGATCAGCAATGGCGAAGGATCAATTATGGGTATTAGGATACTGCGCGCGTGTCGAGGGAAGTATTTCTCCTATGAGTGGTTTGATTGACCTTGAAAGAGCTTGGAATGTTTGCCACGGAGTGGGCAAGGGCGCAAGCGGTGGGTCTTGCTATCCTGGTCTCAGCCCTCTACAGATGGCCGTGATCTATAGACATTCAGCTGTCCTGGAGCTTTTCCAAGAATGCCACGATCTCGCTCCTCTAGGTCTGGAGAATAGTGCATCCCACTTTGCAGTCAAATCAGGCAGTCCTAACATCTACCATGAAAAGGTGCAACTAAAGTCTCGGCCGTTCCGCCTCAGCCATCCGAAGAGTGTGCATGCAAAATGTTTCTCAGATGTCAAAAATTCCCTCCCTTCTCTCCCTTTAGCAGACACTGAGGCATCAGCCAATTTTATACCTTTCGTAGGGGCAGATGCGACGTGGCCAGACTATGTGCTCGCAGATTGCACTCCCCCCGAAGACGAAGAATGGTTGGTTGTCACAAGAGAAGACCGAGACGGTGGTGAAGCTGCCACTCGAGAAGGGGGTCGAGCTGGAGCCCAAAGACGATGATGGGATCCAGACGCCGCTATCGTGGGCTGCAGGGAAGGGGTACGAGGCGGTGGTTAAGCTGCTGGTGGAGAAGGGGGCCGAGCTGGAGTCTAGGGATGGTGATGGGAGTCAGACGCCGCTGTCGTGGGCGGCAGGGAAGAGTCATGAGGCGGTGGTGAAGCTGCTACTCGAGAAGGGGGGCCGAGCTGAAGTCCAAAGATAAGGGGTGGTCGAACAACGCTGTTGTGGGCGACATGGGACGGATATGAGACGGCGGTTAAGTGGCTGTTCGAGAAGGGGGCCGAGCTGGAATCTAAAGACAGTGGATAGGGTCAGACGCCGTTGTCGTAGACGGCTGGAAAGGGGAACGAGGTGGTAGTTAAGTTGTTACTCGAGAAGGGGGCTGAGATAGAGTCTAAAGATAGTGATAGGAGTTAGACGCCGCTGTTGTGGGCTGTAGGGAAGGGATACGAGGCGGTGGTAAAGCTGCTGCTCGAGAATGGGGCCGAGCTGGAGCCCAAAGACAATAGTGGTCGAACGCCGCTGTTGTAGACGGCATAGAACGAGCAGGAGGCGGCGGTCAAGCGGCTGCCCCAGAAGGGGGCCGAGCTGGAGTTCTAAAGACAGTGATGGGAGTTAGACGCCGCTGTCGTGTGCGGCAGGGAAGAGACACGAGGCGGTGGTGAAGCTGCCGCTCGAGAAGGGCGCTGAGCTAGGCTCTAAAGATAATGGGTCCGAACACCGCTGTCGTAGGCGGCATGGAACGGGCACTGGACGGTGGTTAAGCGGCTGCTCGAGACGGGAGTGGAGTTAGAACCTAAAGACGGTGAATACGGTCAGACGCCGCTGTCATGGGCGGTAGGGGAAGGGCGCGAGGCGGTAGTTAGGTTGTTACTCGAGAAGGGGCCGAGCCAAAGTCTAAAGACGGTGATAGGAGTTAGACGCCGCTGTCGTGGTCGGTAGGGAAGGGGATACGAGGCGGTGGCAAAGCTGCTGCTCGAGAAGGGGGCCGAGCTGGAATCCAAAGACAATGAAGGTCGAACGCCGCTGTTGTAGACGGACGTCAATGCGCAGGGAGGGCACTACGGCACGGCGCTGCAGGCGAATCCGTGTGGGGGCCACGACCAGATCGTACACCGGCTGCTGGAGAACGGGGCAAATGTCAACGCGCAGGGAGGATTCTTTGGCAAAGCGCTGCAGGAGGCTTCAGTTGGAGGCCGGTCGAGAACGGGGCGGGCTTGGAACGGGAACGAGGCGGTGGTCAAGCGGCTGCTCGAGTAGGGGGCCGAGCTGGAGTCCAGAGACAATGACGGTCGGACGCCGCTGTCGTGGGCGGCAGAGGAGAAGGCACGAGGCAGCGAAGCAGCTACCCGAGAAGGGCGCCGAGCTCGAGTCCAAAGACAGGGGGGTTCCAGACCCCGCTGTCGTGGGCGGCAGAGAAGAGGCACGAGGCAGCAGCCTCACTGCTGCTTGAGAAGGGCGCCGAGCTGGAGTCCAAAGACAGCGAATTGGTTTTGGGTGTCGCACCCGTGGGCTGGCACGTCAAATGAGGTGAGTTTAAAGGTTTTCCATACAGTCATTAAGGGCAGATGTGAATTGGGCAGTATGAAAATTTTCATCTGGCAAGCCGCACGCCGCACGAATACAAGAAATGGTTAGTTACTATCAAGCAAAGGTGTCGAAATTGGGAGGTTATTAGGCTTCATGTTCGGTTCTCTATCTCTGTAGTCGTTATGCAACAGTGTGATTGGGCTTTTCTGTCTGTTTCGCACCCGCTGGAAAAGCTCGGTTGTTATCTCCTTGGTCTTGTTTTCTCATGATTGCAAATTCGAGAGACTGCGCAGAGCTGCCGTTACAGAACTTCTAGCGGACGATTCAGGAGTTTCTCGCAGCAAAGCCACTCTCATTTCTGTCCAGGGCTAACATGATGCTTTGAATTTGATCTTCGTGGCTCAAGTACAAGTGACAAAATGCGCGATGAATGTCATCTAACCTACTACGCTACTACTAAGTGCCACGTAAGATGGAATGAGAGCCGAGGAGTTCTTCGCATTAGATTGACCTATCGCGCTTCTGTAGAGCCCGCATTTGACATTACCCTTTGCGACATGCAAGGTCGACCGCATTCCAGCCGCATGCTGACCGCACCATTTCCTACGCTTTGTGGAAATGTACCGGTAGGTGCGCGTCACCAGCCCATGCCATGCCCAAGCTTTTACAAATCGAGTTTAAGCCCTTTCGTGAAAAAATCATTGCAGGAACTGTTTGCAGCCATGCGAAAGGCGGCCGGCAGCATCGCAGCAGAGAATGCGGACCAATGCGTCAAATTAGTACGGTCGCCTTCCTTATAAAGGACAGCCATCATCCATGGTCTTTCTGTCTCAATTGAGCAAAGTTAGCATAACGGATAAGGGGATACTAGATCTCCAGCATCAGGCTATCAGTCATACTCCAGAACCTGGGTCACATAAGCCTTGCCCTGCTATGTATTGTCTCCCAGGAAGGACACCTCCTTCCTCACCTCAGTTCGTTCCTCTGTCCGTTGTGATGAACTGTTCTTCATGCATTGGCTCTTCTGCCCCTCATGATCTCTGTTCTCAGGACACTCGCGTCAGATTGCAAGAGAGACCGAGCACACAACATTCGGTACATAGATCAAATTATGGGGAAGGTAAACCCAAACCTCTGGCCAGCCTATCCGAAAATTAGTAATTGACTCTTCACAGTTTCATCTCTGAATGTCGAGCTCGGCAGTCAAAGGTTAAACTCTCAGACACAACATCGCAGAAATCTGGTACTCACATTCAGTCCCAATGAGGCAGAGAATGAATCAAACCATACCGGCGACATGGCCGAACCCAGAATTTCATCCCGTTGGCAGTATGATTTGGCTGAAATTGGTGGAATTTTTGGGTGAGTCGAAAATTTGGGCTGTCATAGGTTATGGGGTATTGTTTCCACAGTAAGGAGAGCCTTCTAGAGCTGCAAGAAAGCCGACTAGTAGACAGAGGGATGGTAGGACGTATTCCTTCCCATCGGAGGTCCATCAAAATGGAAGTACGGGAGCTCGTGAAAGGGCATCATCTGCTCCAAAGGAAGATTATTCCCCATACGTACATAGATACTTCTTCGGGCATGGCTGTCTGAGGTGCTGGGGTATTTGTGCTGGCAGCAGTGGTGTCGATCCTGGCTAAAGTCCAGCACGGAGTTGTGGCAGCGAGAATTCTTCATCCGCAATGGGGTGCAAATCTTGGCTTGGTTGGGAGTAACGTAGGCGAATTTAGCGTGTGAGAAGCCTCAACTCAACCCACCACGGGTGTCTCTGGATGCCTAACCAGCGTTACTTCGGCCACGCCTTCTTACCCGACAAGTTCGCTAATTGTGCGTGAGTCAACTCTGAGGCACGATATGGCCGATGAGTTCTCTCAGGTCTGTCATTCCACATTCATCCTGGGGACATTCGTGTTCGACAAGAGGCCTGCACGTCCTACCACCTGAGTTGTGGAGATACTGGCTCCCACTTCCAATACCCTGACGGATTCGTCCAGGTGGTATCGGATGATCGATCGGGAGTCGTACGCGGCTTGCATCGTTTCCAAGGGATGGCTTATGTCATGGTCGAGTCCTTCGGCACCGATCAGGAAGCTTTCATATTAATCGCCAATTTACACAGAATATAGGAAGACCACTCACATCCACAGACAACCATGGCCAATTCAAACTTGCCGAAGCCAGATCCGACTACTCAGGCATTACCATTGCTGTTGTCAGAAGCGAAACTGATGCTCTCACATGAATATCTTCCTCTTAAGAGCGGCTATGCCATAAACGCGGAGGGAATGCACTACGTGGCGGCCTCAACATGGATACCAAACTGTACCACCGCCATGATCGATTAGTGGTTTGGATGGGTGCACTACACCGAGCAGTACAAGCTATGGCACCCGCAAAATCACATCTTCTCCAATTGGGAGGGCTACGGGGCAATAACTCGACTTACATTGGCGGGCATCACCTCGTCCACGTATACACCGATGACAATGAACTGGCCAAATTGAAAACATCTCCCTGCCATCCCAGCGAATATTTCGGACCATCATGGAGAGACGATTTCCAACGGTCAGGCTACCAGACTGCTGTTTGCGGCAGGTGTGGCAACCGGAATCCCGAAACTGGAGAAGTCCTGTATAACACTCACCCCATTCAGCTCATTCGCAACGAATTTGTTAGCTGCTAAATGCGGTCAAGATTCTGGCTCGGGGATGTTGTTCTGCTGCGGTTGGACGGGTCCAACATGCTTCCGAGGAGATTGCTATTTTAGCGTCGAAGCTACTGACGCTGTATCAGCAACACGCTCCACAACCGATTTGCAAAGTCTAGTCCTGGTACATTTTTCCCTTACGGTCTTTGTCTGAATCTATGGCTACAGATCAAGCGCAGAATCGCAAAAAAGTCAAGCCGGTCTAAACAGGTCTCTGCCAATGATCGAAATGTAATGATGGTGCTTGCTCATGCTACAGCAAGTGACGCCATGTGAATGCGTCTGGTTTGGGGAGAGCGCGTGAAGGATCACAGCTAATCTCGTACTTATATTCCTGACGTCACCTGCTGCTCCTCTAATCAGCCGTGCCGTACCTTGTAAAACCACTTCAGCTTCATTACTTGCAGTAGAAACAACAAAGTCGGTTTCTCAATGTTCAAGTTCTGGCTGTTGCCATATTCGCATTACACTATACATATTACGCCGAGCACCTGAACAGGCTACTGTACAATCGCCGAATTCCTGAGCCGGCCGAATGTAAAACCCCTTTAAAGAGACCAAGGGGGTTATTAGCTCCCCGCCTTGCCTCCCTGTCGAATTAAAACGCGCCATCGCTATGCCCTATCCAGAGAGCCATTGTTGTAGTAAGCACACTCACACCAGCCCATCCGTTACCACTCCATGATTAAGCCGTCGTACTGTCGTAAAGGATCATAGCAGCACCTCCACGCCCAGTACCTCCCAGTCACCCCTCCTATCTTCAACATCCGCTTCTCCAATGCAATTGTTTCGTAGATCGAGCCTCTTCAACCCAACCAACGTCCTAGTCTCGACGATATCAAACCAACCATCCGTGGCAATTACTTCTTCTAACATAGGAAAATAGTATCTGAACTTTGGTACACGGCCGCTGAGGCGATGGCAGGAAATGTTGAGACTCTTCATCGCAGGGGCCGAGAGGTGCGTTGCTAAGGGATGAATAGTGGTGAGACCTGTAGAAACGAGCGACAGCACTCTAAGATGCGGTAAGAACAGGTGGGAATCCAGATACTTCGTGGCGTCGAGTGTGTTGTGGGATAGATTCAAGTTGGTAAGGCCGGTGAAGATGTTAGGATCGATGAAGCTGTAAACGGGAAACGACGTAAGGTTGGTGGAGGACATGTCGAAACTGATCGATTCGAGATCTGGTTCGGGCTCTTTGTCGAAATATTCCCTCGCTGGTGATGGTTCGGCAGATGAGAACCTGTCGGATGAGGTTGACGAGGCTCGGGAAGATGTAGTTTGGGTTTCTTCAGCATGTTCGAACTCGGAGGCGGAGGGCCGAGAGCTAGTCGAAGTAGACCTCGACGTAGATGCAGTTATCGAGAATGGGATAGATTCGAGAGACGGCGTCCTGGACACAATGGATGTTCTCTGGGTGGCTCTTGGCGTTCTCTCCAAGTCCCCTAGGTAATGCAGTGAACTGGTATTAGTAGCCAAGCTGTAGCTCGATGCATGTCTGATAAGCGCTGACAGAGTAGGCCCTTCGAAATTTGGCCGGACGGTGATGGTGGCGCGAGAGGTGGGAGCCTTCCTGATGGTCGGCGTTGACTTCGTCAACCCACTTGGCTCGCTTTCCCCGACCACCTTGAAAGGTGAGCTCATTGGGCTTAGCAGCGGCAATCTGGACAAGTGAGCGACTGGAGGCGTTTTGACTGGCAACGAAGGTGCAGATGCTTTCAGAGGCTTCTTTGTTGGTGAAGGCTCTCGTGGGGCGGCGGGGATACCGAATGCATTACGCGTTCTGGCCTGGCGGATTGTTGACATTGGCTGGCTTGGCGGGCCCATTGAGCTGTCGACATTGAAGAAAGTGGGCTTTTTGGCCCCAGGTGATGGCGTTGGTGAAATCAGTGACAAAGTCTCGATAGTGCGATCTGACAAAGATAGACGCGGCTTACGCTTGTCGGCAGCTCGCTGTGGTTTGGCATGTCGCTGTTGATCGCCGTCGAGAAGCAAGTCTGGAACCCTGTTTTCATCCAGACCAGTCACGTCATGAGAAAACAGGTTGCGAGCCGGAGGAGTGGTTTCAAGTTCTGCAATACTGGCAGGACGGTTGCTTGCATAGCTGTTTGTTGACTTGGTACTTGATTTCGGAGAAGAGGGTGCACTGTTCGCTTTTGAGCCATTTTTAGATGCTGGAACCCTGTTTGCCGCCAACTCGCCAAGTGGCGGTGCAGGAAACCGTGGATGACCTTTTATCGACGACTTAGACCGAGATGATGCTGCTCTGGATGATGATGCTTTACGCTGCTTGCTTGGAGATGCCGACTGAGCGGCAGATTCCATATTGTCACGCGCTGGACGTGCTGCAAGCTGGGGAAAGGAGGAATACTACCCCTGAATCTGGAAACCTTGTCGAGCTCTCTGATGGAGCGCTGATGCAGCAGGAAGCGAACGTTAGGACCTTAGAAAAGGTATGAAAGCGAGCGTTGTAGTAGAAAAGCAAAAATGGTAGCGACCGTGATGTTCCCCCAAAAATCCTTTGCCAGGGAATTGTAAAAGAAGGTGGTTGACAGAGCCCTCCCTTTCTAAATGTCTCGCTTTTGCCAGGCTATTGACTATTGGTCCTTGGCGGGTTTCGGGGCCTGGCAACGGTTAATTTAGCGTCAGCGCCCCCCGCCCTCTTTTGGGTGGCTGGAATTGGAAAGGTCGGTCTCACCCAGCCTCCCTTCTGCGCGGTGGGAGATTCGAGTACCTCAGGCAGCATATCCTCGAGGAAAAGTAGGTCACAGCATCGAGAGTATCTTGCCAAATTTCTCTCACAGGATCTTGGGCATGCCTTATAAGGATTGTGCGTAGCCCAACATACGCGGATCCTGCCCCGTCGCCGCACTTCGTAGTCATCGCAACTCCGTGCACTTGCGCTTTTGTGCTCCACTACTCGGAAGATCTGCACTTTCTGCACCTCTGCAATTCGTCCCTACGCATTGCATTGACACCGCTCAAGCCACCTGCTTGCTCTTTGAGGAAGCGCGCATCTACATCAACCACCGAGTGAGTTCTACAGACCTGAACAGGCTTGGCCTGACAGGATCGGGTTCTGGCAAGCCCTTGATCAGGCAGCCCTGCACCGAAGATTCCCCCCCTACCATGGCGTCCGCAGAATTCGACTCTCAACTGCCTGAGGCACACGACTCTTCTGCTGCAGAAATATGCGTACCGTCTACTCCACCACCAATGTCTTCCCGGGGCGCGCAATCGCCAACGCGAGGTCGAAGTGTGCACAACCGATCTACCTTTGCCTCTCCACCACCCCCTTCTAGCAGCATGACCCCACCACCTTCCGTGCAACAAGCTAGACCGCAGTCGCCAAATCCGCGACCAGCATCCAAGCAAAACGGATCATTTCCTGTGTCACCGCCGACAACTGTTAGAGCCAATAATGTGGGCAATTTGCCTACTCCCGAGTATATTGCAAAGGCGGGTATTGAAGAGCTTCGGTCGATCGCTCAAGATCTCCTGCTTGCAGTCCGAGATGCTCGCATGTCTGCCGCACATTTCAAACTGCAGCACAATCTACTCACCATCGAAAGCCAAGAGTCTGCACAACGAGCAGAAATCGAGCACCAGATGACTCGTCGAGAAGTGGAAGTGCTGCATGCTGCCGAGCATCGGCATCGTGCTAGCAAATCAGCAACTCCACGCCCCTCACAACCACCACTGCAACTGCAGGTCGATAATTTGACGAGACAATGTGCCGAATTGCAGGCGGACAACGAACACCTTGAGCGTCGCCTTCGACGAGCTAAGAAATTGATTGAAGGTGAAAAGGACCGATCGGATCTGTTACAAGAAGAGAATCTGCTCCTCAAGAATCGTATAAGAGAAAATCGAGAGCATTTCAGCCGTATGAAAAGCCAGAGTCCGATGTACGCCACGCCTCGGAACGACTTTACGACCCCCTCGCGGAAGTCTGTTCCACGTTTTTCAGACAATAGTAACATAGCGGCCCTCCTTGCTGCTGGCGAAGTCTTGAGCGAGGCCGCTAGTGTACCTTCGACACCGACTAAGATGAGCTTTCCGAAACCTCAAGGCCATACTCGTGGTGCTCATTCACTTTCATCTCTACAAAGTACACCTGCTCGGTCAAGGCCGACCACGGCAGATGCCTCTTTCTATTCAAATCCACGACTGTCATATTCAGCTCCCGTGTCCCAATCAATGCCTCAGGTCGAAGATCGAGATCGCCATGATCGAGATAGCACAATTTCCGCCTCAGATGAGGAAGAGGCGGTTACCGATGACGAACTACCTCCATCTCAGGCGAGCTCGTTAGCAACGACTATGCTACGGCGTAATCCTGGTGGTCAAGCAAGTCCAAGTCAAACCGCTAGTGCTGAACGGTCAAGCCACCTTCTTCAGACCAAGCTTTTCGGTGCGGTCAAGAAAGCAGGAGTTGATCGGAGTACTGTATCTAGCAAACGAAAGGCCAGCTTTGGAGAGCCAGATGTTGTGAATAAGAAGACCAAGCTGGGAGAGGGTGTTGGGTTGGGAATTGGAGTCTGATTCATCTCTTTGCTGATGCCAGAATGGGCAACGCAAGTGAGATCAGGTCGGATTTGGATTGCATATTTAGTAGCGGGTATGAAGTTTCCGAAACGAATGTGACATGATTTGTACAATAGCGAAGTCATTTTGTAGTAGTATTGATCCTAGCAAATTGCCGTAAGGGACAGCTCCCCCAAGTCAATGCAGATCTAGTCAAACATTGAAATGCAACCTGCCCGCAAGACAATCTATCCCTTCGGCTTCAAGTCTGTCACTGTCCAACCCTGTCACTTTGCCCTAACCGCAATTCCCTTTCTGGGACTCTCAAGTTGCGCAGTCTTGGCATCTTGGCGCGAAGAATCACAAATTGTAGTGAAATCTACCGCCCGACAACACATCGAAGAACGACTTCCGCAGCCGACGAAATCACCCTGCTTGATAGCCATTTGTCAATATGGTGCGTATCTAAATCTGCAGCAAGCACAAGACCTGCCATAGTAGCCGTTTCAAAGGCCCACAACCGATGATTGAGCAATTACTGACCGAGCTTTCTTTGTAGGCGATCAAGCACAATCAACAGATACCCAACAACCGTGAGTCCGACCTGAGCGCTCTTTAGAATTTGCAAACGTGCAATGAATTGACGCACTTATCCAGACTTCCATAAGGATTGGCAGCGACGAGTCAGAGTCCACTTTGATCAGGTACCATCACCTCCGACCTGACCCCAATACCGCACCTCGCACTGACCTCACACTTCCCAGCCCGGTCGCAAATCTCGCCGTAGAGCAGCTCGTATCGCCAAAGCTGCAGCCGTCGCTCCTCGTCCGATCGACAAGCTACGACCAATTGTCCGATGTCCCACAATCAAGTACAACCGCCGCGTTAGAGCCGGCCGAGGATTCACCCTGATGGAGTTGAAGGTACCATCAATCTACAGTCTCTAGGTTTCAAAAACTGACAATGCTTTTTCGTACTATAGGAAGCCGGCATTCCCCGCAAACTCGCCCCCACCATTGGCATCCCCCTAGATCATCGCCGGCAAAACCTGTCCCAAGAATCACTCACACTCAACGTCGCACGTCTCAAGGCCTACCGCGAGCGTTTGATCCTCTTCCCGCGCCGCTCTGGCCAGCATAAGAAGCTCGACAGCAGCAAGGGTGAGCTCAAGGGCGCGCACGAGCACGGTGTAAAGCGTCTGTCGACAGTGTTGCCGATTGACTCCGGCCTTGGACTGAAGCACGGTCTGAAAGAGATCAAGAAGAACGAGATGCCAAAGAGTGTCGAAGGTGGTGTGTATAGGAAGTTGAGGGAGGAGAGGAGTGAGGCGAGACTTGTCGGTGTGCGGGAGAAGAGGGCGAAGGCCAAGGCGGAGGCAGAGGAGAGCAAGAAGAAATAAACAAGGGCAAGATTATGGAGTAGTATTGACGTTGTGTATGCGCGCGGCATTCGGCTGGGCGTGTACCCCTACCAGCTCGCGCCAAGTCAAAGTGAAGATCCATCTGCCTCAGTGATCTGCATATGGGCTCAACAAGCACAACTGTCCCATGCATTTCGACCAGGTACATTGTTCCTGACGAGGCACCAAATAGCAAGAGCAAATCAAGCTTCATTTGACACAGCCATGTAGTGCGTCGAACTATTTGTGGACTATTCTCGCTTTTGCCATGAAATATTCCGAACGACCTCATGGCTCCAATTGTTTCAGATTCCGCACACGCGCTCAAAAGCGATTTCTTGTGTTACGGGACCCAGCGATGGCTTCAAGGTGAGGACAAAGTAACAGCAAAGACGAACAGAGCTTCATCATTTGACACCGCCATTGAGTAGCCCTCAAGATGTTCATTAAAACGTTCATGACTTCATGCTATACTCCAAAATCCCCCGTACACAAAACCCCTACCCAAAACACGTCGAGTTGTCTCATTCACCCTCCTTCGCCAACACTCCCGACACGGCCTCCATGGCCTGGAAAATTCCATCTCTCTTGAAGATCTTGCCAAAGACATCTTTCACACCCTGCTCGCCCTGGCTGCCCATTCCGGCCACCGCAACACCGACCGTCTCATCCACCTCCCCGGTCCAATCGAGTAACAGGTCCCAGAGCAGCATGACTTTTGTTGATACCTGCTTTTGGTCCGCGGCGCCCTTGTTGGACCGTGAAACCCGCTTTGCAGTGCCCAGCTCAAACTCCATGCTTGTCCTCGTGAGATGTGGCAAGAGTGCCTTGATTTCTTCCTGTGTGAGCAGTTCTGCATCTTCATGAGAATATTTTTGCATCTTCGAACTCTTGTTATGAAATCTTTCCTCCAGTTTCCTCCATCCTCTTGCCCTTGCGACACACTCCTCCCACCACCTCCCCATTCCCCATATCAGGCCCCCAACGTCGTACCGATGCAGTCCATCACCGACTTCCAATCTTTTCTTAATCCACCCCCTCAAAGTTTGATGTCCCATTCCCAGGCGCAGCTTCACCACCTCAACAGCCCTGACCTGCTTCTCTTCAACATCGACCGTTACCTTGATCGTTGCACCGAAAATGTGGGCGGGCCACAGCTCCGGGACCAAGAGCTCTAGGACGTGGATCTGATGCGCTTTTCCGTCAATAACGGTCGCACTGATCGTCGAGTGAAGTTGCAGGTTACCCGGCGCGAAGAGTGTAAGGTAAGAGACAGGCTTGGAGCCAAGAGCTGTGGGATTGGGAAATGTTGGAGAACAAGCGCGGACGTCATTCTCTGGAGCAGGCTCGGCGCATGATGGATTCGTGGATGTAAGGAGGGTGAGGAGCGATTGGTCGACGTCGACAGATGTGGGAATGGCTTCGTCGGAATCTGCCAGTGCGTTCTCAAGAGAGGCTATTTCAGACTGCAGGCGTGCAAGTTGCGCAGATAGTGAGTCACGTAGAGAGCGTTTTTGAAGAACAGCTTCGGGGACTGACGACTCTTCTTCCTCGTCTGCTGGGGCTTCGGCATCGCTTTCTGGCGCTTCCTCTGGCGCTTCCTCTGGCGCTTCCTCCTCTGCTAGGGCGATCGCTGGTACTTGTGGATGTACAAAAGCGGGGGAGTCTGCCACCGTTCGCGTTTGAACTCTAAGCTTTGTAGGACTACTGGTGTGTCTTGACTCATTTAGTCTCGTTCGCTGCCTACTGCTGCCGCTGCTCCAACCGGGACTGCTCGATGCCAGCCCTCTTGGTCTATTGGGTTTTGCACTCAGGCCCAATTGTACGGGTGTTGGGGGCAGTTCAGGCTCATCCTTCTCTGCGTCATTGTTTAACCTAGGGCGCCCTCGCGGGTGTTTTATCTGGACTTGTTTCGAGATTTGTAGGTCATTATTCCTATTTTGACTTTCAACAAGACGAATAGGTGGCTGTCGTCCTCTCAACGGCGTTCGAGACGATGCTGGTAATCTTGATGGCTCGGCAGCGAACAAGTTCCTGATTACGCCCGAAAAGCTTCCGGTACCTAGTGTCGTAGAGTCTGCTGGTTTGTCTCCTGCAGGCTCATTTTGGGATTTTAGGCTCTGAGGCTCGGCTGTAGAAGGCTTGGGAACACTTTGCGAGGTCCTTCGGCCGAGAAGTTCTTGACGTAGACCTTGTCCTCTTGTCTGGACTTGGCTTCGCCCGGCTGATTGTGGTAGCAGGTTTGGGTGTGAGCGTGCGAGGGAGGCCTTTGTAGGCGATTGGAAGGAAGCGCGCTTCGGCGTGGAGGGGTTGGATTGGGTATTCGACGCGTCAACTGCAACAGAAGCGGTTGGGGATGTCTTTCGCCGTTTTGCGGGAGATGCAAACATATTGTAATGTATGCAATAGAAGGCTAAGATCTGTCTTTGCAATTGCCCATTGAGTGCCAGTCGCGCTTTTGCGATTGACAATTCGTTGCAGAGTGGCCCAGCCGATTAGAGTTAGTGCACCGTGAAACGCGACTTGTCCGCCAAATCACATGCCAAGATGACCATGGTGATAACTTCCTTGTGACTCGGCCTGGCGCCGGGATTCACGGGCAACCTCTCTGTCGACCTTAGCTGCCTTTTTGACGGAAGTTGAGATAGATGAAATTTGTCGAGGTCGAAGAGGTCTCAGGATCAACCACCACTGAAGGACGAGGTCTACGAGCTTTGTACCTGAATCCTACCTGGAAAAATACATTGGTCGGTACTTACAACTGCCAGTTTGTGTTGAAGGCAGAGTCGCTGCAGCAATCACATTGGAGCGGTGAGTTTGGCGACTTCCGGCCAGTTGGGCAGGCACTCTTAAAGTCTTAACTGTTTCCTTAACTAATTAGGATTCTTAGGCATGACCATAGCTATAAGCGCGCCCTGAAGCATCCCTAAAAGGCGGTGAGATAATTGGGATTTAGCAGTAACAATTGCTGCCCCCAATTGTTGCCCTGAACAGTCCCAGGACGATCCGACGATCACGTTTCCTATGCCTATAAGAATCTGCTCGTTGCCCAGGTTAGGAAGATAGCAATAAGCAGTGCTTCCACAATTCCATTTCTATGCAAACCTGGCTAATCCAAACATTAGGATCCATGGGTCTCAGAGCACCTGACCCCCATTAAGGTCTCAAATGTTTCAGCTGCCACATCCTCACATTTTGGCATAAATATCTTCTCCCCTCCAGTCTCGATCTATCATCTCAATTCAGAAATCCTCACTTTCTGCTCGTACATCTCGAACTTTTGTTGCGGATCCAATCTCACCATGCCGCATTCACTAAATCTCGTTCTCGACCAACCTCCTGGAGGCTTCTACACATGCGAAGATGTCGTTTCTGGAAAAGTCATCCTTGAAGGCTCCCATTTGGGGTCAATTGGATGCGTCATGGTTTCTTTTTACGGAGTTGTAGATACTGTGGCCGAAATAAAAGGACAGTCGCGTGCACCGCAGGGAGGAGACGCTTCAACTAGATCCGTGGATAAAGAAGTGCTCTTCCAACTTGAGAAGAGGCTTGACCAAGCAGATGGAAAAGGAGAAGACAGAATAAACCGTGAATGGCCATTCCAATTTGGGCTCGAGGGCAGTTGGAGTCAAGGTTTAAGTCTTCCTTCAAGTGGGAAGTATCATCAGAGTAAGGTAGAGTATAAAGTTGTTGCGGTCCTTGGGAAAGAGGGAGAGGACGAAGACAAAGTCAAGCTGAAGATCAGTCCGAGAAAGAAACCGTCGGATTTTCACGAGACAGACTTCGGGTTCTGGGCTAGGAAACAGATGGGTCATGTTGTGGAACGAAATATCGATCTTATTGAGAGCAGATCGAACTCTTTTGTTGATGACTATATACCTCCGCCATCTTGTTGGGGTCTTGAGATCTCGGCGAGACATCTGCCTTCGTTCCCTTTTGAGCGGGAACATAAGGGGATATTCCACCATCAGAAAATTGATATGGTTCCCTTTAACGTCAATTTTGAGATAGCCCGGACCGTGGTCGAAGGAGCCCCGTACCTCTTTAACTTGTCTGTTTCTTCTGAGCACCTCCTTTGGTTACACCCTCCACCTCCCATCATTCTTACAGAGATGAAAATGGATTTACGGGTCATAACCATCGAACGAGCAGTCACTTCTCGCGCCGAAAGCGTTCACGATATTACAATCTTCTACCGCAGGGACTTGCGCATTTCTCTCAGCTCCCAGCCCCTCGACCTTGGAAAGGTCTTACCACTTCTCTTGTCAGGACAAGGTGTGACCTCAACATTCAGCACGCGTCTCCTAGAACGCCAATACCAGCTCAAGACAGACGTCACGCTCACGGTGGGAGACAAGACTTCCAATTTAAAAGCTGCAAACCTACATCACATCGTCCTCCTCCCATCCCTCGTCGTTGCCGCTCGTCCCAAATACATCCCTCCCCCTTCATACCCCTCGGAACCCTCTGAATCTTCCGCCAGGGCCAGAAAGGAAATTCACCTCCACTACCACCGCCTCGCACGAATCAGCCAAGTCGGCAGCGCCTCTCTCCGACCCTCCAGCATCCTCGAAGCTGGACTCACACTCTCCCGTCTCCTCACCGCTAGAGGAATCATACATTCTTTCCCCGGAGGCGCAACAATCAAGCTGCATGCTTATAAACCCCCAGGCAATCAGATCAACGATACAGATTTCGACCCTCGGACCGACGAGCAGAAGATCTTGCTCGTGTTTAGAGAGGAAATGAACTGCCCTTTCCGCTATGCGCCGAAGGACAACTTTGCATATGACGAACAGGATCTGACGTTTAGGTATGAAGAGAAGCCGGTGGGAGGAAAGGATGTGATTTACGATCTGAGGTTGGTGTTTATGCCTCGTAAGTTCTGCTTTCCTTGGAAAACATTCTGCTACTATTATGCGAAGTGGCGATGGTTGACAATAGGATTTAGGAAGTGAAACACCACTCAATGCCCTCCAGCAAAAAATGCACGAGCATGACTGGATCAAGACGACGAAGGGGAGAGCGGACGAGGTGAAGTTGGATCTGATCTCGCTTTTCAATTGGAGATTGGAGTGTGCGGTTACGAGGGATGGGCTGGGTGAAGATGAGATGTGGGATTTTGAGAGCTTGGAGAGCGCTTTTGGGCCGGAGTTGCGGGAGGGAGTGAGGAAGGGGAAGGTCAACGTTAACATGGCGAGGGTGGCGGTGGGGCGGCATGAGCGGTTGAGGGGTGTGTTGGCGAGAATTGGGATTTTGGGTGGTGGGGAGGATGGAAGGAGGGTGGAGATGGAAGCATCGAGAACTGGGAAGGAGGAAAAGGCTCCGGAATATGATCGGGGTGATGAGAAACAATGGGGGATGGAGAAGCGACAGGAGGATGCGAAACGACGGGAGGAAGAATGGCGGCGGGAGGATCAGAGACGACGGGAAGAGGAATGGAAGGCCGGCAATCGTAATTTGACATGGGAGGAAGCTGAAGAGGAACGCATTAAGGCTTTGAAGAGAGAATTTTTGAATAAGAAGCATTCCAAGAAAGATGGCGAGAAAGGGACCTGGGATGCAGCGCCGTCTCTATGGGAATAAGAAAAGACGAATGATACTTACGATTAGGATGGGGAGCTGAGCGAGAAAAACTCTCGTCCGAAGTGGAAAGAAGACTTCAGTGAATATTAGAGAGAGAGAGAGAGAATAAGAGGCAAAGGAAGAGTGAGAAATTAAGAGGAAATTTGGACTTGGTGTCAACCACCTAATAGCTTCTGGTCGTTCACAAAAACCTATCACGATTGGTAGGGGGACGCAGAGGGTCATTCACACCATGAAGTATTCACCTGGCACCGACGAGTCTTACTTCCCGGAAGGCTCTTTGCCGACAGGAAAGCGGTGGTTCTAGGGTCCATTGGCGAGGATTTGTCCGAGTACATCCGTAAGTACTGCAACTGGCCAGGTCAAATATCCGGTGGTGGGATTCCGCATCCCCTAACGTAGGCCTCGTCAGGGCGGGGAGATCTCGTTGAAGCGCGTCTTTTCGCATTTCCAAAAAGATCCGTCCGATGTGGAGCATGTTAGTATCGAGGTTAGCATTGGCCGCGAGACATTTGATCCCTTACAACACACAACGGTCTGACACCCCATTTTGATTCCTCGTAATCTTCTTGTTGTGCTTCCCGTCGTTCGAACGCTGTCTTTCTCTAGGTGGGCCCCTCTTCTATAGCTGTTGGATTCGACACGAACGTCTAACTACTCAGAAATGGCTTTCCTTTTGCCATGATGGTGAAGGCGGCTGGTGGAAGAGGGAGAAGGAGCGAAAGGAAGCCGGGAGGCACACGTAGTGATCAAACAGCGGATATGGCGCACCGGGGGCTTTCACGCTTGAGTATCTGTCGGCTGAATCCCACAAAGGCGAGACGAAGCGGTTGGGCAGAAGGAAGCCCAAAATAGCGTAAAGAGAGTCTATTTTGGGAACCATCGATCGAGGGTGAGCACGCACGCGAGCTACGGGGCGTTCACCCTTCACTCACCCCGTCGCTCACCCTCGTTCATCCTTGCTCACCCTGCTCGCGAGATCCGAGGTTAAAAGCGACATCGTGTGGGTGAGGGTGAGGGCGAAAGTGAGCTCAGAGCGAATTTTACTTCTCTTGTGTTGCCGAGACGTGGGTTCTACCTAAAGTATCACCCGTATGCTATCTCAGCCAAGCATTCTATTGAGTTGCTAAATACGTAGAGACCAAATAGAATGACCAAAAGGCGACGCAAGGATATTGGACTTTGGAGAGGCTAGTTCGGCCATTTCGTCAGAGCGGGCATAATGTGCTTAAGCAGGCCTCCTAGCAACGACTTAACGTTTTGCGCATTTCTAAGCTAGGAATCTATAAGAAACTTCTAGAAAGGCAGATATAGACTTTTGTATATCGTGAGATGTAATCACACGAGTTACGGATCATTGGTAACCATCAACTATAGCTACGGGAGAGCACAGGGGCTGATATAGATCCCCACGTCGAGGCTCAAAGCCGAGCTTTACCAGGGTTGGCAGAGTAGGTCAAATCAAATCGATCCAGGTTCATCACCTTGTCCCAGGCTGCCACAAAATCCTTCACAAACCTCTCCTGTCCATCCGCGCTGCCATATACCTCAGCGATGGCGCGCAACTCGGCATGAGAGCCAAACACTAGATCGGCGCGGGTGGCGGTCCATATTTTCTTGCCAGTCTTGCGGTCGGTACCTTCGTAGACTTCATTGTCAGTGCCGCTTGCCTTCCAAGCCGTGTTCATGTCTAGTAGGTTGACGAAGAAGTCATTGGTCAGCTGACCCGGACGCTTGGTGAACACGCCATGAGCGGAGCCATCGTAGTTGGCATTCAGGGCACGCATGCCGCCCACCAGCACCGTCATTTCCGGAGCGGAAAGCGTCAGCAGATGCGCCTTGTCGACGAGGAATTGTTCGGTGCGCACCCGGGGTGTCGAGTTGCCGTAGTTGCGGAATCCATCAGCCACTGGCTCCAGATGTTCGAAAGATTCAACATCGGTTTGGTCCTGCGAGGCATCCATGCGGCCGGGCGTGAAGGGAACGGGAACACCTGCAGCCTTCTCCACGGCGGCGCATCCTCCCAGCACGATGAGGTCGGCTAGCGATACCTTTTTCCCGCCAGTTTGGGAATCGTTGAATTTTTTCTGCACGCCTTCCAATGCGCTCAGCACTTCGTTCAGCTGTGGCGGGTTGTTCACTTTCCAGTTTTTCTGGGGAGCAAGGCGGATGCGGGCACCATTGGCGCCGCCACGCTTGTCACTACCGCGGAAAGTGGAAGCCGATGCCCAGGCGGTAGACACGAGTTTGGTAGCGTCCACACCGGATGCCAGAATCTCTTCCTTCAGCGCAGCAATGTCCTTGTCATCGACCAGCGGGTGATTTACAGCTGGAATCGGATCCTCCCAGATCAGGTCTTCGGCCGGCAATTCTGGGCCGAGCCAGCGAGCTCGCGGCCCCATGTCGCGGTGCAACAGCTTGAACCATGCACGGGCGAACGCGTCAGCAAGCTGATCCGGATTCTCGAGGAAGCGACGCGAGATCTTCTCATACGCTGGGTCGAAGCGCAGCGCAAGGTCGGTCGTCAGCATTGTTGGCGGGTGCTTTTTGTTGGCATCGTAGGCATCGGGGATGAAGGCCCCAGCATTCTTCGCCACCCACTGATTGGCACCAGCCGGACTCTTGGTCAGCTCCCACTCATACTTGAAAAGGTACTCGAGATAGTTGTTGTTCCACTTCGTTGGAGTTTTGGTCCAGATCACTTCCAGGCCGCTGGTAATGGTGTGGGGGCCCTTTCCGGAACCGTAGCTGTTGCTCCAGCCAAAGCCCTGTTGCTCGATGCCGGCCGCTTCTGGTTCGCTGCCTACGTGGTCAGAAGAAGCTGCGCCGTGCGTCTTACCGAAAGTGTGACCACCGGCAATCAGCGCAACCGTTTCCTCATCGTTCATGGCCATGCGTCCAAAGGTGGTGCGGATGTCTCTGGCCGAAGCGACAGGATCGGGCTTGCCGTCGGGGCCTTCAGGGTTCACATAGATCAAGCCCATGTGGGCGGCTGCCAGCGGCTTTTCTAGGTCGCGCGAATGGATGTCGGTGTAACCCTTCTTATCTTCATCAGAATCCAATACGCCATGCCCCGCCACGCCTTCTTTGCCTGCTGAGTAGCGGACGTTATTGCCCAGCCATGTCGTCTCGCCCCCCCAGTACACAGACTCATCAGCCTCCCAGGTGTCGGCGCGGCCACCAGCAAAGCCAAAGGTTTTGAAGCCCATGGATTCGAGCGCCACGTTGCCAGTGAGCAGCATCAGATCCGCCCAGGAAATCTTGTCGCCGTATTTCTGTTTGATGGGCCATAGCAGGCGGCGTGCCTTGTCGAGGCTGACGTTGTCGGGCCAGCTGTTGAGCGGCGCGAAGCGTTGCTGGCCCTGTCCGCCGCCACCACGGCCGTCGGAGACGCGGTAGGTGCCCGCGCTGTGCCAGGCCATGCGGATGAACAGGCCGCCGTAGTGACCAAAATCGGCGGGCCACCACTCTTGCGAATCCGTCATCAGCGCATGCAGATCCTTCTTTAGCGCACTGTAGTCCAGGCTCTTGAAGGCCGCCGCATAATCAAAGTCTTTGCCCATCGGACTAGTGAGCGCCGTGTGCTGGCGCAGGATGTTCAGCTTCAACCCATCGGGCCACCAGTCGCGGTTCCTGGTGCCGCCGCCGCCAATGTTGGCTTCCTTGATGGAGGTGTGAGCTGGACAGTCGCCCATGGTTTCGTTTCAGTCTGTTAGCGAAGTTTTAGTGGTGAGGAGAAGAAGAACAGAACAGGACGGGACAGGCCCGCCCCTTTTTAAATAAAATGCGGGGTTGTGGGAGCACGGCCCTTTCAACCTAGACATACCTCCCAAAATTGACCACCTTGCCCTAAAATTAACTCACCTTCTTTAGTTGACCGCCCCTACCCTGATCGACCACCTTGCCCTAATCGACCGCCCTGCCCTAATCGACCACCCCGCCCTCAAATCTTTGATCACGTTTACAACCTTGCTGTCCTCCCTTCATTCTTGACGAAATTCCAGCGTCCCGCAGATAATGGAAAGCATGTCTTTGCCATCGCAAGACAATAAGACTTACCTGTCTCGCATCCACGATCTAGCTTTCTCGTGGGGCGACCAGGTGAAGAAGCTCAACTCGAGGAAACAGAGAAAGGACGTCGGGAAAGAGCCCAAAGTTGAGACTTCGATGGCTTAACGACCGTGACCACGGCACTTGACAAAAGGATTCTAGCAGGAGAAATTCTTGAGACCGAAGGTATACCAGAGGCGATGGACATGGTGAGTGGGCTTACTCAAAGCACCAAGGGTGTACTCTAACATATGGCGTAGGTAAAGAAACCTCCCGAGATACACTACGGTTCATGCTCGCTGAAGCACCCCTTCAGCTATACAGTGCTAAGCTTATCTTCGGTCCATCCCACAGCGCCTTTCGCGCGTGTGCCTTGGACGTCTGGGAGGTTGACATTGTTGCATTCGTTCCTCGCCGATCGACTCCTTCCCCCCCACCCCCGATATCTCTCCATCCTTGGTATCCTTTTATTAGAATAGCTGAATCGAATCATCTTCACGCTCGCCGGAACACATCATGCCTTTTGAACCTTGCTTTTGGGCTTTTTGAACTTTTGCTCGCTGATCGAGGTATTTGGAGTGGCTTCTCGAGACATGGCTAAACTCGCTTGACTATCGTTCTGTTCGATAGTGGAAAGCGAATCTGCTTCTGAGAGTTGAGGCAAATGCTGAGGATCGTCTAATACGTCGGACCGCTCGGGTATCCCAAAGCCGATAATCAGGGGGCTGGGTCCCAGCCTCTAGCATTGGATGGGCATGAAGAGGCACAGCCAACCCAACCCCCCTTTTTCCTGGACCTTTACCGCCGCTTATTCCAGAACGATCGAGTCCAATGCTTCGAAAACCTCACGTGCACCCCGAAATGCGCGCCTTAGTCCAGCATTTAAACACATAACTACTGTGAGTCATGGAGTGAATGATTTAGAGCACAAAAAATGTGTAGAGGATTCGTTGTTGCACTAGAGATGGTGAAACGCGGGTTATTGGCTGAGAAGCGATTCTTTGTGACAGTTGTGGATTCCAACAAAAAGTGGCTTTACGGCGGGGCACAATCAACGAGGCTGTGCTGAAATAGGTGAGCAAACTTCATATCTACCATGAAACTCTTTTATCGCCCCTTGAGGATTTTCTATCAGCTACGTTACGCAATTATATCAAATGCGACAAGGATTACAATTGCTCAGGAATTCATTACCTCAAATCAACACCACAGCCTCACGCCCACACCAATCTGCTGGTGACATACCTATTGAAAAGAAACCATGGCAGAGGCTATTGCGGTTGTTGCTAGCGGAGTCAGCATAGCCCAGCTGGTAGGGCAGGTTGCTGCTAGCACCGCTAAGCTGAAAGGCTATTGGAAGCTAGTCAAACAGGCGCCCTCCGACATCGAGCATTTAGTGGGTGAGATCGATTCGCTAAGCCTCCTTATGACCTCTATCCAGAACAATCAAGGAGCACTGAGCTGGGGTCTGGATGATTCCTACTTGCAACACTGTCTAAAACGATGTGAAGAAGGTTCGAAGGAGCTCCGATTGGTAGTTGAGGATCTTGAAAGGTTACTCGAAGCTGGTGGGAAGTGGAAGCGGAAAGTTGGGGCAGCGAAAGTGGTGTTTAGGAAAGATGATATCAAGAGGTTGAAGAAGAGATTGGAGAGTGCGGTCAGACTGCTTCAATCAGCTCAGGTCTGCTATATGAGGTAATCCTACCGTTCAGGCTAAAATGCGACTTATAAGCTGATTGGTGTGCAGTGCAAGCATCACAATACTGCCGGAAGCAATATTTGCAAGGCTTTCTGAATCATTTCCTCGATGTCCAGCGACAACATGTCACAGCCGGGGTGATAAACAAGCTCGAGAGGATATCGGCTCCGAAAAGTCGACCCAGTCAAGTCCGGGAAATCTAGTTGCGAAGCAACATGCTCATTGGGGCTGGATTGGGTCCTGGTTAGAGGCCGTCGTGGGGTCACTCGAGTACTGCAGAAACTGCAAGAAGCATAGAGGGAAAGTCCGAGAGGAAATCAACGTCAAATATCATTTACCGTCGTTGCTTGCCCGTCGAGTCTGGGATGTGGCTGCATATCAAGATCGGCTTGGATGGCGAGTGAATCTGCAAGCTTACCGACAGGTTCCATGGGGCGAGCCGATATTCAGGGCTGCAATCAGTGGAGATCTCGAAACGATGAGACAACTACTTAGCACCCACGGTGGGTATGTTAATGACAGAGATGAGGTTGGCGCCACGCCGCTTCACGTAAGTAGTTGAGTTTCTCGCATCTATGCCCGTCCCTGACTGTATCAACAGTACGCAGCTGCATATGGTCATCATGAAATGTGTCAACTACTCGTTTCTGAACGCGCTGACGTTTTAGCGGAGGATTATGGAAACCGGTAAGTGCTATTACCTTACTTGAATAACCCGTAACTAATTAGCATTTAGGACTCCTCTAGAGTGCGCAGTCCGTCCAAAAGAGAGCGTCCAGCCTATCGCATTCGAAAAGACAATACGCGTTCTCATCGCTGCTGGGAGCAGTGACAGTTTGATACAAGACCATCTTGTTTTGAGAGTCTACAACAGTTGTTCGGAGGATGCTTTCGACTATCTAACGCAACAATGCTTTCCCCCATATCACCAGGCCTCAGCGCAGGAGTGCGTCAACATTGCGGTGGACCTCGCCTCCTGTGGCCTCCGGCTTCCCGTCGACGGGGATTCCTTTAGGGTTTTCCAACTAGCCCTTAAACCAATCACGCTTCAGGATGCCGCTCGAGTAAAGACTGACACCGACGCTGGCCCTGAGGAAGTAACTATCTGCAACAAAATGACCCTTTTACACGCCTGTGCTCTCCGGCTAATCACAGAGACAAGCCACGATACTACCCTTGACAGGGCACACTGGCGGATACTCAAACCCGAAAACCCCTGGAGAGTTTACATTAAGGCCTTGATAATTGCTGGTGCAGAAATTTCAGCAGTTGACAGCGGCGAAGAGTCACCATTTCATCAGCTCCTGAACTATTTTTCTCACGTTCCATTGCAACCCGAGGGCCCTGAAGAAGTCTCGAAAGCCTGGCTGAGTGATCTCAAGGAAGCAGGCGTTGATCTACAACAGTACGGACAGACTGAATTTGCCTTACATCAAGCACTGGCGATAAACTCCGGGTATTGCTGTGATTTCTCCGAAGGAATGACATTCACATTTGGGTCTCAAGTCGAAGACTGGTGTTTCAGGTTGAGATGGCCCATGGACGAGTTCGCAGCCCAGTTCTGGGAAATGGTGGAGAAAGAAACTCACAAATCAAGCCGTGAAGAGACACAAGATGAAAGGCAGAGTATGGTCATACCCGGTTCATGGCGTGATTTTGGCGGGGAAAACGATAGTGAAAGTTGAGAAATATGATTCCTACGGTCATTAGACTACCGAGGACGCATACGCTTCTGCAACAACACCACATTGCTAGATGGGCGCTGTGGCTGTCTGGGCAGCACAGTGGTCGACGGCCCTGGGCTTCGATGGGCCAACCAAAAGAGCCTACCCGGTACAGGGCTTATCCAGGCTCATGGATAAGCCTGTAGCCAAATACGGTGGTTATGAAAGAGAGCGTTCAGGGAGTCAGGTATTAGTAGATTGTATGTAGAAATGGGTGTACAGAATACAGGAACTCTCCTCCTCTTCTTAACAACCTCACCGGCGCCTCTTCTCGAAATCACCGTCATTACCAGGCTATGCTAAGCCTGCTAAGAAATCCAACAATAAGATCTCGCTAAAGGAGAGAGAGTATATTTCTCTTCTACAATGTTCAGTCTCGGCACGTAGTAGAGCTGAAGTTATCATTACGCACACGCTTAGCATGCCAGACGCATCCGAGACGTATACCTAATCCGTAGAGAAGTCTCTTGCCTAATCCTTCGGCTCTGCCTGGAACTCCGTTGGACGGGCAAGATTGATACTAGACTCAGAGCTCGACGAATCAGGATCGCTTAGTTCCCCGTTTAGAGGTATGTTAGACTGTAACCACAAAGAATGAAGAAGATGGGTAAAATGGAAGAAAAGGTGGCTCGGTGGCCCCTACGGCAGGCGCAAGCCACATGTGCTTATAGCACGGGCCTGGGAAAAAAGCCTGCCCGGCCTAGCCCAAGGGCTTGAGCCTGCGGCCCAACAATTGCGACCACTGGGGCAGCATCTGGCAGAGCTTGCGGATAATACCATCTGACCACATATTTCCACAATACTTCCCTTGACAGCGTGCGATTAGAAGCATTCGGCAGTCACCACCGCCAGGTCAAATTCTCTGTTCTGGTCATGTCCGGTTCTAGAGAAGATGAGAAGTACGCTACGGAAGACGATCTGGTTGAGGTAATTGGTCGCGACAAGACTGTTACAGCACCGCAGCAGAAGAAAGGTGGTGTTCAAGCATTGTTCTCACTGCCGGAGGAGAACAAGGATGCGATGGGTCTGAAGTTCTACAGTGTTGGGCCAACGACGCTCGATCAGGTCTTTTTAATCGTCGTTACAGGTAACAATGTGGTGGAAGAGGGTCACAGCGTCACTGATGGCAAGAAAATGCAGAGGTGGCTGTGCTCCTGATTTCAACGTCGTTGTAGCGACCATAGCTGATATCTCTGAGTACTGCTGTGCACATAGAGGCGAGAAGAGGTAGTTCATTTGCTAAACTTCGTGTTGACATCTCTCTGTACGACGGATAGACGCGATTACAGGGAATACCAGTTCCTACCGTAACTCAGTGGAACAAGTATGCTTGCCGAAGACGCACCAAGACCGTTTCTGACATTGACGAGGGTCGCATCTAGATAAATGGCCCAACGGCCTTTCTTTCGCATCGTGGCTGGGGCTTTCGCTTGGCTGGAGTCTGAAACTGATGATAACTAGCTCTTCCTGGCTTTGTCATTGTTATCGCCAGCTGCCATTGCCCTCAACGCAAAACGGGGCGCAGCCATATCGAAAGGTAACATAACAGGCTTTCCTCAGGCAAAGCGTGCCTCGGGAGATGCAGGGATCTTGGTTGGAAAAGATATCCTTGTGCCCTTGGTGATATGACGCGGCATCCTCGTGCTCTGCCCCTCACGACGTATCGGTTCAAAAACTACGACTGTCCTGGCCTAAGTAAGGGTAATGTAATTCGATGCATATCACCTGAGGATGGATTTGTTTGCCCAAAATTTTGCTTTTGGCTGAAAACTGATCCGCAGGTCGTTAACGGTGAACTCGCCAAGTATTCACTCAGCCAGCCAACCTCGACCTCCGGAGCTTTCAACATGCATCTACGGTTTCTCCTGATACGCCTCAATTTTCCTACTTTGATCACATGCCTATTCCTCCTCCAACTAGCTATTGCTGGCCTCCCCGGCGCCTCAACTGACCTCCTCATCCCCAAATCTGGGCCCGCCCGCCTCCGCGATCAAGACGTGATATCTCTCTCCTCTTCTCGATCCTTCCAACCCTCACTCATAACCTGCACCTACCACGGTATATGGGGCTGTCCGATCTGGCGTGTGCGAGTAACAATGCCACCGCCCAACCTGGGCTTAGACTCCCTCGCGGGCTCCACGCTCGACCTTCCTCTTCGCCCTGTCGGTTCCGACCCTAATGACACTGCTCCTAACCAACTACACCGGGCCTGGACCGCGCCTGAATCGTCGTATTTCGACACGCCAGCGTCACGATTTCAATCTCTCCTCCGCGAGACTTGTGGTTCCAGCACCGACGGTGACTCCAATGTAAGCGAATTTCGAGCCGAGAACAGAGACGATGGGAGTACGAGAGTGGAGTTTCGGCTGGCGTATGCCAGGATCTTGGAGGATATCATTCAGCCAGCGAAGAGCTGTGTTGAAGACGCGTTAGAGAGGATGGTTGGAGGCGGAGAAGGGATGAGGGTGGAGTGTAGGATGCCAGGGGCTCGGCAGGATCATGGACCTCCTCAGCATGATTGGACCTAGTGATGGTAGAGCGGGATATAATATGGCAGCAACTTGGGAAGTAATTTCGGTTGTGGAGCAACTCCGGCGTACAGATATTCTTTGTTGCTTAGCCGTTCATTTAATTGTCGCCAAACCCCGAAGACGTTGATTGAGTGTAATTCACCAACGCTTTCACCATGTTTTGAGCGTCACTGGGAAGGCTTTCTTCAGCGGGGACCCCAGGAGCTTCGCCCTTCAACGCTCTAACCTCGGGAACTCCCTAGAACTCACCACTGAATCTAACAAGTGGCGAAGAGAACGAAGTTGGTCTTACGGACTTGCTGCCGAAGTGGCTGGCCTACGACATTCCGATGGCAATGGATTTGGCCACGCTTTCTCTGAATGCAAATAACGACACTCGGCCCTAACTCTAGCCCCACCCCCGTCACCATGGCAAGACATACACAACGTGCGGCAAGGGTGTGAAGTTTCCCTATCGAGAGAATACAGAAAGTTGTGGAATCTCTCGTCCCATTAGTAGTAATAACCTAACTATATGGTATATTCAGCAGCATTGAACCGAAGGACCGAAACACGCCCGGATGCGTGTCCTATTGCCAAAACTTCATTCCAGACAGCAGTACATGTCGCTCGATATTCAGAGGGGAGCCAAAGGACGTTCTTCATCCCTTGAACTACCCAAGCCCCTTTCACAAATATTCCCCTCTCCCGTCCCCTTCCCATTAATTGGAAAGGAATAACGCTACGCCCAAGAGGACCAATTGGTAATCGTCCCCGATCAGTATCAAGGTATTGACCGTCACTAGAGAAAGATAGTTCTTGAACCACAGTCTCGGTTTCGAGCTCCCGCAATGAAGCTCCCGTGACCCCGTCCCAGAGCCTGACTGTGCAGTCGTCGGATGCCGACGCCAGCAGCTTGCTGTCCGGCGAGAATGCCACGGCGTTAACCTCTCTCAAATGGCCCTCGAGAGTCTGCAGCGAAGTCCTCATGACCACGTCCCAGAGCCTGACCGTGCGGTCGTTGGATGCCAACGCCAGCAGCTTCCCGTCCGGCGAGAATGCCACTGCGTTAACCCAACTTGAATGGCCGTCGAGCGTCTGCAAAGAAGCCCCCGTGGCCGCGTCCCAGAGCCTGACCGTGTGGTCGTAGGATGCTGACGCCAGCAGCTTCCCGTCCGGCGAGAATGCCACCGCGTTGATCCAATCCGAATGGCCCTCGAGCGTCTGCACCGAAGACCCCGTGGCTACGTCCCAGAGCCTGACCGTGTAGTCGTAGAATGCCGACGCCAGCAGCTTCCCGTCCGGCGAGAATACCACGGCGTTAACCCCTCTCAAATGGCCCTCGAGCGTCTGCAGCGAAGTCCTCATGGCCACGTCCCAGAGCCTGACCTTGCGGTCGTAGGATGCCGACGCCAGCAGCTTGCCGTCCGGCGAGAATGCCACTGCGTTAACCCAACCCGAATGGCCGTCGAGCGTCTGCAAAGAAGTCCCCGTGGCCGCGTCCCAGAGCCTGACCGTGCGGTCGTAGGATGCCGACGCCAGCAGCTTCCCGTCCGGCGAGAATGCCACTGCGTTAACCCAACTTGAATGGCCTTCGAGCGTCTGCAACGAAGCTCCCGTGGCCGCGTCCCAGAGCCTGACGATGTAGTCGCTGCATACCGACGCCAGCAGCTTCCCGTCCGGCGAGAATGCCACGGCGTTGATCCAATTCGAATGGCCCTCGAGCGTCTTCAGCGAAGCCCCAGTGGCCACGTCCCAGAGCCTGACCGTGTAGTCGTGGGATGCCGACGCCAGCAGCATCCCGTCCGGCGAGAATGCCACGGCCTTAACCCTATTCGAATGGCCCTCGAGCGTCTGCAACGGAGCCTCCATGGCCACGTCCCAGAGCCTGACCGTGTAGTCGTCGGATGCCGACGCTAGCAGCTTGCCATCCGGCGAGAATGCCACGGCGTTAACCTCTCTCAAATGGCCCTCAAGCGTCTGTAACGAAGCTCCCGTGGCCGCGTCCCAGAGCCTGACCGTGTAGTCGCTGCATACCGACGCCAGCAGCTTCCTGTCCGGTGAGAATGCCACGGCCTTAATCCCTCTCAAATGGCCCTCGAGCGTCCACAGCAAAGCCCCTGTGGCTGCATCCCAGAGCCTGGCCGTGTAGTCGCTGCATACCGACGCCAGCAGCTTCCCGTCCGGTGAGAATGCCACGGCCTTAACCCCTCTCAAATGGCCCTCGAGCGTCTGCAACGAAGCTCCCGTGGTTGCATCCCAGAGCCTAACCGTGTAGTCGGATGCCGATGCCAGCAGCTTGCCGTCCGGCGAGAATGCCACAGCGTTGACCGGGCTCAAATGGCCCTCGAGCGTCTGTAACAAAGCGCTCCAATCTTTTTGCACTTTCGACAGCCTCCGGATCCAGCAAGGAATCTGGTCCTTGAACTGCTTTCTAACTACACTCATGTCTGGCGCAAAGATAAGAGCGGAGTAATATACTTGAAGGGGTGCTTGTTCAATTGCCGACAAGTTATACAGGGCAAATCGCTTTGCATCATGGATAAATGCATGAAGGTGGGGACATTTCTCTGCCTTGGTGCTTACATGTTAGCTGAAATTCCCTTAAATACGCTTCTACAGTTACTTACTGTAACTGTAGACTCAAGGGAAGTTATTGCAAGAACGCCTTCTGACGTCTTCCCTATTAAGCTAAGAGCCTCAAGCCAGTGAAGCAAGTTCTTCTGTAGGAATTTGTGAACCTGGCAGTTATCGACAAGGCGAGATTCACTCCGCCGAAAATGTTGGATCCAGTAGCGGCAGGCGTACTGGATCTTAGCAGGAAGACATTGCAGTATCGAACTACTCTGCAGTTCACTCGCGAGGGCGCCTGGCGTGTGCAGGCTACATATATTCCTCCTTAGACTCTTGCGCATATGCTGTATGCTGCTGTCAAACAAGTATTGGTGTGCTTCCTTGTCGTCGATCCAGAACCGGTCCGGGCACCTTCGCTTGTCTAGGAGAAACTCTGCGAAGGAAAAGTGAAGCAAGCGGACAGGAGATTCTTGGGACTCCGGGACAGCCAGAATAGAATGAAGATGACGGAAAGTGTCATTGACTCTATACACTTCCACCGAACACAGCTCGCCTATAGCAGCCGCAGGGAGGGGTTCTTGTAGGTTGATAAGAGTTCCAACTATTAGTCGAAAGTCTTCAGTCATCATTTCTTTCTCATCCTCATCGTAGTCTCCAGCAACTGACTGCGTCACGATCTGAGTATACATAATGTCGAGTTCTTGCGTAGATGATCTTCCACTGGTTTTGGCTCCGAGACGGTCACCTCCGGCATTGAGAATTAATGAGAGACGTTGTTGTCTTACTCTTCTAGGGGAGGTTCGGGGTCCAATAAATCGACATGCTGTCGCAGCATAGATGAACAGTCCATTAGCCCTCTGAGTAAGATCCTTAACACTTTCTTCACCCGGCCAGTCAGCATCAAGGCTTGGCCGTTCTTTCTGGGCTTCTTTCAGCTCGTGTCTCACGAAGTTAGAAATGTCATTATCGGCGTCGATGTCATGCAAATTAACACGATAAACACTCTCGTGTAAGTCATCGAAGCTCTGGCGAATATGGCTTTCAGGTCTGGCAGTTACGCAAACTCGCAATCGGACATTAGATAGACCCTTTGCCTGAGTAAGCAGTCGAAGAATGTCTCCCACAGCGGCTCCATCCTTGCACTCGTCTAGTGCATCGATCACGATAATGATTGAATGTTGAAATTTGCAAGCTTCCAGCGGTTGGAGGATAAGCTGTTTCCACTGGGTGCTGGTCGCTAGTCTGGTTATGTCCCTTTCTTTTTGGATTGCTTGGCTAATGGCTCGTTTAAACGTGGGGGAGAAATTTGCGAGCTGGTAGGCAATGGTACTGAAAAGTTGAGAAGTGGTGCTGAGGTCTTCTTTGTCTCTGGAGAAAAAGAAACTTGCTCCAAGACGTTCCTGGTTGTCAAATCTACGGGCAACAGTACGAGCAATAGTGGACTTGCCAGTACCGGCCATACCGTTCAGCCAGAAGAGGTACTTTCCATGGGCATCATTGGCCCACGTTTCGATTCGATGGAGGAGATCGACTCGAGTAGCATCGAGGCACGTAGGCTTGCCCTCGTTGAATTTGGATTGAGCAGCAGCATCAACGACATGGGGCAGCTCATTTAGCACCCGGTTCTGATCTGCATCAAGTTAGCCTTCCACCCTGTCAATGAGTAGATACGGGCTAGCAGGCCGAAGTCAAATGCACATAGTAGTCTCTAAGAGCATTGATAAGGGGAGAAAAGTTCTTGCAAGATGGAGGGAACATTGATAGCTTAACAACTCTACATGAAACTGCATCCCCCGAAAACCCGTAGACTTGGCTTTGAAGATTAGGCATACCTCTTAGGTCGTCCGCTGCATTGGTCGTCGCGACTATCTCTTGAGCCGGAATGATAGAGAGCAGTTCCTTTGCGTAGGCAGCGGCAGTAGCGGCTGCATAGGGCTGCCAACTCTTGTTTTTGTGCGAGTCTGCATAGTCGCAGATACCACGAATAACAACGCAAGAGAATTCATTCATCAGGCCGGCTGCCTCCATCTCCACACAAAGGATGCCCAGGTCCTTCCTCAGCTTATCTCTTGTCTTACTATCCTTAACAACTTCATTGGCAGATCCAATAGTGCCATAATGAATTCTCGGTGTTGTATTCCTGCGCGAGGCACGCTTGACAGCTTTGCTTTCATCGCATGTTTGACAGGTCTTCCCTCCTTTGTGAATGTAGCTGGCTTCAAACAACTGATCACGCTCCATAACCGGATAAACGTATCCCTGCTCCTCCAGGTTTGGGAATCTCCTCAGCACGTCTGACAGATATTTGGAGATTTTATTGCCATAAATCCTATGTTGCGCGTCTAGACTCTGCATATTTGCCATAAGCACCGCAGGAGGCTCCTTCAAAGCTCCAGTCCGTTCGAATTGCCCGTTGGAGTTAATCTTTCCCTTATCGAATTGGACAACCCCTCCGAATGTTGCTGTTGGCTTGCTGACCACCACGTCTCCAAGTCGAATGTCGTCCTCATCGCTGGGCACACCACCCCCGATTCCCACCAACAAGCCGAACCTGATCGATGTGAAGTCGTTCAGTAGCTGCGTCGCTACTATCGCCGCACTGTTGTTGCCGATCTCTGGCATAACTGCAATGACAATGTTATGCGCTCCCATGCGTCCGAGGGTATAACTGTTCATGTCACGGCTTGTCGGGAGAAGCTCGTGCATCTCATCCAACATCGCGATGACTGGCGCTAGTTCGACACCCATAGGGCAGATACATGCGACTGTGTAGTCGTCATGGTTGAGACGACGACGGGGGTGCTCCATTGTGCTATGGCTGCAGATAATCGATGGATGAGGAGTGGGAGAGAGGTAAAGTAGACACCAACGCAGCCTAAATTGAGTGTTAGCAGCAAAGCCTCACTGTACAATAGTGCTTAGGGGACAAATACTCGCAATCGAACAGTACCTGTGACGGCCGAGATTTCCCCTCCGAAATGTCTCTCCGCTGAAGCTGTTATTTGTTCCCAGAGCTCAACTCCTAAAGGCCGATATGCTCCGGCCAATGGTGCACCGACACATGCCTGTGAGTAGTCTTGACGAACTCAGCCGCCTGAGTACCATCAGCGTCTAAAAGTTCCTCACCTCTGCAGCTGCGCATAGAGTAATAGTAGCTTCTATTTGCATGGTGCTGGGTCTCGTCGGGATTGTACAATATGTAGGTCGCTTGCGGAAGTTGATAGCCAGAAAGGGGCGTGTTCTCGTAGCAGTCGATGAAGCTATGCCTTCAGCCATGGACGACGTTGCTTTGGACGGCATTCTTCCTTGAAGGCCAAAAATGCTGGGTCTGCGGCAGCCAAGGCCAACGTAGATCCCGCACGATTCCACATGATGCAGGCTTTTTTGCCCACCATCGCACGAACTTCAAGTGAATACATTACCACAACCATGAATTAGATCGATTCAGTGCTTCAGTATATGGTTAACAAGTATCTACAGAACGTATTAATCTAGAATTCAGTCATTTAAAAAGCGGTGGTAGCTTCGTATTGCGCATAGAACGCAGCGGAAGCGAAATTGGTCTCCACGACGCATTTCGCATGTGTACAACTGGTGTTGCGGAGTTTGCGACCTCCGCTGTTTTCAAACTGGGCTTCCGGCCAACTGCAGATGAACTCTCGAGACTTACAGGTATTGCGTGGTGGCTGTAAGGAACTTCGTCATGCCACGGTAAGGCCTGTGAGGAGCTTTCACTCCCTCAAAGTTCAGTCTCTGTACGTTGTAAAGCTAAAGCTATCATTGCGTATACGCCTAGCTAGTTCCCCGTACGCGAGACACATGCGCACTTATGTTGTCATGCCTGCTAAGCTTGCCAGGTCTGCCTATCTACATAGGCGTCTGAAGCGGGGGGAATTTTCGGTGACGGAGACCCTTAGGGGGAACGTATGAGAAGAAGTGATGAAGTCGAGGGATTGGGATAGGAGAACGCCCAAAATGACATTAGCAGCGAGTCTGACTACAGGGTTCGACCGTAATCGCTCACGCCGGCGAGGTTTACTTCTTTGAAAGCTCGATATTCCAAAAATATTCCGCGCATCAAAATGCAAAGCATATCATTAGAGAAATCTTGTGACCGTAGTCGTAGTGGAAGTGACGAAAGGACTTAAAGCCAAAAACGGGCGCAAATTCGCTTGAATTACTCAACACAGCTGCGCGAATAATAGAAGTCAGTCATCCCTCTGCAAAATAGAGAAGTGCATCTAGTTGTCCGTCATGATCATTTGGACGAACTCATCATCTATCCGCCGTTAGTAAACCCTTCGACTAGGTATAGGAATAGGTAAGAACCGACAATCAATTGTCCCATCCCCATTCAGGTCTGCCTCCTTCATCATTTCATCAATCTGGTCATCGGTCAATGTTTCGTCAAGAGAATGCATCACTTGGCGTAGCTCAGCAGCGGAGATGGAACCGCTCCTGTTGTGGTCGAAGACGTTAAATGCTTGTCTCATCTCCTCTTCAACGTCTGGTTCCTTCATCGTGCGAGACATCATCGCGAGGAACTCTATGAATGTATCTCTTGTCAAAGACTTCCGCCAATGTGGTAGCATGAAATAGATACCTGAAAAGTCAATAGTTCCATCGTTGTCGGTATCAATCTCGTTGATCATGTCTTGCAGCTCAGACTCAGAGGCTTGCTGTCCCAAAGATCGCATCACTTCTCCCAACTCCTTCGCCGTGATTTCGCCTATAAACGTCTGCCATATCAGCTCAGTTCTGAAGTCGTCGAGCATTGGATCGCAGTGCTCAACCAGCGCGGATCGGCACATTTCCGTATCTCAGAAGTATGCTAATGGCAGGTAGGCAGACTGACCGTCACCGTCTTTGTCCTGTTCCCGCATCACGATTATCAGCAGTCGAAATGACTTGCAGATCTGGTTAGGAATACTGACAAAGAGAGCGAATACTTCCTTATACATCGAAACCTGTTCTTCGGAAACGGGATCAGCCTATGCCAGGACTTCTGGTTAGTCACTCTCAGCCCCCCAAGAGAAGCGTCAATGTACGGGCCGTTGAAGCCTTTCTATTGAACGTGGAGTTCGGTAGTCTGACCATGTTCGGTAATCGCTGGATGAGAGGAAGTAGGACTATATAGCATCTATCAAGACGTGCTTCGAAAGCGCCGTGTCTATCTTAGACATTCAAAGAGGTCAGCAAGTTGAAGTCGCTGTCGTGCTTATCAGACTCTAGCCTATCTCAGGTGCGGCTGATGATGACCTTTTAGCGTCATCCCCACAATTAAGGTTTTGAGCACCCAAATTCTTTACCCGGAGCTTAAATGGACTTTAACTGGAATTTTCACGCTAAAGGCTCATCGCCGAGCCGCAGGTGCCACCCTTGAGCGAATAAGTACAGTAATCACTTACGGTCTTTCGTGATACACAGTCCTAGGGGCCCAACTCTCGGTGCCACCTGCAGCTGCGCCAGAGCCAAACTCTCACTCTCGCTTCCTGCATACTTGAGCGTTGAATTGCTGTTACTTGTGGTAAGCCTCCAGACTATTGCTAAAATGCTACGGGCTGCGGCTTGAGAGACTGACCAGCATTCTGTCTATTAGCATTTCTTGCCATACTTGGACAACGCTCGTTAGACCCCATCGCTCAACTAGCTACTCTAAGCTATTTCATCTGTCTTCCTCCGCCTTCTGTCTGCGCCTCAGACCTTTCTCACGAGGTCACACCCTGAACGGCTTGAGGCGACTATATCGGCGAGGGTGATTGGAATCGAGTTGGGAAACAGTGGAGAGAACATACATCATGTAGCACATGCGTTTGCATCGGGGTAATAAATTGGCAGTGAATACAGTTCAGTTTGTTCGAGTATACGAAAATGAAGAGATTCCCAGACCATCGGTACAGCATTTGGCCCATTGGCTTGGCTGGCACTCACAGGCTTCGCTATGAGCGCTGTGTTGTTCGGTCCGAGTCTCCATTGTGATGGTAGGATGGCGCTGCTCGCGACCGTAATGCTCTCGCTCCTAAGCACAAATACCGGCATAACCAACAAGTGGAAACCTTTGCCAAATAATCCAAGGCCTGATTCACACTCTCCCACTGGGGATGTTGTCATCAAATACCCTCAAGGCGCGTTCATTATCGCCTAGTGCGATGAACGTACGGCAAGGCACTTGTATTGCATCTACAATATACGCAGCAGGACAACCTACAGAGGTCTCTTACTTAGTAGAGACGTTAGTAGAGGGATCGTAGACGGAGGATAGGAGAGAGAGATAGAGGGGGAGGTGGAAAGTACTTACCTGGTCCGCCGGCATCTCTCACATATCCGTCAGTCTCGCTATCGACTGGCGTATGGCGTGGACGACCTTAGGGCTGTCGACGGCGACGGCCTTTTAACGCCGGGATGATTCCGACGGGGCAGAGGACCAGATCTCGATGATGTAACGCCGCGTGGTAGTGCAGCATACGGAGGTTCCCTCCCATCGCCAGCGGAATGGTCTTACCGGCGCTGTACGCAGGACGAGACTCGGATACTCCGAGCTCTCGTCGGAAAGGAGCACGCTATAGAGATCCGCCAGTTCCGCCTCCCGCGTGGACTCCCCACGCAGCATCATCGCATATAGCATGAGGAAATCTAGGCGGTTACGAAGGAGGTAGAGGTTGGCCCCTGTTATCAGCCGTCTCCCGTCCTCCATCCCGCCGCGGAGTAACAGTGCGCATAGCCTGCCCTATTATGTATCCGTCGTTGAGGCCGTTGATGGCACGGTCCTCAAACGTCCTCCTCTTTTCGGCGGCTCAGTCGATCTTTAGCCGCTCAACCAGTGCTTTCAATTCTTTACCGCGTGGGTGAGGGTGGGCGTTGAGGCCGGCGACAGCCTGGTCGTCGTAGAGGGCGTACAGCGCCGATACGTAACTGGTTTCGACGCTGTCGGGCGCGAGGAGGGGGGGCGTTGGGGTCCTGTGGGGTCTGTAGCAGTGTCGGTACATCGGATCGTAGCTATCGAGCGGAATCAGCTACCTCAACGAGGTCGCCCTCCGACGCCTCGACGTCTTCCAACTCTAACTCCTCCTCCGTCTTTTCTTTTCCATTCCCTCCCTCCGCCCGCGCGCCAACGTCTTTCTCTGCCTAGCGGAGGCGGCACCGCCGCGCCGCCTGACGCGCCGCCGCCATCTTCCTCTTCCTCGCGCAGGCCTCGGCGTGCGGGGTATAGCATCAGTAAAGGCGTAGCATCAGTAAAGATATAGCACCAGCAAATGTGTAGCGTCAGCAAAGGTGTAGCATCACATTTCCAAAGCTAATACAGAGGCGTGCTGACACCAGAGGCAGGGTGATACCAGAGGCAGAAGAGAAGGGAAGGGGCTAGAGAAGGAAAGGGATAGAAGTATCTGGAGAATGGCAGTAGGCATCTGTTCTAGAAGTATGGGTGCTAGACGAGTTACGGAGCCATCTCCTCCTTAGCTAGGGAAGTGGGGGCTTCTGGAGACTACTTTTCTCTGGCGCCTACCTTTCTCTGGCCCTGCCATTTAGCACCGTATCCTACTTCTCTACGCTCCAGCTCTCAGATACGTTCTCTGTAGCTTCTAGATCTAGGAAAGCATGTCCAGACAGAACGATATGCGCTTTCTAGAAGTTCTATTTCATGATTTTTGAACGCTGAAACAGAGCAGGACAATTGTTTAGCCACTTCCGGTACAAATACTACGACATCTACGTTGCTGCCACTACGTTACTGCCACTACGTCGCCGCCAACGCTTCTTTATAGAAAACCCTGGTGTTGCAGCTATTCTACTCTACCTGCGAGTAGCCGAGCGACTGAAGCCCTGCCTGCCGCGCCTGCCTATAGGCCTCTGTCACCGTCCGCTTCCTCTTACCCTGACCTGAACACTGGCAGTAATTGCCAACCTGGCGAGCCTCAAGACGACACCTCCTGTAAACCGGACATAATCCTCTATTATGCTCTCTGCTTTCCATCTGATACAATAACGAGGTTGAGCGAAAGTAAAGATGAGCTTTGGATTTAGTATCGGCGACTTTATCACGGCAATCGAACTTGTCAACAGAGTCCGTAAGGAATTTGTTGGTGCTCCGAGCCAGTTTAAAGCTATCTCTGATGAGTATTTTACCCTAAGCATATAGCCGACGATTGCCTGCTAATTAGCTTGTCAGGGTCAGAAGCCTTTCAATTGTTCTCCAAGATGTCGAAGTTTTATCTGAACATGAGCTGGACGACCAGCAGAAAACGGAGCTGAAAGATATTGCCGGCAGCTGCCAGAGTGTCCTCCACGAGCTGCAAGAGACGCTAGACAACTATGGCGAGTTGGTGTCAAGACAAAAGAGTATTGGTAAAACGGCGAAAAGAGCATGGAAGCGGCTGACATGGGAGCCCGATAACATCTGCGAACTTCGAAGTCGTATCACTTCGAACATCACGCTGTTGAATTCGTTCAGCGAGCAATGCACCAGAGGCAATGTCGTTAAGCTGGTGCGGCGTCAATATCACCAAGAGCATCGAGAAATACTTGACTGGTTCACACCTATTGACTATGCTCCTCAGCATAACGACTTTATCAATCGGCGACAACCGGGAACTGGGCAATGGCTTCTAGACTCGGCAGAGTACCGGACTTGGCTAAAGACCAATACGCAGACTCTGTTCTGTCCAGGTATTCCCGGAGCAGGAAAAACCATCCTCACATCGATTGTAGTTGATGATCTCTGTAACAGATTCCATGACGACACCGCCATTGGAATCGCTTATGTCTATTGCGACTTTCGGCGCAGAGAGGAGCAAAAGATTGACAATTTACTACTGAGTCTGCTGAAACAGCTTGCTCAGAGTCGGCCTTTCTTGCCAGAGAGTATGAGAGATCTCTATGATCGACATAACGAGAGACGGATCCGGCCATCATTGGACGAAATCTCGAGAACTCTCCACTCTTCAGCTGTACTATATTCCAGAGTCTTCATTATCATCGATGCGCTTGATGAGTGCCAACTATCTGATGGCTGTCGAGCGACATTCCTATCGGAGATCTTTAGCCTCCAGGCTAAGTGTCATGTAAACATCTTTGCCACTTCAAGGTCTATCCCGGACATCATGGAAAGATTTAAGGAGGGCGTGACATTAGAGATCCGCGCCTGTGACAAAGATGTGCGAAATTACCTGGAAGGTCAGATATCCCAATCAGGATCCAATTTCTTGAAGAAATACCACAAAGAGATCCAAGATGAGATCGCAAAAGCCGTAGATGGAATGTATGTCCAGTCTCATTTTGTCGTGCTAGACTGGGAAAGCTGACCTATGGCCTAGGTTTCTCCTAGCACAGCTTCATTTTGATTCAATTAAAACGAAGAAAACGATCAAAAAAGTCAAGGATGCCTTAAAATGCCTTCCAACAGGGTCCGAAGCATATAGTCATGCTTACGAGGATGCTATGGATCGCATCCGAGGACAGGATGCAGATTCTCGGGAGCTTGCACAAAACGTTCTTTCTTGGATCGTCTGCGCAAAGAGACCGCTCACTACTTCAGAGCTGCAGCACGCCCTCGCAGTGGAACCTGACGCGCCTAAACTTGACAAAGATAACCTGCTACGGGTTGAAGATATGGTCTCTGTGTGTGCTGGTTTGGTCACTATTGATAAAGAAAGCGGCATTATCCGACTAGTCCACTACACCACACAGGAATACTTCGTCAGAACGCAGAGATATTGGTTTCCAGGTGCGGAGGTAATTGTTACGAAGACTTGCATCACCTATCTATCATTTGACGATTTTGAAACCGGGTTCTGTTCTACGGATAAAGACTTTGAGATGCGACTGCGTTTGAACCCTCTTTACGATTATGCTGCTCGGAATTGGGGCCACCACGCCCGGGCCGCCTCTGTCAAGGTTAAGGAACTTGTTCTGACATTCTTCGAGAGTGGAACGAAGATTTCTGCCGCTAGCCAGGCGGCCATGGTTTCCAGAGGCCCCCCCGGCTATAGTCAAAGAGTCCCTCAGCAGAGAATGGGGCTACACCTTGCTGCATACTTTGGCTTGTCGGAGGTTGTCAAGACTCTGCTTATAAGTGGATATGAGCCGAATCTCAAAGACAGCTATGAGCAGACCCCACTTTTGTTAGCTGCAAGGAACGGACACGACGAAGCCGTTTCACTTTTGCTCTCCAGCAATGTCGATGTAAACTGCGAGGACAAAGATGGCCGAACACCCGTGTCTTGGGCAGCAGAAATGGGCCATGAAAGAGTTGTGAAAACACTCCTCGAGAAGAAAGAAATCCGACCGTATTCCAAAGACAAATATGAACTAACTCCTTTGACTTGGGCAGAGGTGAATGGACACGCTGCTGTTGCTAACTTGCTCTCTCGTAACGACCATGGTAACTCAACTATAAAGAACACTTCCTCGAGTTCGACTTTTTTGTTACGTGCGACAAAGGATGGAAATGAAGTGGCAGTTAAATCTCTCCTCAGGGACATAGACCCTAACGTCAAGGACGAAAGTGGTCGGACAGCACTTTCGTGGGCTGCCGAAAAAGGGTACGAGACTGTCATCAAACTATTACTTGCCACGGGCAACGTCGATGTCAACTTCGACGATGAATATGGACGGACGCCGCTGGCTTTTGCAGTAATGTACGAACATGAAGCCATTACCAAACTGCTTCTCAAAGCAGACGGTGCCGAGCTAAACTGCAAAGACAAGTATGGCGTAACGCCACTGGTGCAGGCCGTGTGGAGGGCAAATGACGCTATTGTCAAGCTGTTACTTGAACATGGTGCCAGATCGGACTCCCAGGATGCCCTCGGGCGGACACCACTGTGGTACGCCGCTTCCGGAGGATGTAAAGCTATTGTTGAGCTGTTGTTGGAGAAAAACATCATCGAGGCCAACCGCAAAGATGTCGGTGGTTTTACGCCCCTTTTGTGTGCCGCTGACAGAGGCCACATGGATGTGGTGAAGCTGTTTCTTGAGAAAGGTATAAGAGCAGAATTGGACAGTAATGATGACAAGACGTGGCTACAGTATGCCATGGACGTTATTGAGCTTCTTCTTGAGGACGACAAAGCCGAAGCCGGTTTGAAATATGAGCACAGCCAAGTATTGCTGTCACAGGCGGCACAGAGAGGACACGTGGCTATCACTAAGTTGCTCCTTGACAGAGACCATAACGATAATTTGACAGACAATGATAACGCAACGCTGCATTCATATTCTGAAGGTGTTATTAAGCTATTGCTGGAACCTTGCGACATTGACGCCGACTCAAAGGATGAGCATGGTCGGGCGTTGCTGTCATATGCTGCAGAGAAGGGCCACGAGGCCATGGTGAAGCTGCTGCTCGACAAGGGTGCCGACTTCAAGTCTAAGGATATGTATGGCCAGACTCCGCTGTCACGGGCTACAGAGAAGGGCCATGAGGCCGTGGTGAAGCTGCTGCTCGACAAGGGTGCCAACTTCAAGTCTAATGATATGGACGGCCGGACTCTGCTGTCAAGTGCAGTAGAGAAGGGCTCTGAGGCCATGGTGAAGCTGCTGCTTGACAAAGGTGCTGACATTGAGTCTAAGGATATGGACGGCCGGACCATGCTGTCATGGGCTGCAGAGAAGGGCCACGAGGCCACGGTGAAGCTGCTGCTTTACAAAGGTGCTGGCTTTGAGTCTAAGGATATGCTCAGCCGGACTCCGCTGTCATACGCTACAGAGAAGGGTCACGAGGCCATAGTGAAGCTGCTGCTCGATAACGGTGCCAACTTCGAGTCTAGGGATACGTATGGCCAGACTCCGCTGTCATACACTGCAAAGAAGGGCCACGAGGCCATAGTGAAGCTGCTGCTCGATAACGGTGCCGACTTCGAGTCTAAGGATACATATGGCCGGAATCCACTATCATACGCTGCAGAGAACGGCCATGATGCCGTGGTGAAGCTGTTACTCGATAAGGGTGCTGACTTCAAGTCTAAGGATACATATGGCCGAACTCTGCTATCATATGCTGCAGAGGACGGCCATGAGGCCATTGTGAAACTGCTGCTCAATAAAGGTGCCGATTTTGAGTCTAAGGATACACTCTTTGGCCGGACTCCACTGTCATGGGCTGCAGAGAACAGCCATGAGGCCGTAATGAAGCTGCTGCTTGACAAAGGCGCCGAATCTGAACCAAAACAGTGACTCACTTGGACACGTGTTCTGGGCGTGTTTACGAAGTAGAGCTTGATACGCGTGCACAAGGCTGGACAAAACCAACCAATTCTCAGGTAGTATCAGAGCGGCAGGAAGAGCATATGACAGTGCCATTTGTCTTCACCAACCAAATCCTTTCTGTGCTAGCGTCAAAAACTGCAGTACTGACGGTCCAACCCAACTGTTCAGCCAAGTCGCCCACCCATTTCTAGGCTAACCTGTTGTCAGAATCATGACATAATGACGGTGGTTGGGTGTCAGGTGACGGGGTTGGCGAGGCTGGGAAGGCTCCTTTATCTTCTATCTTTAGCGCAGTTAGCATCATCTCATACCTGCTCAAATCTGACAATCGTGAGCACCTCTGGGCATATAGCTTCAGGCTCCAGCAGGCTCCAGGAGGTACTCCGAGGTTCTCTCGAGTTCTTGTACGCCACTCCAGGCAGCCATTGCAAGGGCCTGCGTGCGATATCCAATAATCCAACAGTTGCAGGTAGCTGTGCGTAAAATTTACACAATATGAGATGTACCTGCACACCAAATTTGTATGGGAAGCTACATAGCTTCGCGTGTGTGGCTTAAGGGGGGTGTGGCTGGGCGGGTGTTGCAAAGGGGTGCCCCCGAACCATCCCGCTAAGCTTTAGGAAACAGAATTCTATCACATGGGATCAACATTGAGTATCCAGGCCAAGACCGTCGAAACAGGATCCCAGGAAGACCCATAATGCTGCTACTCTCATCTTCCACCTGGTAATCGTCGGAACCATTGTCCTCTGGGGGTTGCATAATTAGCCCACGATCTCACCAATTCTTTCAAGCACTTAGATGTTTCGACGATCTGTTCATGCGGTTCCGTTCAGGGGTGATTTCGGTCAGCCCAGCCTAGGTTGAGGATAATTAGAGGACGCGGGCACGCTCCTCGGAAGAGTCTCCTAGGAGCAATCTGCTGCTAGGAACGGTGTGCTCCTGGGCAGAGCCTCCTGGGTAGAGTCTCCTAGGCAGAGTCTCCTAGGAACAGTGTCGGCCTGTCCAAGGCCTGGCAGTGCTGTAGGTGCTAGTTGTTGCCAGGCAAGATCGTGCTCAGGGGTTCTAGAGCCAGAACGGGTCCTGTGTCCATTCCATCTCCAGAGCTCACTCATTGAAGGCTCCTAGGGTGGTGCTCATTTAGGTCCTAGGGGAGAGCCCAATTCAGGTCCTAGGGGAGAGCCCAATTCAAGTCCTAGAGGAGTGCCCAATTCAGGTCCTAGGGGGGTGCCCAATTCTGGTCCTTGGGGGGTGCCCGCTGGAGAATGGTAGGCGCTAGAGAGTACATTTCTCCAGCCCCTACCTTTCTCTAGCCATTACCCTTTAAGAGACTAGGAGTTTTGTACTAGGCTCTGAGCACCCTTGGCGCCTGAATGGGCACCCTTGGTACTTGAATGGGCAACCTCAGGAGCCTAAAATGGGAGAGAGGGAGCGTTCAATGGTTATATTTGGAGTAGATTTCCCCTTCGTGTGCTCTGCCGCCTAGAAGCGACACCGCCGTGGGAGCCCATTTCGGTAGCGCTGGCCAAGGGCTAGAAATGGACCCTCAGAAGGTGAGGTAATTGGTCAAGTGGACGGAGGTGGGTGAGGGTGAGTGACGGTCGGTGAGCTCGCTCGCGAGGGTGAGGGCGGCGAGGGTTTTTATATCGCCCAAACGGGTAGGCCCGCCGATTTACTCGTAATCTGGGGGGGAGGCAGAACTGGGAGGAGGTCGAGGAGACATTGCCTTTCCAGTTCTGGCAGTGAGCGTCGTCATCCTAAGCTAGCGCAAAGATGGGCTGATCGCTTTGCCTGAAGAAAAGGCTTGTAATGTATTCAAACTGTGAGCAATTGCTAGAATTCTTGGATGATCTGCTCCCACTGCATCTTCGTCTCCTTACAGCGCAGACGTTTGGCCAATGGAGGACTCCAGACTACTGCATGCTAAGGGCCACTAGTCTTGCAGAAGCCAGCCTGACACAGCAATAAGACTATGAGATTGTGCTCGCGAGGCTGCATTTAACTCTAGAATTGGAGTGTCACATGGCCGCGCGAAAGCCACACGAAAAGCCACCTTCGGCTTCCCCTTCCATCTAGATTTCCTTATTGTCCTTCTTTTCCCCGTCGTTCTTCGCCTTGTGCATGCTCTCAGGTATTCAGTAGTGGCCAGCCATAGGTAACCATTACCTGGAGAAGAGATAGGAGGATATGGTATGGCTTTTCGAGATATTTCGCCTAAGCTTAAATCATCGCTATAATCCCCCAAAGTTCCTTCTCGAGTCGTAAACACGAAAAGTATACACGGTACGTTATATCTTCACAATTGGAAGGCCTCCCTTCAACGATTCCCAAAGTCCTGAAAATCGAGAAGCAAGTATTTCTGCTCAATGTCAATCCTTACAAGCACCTATCGGGAGACCATTCATCTCTGGAACTCTCAACAGTCTACTCAACAGTTCCCATTCCATGCTTGTGCTCCAAACCGGGCGATCCGAAGATGCTCTGCTTTTCATTCCGCCCTCAGTCGATCGTCTTCATGTCACAATAGCACTAACCAAAAAAAGTGCTACAGAGGACTAGTGCCTTCATCCTGGCCACGTCTTCGCATTTGCACGGACAGCTCGTTCTAGGTCATAGCTGTAAAGGCGGGTCGCAACATCCTAAACGTTGCGAACGACTCAATGGCTTCGCTGCCGGTCAAGGACGAAGGCGGCTCTGGCGCGCTGGACACTATTTCGGGATCTCCTGTAGGGCCGAAATTGCAAAATCTCGACCCCCCCAACCCGGCAGGCATTGTGCCAACTGATACTGGATTACCCCATCGTCGAAGACCGTTACCTCCAGAGAAGAGCAGTGTCCAGAGCATCCATCGGTCGCTGCCGCTGCAGCCAGTTGCAACGCTCTCGCCCCCAGCAGGCCAGTTCCTCATTAATACCCTACTGCAAGCCGCTGGATTTGCAGCGGCGATCGCGTTTGGGGTCTATGCCGTTAAGTCGGTGACGGTTGGAAACTCCGCAAACCAATACGCCAATCAGGCAGTGCAGCAGGCAGTGACCGCGAACCAGCTTGCAATACTGGCCGTCTGCTTGTCAAATGGAACCCAAGTAGGTCACGTCGAAATCCTTCCGTTTCAGAGAGGAAACTCACTAGACCCTTTGCCATCCTCTAGACGGCAGATATTGCCTCCATTTGCTCTAGAGTCATCGACAGTGCAGCGTCCATGCTGCCCAACGCAGCTTCGATGCTTTTCTCGAACCTTCCTACATCCACTAGTACAGCAAGTAGCACCAGCACAGCAAGTGGCATCAGTACAGCAAATGGCACCACTACAGCAAGTAGCTTCAGTGCAGCAAGTAGCACCACTACAGCAAGTAGCTTCAGTGCAGCAAGTAGCACCACTCGGGCCAACACAAGCCCTACTGCTACACCCCCACCTCCGCCTCTGCCCGCCTCAGCATCAAAAACCAGTGTCACAACAGGGGTCGTAGTAGGTGCTATTATAGGAGTGATCCTTTTGTCAATCATCTTCTATATTACGATTCGAGCCAGACGGCGTCGACGTGCAGCCGTACCCGCAGCCGCACCAACCGCTTCTGGCCCCGGGGCTCTAGACGTCGAAGCCGACAGCCCCATGTCGGATTCGAGAGGCATCGTGAAAGTATTTAGGAAGCTCTTTGTGGATTCGCAGGTTACCACTCACATGGAATGAGGGTAAAACAAATCGACAAGATAGTACATGCTCGTCAGCGAATCAAGGCAGGCTTTTCTTAGTACCGTCCCTAGGAGAGTATCGCCCTCGGATTTGGAGTGCTTTGGCTATTGTTACATGGCGCACCTTGTTATGGTGCTTTTGAGAAAGATAGCCCTCCTACCTTAGCCCTGAACTCCGCACCGCCCCGTTGATTGGCCGCTGAGCCCCTGATCCTGTTCCGCCCCTCCCCTAACATACCGCGTTAGTTAACAGACTGTCCTGTTACTTAGCTAGTCGACCTACAGCTTATCAATACCTGTACATATACCGGCCTGACCTAATTAGCCAGCTGGCCCACTCGTTGCCCAACTGGTTACAGGGGTATATATCTTGGTAAATGACTGCTGCAACCCCTTGCGACTACTTACCTTCGTAACCACTCCATTAAGAGCCTCATGCAGTAACGTTTTAAGTACCTGGTCTTCCAATCTCAACATGATCAATTCGCCCATCTTTAAGCATTGCGTATATCATAGATTTGGAGTTCGGCGTATTATATCCTGTCACCGACGCACTGGCGAGCGTCCTAATGAAGCTATCAGCTCAGTCTATACCCAGGTTGTTATTGTAGACGCGCCCAAATATAAGGATGAGGAAGAGGAGTTGGAAGAAGAGCTCTGACGACGCTTTACTGGCCCACTTCGGTTTCACTTTGTTAGCAGATAGATCCCGGTCTTTTGATTAATGCATCTTGATTCTGTTACTCTGGCTATCATGGCGCTAAAATTCGACTTTCCTGCACTTCATCCCTGGGCCTTTGATATTCTAGCAGTCCCTGCTATGTCAGCTTAATGCGAACGTATATTTAGCAGTGCAAAGAAACTAATCAGCCCGGAACGAAATCGTCTACATGAACAGATCATCGAGGCATCCGAGTACTTGAAGAATTGGTGGGATCGAGGCGTAAGCGAATGAGTAGGGGAGGCTGCTGCGAGGATGTGGGCCGAGGTAGGATCCAGAGCGGACGATGGTGGTCACTGAGGTGTCGCAGCGGGCGGTGAGAATGGAGTCATTTGGGGGCGAAAGGGGCGCTCGAGGGTGAAATGGCACGGCTACAAAATGAATGAGACGCTGAGAGTGCCAGCAGCGCACTCGAGGGAGGCTTTATAGTTGTGCAAAGCGGCGATGGAAGCGCGATGCCTGACCCCGACCGCGCTAAAACGCATGGGGCGGGGCTGATGCGGGCGATAGCGCAATAGCAGAAGCTCTTGATTTCTTCTGTTTTCGTTTCCAGGGTCCCATATAATTCGTCCCGTACTGCCACATTTCCCCTTGGGCAAGCACTGTGAAAGATGAAGCTGCTCTTCCCATCACTCGGCCAAAGACCATTCTCCGGATATCTCTGTTCTACCTGCGCTCGTCACGCCAAGAACCAACAACGCCTGCTTCGTCGAGGTCTTCAGAACAGTCCCAGAAACTACCACGTTTCCACACCACGCCGTGACAGTACCGCGCAAGAACTCCAACAAGCCCAGCCTCTTGGCGGCTTCTACGAAGACCTCCTCGCCACCCCAGTCCCCCAAGCTGCAAGATCACGGAAGTCCGACGAATCGAAGGCCAAAAGTCCCGGCCCCAAGATCTTCTACGGTGCGGAGCGGAAATACAGGAGCGGTACCTCTGATACACCAGACTCGACGTGGCGGACTGTCAACGGCGTACCGATCCCGCCGAGGCCAGAGGAGCCGGATAATTGCTGCATGAGTGGCTGCGTACACTGCGTCTGGGATGATTACAGGGACGAGGTGGAGAGTTGGGCTGTCCGGCTAAGGCAGGCGCAGGCAAAGGCCCATGGTGTAGGGATGGATGGGAGTCCGAAGGTGGGAATGCCCAGACCGGAGGTTACATATGCTTCGATCAGCATGGACGATGATGGAGGCGGTAGTGAAGCCTTATGGGATAGCGCGTCGACTGTGGCGCCGGGAGAGGACCTGTTTCGGGGTATACCTGTCGGAATTCGAGAATTTATGGCGACGGAGAAACGATTGAGAGATAGGAAGAAGAAGAAGCAGCAGCAGAGAAAGGCCTTGGAAAACGATAACGAATAATGTTTGGGCATCAAGACCATTTGAGCCAGAGTCTGACGCGCCGCCCTTCACGACACGGTACGAGCTACAATAAAACTTACACGGCCGCGCCTGTTCTTCCATATCGATTGCTCGCCTGACCATTACTTCCTCCGCTGAGCAAAGATCTCCGACCCATGAACAATCTCGAAATGGCTTTCAAGACGTGTGCATGAGAAAGAACACCTTCCAAGGTCTTCAACCCCATCCGTCCCTCAAACGTCGCAATAATCAAGCCATACATCGCACATGGCTGCTGACTCACTCCAAGTTAAGCACGCCTGTGTACCATACCCAATGGTAAGATACTCTTCCTTTCTTGGACCTAGTAACACAAAATCGTAACAACCAAACCGACAGACAACCTTTCAGGGTGAAAACACTAAAAAGCGGAGCATAACAGCCGTTCGGTTAGCTGTCAACCACCCTCTTCACAGAGGTCTGGGTCCGTCGTATGCAGGTGACGATCGTAGGCCGCAAGTAGTTGGTTGATCGGCTTTCCTTTTGGATGTTTGGTACACTTCCCATCGGAAGCCCAACAGGGCCCCGTCGTCATCTTTCCTCGGCTTGCCTTGACATCCCTTTCACCTCACAACTAACCCGCAGCATAGCTTCTGGTCTAGTCGTTGAGGAGAGGAAGATTAAAAATGCCCAGTTTCGATGAAAATACGCCATTCTCTCATCTGTTCCGTCTTCATTCGTGAAACTCAATAGAAACGCGAGTCATCTAGCTCAAAGCTTAAGCACTGAGTATGGTTGAAATTCGTATTCATGCTTTTGCAAAGCGATAGGGCACCGTGACTCGATCTTGGTCTGGAATGCTCTAAGCCCATCGGTACCGCCCGGACATAACGCACGAGCTATCGATCACCAAAAAACACCCCTAACGCAACACCAACCTCATTGACAAATATCAAATCTGTCCAATAAGAGAAAATCAAGGCGGAAAGGCCGACGACTTTGGCAATGCGCTGATGGAACTTATCACGTATGAGACTATTGTAACACCTTACTTAGATTTTGTGCATGGCCGCGGAGTCATGGGAATCGTCGATTTTAGTGGCGCCTTTTGTGTCGCACTTGGGAAACAATGCCAAGGAACGCTCTCCTGAATCGTGGGCTTGAGATCTGGACAAGCTGAATTCATCACACCACCATACGGTATCGCACAGGGCCTTGACGCATCCGATCGCAAGCAAAATTCTAAAACATCGAATCGCTCGGCGGCGATCTGTGGTTGGGCCCTTCGATCAACACTTGAATTGTCTACCACGTGGCGTGTGCAAACTTCAGTCTTGCAATCGGGCATGCCAAAGGCACTGTAGTTAGTGTGTATGGTCTACCACAAAACATGTGACCCTGCTCTTGGGCCTGAAAAGGACAAGATGGGGTTCGATAACGGGGCAACCAGCCGTCAATGTCAAGCCAGCTTCCTTGCGATGAGTAACCGTAATCTGCGGTGAAAGGTCATGCGGACTACGATCTCACCTGGTCTTACCAGACTTACTTTCTGCTCTCTCTATAAGTAGCGGCGGAATCATGCGCCGGAAGAAGGTCGGGGCAACCCTCGCTACACAAAAAGTGGCGGGCATCGTGCAATGAGGCGCGATCTTCCTTTTTTGCTTCCTGACTCCGTTGCTGTGCATCTTGAAACTTGACACACGGTTGGCCCCTGCAGACCGCTAGCTGAGTAGTTCTTTTCGACAAGTACCTGGCACTAAACCCTACTTGGGTGATTTAACCGGAAAATTGGTTGGAGGCGTCTTGGCCCCATGCCGAACCCCTGATCTCCTAATCTCGAATTGACCAACTGACACACCACCTTCCCTGCAACATCCACATTGGCACCTGGATGTCGCTTGGTTCATCACAAATTGACAGCGCTAAAGGGTTTGGGTTGGCCACCACGTGGTCCTTTTACGTGCGCACGACCTCGCTTAGACGCCCGAACACGGGACTTTCCTGGGTTCACTCGAACCACCCTGACTGACAGGACCCCGTCCTGAACCGGCAGAGGCGAGCGCCCGAGCGTCTTCTTCCTGTCGGTTGTCCCGAAGAGGCTTATTGAAAATGAATCTCAAGCCCTTTGGTTGGCTGTGTCGTAAGACAGTATTACTCCTTTGGGCGAAGGTTCCCCCCGCACATTCTAGGCCACAGATCCAGGTGATCGGTCAGGCCATGTTTATCGAAACACATTCTAGGCCGCAGATCCAAGCGATCGGTCAGGCCATGTTCATCGAAACAGGAGGCTGATGGTATCTGTTTGGTATAATAGTCCCCCCTCTCTCTCTTTCCACCAATCTTTACCAAGATCTTCCACACTTACCCGCACCTGACCTGCCACTATAATCATTTATCAGTCATGTCTTCCAGCTTCTTCTACAGTCAGGACCATGGCTGCTCTGTCTGCTCTCCAGACCTCCATCCTACCCTCCTCGGCCCCTCCCTCATGTCTTCCTGGGAAGAGGTCTCTTCCATAATAGACTTATATTGGGACGACGAGCCAGACTCGGAAACCCCAATGATAAAAAACGCCACAACCCAAGCATGGTCCACTTGCCCAACCAAAGGCGCCCGCCAAGGATCAGATAGCCCGATACCTTCAACACCCTCAACGCCGGGTAGCCCACCCAGTCTCCTTTCATCGTCCTCATCAGCTACATCCTCATCATCCTCATCATCATCGACCTCCTCCTTCTCTTCCCGCAGAACCCGACTAAAGAAGGCCATCCCAAACATATCTCTGCGCCGCAAGTCTTCCGATAAAGACGTTGCCGCTATCGGCGAAAAGCCTAGACGGCAGAATACCAATTCCCGACCTGTGGCATCCGACGACGCATCCACCCATAGCAGATGTGCGAGCCCATGGCATGCAGCTGAGATCCATCCGTACGATTTCTTCGAGGCGTCCCTCCATATGGGCGCCGATTATTCGGTACTGAAAGATGGGTGGCTGCGATTGAGGACTAAATCTCAGCTTCGGTGACATCTCGTCACAGAGGTGGTCGCCAGGTTATTTCTTCCTTTTCCTTTCATCTGTTTATAGATCTCTTTGATGAAGCAAGCGTCTTTGGATGTATTTGTACGCTGATGCGTTCCGTGGTTTGGATACCCGTTATGAAAATTGCGCATATTGGTATTTGTGGAAAGCGAAACGGCCTTTGTGGTGGAACGAGCGATAGTGATTATGAAGGAACTTCCACAAGACTGGAAATTGGATTTGACGGCCTTGGGACGAAGTTCTGAAATACGAAGATACCCCGAATCGTTATGTTAGTCAACCAGGAAAACAGTCTCCCACCTCTTAAGTTTCTTGCAGATCCTGTGTCAATGCCATTAGTCTCTTGAGTTCATCAGTGGTTCTGTTTCGGCCAGATCCGGGCCAGTCCCATCTGTTCCGCGGCATTTTCCAAAGCACATTGGGTTTCAGGTAAAAACGCATCCTTCTGCGGAAAGGTCAGATGAAGGTAGGGGTGAGGAAGCGCGGAAAGGGACAAAGTGGGTCACCTACCGGAAGTGCATCCATCTTTGCGAGAAGGACGCGCAGGTTCTGATAGGCGGGTCCACCGCCTGAGGCGACCACTTTCTTGACTTCGGCAAGCATATCTTCTCCATCAAGACAGGTTCTGATCAGAGCTCTGCCGGTAGTCCAGACGGACATCATTGCAAAGCCAAACCATCCCTCACCACGAGCACCGGGATTCTCGCCGTGGAGGATGACAAAGGCGATAGCGTCCCCAAATGCTTGTCCGTAGGAGCCCACTGTGGTGGTAAATTTTTCTTCAGCATCTTCAGGTCTTCCATCTGCGGACTTCCAAATGATGCGACAGATTTCTATAGCCAACCTTCCGATCTCGAGCTGCAATGATGCGTCATCGGTCCGTTGGAGCAAAGCTAAAGCGGCCACAAGTTCATTATCTGTTGCTGCTGGATCCATGCTCGGGTTTGTGCCTTGTCCACGAGCGATTGCAAGAACTTCGGGGGAACCTGTAACCAGTCTCCTGACACTTATCGCCGCTTCGCGTTGCACGCTAGGGGTTGTGTCTTGTGCAAAGAAGCGGCGCATTGCGCCCACGAGTCCGTGCCGAACCAGAATCTGCTTGTTCGAAGCTGGGAGCGCCAATCGCCCGACGAAGTTGATTGCTGGATAAAGAATGTCTTGATCGTCGACATTGTGCAATAGCTCCGGCAGACGCTCATGAACCCTATGATCTTCTACAAGCGATCTTGCGATTTGCTCGGACTGAGTCAAACTTGTTAGGATCACGCATGCGCCACTCAAAGGGGGAAGCTCTCCGTCGTGCTCGGCGCGGTACTTGGTGTTGGCTAGATGCGGCTGTCGCACAGAAGTCAGGCAGTTCTTAACTAGCTCTGTGCTTAGAGGGTATGCTGTCGTAAACTCTGGCATAGCGCATATGGAATAGAGAGCCTTTAATACGCATTGTCGACACTGCAAAAGATTTGCTTCTGCCTCGGCATCGTCGTCCAACTCACGGTCCGCTTGTGAAGATTCAGGAGGATGTGGATACGCCATGCTGAGAAATGGCGTCACTAGGTTTCCAACTATCAAGATTTTCCTGAAAATTTCGTGGGAGAGTAGGTTGATGAGAGTGTTACAAACAGCGAGCCTGCACTCTGTGTTGGAAGCTGCCAGTCTAGAACCAGGGCCAAGCATCAATTGCGTCAAGAGATCGATCCTCGCACGGTCTTGGTCACCATCATCAGAGTTCCCAATGGATGAGCCATCAAGCTCTTGCGCGACTGTTCAAGTCAGTACAGACGTCATACGCCCACTCTTGCAAGTTGAGTAACGAACCCGACTGACTAGCTACCTGAAGCAAATCTGCCAGCAAAGGTTTGCGATCTTCATGCCAAAGGGCATCAGCGAGGCTCAGCAGGACCTCAAGTGCACCCTTAGACGGAGAAGTTTCCCGAAACCCATCCTCTAACCTAGGCCTAGCTCCAATATCTAGGCTCTCTCCTTCCCAATGAACGAGTTGTTTTGTTGCACGATCGTGGTCGACGCAGATGTTATAAAGTGCTGGTACCACGAAATCAGGTTCAACTCGCCGATATGCGAGACTCATCATGTTGGAGACGCCGTTCTGGTCCAGGACGATCTGGCGATTTCCATCTATCTGTGTCAGACCTTGCGACGGAAACAAATAAGTCAGCCCACTCACCGTCGTCCTGGCAGCAATTGTTGATCAAGCGTAGAGCATTCCTAAGGACATCTTCGGTTATTGTGACATTTGGTCCGGCAAGAATCCCGAGCGCCACAAGAAGCACAGTGTCAAGAGGTTGCTCGGCTTTCGGCATTGGATCGTATTTGTACGGCTGTTGGACGGCTATTCCAAACGGCTTCCGCCATCTGGCTGCAATCAGTCAGCCGATTGCTTTACGCAAAGTTCCAAGCTCACAGAGCTTACGAAGTCTGCTGGCGTTTGCGAGGATGTTCATAAGACTCTTGCAGCTTGCCGAGTTCACCTTCAGGGCTTGACGAAGGCATATCGCCAGAGCACTGAGGAGGACTTGCTCGTGGTCTGGGACGTGATCATCCCTGACCAGACATTGCACAAGCCCTTCAAAGACCTTGAATGCTTTAAGGAAAACTTCAGCCGGTGTGCCGATAAAACCAGAAACCGGATCATCTACATCTTCAGTCGATTTTCTTTGACGAGTCCATACACCGTCACCCGAGTGTCTCCTTTCTTGTTCAATCAGCTGTAAAACCTGTGCTAATTTTGGAAAGAACTGCTTTGGGCTGGCCAAATCGCCCCCAGTGTTCGAATCGATCCCGGCCATAATTCAATGTTTCCAGTAGAATGGGAAAAGGTTGAGGTAAAAATTGGTGTTAAGGGTCTGAGGTACCGAAAATACCATGACGGCATGTAAATGCTGACTCAAAAGATACAACAAAATAACACAGATGCTGTCATGAGGTAGTGAGCGTCAAATGCATTTTGGCTACCTCTGGGCTGCTGTCAAGAAATATTCAAATTCGAGAAGCTGAACTGCCCCTGCTGGTGTTTGATGGAAGAAATTACCATCTTGGTTTGCGTGCAGATAGCCACATGCAGTAGCCGCCGGATTCTTCAAAAGCACTGCATTTGGGGGAAACTTTCTAGCGGCCGTGTAGGCATTGCATAAGGTTAGAGTGTAGGGCAACCGCAGCGGCCACTTGACGCAAGACACAGCAAGACCAAAGCTGTCCAATTTCGTCGACACGACATTCACGGCCACTGTTTGTTCACTTTAGACAGGTCGCGATATAGTCTTACCTGCAGTCAACTCCCCCTTCACCTTATTTGAGCATAGGGAACTGCACGTTCCATACATAGGTGGGCGTCTCGCAACCGAAGCATCGCAAACATGACGCGGGCCTCGCAAACTTTCTCCCTTGTCCTCCTCGCATCCTCGGTACGCTTGCCTCTCCAGGTCCAATAAAGCTTTGGGGCTCTCGCTGTTCGACCTGAAATTAATTCGTCGTGATGTTTTGCAGATCTATCTACTCCTCATCCTCCCAACAATTACCGAAAGCTCCCCTGTACCATCTATCCTACCCCTGAAAGTCCAGGTCGAGATTATTCCGGTTCTGCCTTTCTGGGCCCTTATCACGTTGGCTTCATACCTGCTTGGAAGACTGGGTCTGGGAATTATGACGTTCAAGGACTGTGATAAAGCTTATGCCGAACTCATGGGTCAGATTGACGCGGCCAAAGGCGACCTGGACGCAAGGAAGGTCGGATGGAACTGAGATAGGTTCATGCGCCACGGACTGCGAGGCAACTGGGGCAACGGATTACAACGGTACAATCATAAAGACTGGCGAATGAGAAAAGAGCTGCATGAATGTCGAAGAAGTCCAAGCTTCCCTTCCCTTTCCAAGGGAGGATTCTACCATGGCGTGGTCCTTTGTCTACCTCCAAAGCATGGCAACGTCCCGTCTATTTGACTCCGTTCGTCACTGCCATCTCGTCATGCTCGTCTATGTCAGTTGCTTCCCACGGATAGCAGATCCACACATCTGGCACCGTCACTGCAGCCAAATACCTGTTTTCCTCTATCATGTCCGCCGGCAGATGGCCTTTCTTCTCCTTATCTTTGTTATGTAGAACAAATATCGAGAACTTTGTCTTCTCAGGACGACCTAGTCTCTGCCGAGCTGCCTCGACGTCTTTCTCCAATTCCCGAACCGCGTACTCCAGTGTGGTGCGTGTGTCGTCTACTTCGTCCACAATGAGAATGTTCTTGCCAATGAGAGAGTCCATCTGCACGGCGGAAAGGTCAAGCCATTGTGTGCGGGTAACTTTCGTACCGGGCTTCTCTTCGGGCGTTTGATCTGACAAAGTTTCGTAGAGGGAAAGGCCAATGGCTTGGATGGGTATATTGACTGATCCTGGTTGCTTCAAGAACGATCTTCCCGGCAGTCGAAGTCAGTGTATGTGGAGCTCACGACAGCGCTTTCCAGCTAAGGGAGTGTCGATTACCTGAGGATGCGAGCAGGCACATATCCACCTCCGCCGATAGCAATCATGAGATTTGGGCTGAACTCATCGAGAATACGAGGTGCGGCAGCCTGACATAGCTTGTGGATCTGTCGTAGCGCTTTATCAGTATATGACTCAGTTAAGATAGGACTCGTGCAACAACTTGCCTCGTTGTAGGTGACATAAACCTTTCGTACCATGGCTGTAGAATCTTCAGCAAACCGCCTCGTCAAAGTCTAGTAATAACGAATATAGCAAGGAAAGTAATTTTGTCACAAGTCTGTCGCATATCACATCATTTTCGGAGCTCGAAATTAAAAGTCACCAGGCAAAACTAGCATGTGAGCAAACGTTTCAGTGCCCCACTATGGGGGGCGTGGGGGGTAGCTTTAACAAACAACGCCCGAGCTGTTAGGAGCTAGAAGTACATATTCAAATGGCCTTGTCAAATTACACTACAGGATTGTTAGTATCTAGGCTCTATGGATGTACCGGAAAATGCTTCCAGGAAAGTGTCAGGTAAGAAATGCCATCTCATGCCCAAGCAGCATTGGTAAAGTATTTGTGTCAATCAGTCTTTTCCCCAACCACTATAAGCTCGTAGGTAATTCACCAAGAACAGAAACAGGCTGAATTAGTTGAGGATTTGCCCTGCATGCAAAAGACACATGCGATAGGACAGGAATCGATAGACGTAGTCCTGACACAGCAGGTTATGCAATTGGCGGACTGACCAAACGAGGAGTTGCACAAGTTCGAACAAGAGTTTCCGGACCCTGAATGTGGTGAAGGTAAGCCGATGAAAGCGAGGTTTGCAGGTGCGCAGGGCACTGCTATGTAGTTCGAGAGAGCAATTTTGGGATGTAGAATGGAGACCTCCACCAAATACAGCTTGACGTACCGGCGGAGTCATGCCCTTCTTCCGCAAGAGGTCCCCAGTGCGACATATGTACAGCATCCGATAAGAGCATTTTTCATACTCTTCCTTTGAACCAAGTCTCCCACTAGGGCAGAGAGGCAGCGTCCGACAGAGGAAGTTCCCGTGGAGCTTCAGAACAGCACCGCCTTCTTGAGGCGCATTGTTGTCGCCACTGGTTTCCGAAATCAGGACTGTCAAGTCAGGACTTTTGCTAGTCCAACATGCTGAATCTGGATACTTGTTAGCCATTTTGGCAATGCTTTAGAAAGAAGTGGGAGGGAACACATACACAGCCACCCTTCCCCTACCATTAGGGGCAAAGGCTCCGGTGCCGCACCGTCATTGACATATATTTCCTGTATGGTGCCTGGGCGGGCTTTCAGCGAAGGTCCTCATTGAAAGTTGGTTGGCTACGATGGCAGCATGAGTCGCTCATTAAGTTGTGAACAGCACTGTCGTTGGTGTTAGATTTGAGGCTCTCTTTATGTTGATTTCCACACCGACTTTATCCGCCTCATGCGATCTCTTAGGGGCCGGTACAATAGGCCGGTGCAATAAGACATTCAGGTGTTGACTTCTCAGCGGCTCTACTGCCAGGCTAAAGCCTACAATTCCGACAGGGCCGCTTCTCACAGTCACCATTCAGGAGCCACTCTACACGTCTCACGTCGATCACCTTCACACACTAATTTAACGGACAAGAAGCCAAGCGAAAGGGGAAGCAAACCGCATAAGTACCCCGCCTTGGATACCGTAAGTCCGCCTCAGTGGCAGGCCTCTTTCAGGAGAAGAGCAGAAGGCTATTTTTGTCGTACACTTTACTGACAGAAAGCACAAATCAGTCCTGAGCGAGTACGAATATTTCCGACAGCGGTTCAGCACCCAACCAGAGGTACCTAAACATAACCTCTAGCGATTATTGATGATACTGATATACCGCGCAGATGAAAGTGCTCCAACTACCGAAATGCAACGTCATGATTCCCGTGGTTGTGGACATGTTGAACTACCTATATACCAAAATTTATGGCGTGATCGAGTGTGGACTTGCGAGATCTGACCTCACGTACTTCACATACCATCTTTCACTCTTCTACCTGAGGTTACGCTTCTATCATCCTGAACTGAAGAAGATCGCAAAGGAAACACTTGGCAAGGAAGAGGTTGGAATTCAAGAGGCTTTGGGGAATTGGAACGTCTAATCGTGGACATGTACAACAACCGACGTGGAAGGTAGTGGGACTCGTTGCGCAAGGCCGTGCTGAGAGGACAGGCTTGGAAGTGGATCAAGACGCCGAGTGAGACGCCGAAAAAACTGGAGGAGAGGTTTCCTGGGTGTCGTTGCGAATTGGCCGAGGTGTGGCGTTTGAAGTTGATGGAGTTTGGAGCGAGTAGCAGCAGCAGTCACGGATACGTTCGTAGTATATCCGGCTTAGTGGCTAGTATCTCGAGTAGCTGTCATAACGTTCGTTGACGTATATACATCCGGGTTCCCTGCGATAGTATCATAGCGAACGTGGTCACGAAGCTTCACAAGCTGATTGAAGGCTCTGTTATTGCCCCATAACCACAGCAATAAGGGCATGCAAACTTCGATTGTGCCTAGAAATCGCAGTCTACTTCAGTCCTTAGACAAGATGATTCCTCATTTATTCTGGCTAGAATGCAAGGAAAGTTGGTAGGGTGTCCAGGCAATTTTAGGATCTAGCCATTTTTGAACTAGTGGTAAATAGGACCCTTGCTCTCCTCTCGAAGCCGCATCATTTTCTTGAAGTCGCAGGCGCATCCTTTCGACTTTGATTATCACTTTAGCCGCAGCTTAACTCGCTACCGACAAAGTGTCGAAGTCGGCTTTCAGGTTCTTTACGCGCTCTCGCCATGGCTTACAGTGGCTACAACGGCTATGGAGACGACCATATGGACATCGAGACCTCTGGGCCCAAAGTCGTCGTTCGAGAAGTACGTTCTCCCTGACTCTCCCCCTACTCTCAGGCTCAACTTAACCTTGCCTTGCTTTCCCTGGAACTAACACTGACCGCGCTTCACTAGGCCGAACAAGACCGCGTTGACTTCGTTCTCCAATCCACTTCACTCTCCCTAGCCAATTCCCTGCGCCGCGCGATGCTAGCCGAAATCCCCACCCTGGCCATCGACCTCGTCGACATAGTAACCAACACTTCTGTCCTCCCCGACGAATTCATCGCCCACCGCCTCGGTCTCATCCCCCTGAACAGCCTCGATTGCGACACGGCCCTCGTCTACTCGCGCGACTGCGAAAACTGCGACTCCAACTGCGAATTCTGCTCCGTCACGCTCTCACTCCACGCAAAATGTACCGGCCCAGGGACGATGATGGTCTTCGCTCGCGACCTTGTCGTCACCACGCGCAACAGACGGAACGAAGTCCTAGGAAATCCGGTGATACGAGATCCGAATGGGAATGGGCCGCTGATTGCAAAGTTGCGGAGAGGACAAGAGATCGAGCTGAACTGTATCGCGAAGAAGGGAATAGCTAAAGAGCATGCGAAATGGGCGCCGACGGCAGCGATAGGGTTCGAATATGATCCGAACAACAAGCTGCGGCATGTGGATTACTGGTACGAGAATGACGCAAAGGAAGAGTGGCCAGTGGACGAGCGAAATGCGGCATGGGAGGGTGAAGACATCGCTGCGACCGAGAACGGGGCGTTCGACCCAGATGCGGTGCCTGGGGCGTTCTTTTTTGACGTTGAGGGTGTCGGAACGCTCGAGCCAGATCAGATTGTCCAGCAGGGAATTACGGTGCTGCAGAACAAACTGGCGAATATCATTCAAGCGCTCGGCGGAGCGGGAGAAGCAGATGGACATAATGGTGGCGGTGGACAGAGTCCAGATGTCTATGAACCTGCACCTGCGGATGGTGGGTATACCAGCTATGGGGCAAATGGGATTGGTGGTGCGACGGCCTATGGAGGAGGTGGCCAAACGCCATATGGAGCTACCCCGTACGGGCAGAGTGGGTACAACTTTTGAATTTAGACCAGGCAGGAGTAAGATGGGAGCATTGCATGGCGTTCTTGATTCCGAGTGGAATCTGCAGAGCATATCAAAAAGCAAGGCGTTTTGGGTTTGGCGGACGGGAACGTTGCTGGAGACTGCCCTTTGCATGGGCTGGCATGAATGGGCAGGCATAGTGGCATGGACCTGGATAGTAACAGCTTGATCCTGCTGGAGAGCTGACATGAGCAACATCAAGCTTCAATAGAGAGTCCTTCTCTGAGATTATAAAGGGATTCTGCGGAATTTGCTTTGCATGTAACTAGGTTTGAAACTTTCATATGTGAATGTTTGCAGGTTCTTTGTAACCTCCTACTTTCAGGGAGGAGACCAAAACACCCTCCAAACTATCCTTTCTATCGATATCAAGTGCTCGTTGCGAAGGTTGTACGGTGCTGTGTTTCCAGATAATCTTTCAGACTACCCCTCTCCATTACTGTTGAGGCTGCTCCAAATTCTGAAGAAGGGGGCTGGCAAGTGCATTTTCACCACGGATGTATCTGCAAAAGGCTTTGTTAGTAATTGTTTGGACACGAAAGCTAACAGTATAGGCTGAAGAGTCCATAGGAACGGCGACTCCCTGAGCTGGGAAGAAATATGCTGAGGAGCAGAACCAGCCAGTAAGGTGGAAGGGGTCAGTGCTTACCTTTCCCTCCCACGTCCAGAAGGTTCCCGTGTCATCGATCGTCCTCCTTGGGATGACGGCCAGCATCTTCTCCACGCTCTCTTGCGGTGTTAGGAGCCCTTCAATTGGCAAGTCGGCGTCGATGCTTGTCATGTCACTGTATTTGAGGTACGAGTTAGCTCTTTTGAGTCATGTTGATGGTGCAGCTGTTTTTGGGGGTCGTGGGGATGGTATTGGATGGCACATCCTTGAGGATGGGGGACGTACGTTAATACTTCGCCAGGGTGCATCGCCAGTATTGTTGTTTTGGCATCTTTGCGCTTGAGCTCAGCAGCCATGTGCCGCAGCATTTGATTCAGAGCCGCTTTCGACGCCGCGTATGC
>Ga0335072_10000701_pt1 | contig 60638 bp, 54 predicted proteins | sample Lox_Sample_21_FD_206725 | JGI IMG/M metagenome (GOLD analysis project Ga0335072, IMG submission 206725) | Soil microbial communities from Loxahatchee National Wildlife Refuge, Florida, United States - Lox_Sample_2.1 | ecosystem: Environmental > Terrestrial > Soil > Wetlands | place: USA...
CAAAATCGCAAATGAAGGTCGACTCCAACGTAGATCATGCCGTGCCTCCTCTCGGTCGGACTGTTGCTTTCGCACAACGATCCTACCGCCGCCGAGGCACGGCTTTTTCATTACATCTCCATAAAAAACGTGGCGAAACACGCGCTTCAGCGGAAGAGGGCGTTGAGGTCGGCGTATTTTGCGGCGTCTTCGGCGAAGGAGAAGGTGCCGCGATCCTTCAATTCGCGCGCGGCGAGCAGGAACGCTCCCATGGCGGCGCGGGAAAGCGCGCTGCCGATGCTGACGCGCTTTACTCCCAAGGCGGAAAAATCGGCGAACGTGAGCGGGACTCCCTGAAGCGCGCCGAGGACGTTCACTGGCCGGTCGACGGCGCGAATGACGGCGGAGATGTCGTCCCTGGTGCGCAGGCCGGGCGCATAGAGCACGTCCGCTCCGGCTTCCTGAAATTTTTGGAGGCGCGCGATTGTGTCGCGCAAATCGGGGAGGCCGACGATGAAATTTTCGGCGCGCGCGGTGAGCGTGAACGGGAAGGGAAAAGAGTGCGCGGCTTCGGCGGCGGCGCGAACGCGTTCTGCGGCGTGGGCGATGGCGTAGGGCGCGGCGTTGGGCGATTGCGGGACGTCTTCGATGGAACAGCCGGCGAGGCCGGCGGCCACGGCGAGGCGAATCGTTTCCGCAGCGCCTTTCGGATCGTCGGCGTAGCAATTTTCCAGATCGGCGCTGACGGGCAAATCGGTGGACGCGGCGATGGCGGCGGCGTGCGCCAGCATCGCGTCGCGGCCCACGGCGCCGTCGGGCTTGGCGATGGAGAAAGCGTATCCGGCGCTGGTGGTGGCGAGCGCTTCGAAGCCGAGAATTTCGAGAATGCGGGCCGTGCCGATGTCCCAGGGATTGGGGATGAGGAAGGCGCGGTCGCGGTGATGGAGCGCGCGGAAAACAGCCGCCTTTTCGGATTGCGTGCGCATGGCGGATCCATTGTACTTTCGGGGATGCAGGCAAGCAATTGCGAGACGGATTTCCGCGGCAGGTGGGCGACAGCAATGGCATATGCTTGCACGGGCTGGCGCGCTCGCGCGGGCTTACTGGACCAAGCCGACACGGCGGAGAAAAGCGGGGAAGCGGGCATCGCCGCGAAGGGGATCATAGACGGGATCGACCTTCAGAGCTGTGAGGGCGGGAGAATGGGCCTGCACGGCTTTATCCAGCCAGGCGAAGGCTTCGTCGCTGCGCCCCATGCCTGCATAGGCAATGGCAAACGATAGAGGATCGACAGGGCGCATTCGGCTGGATTCCTGGAGCCTTGCGAGCGCGCGTTGCGCCTCGGCCGGTTGACCCGTGTGGCCGAAGACATAAGCGGTCGCGGCCCAGCCCCAACTCGAGTCCCCCAAACCGCGCCACTGACGGGCATCGGCGAGCGCGTCGGAATACGATCCCGCCTTGATGTAGGCAAAAGTGAGCAAGTGGGCGCGGGGAAAGTTCGGCTCCATGCTGAGCACGGCGCGAAGCTTTGGAATGGCCCGGTCCTGCTGGCCCGAAAAGTAGAAAATGGCCCCGTCATCTGCGGCGATGATCAAAGAAAGCGGATCGAGTCCGCGGGCGACGTCCATTTCTGCAAACGCTTCGTCAAAGCGCCCCTGCAAAGCCAGATTCTCCGCATACCAGTGATGAGCGGTCGCATAATTCGGATCGAGCTGGATCGCGCGGCAATACTCCTTCTCGGCGGTCCGCCAGTCCCAGTCGTAATTCTGGGCGATTGCCGCCAGGGAGACGTGAGCTTCGGCGAGTTTCTCATCAAGGTTCAGCGCCTTGAGGGCGGCGACGCGCGCCAGCGGAATGGCAACGGCTGGTGGCGAGACGCCGTAGCTGCTCATCAGCACGTAGGTGTCCGCCTCGCCAGCGTACGCGCGGGCGTATTCGGGATCCTTGCCGATGGCTTGTTCGAACCGGACGGTGGCTTGCCGAAAACCTTCGGGCGTCCTTTTATTCCAGAAATAGCGCCCCTGAAGATAGAGGTCGTACGCTTCGTAGGAGTTCGGGGAGAGCGGAGAGGCGCGAGCGGGAGGGGACGGCTTGGATTGCCCGAGACTGAGTTCGATCTCGTCGGCAATCTCGTGGGTGATCTCGTCTTGGAGAACAAGCACGCTCTGGGGCTCGCGGTCATATTGCCGCACCCACTGGTGCTTCGGATTGGCGGCCTCTATGAGCTGCGCGGTGATGCTGATCTTGCCAGGATCACGGCGAACACTGCCTTCGAGCACATATTGAACGCCGAGTTCCCGCGCGATTTGTTGGAGCGGCTCCTGGGTGTGCTTGTAGTGCATCACGGAGGTCCGCGCGATGACTCCCACACGCTGAGGATCCACGCATCCGAGCTGGGCGATCATCGCTTCGGTGAGGCCGTCGCTGAAATATTCCTGCGACGGATCGCCCGTCAGGTTTTCAAACGGCAGCACCGCGAGGATCAGCTTATTGGCCGCCGGACGAGGGCGTGCGTGGATGCGCGGCCACGCGACGAGAAGTCCGACGACGGCAACAGCGAGCGTGGAGACGCCCGCCAGAAGAAGCCACCGGCGCCCACGTGGCGGGACTGCTGTTCCGGCGCCCGGCGTCGCAGAGGAAGCCGATGACGGAACCATAACAGGCTTGGGATTCTCCGGCGCGCCGACGACTTCTACAGAGGCGATAAACCGATAGCCGAGCCGGGGGATGGTCTCTATACAGCGAGGCTCGGCGGCCGAATCCCCGAGGACGGCGCGAAGTTCCTTGATAGATGTATTCAGACTGTGCTCGAAGTCGACGAATGTCTCGGAGGGCCACAGTCGCCGGCAAAACTCCTCGCGGCTGACGACCTGTCCGGCGCGGCTCAGGAGCAAGTCGAGGACCTGCGCCGGCTGCGGGCGAATCTTCACCTTTGAGCCGCGCTTGTAGAGGGTGCGGGTCTGCGGCCGCAATTCGAAGGAACCAAACCGAAAGATAAAGCGCGGGGCATCCATGGCGCGCACAGAAATTAAGCCAATTTTGGACCCGAATGACCATGGGAGGCAAGTCAAAATTCTTGCAATGAGAGGGTTAGTCCTTCACCTCCGCTCACCCATCTTTCACCCGTCCGTCATTGACTATTCTTTCCGCTTCTGCGAATAAGCCACGTGCGTGCGAGTCCGCGCCCCGGCGCGCCCCGCATCCACCACATACAAGAGCGAATGATCCGGCAGACCCTCGTCCGGCGGAATCGCCGGGAGCCAGGAGGAACCAAGCAAATGTTCAAGTTCATGTCGTCGCATTTCGTGATTTTCCGATCGGTGCCGTTGCTGCCTCTGCTTCTGGCGTTTTGCGGGACTCTTCACGCGCAGGTCAATTGCCCGACCCAGTGCAAAGGGGATTGCGGCGGGCTGCCCCTGAATGAGCAGGGAAAGTGCATCACTCAGTGCGAAATCCAATGCGAGAAGAAGAATGCGCCTCCCCCTCCGATCACGCTGACCCCGAAATACCTCATCCTCGCTCTGATTTATGCGCCGCCAGGGTGTACAGGGAAATCCGGAGCGGGATGCGGCACGCCGAGTTCGGTGGATTACTCCAGCCAAAGTTCACAGGGAACCAAGATTTCGACCAAGGATTCGTTCAAGGAGGGAGTAACTGTCACTGCCAGCATAGGATCCAGCGTCTTGGGCAGCAACGTGAGCGCCGGGTACACGGCGACCCAAACGGACAGCGACACGGTCACGCTAACGAAGACGGCGGGGCTCGACGTCAAAGTGAATGCGAACGGAGACGGCATCGATCACGGCCAGGATCAGTTCATTCTACTGCTGAATCCGACCGTGACACTGAGCAAGGTGGGAGGAAACGTTTATTGGACACCAGGGTACTCAGGACCAGCCGAGATCCGTTATTCGGTTTATGTTTCGGAATTGAGGGATCCCTCCACGATGCGCGCGGACGTGGCCCAGGAACTGAAGAACCTGAATTTCACGGACGACGATTACCAAGCCATCCTCTCCTTCGACCCCTACGGCGGGCGCGTGCAGACGCCAACGACCACGCACGCAGGAATTCCCAACACGGTCGCCACAGTTGCGAGCACAATCACGGTGGCCAGCACCGGCCAATCGGGACCTACTCTCGACGGAAGCCGCTTCTCGATCCTCTCGTGGAACTTCCCCTACGAGCCAGCCGACCTCGCGACAGACTGCAACGGTGGAGTGTGCAGTTGCCTGATCTTTCAGGGCAATCTCAAGAACGACTATGCGGAGGACAACGGCAGCGAACAGGATTACAGCTACACAGTGAGCGCAGAAGCCTCCGCCGGCGTAAAAGATGTGTGGGGTCTGAAAGTATCCACCGATCTTACCTGGTCAACCAGCGCAACCACGGACAACACTAAAGGTTCGACGCAGTCGGCGACGGCCGCCATCTCCTGCCCGTCGCCGACCTACGCAGGCCCCACAAACGTCCAACTGTATTGGGACAAACTGTTTGGAACCTTTATGTTCGTGCTGGAAGATTATTCGCCCACCATGCTGGTGCATCAGGGCAAGGTGACGGACAGCTCCGGAAAACCGGTGAACGGCCAACTGGTGGAATTAACCTACGGCGGAATCACCTACCACACCGTCACGGCACGGGATGGGTCTTACAGGTTCTACGCCATCGGCGGAAAGAGCGGCGGGGAGACTTTGGGAGGACTCTCCGTGGGTGCGGTGAAACAACAAGTGAGACTGGGAGCGGCGGAGGGGGCAATCGTAAAGGTGAAGTAGCGGGTGCCCCTCATCCGTGGGTGATCGATCATTGGGCCATAAAATTTCACGCGGCGCCGAAGCGGAGGCCGAGGCGCTTGAGCCACTGCCGGTAGGCTATGGCGGTGCGGTCGGAGCGCAGGTGCAGTTCGGCCTGGAGGTCGAGCGGGAGCAATTCGGGCCGCTGGGATTCGACGATGGGGACGTCCTGCTTGGCTACCACGTCCTGATAGCCGCGCAACTGAATATCGGGAACTGTGGGCGAGTAATTGAGCGCCATCACGAACCAGGCGAGGCTTTCGCGTTCGGCGACGGGCGTGACGGAACAGAGAATGGAAAATCGCTCGGCGCCCTGGGCTTTCACGAAATAGGCAGTGAAGGGGCGCAAGACTTTGTAGGTGTAGCTCACCTGCGCGGATTGCCCGGTGCCGTCGGGATCGGGCTGCCAGACGCGGATGTCCTTCGCAACAATTCCTTCCGAAGTGGTCTCGACTTCGTAATCCTCAATTTCGGTGTGCGCGGGATCGCCGAGAAGCCCTGCATGGACAAATGGAAAATGCCCGACGTCGAGAAAATTTTCAATCACGCGCGGCGCGTGCGCGCGGAAATGATACGGCCCGGCCTGGACGATGCGGAAGCTCGGGTCGTCACATTCGTCGAAGGTAGGAACGCCGTGCGGCGGCTCGCCGAGCGTGACCCAGACGAGGCCGTATTGTTCGACGGCGCGATACGTGGTGGCGTGGGCGCGCGCGGGGGGCGGCTGCTCGGGATGCGCGGGGATGCGGACGCAGCGGCCTGAGGGGTCGTATTGCCAGCCGTGATAGGGGCAGATGACGCAGGAATTTTCGATGCGGCCGAGCGAAAGGCGAGCGCCGCGATGGACGCAGAGGTCCTGCCAGACATGAACCTCGCCGCTCGCATCGCGCCAGAGGACGACTTCGTGGTCGAGCAGCCGCGCGGCATGGGGTTTTCCCGGACGCAGGTGAATCGAGTGGGCGACGGGATGCCAATCGTGGAGGAGTACAGGGTCGGTGATCATGTATGCCGACCGACGAATTCGCGGAGAGCGGCGAGCAGGCGATCGATTTCTTCCGCGGTGTTGTAATGCACCACGCCGATGCGGAGCAAGCCGCCGAGCTTTTCGACGCCGAGGCGTTCGGTGAGATTGAGCGCGTAATAATTGCCGTCCCAGGTGAAGATTCCGCGGTCTCCGAGGAAGCGCGCGATGTCGATGGGGAGATGGTCGCCGATGCGCACGGAGACGGTGGGACACCGCTCGCTGAAGCGGACAACGTCGGTGATGCCGAAAATCCGCAGGCCGGGAATTTCGAGCAGGCCGCCGATGAGGAGCGCGAGCAGGTTGGTTTCATAGGGGTGAATGACGCGATAGGCGGCGAAGAGCGCCTGGCGGCGCGAAGAATTTTCCGGCGCAGCTCCGCATTGGCGGCCCACTTCCGCAAGGTAATCGACTGCGGCGGCGACTCCTGCGAGCCCCTCATGAATTTGCGTGCCGGTTTCCCAGCGGTCGGGAAGCTGATCGGGCGCAGGGCGAACTTTGTAGGGGCGCAGGCGGAGCAGATGTTCGCGCTTGCCGTAGATGCAGCCCATGTGCGGGCCGAAAAATTTGTAGGGCGAGCAGGCGAGGAAGTCGCAATCGAGCGCGCGAACGTCGATCAGATGGTGCGGCGCGTAATGCACGGCGTCGATGAAGGCCAGCGCGCCGGCCTGGTGGGCGAGGGCGATGATTTCTTCCACGGGATTGATGGTGCCGACGGCATTCGAAGCGTAGCCGACAGCCACCAGGCGCGTGCGCGAAGTGATTTTGCGGCGAAGATCGTCGAGATCGAGTGTGCAATCTTCGAGGCGGATGTCGACCTGGCGGATGACAATGCCGTGGTCCTCGAGCGCGCGCCAGGGAGCGACGTTGGCGTCATGGTCGAGCGTGGTGACGACGATTTCGTCGCCCGGCGCGAGCTCGCGGCCAATGGCGCGCGAAAGCGCGAAGGTGAGCGTGGTCATGTTGGGACCGAAGAAGACTTCGTCGGCGGCGCAATGGAGGAGGTCGGCCATCGCCGCGTGCGCGGAGGCGATGATGGCGTCGCTGCGTCGGCTGGCGGCGAATTCGCCGCGCGTATTCGAATTCGAGAGCAGAAAATAATCGCGGACGGCGTCGATGACGCGCTGTGGGACTTGCGTGCCGGCGGGCGGATCGAGGAAGGCGGCCGGATGGCCGTTGACTGTCTGCGCGAGAGAAGGAAATTGCGCGCGAACCCAGTTCACGTCGAGCCGCGCACGGGGTTGGGTGGCCGGTGTGGTCAATGTGCGCCTCTCATTAGATTATCCACATTGATCGAAATTCAGGAAGAGGAAGCGATGCGGAGGAAGTCGGCGAGGAGGCCGTAGGCGGGGGCGAGAGCGCCGCGATCGTATTCGTGCTCGATGAGCGAGAGGCCGAAGACGTCGAGATCGAAGCGCAGACCGGAGGAATTTGCTTCGAGATGCGCGAGCGGATCGGAGAGCGGCAACTGTTCGGGGCGGACGCTGGCGCGGACGCCGCCTTCCGGCGTGCGATCGGCGCCGCAGACGAGTTTATAGCGCAGATTCGTCTGGCGCGCAGCGCGGACCTGCTCCGTGGTGAGCGCGCGGATGCCGGTGCGCTCGACTTGATCGAGCCGCAGCGGATAATCCATCAGCACGATTACGAGCGCGGCGACTTTCACGGCGGCGTCCCAGCCGTCGAGATCGGCGGAGGGATCGGTCTCAGCGATGCCCATGCGCTGGGCAGCACGAACTCCTTCTTCGAGCGAAAGACCATTTTCCATTTCGGTAAGGACGACGTTGGTGGTGGCGTTGAGGACGCCGCGAAAGCCGCGAATTTCAACTGCGGGCAGCGCGTGGGGAAACATCGCAAAAATAGGCATGCCGTCCATGACCGTGGATTCGAAAAGGAATTTTCTGTTTTTGGCGCGGGCGAGATCGCGAAGCTCGCGATAGGCGTGGACGATGGGGCCTTTGTTGGCGCTGACGGCATGCGCGCCGTATTCGAGCGCGGCGCGGATATGGTCGATGGCGGGCTGGCCGTCGCGATGATTGAGCGAAGAGGCCTCGAAGAAGACTTGCGGGTCGGCGAGCTCGATCCATTGGCGGCAATTCTGCGGGCGTTTCCAGGCGGGCATTTCAGGAAACTTGTCGCCGAGGAGCGCGGAGGGATCGAGGCCGTCGGGATCGGCGATCCAGCCGATGCGCCGCGAAGCGACCCCCGTGATGCGCCATTCGAGCGCGTAGTCGCGGCGGAGGAGATCGCGTTTGGCGAGGAGCAGGCGCACGAATTCCTTGCCGACGTTGCCGAAGCCGATGAGAGCAAGGTTATAGGCGCGAATGGCTCACCCCTGCGGAGCCGGAGTCTGGAACGCGGGAACCGATCCAGGCTGCACCGGCATGTGGAGAATCCGCCGCGCCAGCCGTCCGAGAAGTGGATAGTCCGCCCACTGGCCGCGTCCGGCTTTGATGCCGTAGACAATGGCGAGCGTCAGGTTGGCCAGCACCATCAGCATCAGCACACCCCAGAAAGCGAACATCGGAAGAAAAAGAAAAACCGGAAACTGGTCGTGAGGCAGTCTTTGGGCTCTTGGAATGGCAATGATAAAAAAGCCGAACCAGACGGCGAAGCCCGCGATGTAGAAGACCAGGAAAACAATCTGCCACAGCAGCGCCTGCATGGCGTGAAACGATACGAATTTCGATTCGCGCTTGATGAAGAAAATAATCAGCGGCGCAATCCACCAGCCGACGATCTGCAGAATGTGCGCCAGCGCCGCCATTGTTGTCTCATCCGGCGACAGCGGCGCGGCAGAAGCAGGGGCCGGAAAATTTTGAGCGCCACCCAAGTCGCCTCCCGTGCCGCCGGATGGATACGTTAATTCGCAGGCGCGACTACACCGCGAGAGCTTTGCGGCCAGGGAAGCGGGCGGCGGAGCCAAGCTCCTCCTCGATGCGCAGAAGCTGATTGTATTTGGCGATGCGGTCGGTGCGCGAAGCGGAGCCGGTCTTGATCTGGCCGGTGCCGAGCGCGACGACGAAATCGGAGATGAAGGCGTCTTCAGTTTCGCCGGAGCGGTGCGAGACGACCGAGGTGTATTTCGCCTTGCGGGCCATCTCGACGGCTTCGATGGTTTCGGTGACCGTGCCGATCTGATTGAGCTTGATCAAAATGGAATTGCCGATGCCTTCGGAAATGCCGCGGGCGAAGATTTTCGGGTTGGTGACGAAGATGTCGTCGCCGACCAACTGCAGCTTCTTTCCGAGCTCCTTCGTGAGCACCTTCCAGCCGGCCCAGTCTTCTTCGGACATGGCGTCTTCAAGCGAGACGATGGGATATTGGCGCACCCAACCGGCCCAGAATTCCGCCATCTGTTCGGAGGTGCGGGCGGATTTGTCGGATTTCTTGAAGACGTATTTTTTCGAGGCCTTGTCGTAGAACTCGCTGGCGGCGGGATCGATGGCGATAGCGATCTGCTCGCCGGGCTTGTAGCCCGCGGCGGTGATGGCTTCGAGGACGCGCTCGAGCGCCTCTTCGTTGGATTTCAGATTGGGCGCGAAGCCGCCTTCATCGCCAACGGCGGTGGAGTAGCCATTTTTTTTCAGCACAGCTTTCAAATTGTGGAAGACCTCCACGCCCCAGCGAAGGGCTTCGTGAAAGCTGGGCGCGCCCACGGGCATGACCATGAATTCCTGGACGTCGACGGAATTGTCGGCGTGCGCGCCGCCATTGAGAATGTTCATCATCGGGACGGGAAGCGTGTTGGCGGAGTGGTCGGTGGAATACTGCGCGAGATATTTGTAAAGCGGTTTTCCGGCGGCGGTTGCGGCGGCGCGGGCAGCGGCCATGGAGACGGCGAGAATCGCGTTGGCGCCGAATTTCGATTTGTTCGGCGTGCCGTCGGCTTCGATCATGCGGGCGTCGAGAGCACGCTGGTCGGAGGCATCGAGTCCGACTACGGCTTTGGCGATTTCGGAGTTGATGTGCCCGGCGGCTTTCAGAACGCCTTTGCCGAGATAGCGCGATTTATCGGCGTCGCGCAGCTCGATGGCTTCGTGCTCGCCGGTGGATGCGCCCGACGGCACCGCCGCGCGGCCCGTGATGCCGCCTTCGAGGCGGACATCGGCTTCGACCGTGGGATTGCCGCGGGAGTCGAGTATTTCGCGGCCACGAATGCTAGCGATCTTGGTAGACATGAGAATTGTTCTCCTGGAATTTAGAAGCGGCGAAACAAAGCCGGGTGAAGATGGCGTTTATGATGCTTAGGGATTTTATCGAAGCGAGCGGGAACGGGGAAGGCTATTCGGGTTCTTCGAGCATAGATTCGGGACGGACGACGACGACAACGCCGCCGTCGGAGACGGAATAACGGGCGCGGTCGGCCTCGAGGTCGTAGCCGATGACGGTGCCTTCGGGCAGATCGACATGGCGGTCGATGATGGCGCGGCGGATGCGCGAGTGGCGGCCGACGTTCACGTGGTTGAAGATGATCGAGTCTTCGACTTCGCAATAGCTGTTGACGCGGACATCGTAGCCGAGCACCGAGCGGTCAACGTGCCCGCCGGAGATGATGGAACCGCCGGCAACGATGGAATCGGTGGCGACGCCCATGCGGTCGGGATCATTGAAGACGAATTTCGCCGGAGGATATTGCTGCTGCCAAGTATGCAGTGGCCAGCCCTTGTCGTAGAGATTGAATTCGGGAGTCACGGCGACGAGGTCCATGTTGGCTTCGTGATAGGCGTCGACGGTGCCGACATCGCGCCAGTAGGAGGTGTCTTTGCGGCTTTCGTCGCTGAAATTGTAGGCGAAGACGCGGTACTTATCGAGGATGCGCGGGAGAACGTCTTTGCCGAAGTCGTGCGTGGAAGCGGGATCTTCGGAGTCGGCGATCAGGACGGGAACGAGGAGCTGGGTATTGAAGAGGTAGATGCCGAGGGAAGCATTGACTTTGTCCGGATGGATGCGCGAGCGCTTGGGATTGGCGGGCTTCTCCTCGAAGCCGATGATGCGCCAGTCGGCGTCGGTTTCGAGGACGCCGAAGCGGCGCGACGCTTCCTCGGGCGCGAGCTCGAGGATGGCGACGGTAACATCGGCGCCGGCATCAACGTGCTGGTCAAGCATCTTCTGGTAATTCATTTTGTAGATATGATCGCCGGAGAGAATGAAGACGTAGTTCGACTGCTCGCTGCCGATGGAATAGATGTTCTGGTAAACGGCGTCGGCTGTGCCTTGATACCAGTGCTGGGAGACGCGCATCTGAGGAGGAAGGACCTCGATGAAGCAGCCGTGGCCCACCAGTACGGACCAGCCGCGGCGGATGTGACGGTTGAGGCTGAGAGCTTTGTACTGTGTCAGGACGAAGACGCGGTGCAGGTCGCTGTGCAGGCAGTTGGAGAGTGTGAGGTCAATGATGCGATAAACGCCGCCAAATGGGACGGCGGGCTTAGCGCGGTCGCGGGTGAGAGGCCAGAGGCGTTCGCCCTGGCCGCCGGCGAGAAGGACGCCAAGCGCCTTGCGCATGGATGTCATTTCGGATCTCTCCCGGACAGAAGGGGATCTGAAGAAAGCCCATTCTACCGCAAGCAGAGGATACGCCAAGAGAGAAGCGGGCGCGCGGCCGAAGTGCGGAGCCAAGAAGGCGCCGGGAAGCGACTAAGGATGCACCGGGGAAGGACGAGGCTGAGCGAGGAAAAGGGCGCTGGGTTATCAACGAGTAATCTTTTTCCGCTAAAATGACGCTGGGTCAATTTATTTCTTGACTTGGGGGAAGGCCTTCGATAGAAGCATGGGTAATTGCCGGTTGCAGGTAAACCGGTTACACTGGTGCGAACCCAAACCGACAATTTAAGGATCAAAGGGGAACGGGGGTGAATACGCGTGGCCGAAGTTGTCATTCAAGAGGGAGAGTCTTTGGAAAACGCTCTTCGTCGCTTCAAGCGTAAGGTGCAGTCGGAAGATATTATCAAGGAGATCAAAAAGCACAGTTACTACATGAAGCCCGGCGAAAAGCGCCGCGCCAAAGAAGCCCTCTCGCGTAAGCGTCTCCGTAAAAAGCAACGGCGTGAGCAGGATTAACAGACCGCATCACGAGGATCCAAGTCCACAGCTTTGTATCGGCCGAAGTGCGGGACAGGCAGGCAAGCCCTGCGTGTCCCGTTCTGCGGACGAGTGTGCGGATACAGAGCAGTCCGGTGCCTCTCCTTACCCAAAGGGGTCACGGAGCAGCGCATGGAATACCACGATAAGGTCCTGAAGTGTGTCGAATGTGGGGGGGAGTTCGTTTTCACGGCCGGCGAGCAGATGTTTTTCGCCGACAAGGGTTTTAAGAACGAGCCCAAGAGGTGCAAGGCCTGCAAGTCGGTCCGCGCGACGGGAAGCGAGCAAGGTTCGGGATCCGTCCAGCGGGTCGAAACGAAGACCGTTTGCTCTCAGTGCGGAAAGGAAACCACCGTTCCTTTCAAGCCGACGCAGGGGCGCCCCGTCTATTGCCGCGAGTGTTTTCAGCAGCGGCGGACGATGGCGGCTCCGGGCGCAACGGCATAGCGACGGGAAAGGCCGGGGGGCAAGGGGCAGGGCCCGGCAAGAACCGCCGGTAAGGTGGCCTGGGAGTTGGAATCAGGCCGTCGCCGGGAAAGTTTCACCTGGAAGAGGATGCGCCACGGGACCCTTTCCGAACGGAAAAAGTTCGGGGAGGGTTTTTTCAGTTTTCGGAGAAAGCGAATCACGCAGCAGCGCGCCTGATGTCCCCCGATCGCCAGACCAGCGAGAAAAAATCAGGCGGCGCGGCTCGCTGAGGCGGGCACGATCTGACGCAGAGCCGCGACGAAGGATTTCATCTCCGGCTGCGTGCCGATTGTAACGCGGAGAAAAGTGGGCATCGCAGGGAACGGACGCCCGACCAGAATTTTCTGCTCTTTGAATTTCGCAACGATGGGCTTCACGTCGACGCCCATATCAATCATCACAAAATTGGCCTGCGAAGGAATGTAGGCGCGCCCGTCTTTTTTCATCTCTTCGCACAACCATGCGCGGGTGGCATTGAGTTTCGCGCGCGTCGCCGCTACGGAAGCTTGATCGGCGAGGCTGGCGGCGGCCGCGGCGAGAACGGCGGCATTGCCGTTGGCGATCAGAAGTTCGGGCGATATCTGCGCGATGATTTCCTTGCTGCCGACGGCGTAGCCGAGGCGCATCCCTGCCAGCCCGTAGATTTTTGAAAACGTTCGGGCGACGACGAGATTGGGATATTGCGGAATCAGATCGACCGAGGTTTGATAGGCGGGATCTTCGACAAAATGGTGGTAGGCCTCATCAACCAGGACGAGCGTGGTGGGCGGGATTTGCGGGAGAAATTCGGCGATTTCGCGGCGGGAGACGACGGTGCCTGTGGGATTGTTGGGATTACAAACGTAAACGACGCCGGTCTTCGACGTACACTGCGCGGCCATGCGCGGAAGATCGTGGCGGTAATCAGCCGTATGTGGGACTTTGACAGGATTGGCGTGCAACGCTTGCGCGTACTCGAGAACGGCCTCGAAGGTCGGCTCGGCGACCACGACGTTTTTGCCGGGTCCGACGAAGGTCAAATCCACCACGTGCAGGATTTCCGTCGAGCCGCATCCCAGGGCGATGTTTTCGGGCTGAACGCCGTGCAGCTTGGCAATCGAGGCGGTGAGCGTGGCGGCGGAGCGGTCGGGATACCGCGAAGCGATGTGCCCACAGGTGGAAAGCGCGGCCAGAGCCATAGGTGACGGGCCGTAGGGATTCTCGTTGAAGTTGATGCGAATCGTTCCCGGCGCTTCCGGCGTGGAGAGGTCAATAGAATGGCGCTGGGAGAACGCAGAAGCAGCAACAGCCAGCGAGCCTCCAAAGGCGAAAGAAAAATCGCGGCGGGAAATCTGGAACGCGGTCATGGAACGCTCCTTGGTCGGCGTGTGGCGCGCATCATACGATGGCGGGAAGCGCGCCGCAAGAATCCCGTGCAGCCGGCGATGGCGAGCCGCACCGCAGACCGCCGGCTGCGGGCAATTGACGCACCGGCGCGAAACTCTTAGTCTTTTGCGTATGGCGGGGGTGAAGACGACGGCGAAGGAGAAGAAGCCGATGAACGAAAAGGCGCTGCGGGAACAGTTGGCGAAAATGTTGGATTGGGGCGAAGCGCACGCGGATTGGGAAGGCGCGGTGAAGAGTTTTCCTCCGGAACACTACGGAACCAGGCCCGCGGGTTCTCCGCATTCAGCCTGGGAGCTGCTGGAACACATACGCCTGGCCCAATTGGATATTTTGCAATTTTCGCGGAATCCGAAACACGTCTCGCCGCCTTGGCCGGAAGGATATTGGCCAAAAGATTCTGCGCCGCCGAGCGCTGCGGCGTGGGCGAAGAGCGCGAAGCAGGTGACAGAGGACCGAAGAGAAATGGAGAGGCTGGTGAAGGATCCGAAAACAGATTTGTTCGCGAAAATTCCGCATGGCTCAGGGCAGACGATTCTGCGAGAGATTCTGCTCCTGGCCGACCACAATGCGTATCATTTGGGGCAGCTCGTCCTGGTGCGTAAGATGCTCGGCGATTGGAAAAGTGGGTAGCGCAGTTTTTTCAGTTTGCGCCGCAGCGTGTGAGTTCAATTTGTTTTCCGGATTGGAATTAGCACATTGCTATTCCAGCACACCGACCCGCCAATATCGTTTATCTGTTAAAATGGGGTTGTGAACCAGCCATGAATGTCAGATTGAGCCCCGAACTCGAACGCCTGATTGCGGAAAAAATCAGCAGCGGAGAATACCGTTCGGCCGACGAAGTCATTTGCAAGGGGCTCGAACTCCTTCGAGAGCGCGAGAAGGAGAATGTGCTTTCGTTATCTAGCCACGATGGAAATATCGTTGAGTTCTTTGAAAGCGTGGCGCGCCAAGTGCCCGATTCAGAATGGGCCAAGATTCCCTCCGATCTCGCCTCGAATGTTGACCGGTATTTGTACGGCAGTCAGAAAACACCCTAATGGAAAGGGTGTTTGCTGACACTAGCTACTGGATCGCGCTGCTAAATACCCACGACAGCCTCCATACGAAGGCGATTGCGGCGTCTCGCGGCATGGATCCCCGTCATATCGTTACGAGCGAAATGGTCCTCACAGAATTTTTGAACAGCTTCAGCGAAGCCGGACCCCATATGCGCAAAGCTGCGGCCAAGATAACGGAATCACTCCAATGTTCTTTGGGCGTGATCGTTTTACCTCAGACTAGCCATCTGTTCGCAAGATCTCTCCGACGGTATCAGGAGATGGCTGATAAGGGCTGGAGCCTGACCGATTGCGCGAGCTTTTTAATTATGGAAGACGAGCATTTGATGGCAGCGCTCACGCCCGATCAGCACTTCGCCCAAGCGGGTTTTCAGGCGCTGTTGCGCTGAACCGCTCGACAGACTTGGCCGGCCGACCTTCACGATTGGCATCACTGTTTTTCAATCGAGCAGCGACTGCCGCAAGCGGCGCGCGACCCGGTATAATTGAGGGTGGTGGCAACATATTCAGGGGACTTATATGAGCAGGCATCAATCCATCGTCGAAACCGCAGGAGCCAAGGAAGAGCAAGAGCGCATCTGGGACTCGTTCCGTCGCTGGGGATATTTGCAGGCGCAGATCGATCCGCTGGGGGATTTGAAGCCGGTCGAGATGGCGGAACTTGATGTAACCGGTCCGGAAGCCGACGCGGCGCGGCAGGTCTATTGCGGGAGCATCGGCGCGGAATTCATGCACATTGCAGACGCCGAACGGCGCGCCTGGATGCAGGCGCGCATGGAGGCGGAACCTGCAAAACCGGATCGCGCGAGGATTTTGGAATTGCTGGTGCGCGCGGAAGTGTTCGAGCAGGTGCTGCAGACGCGCTATCTGGGCACGAAGCGGTATTCACTTGAAGGCGAATGCGGCCTATTGCCGCTGCTGGACGCGATCTTGAACGCTGCGGCGGAACTCGGCGCCGAGCAGGCTGTGCTGGCGATGAGCCACCGCGGACGGTTGAACGTGATGGCGCATACGGTGGGACGCCCTGCGGCGGAGATTTTCGCGCGGTTTGAGGACGTCGATCCGCGAAGCGTGCTGGGCAGCGGCGACGTGAAATACCACATGGGAGCGACGGGGAATTTTGCGGCGGCGAACGGCCGCACGGTGCGCATTCATCTGGTCTCGAACCCGAGCCATCTGGAGGCGGTCGATCCGGTGGCGGTCGGTCGGGCGCGCGCGAAGCAGACGCGGCTGGGCCCTCCAGAGAAGCACAAGAGAGTGGTGCCGGTGCTGATGCACGGAGACGCGGCGTTTTCCGGGCAGGGAATTTTGGCGGAAACGCTGAACATGGCGGGCGTGCACGGATTTACGGTGGGCGGATCGGTGCACATCATCGTGAACAATCTGATCGGGTTCACGACGATTCCGCGCGATTCGAGCTCCTCGAGATTTTCTTCCGACTTAGCGAAGCGGCTGCCGATTCCGATCCTGCACGTCAATTCGGAGGATCCGGAAGCGGTGGTCCGCATCGGAAAAATGGCGCTCGATTACCGTTACACGTTCGGCGAGCCGGTGGTGATCGACCTGATCGGCTACCGCAAGCACGGGCACAGCGAAGTGGACGACCCGACGATCACGCAGCCGCTGCGCTACCGCAAGATCGAAGAGCATCCGCCGCTGTGGCAGATCTACGCGGAGAAAACCGGGCAAGATGGCGCGCCGATCGTCGCGCGCGTGCAGCAGGAACTGGACGAAGCGCAGAAAGCGGCGCTCGAACTGGAAAAGACGCCGCCGATGCGGAAGCTGCCGGAATATTGGGATGCATTTCGCGGCGGGCGCTACAACGCATCGATGGAAGTGGACGCGGGAGTTCCGGGCGAGCGGCTGACGCAAGCCGGCGAGGCCTTGACGATGTATCCGGCGGGCTTTCACATTCACCCGAAAGTGAAAAAACTGCTGGAACAGCGGCTGGAAATGGCGCGCGGAAAAAGGCCGATCGATTTCGGCATGGCGGAGGCGCTGGCCTTCGGCACTCTGCTCGAACAGGGCGTTCCGGTGCGGCTGAGCGGGCAAGACAGCCGGCGGGGGACGTTCAACCAGAGGCACGCGGCGCTGACCGACATCGAGACCGAGGAAGATTACATTCCGCTCGAACACGTGGCGAAATCGCCGGCTTGGTTTGAGGCGCACAATTCGACGCTTTCGGAGGCCTCGGTGCTCGGTTTCGAATACGGCTTCAGCCGCGATTATCCCGAGGCGCTGGTGCTGTGGGAAGCGCAGTTCGGCGATTTCGCGAACGGCGCGCAGATTATCATCGACCAGTTCGTCGCTGCAGGTGAAGACAAATGGAATTTGCTCTCGGGAGTGGTGCTGCTGCTGCCGCACGGATATGAAGGGCAGGGACCCGAGCATTCGAGCGCGCGCATCGAACGGTTCCTGCAACTGGCCGCGCGCGACAACATTCAAATCTGCCAGCCGTCGACGGCCGCACAATATTTTCATCTGCTGCGGAGGCAGGCCCTGCGCAACTGGCGCAAGCCGCTGGTCGTGTTCACGCCGAAGAGCATGTTGCGGAATCCGGCGGCCTCGTCATCGCTCGCGGATTTGAGCGCGGCGCGATTCCGTCCCGTGATTCCCGACAGCGGCGACGGCTCGGCAACGCACGTGCTGCTGTGCACGGGGAAGATCGGACACGAACTGCTGGCGGAGCGGAAAAAGCGGAAGGATACGACAACCGCGATCGTGTTTCTCGAGCAGCTTTATCCGTTTCCCGAAGCGGAGCTTTCTGCGGAGATGGACCGCCACGCGCAGGCGCGTGAATTTATTTGGGTGCAGGAAGAGCCTGCCAACATGGGCGCGCTGGCGTTTCTGCTGCCGCGTCTCGAGAGGCTGGCGCACGGACGCCCGGTGCTGTCGGTGAAGCGTTCGGCTAGCGCGAGCCCGGCAACCGGTTCGCACAAGGCGCATGAGATGGAGCAGCACACGCTGCTTTCGCTCGCGTTTACGCATCCGGGAAGCAAATAGCGCGCCAGTGGGGCGCGGCGGCTGCGTTTTGCGTCCGGTGGAAAGGCGCTATTTTCGCGGCGCCTATTTTTGCGAAACAATGATGCGCTGCGGCGATTTCGGCAGCGCGACAAACTCGCTCGAAGAAAATCCCGCCGCGCGAAACATCCGATCGTAATCCGAAAATGTATACGCGTCTCCGCCCGGAGTTGTGGCCAGCATGATAATGGCAAACGCGGCGACGCCCGGCGGCGTGACGCGGTTTTCATCCGGAATGAAACCAAGCGTGACCACACAGCCGCCCGGCGCGAGCGCCGAACGCAGACGCGGCAGCAGCGAATGGATGCGAATCGGATCGAGAATCTGCAGGAAATTCGCGAGCAGGATCAGGCTGTAACCTTCCCCTAAGTCAATGTCCATCGCATCGCCCGGCAGGAAATGCATGCGGCCTTCGACGCCCGCCGCGCGGGCATTCTCCTTCGCCTCGTCGAGCACAGTCGGCCAGTCGACCGCGTAGATTTGCGCTTCGGGATTGTGGCGCGCGAACGCGATGCCGAATTTTCCGTGGCCGGCGGCAACGTCGAGGATCTTCCCTTTTTCCTCCTGAACGCTTCTCCAATAGCGGGCGAGGGCCTCGGAGGGAAGCGACTGCAACGGAGCCATCGAACGCGCGAACTCAACCCAAACAGGATCGTCGGGCTTGGCGATGCCTTCTTTTGGGATCACCGTTCCACCGTGGCGAACGGCGTCGATCAGATTGTCGAAGGGCTCAACCATTTTGGGGAGGAGCATGAATCCGATTGAAGAGCCGACGTACTTGGGCGAGCGGCGGTCGAGAAACGTGGAGGAATCGGGCGTGAGAGCGTATTGGCTGTCCTGTTTTGTGAGCAGGCCAATCACGACGAGGAGGTCGCACAGGATGCGGATGCCGCGTTCGGCGGCGCTGCAACGCGCTGCGATGGCGGCTGCAGTGGTTTCGCCTTCGCCGATGATGGTGAAGAGGTCGAGCTCGATCGCGGCTTTGAGCGCGGCTGTGCGCTGATAGGCGTTCAGGGTTTCGAAGATAAGTTCGGGTGTGGGCGGGCGCTGGGGTTCCGTCATAGGGATGGAGTCCTTTTCGAGGCGCGTTTTGCTGACGCGGAGCGGGCTAGTCCACGCAACGCCGCAAGAGGCTGCATTCTCTCGCGAGGGCACCGGCGTGGCAACGGCCATTTGCGGAAATTCGCTTGGGAAAAAAGCAGGAATCGCGTACATTCAGCGGACTGAGGACTAATCCAAGCGGAACCTGCCCGGAGCAGTGAAATGCAAATCAAGCCGTTCGAACTCGAGAGGTGGCAATCCATCTGGGAAAACCAGGTGGAACTCAACATATCGGAAAGCGGCGTTCATCCGCTGACAACCGCGGAGCTGGTGGGCGATCCGGCCATACTGGCAAAAATCCTCGAAATTCCGCAGGTGTATCCGCAAACGAACGGGAGCGAAGAGCTGCGCTCGCGCATCGCGGAGATGTATCCGGGAGCGAAAGCCGAAAACGTGCTGGTGACGTGCGGAGGTTCGGAAGCAAATTTTGTTTCGACATGGTCTCTGGTCGAGCCGGGCAACGAAGTGGTGTTCATGCTGCCGAATTACATGCAGATCGACGCGCTGGCCGAATCGTTTGGCGCGACGGTGAAGCCGCTGTGGCTGCGCGAGAGATTGAATTGGGGCATCGACCTCGACGAACTGCGCGGGCTGGTGACGGCGAAGACAAAGCTGATCGCCGTTTGCAACCCGAATAATCCGGCGGCGAGCGTCCTGAGCAAGGAAATGCAGGCTGGAATCGTGGAGGCTGCCGCGCGCGTGGGAGCCTGGATTCTGGCGGATGAGGTGTATCGCGGCGCGGAACTGGAAGGCCCGATGACGCCGTCGTTTTGGGGAAGCTACGGCAAAGTTCTCTGCACGGCGAGCCTGTCGAAGGCGTTCAGCCTGCCGGGCCTGCGCACCGGCTGGGTGATCGGCCCGGCAAAGACGATCGAAGCGTTGTGGGGTCGGCACGACTACACGAGCATCGGCCCGTCGCTGCTTTCCGACCGGCTTGCGTCGGTGGCGCTCGCGCCGGCGCGGCGCGACTGGATCCTGGCGAGGACGCGGTCGTATTTGCAGAAAAACTATCCGGTGCTTCGCGACTGGCTGGCGTCGCAAAGAGATACCTTTTCGCACATCGCACCGCGAGCAGGAGCGATCGCTTGGGCGGGATTCCGCGACGGGCGAAATTCGGCGAAGTTCGTCGAGGACTTGCGCGCGAAGAAGGGGGTCCTCATGGTCTCAGGCGAGCTGATGGGGATGGAACACTTCGTGCGGTTTGGATTTGGCGGCGATACGGAACCGCTGCAAAAGGCGCTTGCCAGAATCACGGAATATCTGCGCGAAGGGCAACAGAGGCGCGCAGCGTCGTAGGCAATCCTGGCACGGAACTGTGTCATTTCTAAGCACTTCGCTGTCGTTGACTTGGCCGGGCAGCGGACGTAGCATGGCCTGCCCATGGAGGTTCCCCGTGCCCCGTATCCTCGTGGCTGATGACGACCGCACCACCCGGCTGCTGCTGACCGAAACGCTTCGCGGAGAGAAATTTACGGTTGTCGCGGCCTCCGACGGAGAGGAAACCCTTGACAAAATCCGGGGCGGGAAATTCGACCTCGTGCTGCTGGACGTATGGATGCCGAAAAAGACCGGCATCGAAGTGCTGGCGGCGCTGAAGAATCAAAAGGACCGCCCGAAAATCATCGTGATGACCTCGGACGACGCGCCGGAAACGGTGCTGAACGCCATCCGCGAGCAAGCCTACCAATACATCGCGAAACCATTCGACCCGAAAGTGCTGGTCGCATTGCTGAAGGAGACGCTCGGCAAGGGAACGGACGCGATGGCGATCGAGGTGCTGTCGGCGAGGCCGGAATGGGTGGAGCTTGTGGTGCCGTGCACGCTGGAAGCAGCCGAGCGGATCGAAAATTTCATGTCGCAACTGAAGTCGGGGCTGTCGGAGGAAGTGCGGCGTTCGGTGGGGCAGGCGTTTCACGAGTTGCTGCTGAACGCGGTCGAGTGGGGCGGGAAGCTCGACCCCAACCGGAAGGTGCGAATTTCGTATTTGCGAGCAAAGCGAATGTTGCTTTACCGCATTGCCGATCCGGGGCCGGGATTCAAGGTGAACGAACTGGACCATGCGGCGATTTCCTATTCGCCGGATGATCCGACCAGCCATGACGAGGTGCGGCGCGAAAAGGGATTGCGGCCGGGAGGATTCGGGCTGCTGCTGGCGCAGGCGAACGTGGACGAGCTGCTCTACAACGAGGCGAGGAACGAAGTAGTGTTCGTGAAGTATCTCGATGGCGAATAGGCGGCCCTGACGGCGAGAGGAAATGCGCCCGCCTGAAGGCGGCCGCTACAAAGGCTCGGTTTCCTCGCGCTGTGGGTCGTGACGGAGGTGTTGCGAGACTCGCGCGGCGGCTATTTCGATGCGGCGAGGTACGGTACGAATCCTTTTACTTTTGTCTTGAGCTTGTAGACAGAAGCTGTCGCCGTGATGTAGAGAGTCGAATAATCCGCATCACCCCAGTTCAAATTGGCAGGCTGCTCCGGCATTTCGATCGTCCCCAGATGATGCCCCGCGGAATCCCAAACCCAAATCCCTCCCGGCCCCGTCACGAAGATATGTCCGTGCCGGTCGACCTTCATGCCGTCGGGCACGCCGTCGTCCTTGCCACCGGGCTCTTCGCCGAAGATGTGGCCGTTCGTCAATTTTGCGTCGCGACTGAAGTCGTAAACGCGGATGTTGCGCTGCTCGCTATCGTCGACATAGAAGCGTTTTCCATCCGGTGAAAACGCGAGGCCGTTTGGCTGCGAGAGATCCTTCGTGAGCAGTTCCACGTTTCCCTTCGCATCCAGGCGATAGACACCTTGAAACGGTGTTTCCTGCTTTTCTCCTGCAGTGAAATCGAGCGTTGGATCGGTGAAATACATCGCACGGTCCGGGCCGATCACGACATCATTCGGGGTGTTGAATTTCTTGCCTTCGAAATGGTCGGCGAGAACCGTGTATTTTCCGTCGGGAGAAATGGCGATAATCGCGCGGAGAACGCTGGCGCAATCGATCAGGCGATGCTGCGCGTCAAACGTGTTGCCGTCGGGATCGCCCAGCTCGATGAGCGTCTCGCGGTGGCCGTCGGGATAGACGCGGAAAATCTTGTTGAGCGTTTCATCACTCACGTAGACGAAGCCGGAAGAATCCCACACCGGGCCTTCCGTGAATCCAAAGCCGGAAGCGAGCGTGACGAGCTTCGCGTCCTTGGCGACGAGGCGCCAGAATTCCGGCGAATTGGCCTGCAAGGAAAATGTGCGCGGCGCGGGCGCGGCGCTGATGCGCGACAGGCAGAAGCCCGCCAGCAGAAGAGCGATCAGTGCCAATGTGATTCGCGAGTGTGTTTTCACAAGAGCCTCGTTGAAAGAAATCAGTGCTGATTGTTTGCTACGTTCAATCTTCGTGCTTTGACGGCGTCAAGGGAGCCGCCGGCGCCGCTGACATAAGATAGCTGACGATGGCGTCGATTTCCTGCGAGCTGAGCTTCGTCGCGTAGTCCGACGGCATCAGCGAATTCGCGCTGTAGGCGATGCTGCGGATATCGGATTTGTCGAGCAGGTGAAACGAGCCATCGAGCGCCTGCAATTGCAGTGAAAAATTGTCTTCGTTGCGCACCAGACCCTGAATTGTTACGCGGGAATAGGTGGTGACCGTGGCCAAGTGGCTGCGCTGCGTGAGGTCGGGAGCAGGAGAGACGATCGCAGCACGGATTTCGGCTGGAGATTTCGTGGCGGCGTAATCGGTCAAGTCTTCTGCGATGAAGCCGCCTTCGCCCTGGACCATGTGGCAGCCGCTGCATCCCGCCTTGCCAAAAAAAAGCGCCTTGCCTGCCTGCGGATCGCCGGGCATCGCAGCGGGACCGCGCGCGCCCTGCAGGAAGCGCAGATACTGGACGACGGAGCGAATCTGTGCTGCGCTAAACATGGTGCCGAAGGCGGGCATGGGGCTGGAGCCATCGTGAACGACGTGAAAAATCTGCTGGTCGGTGAGGCGCTGGATTTCCGGGCGCGTGGCGATGTTGGGAGCGTGTTCGCCGCCACGGCCGTCGAGCCCGTGGCAGCCCGCGCATGTGGAGGAGAAAATCTGCCGGCCTACGCTTGTCGAAGACGAAGAGCGAGCTTGCTTCTGAGAGCCGCTGGTAAGCGCGGCGCGGACCGTTGCGAAATCGATTGATGCGCAGAAAAGCGCCACAAGAAACAGGTAGGGCGAAAGGCGCGAAAACAAGCGCGGCGCCGCATCCGAAATTCTCGAATGAGGCGCCGTTGAAAATGTGGAGCGTTTCTTCACGACTCCGCCGGGCTCAGGTTTCCTCTCCCGCTTAGAAAAGGAATTTCAGAGCAGCCTGCAAAATGCGCGGCTGGCCGTAGGTTGCGCTGATGACGCCAAAACCGCTGCCTGTGACCACGCCGAAGTTCGAAGACCCATTGGCGGAGAATTGGGCGTGGTTGAAGACATTGAACGCTTCAAACCGGAATTGCAGTGTTTTTGTTTCGGTCAAGTGGGTGTCCTTGATCAGCGCCATATCCCAATTGTTCAAGCCCGGACCGTGGAAAAAGCGCCGCCTCGAATTCCCGATCGTCCCAAGCTGTTCTTGACTGAAAAGATTCGTATTGAAGTATGTGCCGCCCTTTCGGGGATTTGTAGTTTGCAGGACACTCCCGCCCGCGAAGTCCGGCAGGTCGATCTGGGCCTCACCGCCTTGCGTGCCGGTGAGCGAATTGTCGTCGGGCTCGGAAAGAGTGACAGGAAGGCCTGAGGCGAACGTCGTGATGCCCGATACCGCCCAACCAGCAGCGATTTTGTTGGCGAAGCCGGAGGTTGCGTGGAAGGCGCGGTCGAAGGGCAATCGCGTTTCATAGCTTGCCACAAAATTGTTTGTCACATCGAAGGCGCAAAGGCCAAGGCTAAGTCGCGGGTTGAATGGATTCAGCCCCTCTTGGAAGCCCGATGCGTTGTCCATACACCTGCTGTAGGTGTATCCGAACAAGAAGGTGGAGAGGCCACTGGAGTGCTTCAAATTCACCTGCAGCGAATTGTAGGAGGACTGCGCGATCGTGGACTCGTAAGGAATGTCCGCGAAGTTGGGGCCGAGGACGGTGTAGGTGGTATTCACGACGCAGTTGTTGGCCGGGTTCGCAGTGCCACAGTTGGACGCAGGAATCAGCTGGACGTTCGGTGTCGCGCTGGCCGGGTAATTCACGCCGGCGGGCAAAATGTACTGCTGTCCCTCGCCGAAGCCACCGCATTGAGAACCGGAACTTGTCAGAGCATTCAGCGCTATCAACTGCAGGCAAAGACCAGGATTCCCCGGGTTCGATTCGATCAAGCTGATCAGTTTGTGACCTTGATTCCCCACGTAGCTGACGCTCAAGACCGTGTCAGATCCGAACTGCCGCTCGACGGACAACTCGTAATTCTCCGTGCGTGGAAGAACGTTGTGAACGTTGTAGGCGAGCGTGCCGGAAAGCGGCTCGACGCCGGCCCAGTCAAACGTAGTGTCGGGATTCTTGGCGCTCACGTTCCTGGGAGGAAAGGTGAAGGGAAACCGTTGTGGACCCGGTGTGCCGGATGCGCGATCCACGAACGGAGTCTCAAACGGGATCGTGCCGGGGCTGACATAGAAGAGTCCGTAAGGCGGATCGCCGATTTCCTGGAATTGCGTCAGGTCTTCGACCGACGTATAGAAGATGCCGAAGCCGGCGCGAATACTCATCTTTCCGGGACCGCCGGTGATCTTCGAAACCCATCCCGAATCGGCTCCCGGAGAATAAGCGAGCCCGAGGCGCGGTGAGAAATTGTGATACCGCGTGGGAGCCAGCGTGCGCGTCACGCCCGGATCGCCGGGCACCAGATAGCCGGTAGGCGCGCCCGGAAACACCACGGACTGAACGCCGGGGATGACGGTTTCGATTTTGTTCTCGGTGTCGTACCAGGGCTGGCTGAATTCCCAGCGCAAACCGTAGTTGAAGGTAAGGTTCGAAGTCACGCGCCAGCTGTCCTGCGCGTACAGGCCCAGATATTTCGAGCGGGAATCGAGAATCTGCTCGCTGGCCTGAATGAAATTCACAGGCGCGCCGAGGAGAAAATCGACGACGTCGGAACCGGATTCGCTGCCGTCGAAAGTGTAGTCCCCATTTTCGCCGAAGAAGTTGCGGTCGTTGATCTGGTCGTAGTGAAACCCGCCGCCGAATTTGATGCTGTGCGTGCCGATGATCTTCGTGAAGCCATCCTGCCATTGGAAGGTGTTATTGAACTGGCGGGTGGTGTCCGAAGGCACGCCGATATTCAGACCGAGCTGGGCGAAGGAGATGGAGGGAACGCCCTGGAGGTCCGGAGCAATCGGAGCGACGCCGCCGTTGAAAGTTGCGCCCGACCCGGAGGGAGCCGTGAACCCCAGGGAAGTGAGCGAAGGCCCGAGACCTCCTTGCGGCGAAAAGAGATGATTGGCGGAACGCAAGTAGCTGAAACGGAATTCGTTGACCGCGGTGGACCCGAAGGACTTGGTGTCGCTCAAAACAAACACTTGCGCGCGGCTGTCGCTGAGGGCGTTGAAGCCGGGGACATTGGCGCCTCCATTGGGATACGGAGTGTTGTTAGTATCGTCGTCAATGTGCCAATAGCCGGAGATAGTTCCATACTGCGCGGTGTTTTGATCCACACGGATGCCGCCCTTGTCGTCACGGAGACGCTGCTCGGCGGAGCTGGTGGCGAAGTTGGGCTGCATGGGGCCGGCGTTGGCCACGTTTGGCTGCGGGATGAACGGCAAAATGCCTTGCGCGGCGGGTGAGAATTTAGTGGTCGGGAGCTGCGCGTTGGGCAAAACGCACTGGGCCGTGCTGGTGCAGCCGGGCGTGAAATAGGGCTCGCCGTTCGTCACCGTGTAGCCGAACCGGTTGCTAAGAGTCTGGGCCCAGCCGGTGCCTTGGACGGTTCCGGTCAAGTTGGCTTCTTGATCCGTCAGATCGCCGTTGCGGTCGGCAACCGAGGGAACGAACTGATTCTGTGTCTGCCCGTCGATCAGCCGCGTACCTTGATAATCGGCAAAGAAGAACGTTTTGTCCTTCTTGATCGGGCCGCCGATGGTGCCTCCAAACTGATTTTGAATCAGCTTGCCGATCGAAGGTGCGAACCAATCACGGCCATTGAAAGCCGTATTGCGATTGAATTCGAATAAATCACCGTGGTAGAGGTTTGTGCCGGATTTGGTGACGACGTTGATTTGCCCGCCGCTATAATTGCCGTACTCGGCGTCGAAATTGTTGGTGATGATGCGAAATTCTTCGATCGAATCCAGGTTGGGAATGACGGCGGTTCCGTTATTTTTGCCCTCATTCACGTTGGCGCCGTTCACCATGAAGCCGTTGGCCGCTTCCCGCTGGCCATTGATCGACTGGTTGCCGGAATTGAGAGAATTGCTGCCGGAAACGGTACGGTCGTTCAATCCGGCGGCTTGGGCGGCGTACTGCGAGGGCACGACTCCCGGCTGGAGGTTCAGCAGGTCGGTGAAATCGCGACCGTTCAGAGGCACGGCGGTGATTTTCTGGTTGTTGATCACCTCACCCATCTGCGTGCTCTGCGTTTCCACCTGCACAGGGTTGGTCGTGACCGTTACTTTTTCTGCGATCGTGCCGATTTCCAGTTTGATGTCCACGCGGATGGCGGAGTTCGCGTCAATGTGGATGCCGCTCTTGGAATACTCCTTGAAGCCCTTCTGCTCGGCCAGGATCGTGTAGTCGCCGATGGCCAGCTCCGGAAAATTGTAGAAGCCCTTGCTGTCGCTTTGAATCGTGCGCTGGACGCCCGTTAGCGTGTTCGTGGCGGTCACCGTAACGCCTGGAATTGCTGCGCCGCTGGGATCGGTCACTATGCCCGAAATGCTTCCCGTGATGCCAGCCCACAGAACGGTGGCGCCTGCCAGGATCGCAATCAACAACAGGGGAACAACTTTCCGAGATGCGTGCATACGAAAACCCTCCTCGGGACCGATCGAAATCGTAGGGGGAACGCGCAGCCCGTTTCACCTGGTGAAAACGAGCAGCGCCATCTGAAAGACCCGTGGACCACCCCTATCGGTTGTTATAACACTTCACCGGCCAAGTCAATCCATAGTTTTTAATTAAATTTATTGAAGTCTTGAATGGGAGGGTTCACTCTCGCCGGAAGGGCCGCGAAGGGCGCGAGCCGGGCTGCCAATGCCGTGGGGCGGCCCGGTGGCGAAATGGGCGGCGCGCGACACTGGCAATACGGCCGGCTGGAAGTGGGGAAGGAAACTATTTATGAGTCTTAACGGCGATCGCCGACACTTCGATTTTTGCGCCGTTCACAAGTCCGGCGACTTGGACGGTGGCGCGCGCGGGCTTGGGATCGGGCATCACGGTGCGGTACACCTTGTTCATGTCCGGAAAATCGTGAATGTCGGCAAGGTAGACTGTCACCGAAACAATGTCGCTCATTTGAAAGCCCGCCTGCTTTACGACCTTCGCGATGTTGTCGAGCGCCGCCTGCGTTTGCGGACCAATTCCTTCCGGCAAGTTTCCTTTTGCGTCGGTGCCCTGCTGTCCGGCGATGTACAGTGTGTTGCCGGCGACGATGCCGTCACTGAAGGGGAGATTCAGCGAGGGATCGAGGAGGCTGATGGCGCGCTTGGCGTGCGAGTCTCCTCGAAGGGAAACAGCGAGAACCAAGAGGGAAGTGAATAGAACGCTCAAAACCGACAACTGGAAAATCCTGCGTCGCATAGATGTCTCCTTTTCGCGGTCTGGCATCCGAAGGTTATTTGCTGCAGCGTCCGGGAAAGCTTCTCATTGGGCGGAAAATTTCGCAAACGTGCAAGAGGGAGGAAGAAACTGATGAAGAGCATCTTTCAGAGGAAAAGAGCGGTAGTTTTGGCTGCCGCGTGGATCGCGGCGGGATGCGCGGTGTTTGTGTTTGGTCTGCTCTTGCACCCGCCTGCGTTCGCGCGACTGGCGGGCGAGCCCGCGGATGCGGCGGCTCTGCTCGACGGCTACCGGCACGTGGAGGTCGCGTCCGTCTCTGATGCGATTGAACAGATGTTAGGCAAGAAGATGTACATGTCGCACGAAATGCGGCCGATTTTCACAACGCGCTTTGCAGGCTATGCGCTCACCGTGTTGCTGAAGAAGGACGAAGGCAATAAGGATCCAAACGCGCTCGACGGAATGCTGGCAGCGATCGATCAAGGCGGCGCAAATTCCGTGTATGTGATGACCGTGGAAGATGGACAGGACATTGCGGGAATGGGCGGGCTGATGGGAACGGCGATGGCGGCGCGCGATTTTTCCGGCGCGGTGATCGACGGCGGCGTGCGCGACACGGCATATCTGCGCAAGATCGGGTTTCCCGTGTACGCGACGGGCATCGTGCCGTCGACGTCCGTGCATCATTACCGGTTCGCCGGTGCGAACATTCCCGTGACGTGCAACGGCGTGACGGTGAATCCCGGCGACATCGTGGTGGCGGATTCCGACGGCGTCGTGGTGGTGCCGAAGGAGCACGCGGCGGAAATTCTGCCGGTGGCGCAGGAGATGGATTTCAAGGAGCACTCGATGTACGCCTACATCGAGAAGCTGAAATCGATTGAAGAAGCGGTGAAAAAATTCGGGCGGTTGTAGTCGCAGCGGCGCCTGAAATTTAATAATTTTATTAAATAACTCTTGAATCCGGGCGTATCTTTGTGTATCTGCTGAATCTCACTCTGTGGAGCGGAATTCCATTTTGTCCTTCCGCGACACCGGCAGGCGAAGAAAGAGGCGCTGTGGGACATTCCAATGGGCGCGGTTACCAGATCAACTCGCTCCAGCGCGGCTTGAGCCTGCTGAACCTTTTCGCCGGAGCGGAGAACGCCCTGAACTTCGCGGAAATCGCCGGACTGTCTAATTTGCCTCCGAGCACCTTGCACCGCTTCCTCGTGAATCTCGAATCGGCCGGCTATTTGAGCTGCGATGACGGAGGAAACTACCGCCTCGGAGTTTCGTGTGTGTTTTTGGGGCAGGCGGCCGTCGGTTCTCTGGATATTCGACTGCTCGGAAAGCCCTATCTGCGGGAACTGAACCGGCGGACGCGCGAGACTGTCCACCTGACGGTGCGCAACAGCGCCGCCGCCGTATACGTGGAGAAAATCGACTCGCCCGAGCCGCTTCGCATTCATTCGAGAATCGGCTCCTCAGTGCCGCTGCACTGCACGGCGGTGGGAAAAATCCTGCTTGCGTATTTGCCGCCGGCGGAGCAGGCGCCCCTTCTTGAAAAGATCGAGCTAAAACGGTTCACGGTGAACACGGCGAGCAACCTGCAGGAATTGCAAGCGGAGCTGCAGCGCGTGCGGAAAAACGGCTACGCCTGCGACCTCGAAGAGCACGAGCCGCACGTCCGCTGCATCGCTGCCCCGATTTGGGATCACACGGGAGCGGTTCACGCCAGCCTGAGCGTCACCGGGCCGGCGGTGCGGATGACGATGGCGAGGCTTCGCGAATTGGCGCCATCGATTCAGGAAGCGGGGCTCGCGATTTCGGACGCGTTGGGTTTTCGTCGCCCAGGCAAGCCCCTGCGCGAGCCGCTGCAAACGGCACCTGGACCGGCGCGCGCGGGAGATTCCCGGCATGCCCGGCCGAGAGCGCGAAAGGCGGGATTGCGATCATGACGGGCTGCCTGCGCGAACATTCGTGGCTGCACGAAATGGAGCGCGTGGCGATTTGGGCGCTTGCGACGCTCGCACTGGCGTGCCCCGCTTGCCAGGCGCAGCAGGCTGATGCAGTGCCCGCATCTTGCCGCATCGTCGAGACGAATTTCGACGGATGGAAGGCCATCGAGATGAGCAACACTTGGGTGAACCTGACGATTGTGCCGCAGTTGGGCGGACGCGTGATGCAGGTGGAATTCGCCGGGCATCCGTATCTCTTCATTAATCCCAAGTACGAAGGCAAATACATTCCACCTCCGCCGGACGCCGCAGCCAAGGGAACGTGGTTCAACTACGGTGGCGACAAAATCTGGCCCATGCCGGAAGGGAGCCAGGACGATCATCATTGGCCGGGGCCGATTGCGGACTTGCTGGACGACGGCGCATACACGGCGACGGTTGAGTCGCAAGGCGAGCAATGCCGCGTGCGCCTGGAGGGCCCAGCGGACGAGAGAACCGGGCTCCAGTATTCGCGTGAGATTACGCTGAACCGAGACTCGCCGGAAATTCAATTTCACGCCGTGATGAAAAATGCGTCCGCGCATCCGGTTGAATGGTCGGTGCAGTCGGTCACGCAATACAATCTTGCCGACCCGCAGAATCCGGCGACGTACAACCACAATTTCTGGGCGTACGCGCCGGCAAGCCCGCAGACCGCATACCTCGACGGGTTTCATGTGCGCTCCGGCCTGGCGGACGATCCCTCTTTCTCCATCCAAAACGGCCTCTTCACGCTTCACTGGCTCTATCTGCAAAATGAAGTGTGGGTCGATTCGCCGGGAGGCTGGCTGGCTGCAGTGGACCGCACTTCGGGATTTGCAATGGTGGAACGGTTCACGGTTCATCCCGGTGAGCAATACCCCGGCAAGGCAACCCTGATTTTCTATAAGAACGGCCCGGCCGTTTCAATGGACGCGCAGGGAATGCCCGAGATTCAAGTCCACGAGGACGACGCGCCTTTTTACATGGAAGCGGAGATCAACAGCCCAATCGTTCCTTTGCAACCCGGCGAGACGTACGCCATGGACACGCGGTGGCTGCCGACACGGACTTCGCAGAATTTTCAGACGGTGAATCCGGCCGGGCTGGTGGTCGAGCCGCTTGCGGCCGTCGCCGATGGCGGAAAGATTCAACTCAAGGGATCGTTCGGAGTTTTCTTTCCCGGCAAGCTCGAAGCGCGTGTGCTCGATTCGAGCGGGAAACAGATCGCGACAGCGGCAATCGGCCCGGCGAGTCCTGAAACGCTTGTGGTGCTCGACCAGGAGATCGCGCGTCCTGCCGGCGATGCGGAGCGCGTAGAAATCCACTTGATTGACGAAGCTGGAAGCGATCGCGGGCTTTTGGCGGAAGCGGTTGTCAGCGCTCGCGCGGGAGGACAATAGAGAAATGCGTTGGTGCGCGCTCTTGCTGGCTGGAATGGTCGCCTGTATTGCTACTACGTCGGCGCAGGAAAGCGGCAGCCAGTCGAAGGCCTCGAGCGCAACCATGCTTGACGTTCGCGCGCAGGATCTTCTGGTGCAGCCGGTGGGCGCGATGTGGCCTTCTTACAACGGCGATTATACCGGGCGGCGTTTTTCGAACCTCGATCAGATCACGACGAAAAACGTGGCGCAGCTCCAGGCGCAGTGGGTGTTTCACGCATCCGTTCCAAGCGATCTTGAGGTGACACCCGTCGTGGTGGGCGGACTCATGCTGGTCGGCGCGGCAAACGATGTATATGCGCTCGACGCCCGAACGGGGCGCACGATCTGGCATTACGAGCGCGCGGTGTCGCAAGGGCTGATCGACGACGCGTCGCAGCATCACAATCGCGGCGTCGCGGTGTGGCACAACCGCGTCTATATCGAGACAGACAACGCGCACCTGCTTTGTCTCGACGGCCGCTCCGGAAATCTCCTTTGGGATATCGCCTATACAGATGGCAATAAAAATTACGGCGCCACGAGCGCGCCTTTGATCGTGAAGGACAAGGTGTTGGTCGGAACGTCAGGCGGCGATGACGGCGTGCGCGGATTTCTTGCCGCGTTCAACGCCGAGAGCGGCAAGCTTGCCTGGCGATTCTGGACGGTTCCCGCTCCTGGCGAGCCTGGGTCGGAAAGCTGGCTGGGAAAATCCTACCTGCATGGCGGCGGAACAACGTGGCTTCCCGGCACGTACGATCCCGAGCTGAATACGCTCTATTGGGGCACGAGCAATCCTTCTCCTGATTTCGACGGTGGCCCGCGACCCGGCGACGATCTCTACACCGATTGCGTTCTGGCGCTCGATCCGGACACGGGAAAGCTGAAATGGCATTTCCAGTTCACGCCGCACGACCTGTTTGATTACGACGCTGTGGAAACGCCGGTGCTGGTAGATGCGAAGTACCGCGGCGAGGATCGCAAGCTGCTGCTGGAGGCGAACCGCAATGGATTCGTCTACGTGCTCGACCGCACGAACGGAAAATTTCTTTCTGCAACTCGTTTTGCGGAAATCTTAAATTGGGCTTCGGGAATCGACGCGCAGGGAAGGCCGATTCGCACCAGCGTGCAGCCTTCGGCGCAGGGAACGCAGGTATGCCCGGGATATTCGGGAGCGACGAACTGGTACGCGCCTTCTTATAACCCCGCTACGAAGATGCTCTATTTTCTTTCGCTCGAAGAGTGCTCCGTCTATTTCCTCAAGCCGCAGGAATTTGGCGAAGGCCGGACGTATTATTCAACCGGTGTGAAGCATTCGAGTGAGTTTCGCTCGCAGAAAATTCTTCTCGCCTTTCAACTGGATAGCGGGCAATTTGCGTGGAAATATCCGCAGACAGGATTGGGCCATTCGAGCGGCGGAACGATGACGACGGCGGGAGGTTTGGTGTTTTTCGGCGACGACGCAGAATCGATTGAAGCGGTGGACGCCGCGACGGGCGCGCCGCTGTGGCACTTTTACACGGGGCAGTTGATTCACGCCTCGCCGATGAGCTTTTCTCTGGGCGGGAAGCAGTACGTCGCCATCGCCTCGGGGAACGACGTGTTTACGTTTGCTTTGCCATGATGGGCTCGGCTGGGAAATTCAATTTGAATCGGGAGGAAACAATGGAATCTGTTCAGGAATCACGCCGGAATTTTGCAGGACGCTTCGCGGCGCTTCTTTCGGGACTGGGAATTGCCGGAGCGGTTCTGGCAAAGCCGACCGCGGCTGCATCGCACAAGAATGCCGTCCAGAAATTGAATTACGAAGGCAAGCCGGCCGGCACGGGATTCATCACGCCGGTAATCATCCACAACGGCTTGATCTACGTCGCAGGGCAGGGCGCTCATTCGCATAATCCCGGTGATTTTCCGATGGATATCGAGACGCACACGACGAAAGTGATGGATAGCTTGAAGACGCTGGTGGAAGTGGGCGGCGGCATGATGGACAGCATCCTCACGTTGACCGTGTATCTCGCGAAGATCGAGGACTACGACGGCATGAACAAGGTTTTCAAGACGTATTTCCCGAACGGTGGTCCGGCGCGCACGACGGTGGCCGTCGCCAATCTGCCTGGAAATTCGCTGGTCGAGATCAACTGCACCGCAGCAGTCGTCCGCAAGTAATATACAAGGAGAATTCGCCATGAAATGGAATTGGAATCGCAGAACATTTTTAGGCAGCCTCGCGGCAGCCGTGGGCGCGGCTGCCACGGGCATTCGCACGTTTGCGGCGGCGCCGCCGCAGGCAGGAAAGGTAACAGGCTTCGGCGCGTCCGGAGATCCCTACGAGGAACTGGGCGTAACGACGGTGATCAACGGGCAAGGGACGATGACCATGCTCGGGGGCTCGCTGATCCGGCCGGAGGTAGAGGCCGTGATGGCGGACGCGGCGCACCATTTCGTCAGCATCCCCGATTTGGAAGTGGCCGCGGGCAAAAAAATCTCCGAAATGCTAAAGCTGCCCGACGGATACACCGCCATGGTCACCTCCGGCGCCGCGGGCGCAATTCAGTCCGGCCTCGCCGGCATTCTTACCGGCGACAATGACGAGTACATCAAGCAGCTTCCGGACCTCACCGGCCTCAAATCCGAAGTGATTATCCAGAAATCGCACCGCAATCCTTTCGACCACCAGCTTCGCGGGACCGGCATCAAGCTGATCGAGATTGAGACGCGCGAAGATTTGCAGAGAGCCGTGGGGCCGAAGACGGCGATGATGCACTTCACGAACTTCGCCAACGCGGCCGGACAGATCAAAGTTGACGAGTGGCTGAAGCTGGCCAAGGGCTATAACCTGCCAACGCTGATCGACGCCGCGGCCGACACGCCGCCCGTCTCGCACCTGTGGGACTACGCCAACATGGGCTACGACCTGATCACGTTCAGCGGCGGCAAGGCCATGCGCGGGCCACAGTGCGCAGGACTGCTGATCGGGCGAAAAGATCTGGTCCACTACGCGCTGCTGAACAACAGCCCGTACGAAGACACGCTCGGGCGCGGGCAGAAAGTGGGCAAGGAAGAAATTGTGGGAATGGTGAAGGCGCTCGAGATTTATTTGAACGAGGATCACGCCGCGCTAACGAAAGAATGGTGGGCGAGGCTCGACACGATTTCGCGCGAAATCAGCAAGGTGAACGGCGTGACCACGGCCTACTTCGTGCCGGACATCGCCAATCACGTGCCGCACATGCAGATCAACTGGGATCCGCGAAAGATTTCGCTGACGCCCGAGGAAGCGTATAAGACGTTGCGGGGCGGAAAGCCTTCGATCGTTCTCGCAAGCAGCCAGATTGGGCTGGAGATGAATTCCTTCATGCTGCAGCCAGGCGAGGACAAAATCGTCGCGGACCGGCTGAGTGAATTGTTCCGCACGCATTCGGCCTGACCTGCGCGAGGCGCCGGCGGCGCGGTCAATCGAGCGCGCCTAATTTTCGGGCATGCGGAGCTTCGAGCCGCGCTGCGCGAGCCACGCGTTGAATTCGCGGATCATCGCAGGAGTCCATTTGGAATCGATTTCGCCGGGCGTATATTTCTTTTCGCGCAGCATCATGTGGCCCCAATCATCCACCAGATGATCCATTTCCGAATCGTCGGCGATTTTTGCGGCAAGCTGCGGCGGGATGAACGTCACGCCTTCGGGATCGCCGAGTGCGACATCTCCGGGCATGACGGTGGCGTTGCCGATGCGGATGGGCACGTTGATGCCGACCAGCATCACGTTTTCCAGCGCGGAAGGATCGACGCCGCGCGTATAGATTTGGAAGCCTTTGATTTCCCGCAGCCCCGTCGTGTCGCGCACCGAGCCATCCACGACGAGCCCATTGTGGCTATGCGCGAAAATCGCAGTGCCAAGATTGTCGCCGATGATCGTGCCGTCTTTGATTTTACCGAAAAGATCCACGACAAGCACATCACCCGGCTGCAGAATGTCGATAATCCAGGAATTTTCGTCGCCGATGCGGCCTTCCTTTTTTCCGTTCGTTTGGATCACGGAATCGACGTCCGGACGGCGCGGCATGAACACGGCCGTCACCACGCGGCCCACCATGCGCTCGCCGGGATTGATGATTTTCCAGTTGCCCTCAAACTGGTTTTTGTAGCCGGCGTCCCGCAGAGCGTCCCATGCTTGCTCGGCGTCAGTGTCTTTCAACCGCGCGAGCACGTCATCCGGAACCTTCGGCCGTCCGTCGGGGAAACGCTCACCGTGCCAGTCCGGCGTGAAGGCGATGCGCTGCTCCGTACTAAATATGCCCAGTTGTGCGTGCGCGGGAACGGCTACGGCCGCGAGGGCCGCCGCTGCAAACGCCATGCGAAGGAATCGCTTCATGTTTCCTCTCCCCTGATTCATATCAATGCGAATTGTCGAAAATGTGCCCGATTGCGGGGGGAAAACATCCGCCGCGAGATTCGGGCGCGGCTCGAACCCTACCACGCGAAAATCGAGGCGGCAACCGTGTCGTGCGATCGAATGCTCTTGTCGATTGGCCGGGACGCCGAAAAGCAATTCGTGACAACGGTGACTGCATGACGCGTGTGCGCTGGCTGCTCATCTTCTGGCTGTTCGTGATGAGCGCTGTCGCGTTTCTCGACCGCGTCAACATCTCCATCGCCGCGGTCGACATCGCTGACGCCTATCACTTGAGCCAAGTGCATCTCGGCTGGATTTTCAGCGCGTTTCTGGTGGGCTACGCGCTGTTCCAGACGCCCGCCGGATGGCTGGCGGATCGGCTGGGTCCGCGGCGCGTGCTTGCGGCAGCGGTGATCTGGTGGGGAATTTTCACGGCGCTGACCGCCGCAATGCCTGCAGGAATTTCGTTCGCGCTCGGGCTTTTCATCCTGATTCGTTTTCTCTTCGGAGCGGGCGAAGCGATCATGTACCCAGCCGCCAATCAATTCACGTCGCGCTGGATTCCCACCGAAGAGCGCGGGATCGCGAACGGCTGGATTTTTGCAGGCGTGGGCATCGGCGCGGGAATCACGCCACCGCTGATCAGTTGGATTATGGTGCACCACGGCTGGCGGGCTTCATTTTGGATTTGCTCGGTGATCGGCGTGCTGGCCGGCGCTATCTGGTACACGATTTCGCGCGACACGCCGGAAGAGCATCCGCTCGTGTCGCCCGGCGAGCTCGAGAAAATCCGCCGCGGCCTCACGCTTTCCAGAGAAGACGCTCCGGTGAGCCCGCCGGAGATTCCGTGGCGCTCAATACTCGGCAGCCGCAACGTTTGGGCCGTCACACTCAGCTATTTTTGCTACGGCTATGTCGCTTGGATTTACTTCAGTTGGTTTTACACCTACCTGGCCAAGGTGCGCGGCTTGAATCTGAAATCGAGCGCCTTCTACGCGATGCTCCCTTTTCTTGCGATGGCGGCGTGCTGCGCCATCGGCGGGCTTGCCAGCGACCGCATCACGCGATGGAAAGGGAAGCGCGCAGGGCGCTGCGGCGTGGCCGTGGTTTCGATGGCCATGGCGGCGGCGTTTCTGATTTTCGGCGCGCGGGCGGAAAGCGCGCAATTCGCGAGCATCATCCTCGCGGGCGGCGCCGGCGCGCTTTATCTATCGCAAAGCTCGTTTTGGGCGGTGACGGCGGACATCGCCGGAAACTCCTCAGGCGCGGTTTCCGGATGGATGAATATGGGCGCGCAGTTCGGAGGCGCGGTCACTGCTTCGCTCACGCCCTGGATCGCGCTGCACTATGGATGGACGGCATCGTTTTTCACCGCTGCGTTTTTGTGCGCTGGTGGATCGGCTTTGTGGTTGCTTGTCGATCCGAACCGGCAGATTGCGTAACGGAGCGGCGAACGGATTATTTCCGGAGCGCCCCGATGGAGTTCTCGAACTTGTCGAATTCCACCTCTTCCTTCCATTCGAGCCGTGCCTTCTCGCTGCCCGCCAGATAATCGCGGCACGAGGCGGAATCGGGGGTGGCCTTCAACACTTGCCCCTCGCAAGACGGCACAAACGCCTTCTGCTCGCGCGTGCTCCAAAGGCTCGCACCCGGCAGGAACGCGTAATCCAGGCTGTTGCGGACGAGCGTCTTCAGCGTCTGGTAATTCGCGTGGAAGTCGACGACGGCGGTGCGGAAATACATCGTCAAATCCGACCGGACGACTCCCTCATCGTCGGTCGCTATGGCCAGCGGAACGCCCGCCCTGGAATAAATCGCGTAGGGGTTCTCGCTGTTGGGAATGTCGCGCACCACCTGGTAGCTGTGAATCGCGCACTCGACCAGGATGTGCTCGCGCGCCATTTGCGCCAGCAGCCCCGGCGCGTCTTCCTCGTACAGCACGTCGATGCCATGCCCGATGCGTTCGGCGTGCCCGATATCGATCGATTTCCGGATATGCGAAGCGAGCAGCACTTCCGGCTTCACTTCTCCGGGCGTCAGTTCGCCGGCGTGCAGCGTGATGTGGACCTTCGGATAGACGCCGTGAAGATAATCGAGCATCTTTATGTGCAAGTCGAAATCGTTGAGCGCGCGGTATTCATCTTGTGATTGCACCAGGTTGATTCCCACGACGCGCGGGTCTTTGCTTGCCAGCTCGAATCCTGCAAGCATTTGCGCAAATACCTGCTCCTTTGGAAACGCACGCAGCACCTGATTGATGTAGCGCAGCGTGACGCCGCAGCCCGCCTGCGGATTCGGCGTGTCGCAGCCGAGAATCTGCCGCATCCCCTTCTCGCCGACGTCCAGATTCCGTTGCGCATCGGCGACGATTTTGTCCATTCCGGCGGCCAGCATTTTCTGGCGGAGTGTGGGGAGATCGTCGGACCATCCGACCTCTTTCCCGAGCTTCAAGGCTTCGCCCTGGTCCGGCGTGAGCATGGTCTCGAGATACAGTTCGTGCTCCAGTCCCGAGCGCTGTGTTACTTCCGCGAACATCTCGCCCCAATGCCCGTTGACCACGGGATCGAATTTTCCAAACGCAGCAAAAAAATGATAGCGGACGGAACGGTCGTTGGCCGTGGGGATGTAATTGCGGATGGAGAGTGCGTCAATCACCAGATTGCGAAAGGGAAAATTGGTCAGGGCGTCGGTGGCAGGCAATTGCCCCTTGGCGGAGTCGCAAGGAGGAGAGGACATGTTCCCCTGTTGATCGATGCACAACCCGTCCTCGACGGCATACTGAATGTAACTCTCCGCATAGATTGCGCCGGTCAGATGGTTGTGCAGATCGCCTCCCTTGGGCATGCGATAGAGAAAATCCATCAGCAGAGCTGGATTATTGCGCACCGATTCCAGGTATTGCGAGGTCCTCCAGCCCGCCGGCTGCAACTGTGCTTGGGAAGCTCCGCAAGCGAGAAGAATTACAGATACCGCGAGAATGATTTTCACCAGGACCCCATTCTTCATTCTTACCCCTTTCCGCCCGCGAGGACACTCTGTCCGAACCGCGCGGGAATTCGCGCGGCAGTCTACCTCAGTCGCGTGATTCCTGCGATTTATCTCTTTGGTGGAATCAAGAGAAACTATCGGAAGGGACAGTCTGAAATGCGGGGGGCGCGGGACGAGCGCCGGGAAATGTTTCGCGATGAAACAGGCGGGCGCGGCAAAATCGCAGGGCTTTCCGCGCCCGCGTTGAATTTAGCTTGCGGGTGTTCTGTGCGCCCGGCGCGCTCGCTCCGCGCGCGCGAAATCGCCCAGCGACGGCATAGGTTGGTTTGCGATGCGCCCTTCTTCGACGGCCTTATCGAAAGGGAGGAATATTCCCGCTTCCGGCGAGGACGTCGCTTCACTCACCGCCTTCGAGAAAGAAACAAACCCGGAAGGAACGTACTCTCCGTTGTTGCGTGCGTCGGGATAACGAAACGTTGTCAGCGGCACATGCGTCAACGAAGCAGTCACTTCGCCACCACCGCCGCCACCTCCGCCCCCGCCACTGGTGAATCCAGCCGTGGTGGAGCTGCCGGCTCCGAAACCTGCGCCGCCTCGCTGTGCGAACGCCAGCCCCGGCAAGCACAAGCAAATCACCAAAGCGCCAAGAATCTTCATCGCGATCCTCCTGCGACATAGAGAATATCGGCACAAAGCGAGGCAAGGGTAGGTTCAATTCCACTGGCCCCGGGGTTGTAGTACCCGGGCCTGCCAGGATGCGTCACCCGGCAGGCGCTTCCTAGCTTGCCTACTCTCCCGCATACATCGGCACATTGTGAGCAAGCCAAAAGCCACTTGCGTGGCTTCAGTAAGCGCCACATTGAAATGGTTCTAGTACTGCCTTCGATCGCTCCGACTTTCCAGCGCCGAAAATCTCCGGCCATTGCGGGAGCGAACTTGACGCTTGGCTGCACTGTCATCCGAAAATGCCTTCTTCCTACCAAAACCGAAGTGGCCTATCGTTACAACTGGGTCGAAGGGAAGACTAGAATGCTTCGGTTGATCGCCTTGGTCTATGTTCTGTCCATTTTGCCGACAGGGGGAGTTTCCAAGATGGGAAATCCTCACAGCAACCGTTCCGGGAGTGCGTTCCCTTCGAAGGACTCCTTGCAATCCTTCGACGATATGATTCGCTACATTTCCTCCGATTGGGACAACCTCACGCGATCGATGATGGAGTGCGATACCTTCACCGATCCCAAGATCAAAGGCGAGCCCGTCCTCTACCTTCCCGCCGGCGTTCCCATTCCGCGGGAGGTGGTTGGTTTGGAAAAGAGGTGCTCCGTGCGCGTCGAGCACCTGCCCGTGCAAATCAGCGCGTCCGTGGAAAACCAGGTCTCCCGCATCCAGCCACCGGGCCTGCTTTATCTCGAACATCCCTACGTCGTGCCGGGCGGCCAGTTCAACGAAATGTACGGCTGGGACAGTTATTTCATCGTTCGCGGCCTGCTTCGCGATGGACGAAGGGATTTGGCGCGAGGGATCGTCGAGAATTTCTTTTACGAGATTCAGCACTACGGCGGCGTACTGAATGCGAACCGCACGTATTACCTCGGCCGCTCGCAGCCTCCTTTCCTGAGCTCGATGATCCTTGCCGTCTATCAGGCGGCCAAAGCCGCCGGCGAAGAGAATCTCGATTGGCTCAAGCGCGCGTACGGTTTTGCGGTCTCCGACTACCAGCAGTGGAATCGCGCGCCGCATTTGGCCGGTGATACGCAACTGTCGCGCTATTTCGACGAAGGTGACGGGCCAGTCCCGGAAATCATGGGCGATCCCGCGCACTACTATCGCGAGGTGGCGCACTACCTCATCGTCCACCAGGGAGAAGACAGCCCATTTCTGGTTCCCATCAATGCGCAACACCTCGCCACGCCGGACACGGGACCCATCTTCGAAATTTCTCTCTGCGATCCTACATCCGCGCAAGCAGAGACCACCGCCGCAGCAAGCTGCCAGCCGCCGGACCGATTCGCGCTCTCACAGGATTTTTACAAGGGCGACCGGAGTATGAGGGAGTCGGGATTCGACGTTACGTTTCGCTTTGGCCCGTTCGGGGCGGAGACGCAGCATTACGCCCCCGTCGGCCTCAATTCGTTGCTCTACAAAACGGAGAAAGATCTTGAAGAGATGTGTCTCCTGCTCGGGCGCAAGGACGAGGCGAAGCGCTGGGAGGAAAAATCACAGGCGCGCCGCGCGCGCATCACCAAATATCTGTGGGATGAAAAGCGCGGCATGTTTTTCGACTACAACTTCGAAACACACAAGCGCTCTACCTACGATTACGCAACCACCTTCTATCCTCTCTGGGCGGGATTGGCTTCGCGGGAACAGGCGCGGGCGGTGGCCGCCAACGTCAAGCTCTTCGAACAGCCGGGCGGCATCGTCACCAGCCGCAACAATAGTGGCGCACAATGGGATTATCCCTATGGCTGGGCGCCCATCCAGTTGCTCGCCGTTGAGGGCCTGCGCCGCTACGGCTTTACGGCCGACGCAGACCGCATCAGCGAAGAGTTTCTGTCGATGCTGCTGGAGAATTTCCGCCGCGACCGCACGCTTCGAGAGAAATACAACGTCGTCACTCGTTCCGCCGAGACGGAAATCGAAGTCGGCTACACGCGCAATATGATCGGCTTTGGCTGGACCAACGGTGTCGCGCTTGTGCTGGTGGACGAATTGTCTCCGGAATCCGCCGCGCGGCTTCGCCGGGAGTAAGGCGCCTGCCGAACCCGGTACCGCCGCATTCACCGGCTCAACGGGCGAATTGCCCGCCGCCCCGAACGGGGATACAGTAGGGGCACGGCAGGGGCGTGCCCGTCACTTTAGATTCCAAGAACACTGTTTAAGCGGATTGCGAATGAGTCTCTGAGCCATGGCCCATCTGTCTGCAAAAACGTGGACTCCCCGCGCCGCGGAGTCGATCGCGTTAGGCTACGGGCTTGCGCTCGTATCCGTCGCGGCGGCGTTCGCACTGGCGCTGGCATTCCTGCACTTCCATCTTCCTTTGCCGTTCACTTCCTTCGCGTTGTCCGCCATTGCGTTGACGTTCTGGTACGGCGGGACGAAACCGGGAATCGTCGCGGTTCTGCTTTCCATTTTGATTCGCAGCTATCTTTTCGAGCGGGGCTCGCCGCCGTTCTCTCACGCGCTGTATGACTTGGCGATCGTCATCTTCGGCGGGCTGATGATTTGGCTCACGCGAAGGCGCGGCCAGCTGGAGAAAATGGTCACCGAACGCACCACGGAATTGATGAAATCGAACGCCGATCTCGAAAAGCAGAGGGAATATCTCGACGGATTGTTCGATCTGGCGCCTGACGCCGTGATCCTGACCGACGAGAATTTCAACGTGCTGCGCGTGAACAAGGAATTTACGCGCATGTTCGGCTACACGCCGGAGGAAGCCACCGGACGCTGGCTGCCCGATCTGATCGTGCCGGAAGAATTGCGGGAGTCCGCGCTCAACAACCGGATTCTCGTGTCGTCGGGAGAGCGCGTGGACCTCGAAAATGTCCGCCGGCGAAAGGATGGAAGCCGCCTGGATACTTCCGTGACAGCGGCCCGCATTTCGCTGGGTTTCGGCCGCGTGGCCGTGTATCTCATCTACCGGGACGTCACGGAGCGCAAGCAGGCGGACGAAAAATTGCGCCGCAGCGAAGCCAGTCTGCTCGAAGCCCAGCGAATGAGCCACACCGGAAGCTGGCGCCATACGCTTTCCAGCGGCCGTGTCGACGTCTCACCGGAAGTGTTGCGGATTTTCGAGGTACAGCCGGGTGAGGACCCTGCGAGCGTCGCCTTTCATTTCGCAAGAATTCATCCCGAGGATCGGCCCACGGTGGAGCGGAATTACCAGAACGCACAGCGGACGAAATCTAGTTTCGAATTTGACTATCGCATCGTCCTTCCCGACGGGACCGTCAAATTCATCCACAACATCGGCCATCCGATCCTCGACGAGAGCGGTGAAATCGTGGAATTCGTCGGAACGGCCATGGACGTCACCGAGCAGACGCGCACCAGAGACGAACTCGAAAACGCATTCGAACAGATCAAGCGTTTGAAGGACCGTTTGCACGACGAAAATCTGGCGCTTCGAGAGCAGATCGATCAGGCGTTCATGTTCGAGGAAATCGTCGGGTCTTCGCCGGCGCTGCAGGATGTGCTCTCGCGCGTGGTCCGCGTGGCTCCCACGGATTCCACCGTCCTGATCACCGGCGAGACCGGGACGGGCAAGGAGCTGATTGCCCGCGCCATTCATAAGCGCTCGCACCGCGCGTCGCAGGCCTTCATCAGCGTCAATTGCGCGTCGATCCCGGCTTCCCTGATTGCGTCGGAGCTGTTCGGCCACGAAAAGGGTGCCTTCACTGGCGCCTTCGAGAGGCGCCAAGGCCGATTTGAGCTGGCGCATTCCGGCACGATTTTTTTGGATGAGATTGGAGAGCTGCCCGCTGAAACACAAATCGCATTGCTGCGCGTGCTCCAGGAACGCGAATTCGAACGCGTGGGAAGCAACCGCGCCTTATCCACTGACGTGCGCGTGATTGCCGCCACCAACAGGGACCTGCCTGTCGCGATCGCTGCCGGGACGTTTCGCGACGATCTCTTTTATCGCCTCAACGTTTTTCCCATCGAGGTGCCGCCCCTGCGCCAACGCAAGGAAGATATCCCGATGCTGCTGGAATATTTCGTCAAGCGCTATGCGGAAAAGGCGGGCAAACAGATTCGCAAAATCGACAGGGCCACTCTGGATCTGTGCCTGTCCTATCCCTGGCCCGGCAATATCCGCGAGCTGCAAAACATTATCGAGAGATCGGTGATTCTCTGCGCGGGCGAAACATTCTGGATCGATCCCGCCTGGCTCTCGGCGCCGGTCCCGCCGCGTTCCGGCCTTTCGGCTCCTCTCACGCAGGCTCTCGAAAGCCAGGAAAGAGAGATGATTGAGGCGGCGTTGGCGGAATGCAAGGGAAGGATCGCCGGGCCGAATGGCGCCGCCGCCAAACTGGGAATCCCTCGCTCGACTTTAAGCTGGAAAATCAAGCAGCTCAATATCAGGACGGAAAGCTTCAAATCCGGGTCTTAGGGCTGTCGATCCGTCAAATCCGTCACAGTTCAACTGTCCAAATTTTGACATCTGCCAACTTTCCGTCAGACCTCCAACATGCTTAGCCATTTATTTTTAGCAATTTGCAAATGGCAGCCGCATTGCATCCCCTGACTTGCGTAAATCGTGGACGGTGCAGCGCCAGCAACATCCCCGCGATAAACAACCGGGCCAAACAGCGTAACCAATGACCTTGAAGATCGAAAGATCGACGCGGCAGGGACTCATTATTTTTGGGCTGAGTGGACGCATCGAAGCTGAACATCTCGAGGAATTAAGGGCAATCCTCGAACGTGAGACGGATCTTCAAGGCGTCATCGTCGACTTGAGGGAGATCAAGCTCGTGGACCGCGAAGTGGTGGAGTATCTAGCGCGTTGCGAAGCAGATGGCGTGAAGCTTGAGAATTGTCCCGCCTACATCCGGGAATGGATGGAGAGAGAAAAGGGCTAAGGGCCTGCGGAATGAAGTTGGTTTCTGCGCACGGTCAAAAGGGAAGGGGGAGCGATGTCGATTCTGGCACTGAGCGTATACCCACCCGCGGAGCCCGGCCTCGCGTCGGCCGGAAATCTAGGGGCGTGGAGTGAAGAGCGGCTCGTTGTCGCCGCCAAGCGCGGCTACTCCGAAGCGTTTGGCGAACTCTGCGAACGCAATTCCACACGCATCTTTCGCGTCGCAAACCGGATTACAAGAAACCGCGAGGACGCCGAAGATGCCGTCCAGGACTCCTTCCTCAACGCATTCGTTCACTTGAAGGATTTCGACGGAAGATCACGTTTCACCACCTGGCTCACCCGCATCGCCATCAATTCCGCTTTAGCCAAGCTGCGCAAGCGACGCGGAATCCGGGAGGTCTCGATGGACGAGCCCAGCCCTCTTTCCGAGACGCACCCGCACGACGAACTTCAGGACTGTGCCCCGAATCCTGAGGAATCCTTCCACCAGACCGAGCGCGTAGAAGCTATAAGCACCGCGATTGCAGGTTTGCGGCCGCGCATTCGCAAGGTCGTTGAGTTTCACCACATGCAGGAACATTCGATCAAGGAAACAGCGCGCATTCTGGGCATCACGACGACGGCGGCGAAATCGCGCATGTTTCATGCGAGAACTGCGCTGCGGCGGATGACGATCCTCAAGTGCGTCGAGGGCCCGAAAGTCGCAAGCGCGGGAAGGCTTCGCTAGAAATATAGAGGAAAGCCGACGCTGTCGTTCCGCCCTTAAGCGAGCGCGAAATCGGTTTGCTGGTGGGCCCGCTAGGATTCGAACCTAGGACCAACGGATTATGAGTCCGCTGCTCTAACCAGCTGAGCTACGGGCCCCACTCTTCCATCATTCTGACACGGAATCCTTCGACAGCGTACCAATCGTCGTTTGCATTTACTACCGAGTTCCCGCCTCTGTTCAACCGCCAGTAAGCGGCCGCACCATTCCTCCTCAAACTTCCTCCATCAAGTTTTCTACTGGACCGTGTATCCTTTTCCCCGTTCGATAGCAGGACCGGGAGAGCAGTCTTGAAAGTTCTGGTGACGGGCGGCGCAGGCTACATCGGAAGCGTGGTTTCGGCGGACTTAGTTGCCGCGGAGCATGAAGTGGTCGTCCTCGACAATTTCGCGAAGGGACATCGCAATGCCGTGGCGCACGGCGCACGAGTCGTCTCCGCGGACTTGGGCGATCGCGCCATACTTCGCGACGCCATGCGCGCAGAATCTTTCGACGGCGTGATCCATCTTGCCGCGTACATCGAAGCCGGCGAGTCGATGTCGCTTCCTGAAAAATATTTCCGCAACAACACCTGCAACACACTTTCCCTGCTCGAAGCGGTTCTGGAATTCCGCATTCCGCGAGTTGTGTTTTCCTCGACGGCCGCGCTATACGGCAATCCCGCACGCACCCCGATCGAAGAGGAGGATGCACTTGCGCCCACGAACGCCTATGGAGAATCAAAGCTGCTCGTTGAAAGAATGCTCGAATGGTTTCATCGCATCCACGGGTTGCGCTACGCGAGCCTGCGCTATTTCAACGCCTCCGGGGCCGCAGGTGAGCTTGGCGAGGACCACCACCCCGAAACTCATCTGATTCCGATCGTGCTTGACGCCGCGCAGGGCCGCCGCGCGAGCGTCTCCATTTTCGGCACGGACTATCCCACGCCCGACGGCACCTGCGTCCGCGACTACATTCACGTGAGCGATCTCTCTTCCGCGCATCTTCTCGCGCTCGACCGGCTTGGATGCGACTCCGCGCCCGAACGGCTTATCTACAATCTTGGCATCGGCCGTGGATTCACAGTTCGCCAAGTGATCGACGCGGCCCGCCGCGTAACCGGGCGTTCCATCGAGTCCGTTGAAGCGCCGCGCCGGCTGGGCGATCCTCCGACGCTGGTCGCCAGCTCAGAAAAAATCAAGCACGAGCTTCGCTGGCAACCGCGTTACACCGAACTCGACGCCATCATCGAGAGCGCTTGGCTTTGGCGGCTCAAACATCCCCAAGGCTATTCGTCCTGATCTGTCTGATCCTGGCAGACGGCGGAACTGATACGAACTTTATGCGCGGTTCGCCCCAGTACGCTGCACATCCGAAACACCGCCAAAAAATAATGCGGCCCGTTTCGCCCCTCCGCGTACAATGGATTCATGGCCAGGGGATGGGAGAGTAAGTCGGTCGAAGGACAGGTCCAGCAGTTCGAATCGCAGGACGGGCAGGGAGACGAATCGGGAAAGAAACGCCGCCCGTCGCCGGAGCAGCTTGCGGCGCGCCGCGAGAATGAAGTCCTCCTGCTTTCGCGCGCTCGCGTGCAAAAGAGTCTGGAAATCGCCGTTGACGAACGCTATCGCGAGCAACTTCGCCTCGCGCTCTCCGATCTCGACGCCAAAATCGCCGGCCTCGCCTCGAAGCTCTGACTTTTTCTTCTAAGGTTTTTTCTTAGCACACTCGGCGCGCGCTACGTTCCTATAAACAAGGTCCTTGAGAGCACTTGACGCACGCCAAGACCGCCAGTTTTGCCATTGAGATGGTCGACTCGTTTCTGCGAACTTGATTTCCAGTTCTCGTTATGAGAACATGGCGTTGCCATGCGCGTCATCAAGCGAGGCGCTCTCGTGCAATTCTGGGAGCGATACCCGGACGCGAGATCCAGCCTCGAGTCGTGGTACGCGGTCGTGCGCAAAGCGGCCTGGAAATCCCCTGCGGAAATGAAGCAGGTCTACGGGAATGCCGATTTGGTCGGTCGTAGAACGGTGTTCAATATTGCAGGAAACAAATACCGTCTCGTCGCGCGGGTGAACTACCAAACGCACAGAGTTTTCGTCCTCTATCTCTTGACGCACGCGGAATATGATCGAGGGGGTTGGAAATAATGAGTACGACCACTATCGCACTCGACGAAAAGGCCTACGCGCGGCTGCTGCGGCGGACTCTGCCGCACGTCATTCGCACGGATGAAGAATGTGAACGTCTGACGAACGAATTGCTGCGTCTTGACGAGCGGGAGGATCCCACCCTCGAAGAGAAGGAATTAGCAGAGCTTCTGACCGTGTTGATTGACGATTATGAGGAGCGCCGCTACCCGATTCCCAAGGCTGGCCCTCGACAGACGTTGCAACACTTGATGGAGGCCCGCGGCCTGACGCAAAAGGATCTCTGGAAAGTATTCGGATCAAAAGGTGTGGCTTCCGAGGTGTTTCACGGCAAGAGGTCGATCAGTAAGTCGCAAGCGAAAAAGCTCGCAGCGTTCTTTCACGTCAGCGCGGAGCTCTTCATTTAATCCCGCCGCGCGGCGGAATCGGGCTCCTGCTTGAACACCACGCCCACGCCGTTCTGTTCCTTCTCGCTGCCTGCATCGAAATGCACCACGGTTCCATGCAGCGTCAGTTGGCTTGAACGCGAGGGATCCGTCGACGCCTCAATCACCACGCGAACTTCTGATTGCAGCCTCGGGTGGCTGGGCAGCAGCAGATACGCTCCCTGCAGGCTCAAGTCGCGAATCGTTCCTTTGGCTTGGAACGTCTTGCCGTCTTCGGTTTGTCCGGTCACGGTCGCCGCAAACCGTATCCGCCGTCTCTGCCCCACGCGCGATTCTCCCAGCACAACGTCCACGCCGCGATCGCTCAGCGTGATTTTCATACCTTCGGTCGCCGCCCATGTGGAGGGGAACTCCTGCCGCGCCGCGGAAAGATATCCGTCCACGATGTGGTCGGATGAATCCGGGTCGTGGTGGAATAGCACCAAGTTGCGCACATGCGCGTCGCGTGCTACTTTCACGCCTTCGAGCCAGCTCGAATGGCCCCAGCCGCGGCGGTCCGTAGCCAGCTCTTCGGGAGAATATTGCGAGTCGTAGATCAGCACGTCGGCGCCATGCGCCAGTCGGCGCAGCCCCGCATCCGTTTCCGAAACGCCCGGTTCATTGTCCGTCGCATAGACGATCGAGCCTGCTGCAGTATCGAGCCGGTAGCCGAGACAGCCTTGCGGATGATTCAGCCACGCCGTGGTCACCTGCGTGCCGTGAACTTCCCACTTCGCTCCGCCTTCGACCTCGTGAAACTCGCGCGCTGCAGCCATCACGCTCGCGTTCACCGGAAAATACGGGCTCGCAAGCTGTGCTTCCAGCACCTGTTTCAAGCTGTCTGGCCCGAGGAACTTCGATTGGAAACTGTAAAACTGAAACCGGTTCTGCGATTCGAAGAAGGGGTGAAAGAACGGGATTCCCTGAATGTGATCCCAGTGGTAGTGAGTCACCAGCACATGCGCTTCAAGCGCCCGCCCGCCGTTCTCTGATTTCCAATGGTTTCCGAGCATTCGCAGCCCGGTTCCGCAGTCCAAGACGAACCGCGTTCCGTTTGGCGCGGTGAGTTCCAGGCAAGGCGTGTTCCCGCCGTAGCGCCAGGTGTTGCGCTCCAGAGTGGGAATCGACCCACGCACTCCCCAAAATGTAAGTTTAGCGGTCTTTGGCGTCATGGCCGGAGAAATCGTGACGCGCGCGGAGGATTCGCCCCATGAAAATCCTCCGGGAACCGGGTCCCAAAGCGATGGTATGGGCTTGCGCCAAGGGAAGTCAATCGGCTTTCGCCCGGGCCGTTCGTGATTGCGAACCCGTTTTGGCTTCGTTCACGTTTCGGAAGAGCCTCTTACCGCCCTCGTGCTTTGCGCCCTTCCCGCGGGTAGAATACACGCGATGCACACTCCCTCCAGTGCGTCGGGCCCTCACTCGCACACGCACGCCCATTCACATTCCCACAGCCACGCTGGACACTCTCACTCGCACATGCCCTCCAGCGTTGCTATGACCGGCATTTTGGGCGCGGCCGTCGTCGCCACCTTCGCTGTTGTTTTCGTCGAGTTGGCCGCCGGTTATTTGGGCCACTCCATCGCTCTCGTCAGCGACGCGATTCATAACCTTACCGACATCCCGTCGCTGGTAATCTCCTGGCTCGCGATGCGCTGGGCCCAGCGGCCGCCTACACCGGAGAAAACCTACGGCTATCACCGCGCCGGAATCCTCGCGGCCTTTGTCAACGCGACGCTGCTTTCGATCGTCGCTTTCTTCCTGGTCTATGAATCTGTCGAGCGTCTTCGCCAACCCGTCGAAGTCCACGCCGGCATCATGCTCTGGGTTTCCCTGGTCGCGCTGGTCGCCAACGGCGGAATCACCATCGCGGTGCACAGAGGACGCCGCGATCTGAACCTCCGCTCGGTTTGGATTCACAATCTCGGCGACGCTCTTTCCAATATCGCCATCGTCATCGGCGCGCTCGCGATTCGCGCCACAGGCGCCTCCTGGGTTGACCCCGTGCTCGGCATCGCCATCGGCGCGATGGTCCTCTGGTCGGGAGTCGGAATTCTTCGCGAGAGTTCTCACATATTGCTCGAAGGACTGCCCCGCAATATTTCACTGCAGGAGGTCGCGCGCGCCCTGCTGTGCGTCGAAGGCGTCCAGGAAGTGCACGACGTGCACATCTGGACGATCGGCACGGACATGATTGCTTTGTCCTGCCACATCTGCATCCCCGACATGCACATGGAGGAGAGCGAAAAAATTCTTGCGCGCGTGCGCGATCTTCTTGGCGGGCGCTTCCAGATTACTCATACCACGATTCAGTTCGAACGCGCCGGGTTACCGTCGGAAGGTCTATACATGCCGGAACCCGCGCGCCGTGCGGAAGATTGCGAGTAGGCGTGAAGCGCGCTTGCTATGCAGATGATGTGTCGAGTTTTGGAAGGAAAAGCCGCTGCGATTTTCCAGCTGAAAGAAAAATCTAGCTGCGCAAAGTCCGCTTAATCCAGTTGCAGCGGCGTTCCACGTTCCTGGTTCACTCTCTGTGTCGCTTCCAGGTCGATTGTGCTCACAGGAACCGTCTGCCGCATTCCGTCCGGCGTCACATACACCACCTGATTTCCGGACCGGGTGAACGCCGCGGCATTTTCACTGTGCCCGTCGTTGAATATCAGCAGAAATTCTCCCTCGTCGCGAAGCGGCGGTTGCTGTTCCGCCTGTGGCGCTTGAGGTGCTTCTGAATCTGCGGCGGCAGTGGGCGCCGCTTCCTGCACGATAATCACTTGCGGCGGAGGGGCCTGCGCTTCGGGGGGAGCCGCCTGGCTCTGATCAGGCGGGTATGAATCCGCTCCTTGATTTTCATCGACGGGAACCGCCGCGTAAGCCGGTAGCAACGGCAGATAGATTCCTGAGGATTGCAGGTTGCGCTGCAACCTTTCGTATGTAGCCAGTTCGAGTTGCGTTACGGGGTCAATGAAAGCTTTCACGCCAAGGAGATTGTTGTTGCCGACGATTGTGGAACCCGGCCCCGCGTTCAGCACGCCATTGACATAGAACGGATTTATGCCTGAATTCAGGTAAGGGTCCGGAGTCCCGTTCACCAGGTACGCCGCGCTGGCGGCTTTTCGGGGCGTCGAGCCTGTGCGCAGGCTCGTGTTGTTCATGGGGGCCGTGCGGAGGTTGCCCGAGCGCATGACGGAAGTGCCGCTAGGCGCGCGGAACGCAGCCGCCGGGGTCATGATGCGCGCGGAACCAGCGCCCATCATTCCGCCCATCCCCAAGTGTTGTGCGGAGGCGGCCGGCGTCAGTACGAACGCCGCTGCAAGAGCCAACCCAAAACTCTCTGCGATTCGATTCTTGCGCATAATCGCTCTCCCTGGTTGTTCCGACGACCCCGGCCCCTTCGGGGTTGCTGCAATTTTACTCCTCCGGTCGGCGTCCTTTCGCAGATTTCTTTCCCATTTTCGGGAACCCTGCGCTCCCACTTGGTGTCTATTTGCGGTTGGCTTCGGCGGGGAAATCCGGCGTTTCCCCATATCCAGATTGCTTTTACCCTTGGGCCGGATGTGCTATAAACGTGAGTCCGAAGGACGCCCGCAACGGCTCGGAGGCACCTCTTGGCGCAGAATTTGCCCGTCGAAGAATCGCCGGTGCCCTCGGAAGTTCCGGCAAACGAGGCGGAACTGGCAATTTCTTATTGCCCTCGTTGCTCCGAGCGGCTCGAGCCGCGAAAGTGCAAGATGATATGCACGGCCTGCGGGTATTACATGTCCTGTTCGGATTTTTACTGAGCAGCGGGGCGACAGGGAATTCCTGTTCCCGCCGGTTTTCTGATTCCCATCCATCGTTGGTCACACTTCAGGAGGCGTGAACGTGGCACTCAGAATGACAGACCGTCAAATCGACGGCGTGGACGTAGTGGAAATTGAAGGAAGAATTGTTCTCGGCGAGGAGAGCAACACTTTCCGCGAGAAGGTGAAAAGCTTGCTCGCTTCGGGAAACAAGAAAGTCGTGCTGAATATGGCCCAAGTCAGCTACATCGATAGCGCCGGTCTTGGCACCCTCGTAGCCACGTTCCACAGCGCCAAAACGCAGGGCGCTACCCTCAAACTGGCCAACCTCGGCACCAAGTTCAAGGAAGTTCTGCAAGTGACGAAGCTTATGACCGTCTTCGACACCTACGATAGCGAAGCCGCCGCCGTTCAAAGCTTCAGCAAGTAGCGCCGCTTTTCTGAGAAGTCCGGGGCCGGAGCCCTCTTCCGGCCCGTTCTCTCCGCCTACTTCTCCGCCTTGCCCTCAGCCCGGTAGTTCGCGATGCCGCTCATCAGCTTGGGGTAGAAATCCGTGGACTTCTGCGGCAGCACGTCTCCCCCGAGTGCAATCTCCATCACCTGCTCGATCCGTGCCGGGTTGATTAGGAACACCGCCTGCGCCTCTCCCTTATCCACTGCCGCGATCGCCGCATCCATCTCGCGCTCGTACCCGACGCCCTTTTCTGCCGCCACCGCTTCGGGAGTGATGCCCAAACCTTTTTCTAGTACCAGCCTGTGCAGCAGCACTACGTCCAATTCACGCTGCGCTCCGGACACGTCCGACAATATCTTGGCGAGATTCGCGTCACCGCGCAGCGTCAGCAGATGAAACGCGCCACCACCGGCATATAGGCCGATGGTCCGGGAACCGTCCCGACCCGCGCGCAAGCCTTTCTGAAATTCGGCGCATGCCTTCGCGCGCTCCGTTGCATTCGCAAATGAGAAGCTTTTCCAGTCGAAATATTCGGTCATTTGCTTGCGGAACGGTTCGAGGTTGAATCCTCCCGCCGCGCGAATCAGCCGGTGCGTCGGCAGAATCACCAGCCCCGCGGAGTGCGTGTTGACGAACGTCATCATCGCGAACTCGCTCGCCGCTTCCAGATCCGTGCGTCCTGATTTTTCGCGAGCTTCGTTACGCAAATGCAGCGCCGTTTCGTAGCGATGATGTCCGTCGGCTATCACCAGTTTTTTGTCCGCCATTTCTTTCCGCACTTTGGCGATTGCTTCGCGCTGGAAAACCGGCCACAGCCTGTGCGCTACGCCGTATTCGTCTATCATTTCTAGCGGCGTCTTTGCCCGCGTCACTTCATCGATCCACTTCTCTATGTTTCGCGCTGCGTCTTCGTAGAGCAGGAAGAGCTGTCCGGTTTGCAGCCGCGTCTGGCGCAGCAGTTCGATCCGATCAGCTTTCGGCGCGGAAAGGGTGCGCTCGTGACGGAACACCACCTTCGCGTCGTAGTCTTCCACGCGTCCGACGCCAATAAATCCTTGGCGGGTCTTTTTCGCCTGCGTCCCCGGCACCGTAAATTCCTGCGTATAAACGTAAATTCCCGGCTGCTCGTCCTGAACTAGAATCTGCTTCGCCAGCCACTCCTCAACTACCTTTGACGCCCGCGTGTATACGTTGTCGGCGGACGTGTCTGCCGCGGATGTCTTGCCCTTCTCAACGGGAATCAAGTTGTACGGGCTTGCGGCATAATATTTTTCCTGCATCGCCGGTGTGATCTTGTCGTATGGCTGCGTCAACACGTCGGCAAGCTTTACTTTTTCGCTGTTGTATCGAATCGCGCGAAACGGCCGTATGTCCGCCATGAGGTCCTCTGTGGATAATTTGTCCTGCGTCGAAAACGTCCATTCTAGCAGCGCCCACGCTGCTCACCAACCGCCGCTTCGCGCGAACGTTTCATCTCATGGCGCGATCCGGCGGAAGCCGTGACATTCCTCGCACCACAAAATAAAATGAAATCTATGACGATTTCATATCTCAATTCACGAAGGCTCTGCCAGTGACATCGAGCGACGCCTTTTCCCGCGTCCGCGTCCTCATCTTCGATCTCGACGGCACGCTGATCGATTCGAAACTTGATCTCGCGCTCGCCGTCAACGCCACGCTCGTCCAAATGGGCCGCCCCGAGCTCCCGCACGAAACCATCTACGGATTTGTCGGGAACGGCGCGTCCGTTCTCGTGCGCCGCTCTCTTGGCGAAAGCGCGACGGAGACAGAATGCGATGAAGCGTTCGCCTACTTTCTTTCCTACTATCGCGCACACATGCTTGATAACACGCGTCCGTATCCCGGCGTCGCCGAGGGCCTTGCGCTTCTTTCGCAGCGCCCGATGGCGGTGCTCACCAACAAGCCCGTGAATTTCAGCCGCGCCATTCTCGACGGCCTCGATTTATCCAGATTCTTTCGCTTCGTCTATGGCGGGAACAGTTTCGAGAAGAAAAAGCCGGATCCTTACGGCGTGGAGGTCATTCTGCGCGATCTCACGGCCGCGCCGTCGGAAGCAATGATGGTTGGTGATTCCGATGTGGACGTGAAGACCGCGCGCAATGCCGGAATCCTCGCTGCCGGCGTCTCCTACGGCATCGGCGTGCACACCCTCGCGGCCCACCCGCCCGACCTTCTTGTCGACTCTCTCACCGAGCTTCCTGCTTACCTAGACCGACGCCACGGACAGACCAGTTAACATTTCCCCAGAAGATTTGGTTCGCATCCAGGCGTACTGGAAGCGCGCTGGCGCGGCCCTCGCTTCGTCGCACGGACCCGCTCTCTTGAGATGGGTTTGTAGCGGAGCTGCCAAAAGATTCGAGAAAGAAAACAAGGCTCTTGCGTCTCCGTCGGGGATACATGGACGAATGTCATCACTTCCCGTAATTCGTTTTGTACCAGTCCCACGTGCGCTGCAGCCCTTCTTCAAATAATACCTTCGGCTCGTAACCCAGGATCCTGCGCGCAAGCGAAATATCCGCCTGCGAAACCCGGATGTCTCCCGAACGCGGCGAATCGTATTTCGCTTCGATTTTCTTCCCGGTAATTTTCTCGAGCAGTCTCAGCACCTGGTTTAGCGTAATTCTTGCGCCCGTCCCGCCGTTGAAGACTTTCCCCGAGGCTTCGGCCGCCTCACACGCGCGCAGCGTTTCATCCACGACGTTGTCGACGTAAGTGAAATCGCGTGACTGCTCGCCGTCTCCATATACAACCAGCGGATGTCCTTCGATCACCTCGAGCATGAAACGAGAAAGCACTCCCGAATACTGAGAAGTCGGATCCTGCCGTGGTCCGAAGACATTGAAATAACGCACGCTCGCGTTTTCGAGGCCGTAGACGCGCCCGAAAACCTGTGCGTATAGCTCCCCCACATATTTCGTAACTCCGTAGGGAGATATCGGCTCGGGAGGCAGGTCTTCTCTTTTCGGGAGCGTCGGTGTTTCGCCATAAGCTGAAGAAGACGCGGCGAAAACCACTCGCTTTGCCTTCACGTCCCGCGCCGCCACCAGCACGTTCAGAGTTCCGTCGATGTTCACGCGATTTGTCTCAATGGGGTCCTGCACCGACCGGGGCACCGACGTCCGCGCCGCGAGATGAATCACGTAATCCGCTCCCCTCGCTGCCTTTTGCGCTGTCTCAAGGTCCGTGATCGAGCCTTTCAAAAACGCGATCTTCGTTCGTGCGTCCGCGAGATTCACCTCTTTGCCCGAGGACAGATCATCCAGCACCGTCACGCCATGGCCTCGCCGTACAAGTTCATCCACAACGTGCGAGCCGATAAAGCCCGCACCGCCTGTGACAAGATATTTCATCGAGGAATTCTCGCGGAAATAGAAGAGTCGGCCAGCGCTAGCGCTGCACCGGAAACTACCTCGAAAAGAGACTTTTCATTCGCTCTCAACGCTTTCGACTATATCTCGCGCCCTTAGTTTGGGCAATCGCGACGAGCTTCGCCCTCCCCAGACATGCGTCCCGATGGGTGAATTATTTCTGAAAGCGAAGACGCACTGCTCCTGCATTCGGGCCTAACTTTCCGGCACGACCCAATCGTCGGGAGGGAAATCGATCTGCCAGAAAGCGGGTGTCGCCTTTACGAACTCGACTCCCATTTGTGTTTTTCCACCCTGCAGGTTTCCCACATGGACCACACGGCACCGCTGGGATTGCTTCGTTGCGTGATTCGACAACGTCAGCATCTGTCCCGCAATCACAGGTGTCTCGAGTGTGATCAGCGCGCCGTGCGCGTTCACCACCAGCGTCCGAGTCTCTTCGTGGAACTCCCGCTCTCCGGAGTCTTGGCCCGTTACCAGGATCGGCACGCTCAGCAGCACGCGCATGCTCCGCCGCCGGCCGACGTCGGCGACCCAGCTTGGCTTGTCTTTTCCTGCAGGATGGGCAGCATTCATAGTGTGGCCAAAGTAGCTGGTACTCCCGTTCCCGGCAATGGAACTCTCGTCCTGTTTCTTTCCGGGGGTTAACAACTCAACAGGGAACGATTTTCTCGCGGTGTTCTTTCACGCGCCGCGTGGCGTTGCGGGAATCCACCACCAGCTTTGCGTGCTTCACAATCGCGTCGTAGTCGTAACTCGAATGATCGGTTGCGATCAGTACGCAGTCGTAGCTCGCGACCTTCTCCGGCGTCAATTCCACCGACCGCATGCCGGAAAAATCGTAGTGGCGCATTTTGAACAGAGCCGCGAAGTATGGATCGTTGTAGTCGAGCTTCGCTCCCTTTTCGGTCAGAAGCTCAAGCAGCTTCAGCGAAGGCGATTCGCGCAGGTCGTCCACGTCCTTCTTGTACGCCACTCCCAGTAGTAAGATTTTCGATCCCTTCACGCTTTTCTCGTGCCGGTTCAGCGCCGCCGCCGTGGCATCCACCACGTGATAAGGCATGGCGGTATTCACTTCCCCCGCCAGTTCGATGAACCGCGTCGAGAAATCATATTCGCGCGCCTTCCACGATAGGTAGTACGGGTCCACGGGAATGCAATGACCCCCCAGCCCCGGCCCCGGATAGAAAGGCATGAAGCCAAACGGCTTCGTTGCCGCGCTGTCGATGATTTCCCAGATGTCCAGATTCATGCGCAGGCAGAGTTGCTTCAGCTCGTTCACCATCGCAATGTTCACGCAGCGAAAAATATTTTCGAGCAGCTTCACCATCTCCGCCGCGCGCGTCGAACTGACCGGCACTACTTTGGAAACGATTTGCGCGTAAAGTCCGGCCGCCGCGCGGCCGCTTGGCGGATTGACTCCGCCGACCACTTTCGGAATTTGCGCCAGCCCGTACTGCTTGTTTCCCGGATCTTCGCGCTCAGGCGAAAAGGCGAGGTAAAAATCTGTGGCGGTGTTTTCCGTGCCGGGCCCGTGTGCCGGAGGGCAGCGCAGACCACCCTTTTCCAAAATCGGCATCACCAGCTCTTCCGTCGTGCCTGGATACGTCGTGCTCTCAAGTATGATCAGTTGGTGTTTCCGCAGGTGCGGCGCAATCGATTTCGCGGTGTCCACCACGTAGCTCAGATCCGGCTCACGCCGTTCGTCGAGAGGTGTGGGCACGCAGATCAAAACTGCATCCATATCCTTCAGCCGTGAAAAGTCGGTCGTCGCATCAAAATGCTTTGCGCGGACATGCTCGCCGATCTTTTCCGCAGAAATATGCTGGATATAGCTCTCGCCCGCGTTCAATTTCTGCACTTTTGCCGGGTCCAGGTCGAAACCCGTCACCTTCTGACCCACATCGGCAAACCGCAGCGCCAGCGGCAGGCCTACGTAGCCGCACCCGATAATTCCGACCTTGATGCCTTTTCCGGCAAAGAACTCCGGCTTGCGTTCAACGCTCATTCTGTTCTCTCCCTAATTGTCGACGCGGTTGCCACGGCATGCTCGTTCAAGCACGTTTGTGCGCCATTTCACGAAAAACCACTATACCAAGAACGTCCGCGCCCTCAAACGAACGCCCGGAGGCGGGCACATGGGTCGCATCTCTTGCGTTGACAAACGCCTCTGCAAAATCGCATTGCCTCACGCAGACGTCTGCGCCACCATATCCGCCTCACTTTTTTGCGAAATCGCTTCTCCAGGAGCCGCATGCACACCGCCCTGATTCTCTTGCTCGGACTCGTGGCAGGCATTCTCGTCGGCCTCACCGGCATCGGCGGGGGCAGCGTCATTGTTCCCGCGCTCGTCTATCTGCTCGGCATGGATCAGCACATGGCGCAAGGCACTTCGCTCTTCATTCTTCTTCCTCCTCTTGGATTGGGCGCGCTCTGGCGGTATTGGAAGAGGCGCGAAGTTGACCTCCTCGCGGGCGTGATTTGCGCTGTGGGTTTCTTTCTCGGAGGTTACGCCGGAGGCCGCATTGCGATCGAAATTCCTTCCCGGCCACTGCAGGGAATCTTCGGCACCTTCCTCGTGCTCTCTTCCTTGCTCATTTTGCGGCAATCAAAAAGCGGACAAAAACGAGACGCGACGCATGCCTGAGAACCTCGCACGTCTGTTCGGTATCTTCCTCGCGGCTTGTTTCTGCGGAGTTTCGAGTGGGCTCATCGGCGTGGGCGGCGGCGTCATACTCGTGCCACTGCTGGTCCTCTTGTTTCACTTCGAACAGCACCGCGCCCAAGGCACCAGCCTCATCGCTCTTGTCCCTCCCACTGGCGCGCTCGCTTTGCTCGCCTATTATCGCGCTCACGAAGTGGATATCAGAGTTGGCGCGCTCATAATTCCCGGGGTCTTCTTCGGTGGAATTGTGGGCGGTGCCTGGGCGACCTCGCTCTCACCACGCAAGCTTCGTCTGGTCTTCGCCATGTTTCTTCTCGTTCTGGGCGGATGGCAGATATTCACGGCGTGGAAAAGCTAAGACCAATCCCCTTTGACGTGGTGCAGCGCCTCCTCAGAAGCCTTACTTTTCAGTCTGATGCAGTCTCATTACACCCAGGTTTCGGTTTCCACCGATTGTGATTTTCCTGTGGAAATCGCGCGTCTGCTCTTCTGAATCGTGCATGAAACTTCGTCTTGGTAAGTGCGGCGAGCGTGCTTCAAAATGCCCCCTTCATTGTCAACACTAGGGCGCTGCGCTATTCTCGGATGCACATGGTTGATATTCACTGCCACCTGCTTTACGGGCTCGACGACGGACCTGATAATTTCGAAACCACCCGCGCGATGGCAGAATCGGCGATCGCCGACGGAATCACGCATATCATCGCGACGCCGCATTCCGATCCGACCTATCCGTTCGTCCCGGAATTGATCCGCCAGCGGCGGGAAGAAATTCAGAAGGAGTTTCAGGGAAGGCTCACAATCGCCACGGGCTGCGATTTTCATTTGAGCTTTGAAAACCTGCAGGACATTCCAAAAGATCCGGCGAAATATTCGCTGAACCAGAAAAATTACTTGCTCGTCGAATTTGCCGATTTCGCCGTGCCGGCGAGCGCGGATCAGACGCTGCACGAACTCCAACTGCTCGGCCTGACGCCGATCATCACGCATCCGGAACGCAACCCGCTGATCCGGACGCAGCCGGAGCGATTGTTCCGCTGGCTGCGGCAGGGCTGCTTCGCCCAGGTGACGGCGCAATCGCTGCTCGGAAAATTCGGGCGGCCGGCGTTTGACGCGGCGCGCGAATGGCTCGCCGCCGGAGCGGTCCATTTTTTTGCGAGCGACGCGCACAACACAACGACGCGGCCGCTGAAGCTGCGCGAAGCGCACGACGAAGTGGCGAAACTGCATTCGGAAGAAACGGCGCGCGCATTGTTCGTCGAAAATCCGATGGCGGTCTTCGAAGGGCGGCCGATTCCGTTCGTGCCGCAGCTGGCGGAACATCTTGGGCAAGCGCCGGGCGCAACGCCGCTGCGCAAGAAGCGATTCATTTTTTTCTAGCCTCCTTGCAGCGCCCTTTTTCGCGTTCGCTCACGAGAACATCTCCAGAATTTCCTCATAGCGCTTGAACGGCGGAATCAGGTACGCGCCGGCGATGCCGGAGCTGCGGGCGGTGCGCGCCCAATCGAGCATGCGGCGCGCGAGAAGAAATCCACGGGCGCGCGCGTGCTCGCCGGCGTTCTCCATTTCGCACAGTGTGGCGTCGGGGATGACGATGCCGGGAACTTCGTTGTTGAGCCGCAGCGCCTGTTTGTAACTCGTGAGGGGCCAGACGCCGACGAGCACGGGAACCGGACACTTTCCGCCGAGGCGCTTCAGAAACGCCTCCCAATGCGCGGGATCGAAAATCGGCTGGGTCATGGCGAAATGCGCGCCGCCTTCCACTTTTGCGTGGAAGCGCGCGAGTTCTTCGTCCAGATCTTCGGCGACGGGATTGACGGCTGCGCCGATGGTGAAATTCGTGGCGCCGCCAAGGTTTTTTCCGGCCCAGTCGGTGCCCTGATTGAGGCGCGCGCAAATTTTTACGAGGCCGATGGAATCGACTTCGTAAACTCCGCTGGTTTCCGGATGATCGCCGAGCGAAGGCGGATCGCCGGTGATGGCCAAAACGTTGCGGACGCCGCCGACGGTCCACGCGCCCAGCAGCATGGCCTGCAAGCCGATGATATTGGAGTCGCGCGTGGTGAGATGCGGAATCGTCTCGAATCCGTGCGCTTCGAGAGCGCCGGCGAGCATCAGCGCGTCCATGCCGACGCGCGCGAGCGTGCCGCTATTGATGTCGATGGCGTCCACCTGGCCTGAACCCATCACGCGGGCGACCTGCTCGACGACGCGCTCGATGCCGACGCCTTTCGGCGGATCGATCTCGACCGAGATGACGAACTGCTCCTGCTGGATTTTTTTCCAGAGCTTGCTATCGGGTTCGCGCGCGGCAATGCGGCGCGTGCGTTCGGGCGCTTCGAGAATTTCAATCGCGCTGCCGTTGCCCTTGGCCGCGGATTTTGACGGCCGCAGTTTTTTTACAGCTTCAGCCATCGCGCTGACGTGCTCGGGAGTGGTGCCGCAGCAGCCGCCGAGGATGCGCGCGCCGAGCGCCGCGGCCTCCTCGGCGAACAACGCAAAATATTCGGGTGAAGATTTCGGATAAACGGTGCGGTCGCCGATGCGCTTCGGGAATCCGGCGTTGGGCATGGCGGAGAGTGGGCGCGAAGCGGTCTCAGCAAGCGCGCGAAGGACGGGAAGCAGGAGCTGCGGCCCAACGGTGCAGTTGGCGCCGATGGCCTGGACGTCCTTCTCCTTCAAGCGTGAAGCAGCATCTTGCGGGCGAGAGCCGCCGACCGTTTCGCCTTCGTCGGAAAACGTGAGCTGGGCGACGACGGGCAGTCGCGAGAAAGAACGGATCGCATCGATCGCCGAGAGCAATTCTTCGACGTCGCTGAATGTTTCGAGGATGAAGAGGTCGACGCCGCGCTCTTCGAGCGCACCCGCCTGCTCGCGGAAAATCGCTTCGACCTGCTCGCGCGGCAGATCGAGAATCTGGCGGACGATGCCGAGCGGGCCGATGGAGCCGGCGATGAGGACTTCGTGGCGGGCGGCTTCGCGCGCTTCGCGGGCGATTTTCACGCCGCGATGGTTGAGCTCGGCGACACGGTCGCCGAAGCCGGCTTGCGCGAGCTTGTGGCGGTTGGCGCCGAACGTA
>Ga0335072_10000702_pt1 | contig 60617 bp, 47 predicted proteins | sample Lox_Sample_21_FD_206725 | JGI IMG/M metagenome (GOLD analysis project Ga0335072, IMG submission 206725) | Soil microbial communities from Loxahatchee National Wildlife Refuge, Florida, United States - Lox_Sample_2.1 | ecosystem: Environmental > Terrestrial > Soil > Wetlands | place: USA...
GGAACAGTTTACTGATGACAGGCCTACTTGTCGTGCACCAAAACCAGTTCGACAAAAAAGAGAGTACAAGCACATACTTAACCGGCCGGCGTCAGACGAGGTGCGCTGATGAACGTGAGCGGTGAAGAGGTTCGAGCAGGACTGCGAAACGACGAGTTTGTTCCGTTCTTTCAGCCCGTCGTGACGCTTCGTACGGGCGTTGTTGCCGGCGTGGAGGTTCTCGCCCGATGGCAGCATGCGAATCGGGGCGTTGTGTCTCCGGGAACTTTTATTCCCATAGCCGAACAGGAAGGCCTGATCGGCGAGCTGACCACCATGTTGATGGCCAGGGCCTTCACCGCTGCGGCGGTGTTGCCCCATCCGCAGTGGCTGGCCCTCAATGTCTCGCCCCACCTCCTGCGTGATCTCACGTTTCCAAAGCGAATTCGCGAGGTAGCTGAAGCAGCTACTTTCCCCCTAAACCGCATTGTGATCGAGATCACGGAGAGCGCCCTGCTGGAGAACCTCGACCATGCGCAAACAATCTCCAGGGAGCTCAAGGCGCAAGGGTGCCGTTTGGCGCTGGATGATTTCGGTACCGGCTACTCCAGTCTGCTTCATCTGCAGTCACTGCCCTTCGATGAATTGAAGGTTGACCGCAGCTTCGTGGGATCGATGACGGAGCGGCGGGAGAGCCGAAAGATCGTCTCCGCCGTCGTAGGTCTGGGGCAGAGCCTGGGTATGGAAACCATCGCCGAGGGAGTGGAAACCGAGGAACAGGCCGAGATGTTGATGTTGCTGGGCTGCGACATGGGCCAGGGGTGGCTCTTCGGCAAACCCGTTCCTGCGGAACAGCTCAGCGACACAACCATCGCGCGCCCGCCGATTAAAGTGCGGCTCACCTCCAGCTTCTGGCGCGATATCTCCTGGAATTCGCCTCCTGGCCAGCGGCTCTCCCATTTGCAGGGGCTCTATGAAGGCGCTCCGGCAGGCCTGGCCTTTCTGAGCCCCGACCTGCGTTACGTCAGCATCAACCAGTAACTTGCGGAGATGCACGATACCCCGGTGCAGCTGCACCTGGGCAGGCTCGTCAGCGAGATCATTCCGGCTCTATATCCGCAGATTCAACCTCACCTGCGGCGCGCACTGGCAGGCGACTCGGTAACTGCTGTCGAGATAACGCAGCCGGCAACCGAACGGCGGCCCGCCGAGACATTCCTGGCCTCCTACTTACCTGGCTTCGACGAAGCGGGCGAAGTGATGGGCATCTCCGTGGCAATCGTGGATATCACCGCCCGCAAGCGAGCCGAAGCGGCACTGCGGGAGAGCGAAGATCACTATCGCCACATGGTGGAGTTGAACCCGCAGATCCCATGGGTACTCGACGACAAAGGAATGGCCATCATGATCAGTCCGCGCTGGCGGCAGATCACGGGGATGAGTGAAGAGGAGTCCCGCGGCCGGGGATTCATCAACGCGCTTCATCCAGACGACCAAGAGCGCGTGGGGGAAGCCATCGAACACTCACTTTGCACCGGAGAGCCGATCGATGTGGAATGCCGTGTCCGAACGTACAGCGGAGAGTGGCGCTGGGTTCGTTCGCGCGGAGCTCCGCGCCGGGACGAGGCAGGAAGAATCATCCGCTGGTACGGCAGCGCGGACGATATCGATGCCCATAAGCGGCTTGAGGACGAACTCCGAAAGCGAGCAGACGAAGGGAGTCTCTCACGCGCCGAGACTGATTGACCGGCTAATCTTCCGCTTGTCTCCAATACCGATTGAATTAGGTACTCGGAAACAGGGTTCTCGCGCTATGTTTTCCGGACATGCGCATCGGCTCTGGATTCCGCACACCCATCGACTTCCGGTACTGATTCCGTTGCAGTTAGCAATCCGACGTCAACCTCGAGGCCCGTCATCCTACCGCAGTTCGACCGCGCCGATGTAGGGCGAATCCCCGGATCTTATCAAACGCCGCTTCGTCCGTGGTGCCGGTGGGCGTTCTCGCTTCCAACTCCGGCGTTGGCAAAGACGATGGCGAATCCCACTCGATAGGAATAGTCGTCATTTCCGGATAGCGATATGTAGGACCAAGGGCCAATAGACACGCGCTGCTGAAGCCAGGTAACTTTTCCAGATGAAGGACGGTGGACGGAACATCGGATCACAACCGTCGACGACGAAGGTGAGGTCCGTGGAGCCCTTCGGCGTTTGTTCAAAGTAGCTGGCATGAATACAGTGAGTTACGCATCGGCGGAGGAGTTTCTGGACGCACTTTCCGGCTGTAGTCGTGATTGTCTGATCCTCGATCACGGGCTCTCGGGAATGAGTGGCCTGGAACTGCAGCGCCGCCCAGATGCCAACCATCGAGGAATCCCCATCATTTTGTTTCAGCTCGGGACGATGCACACACGCGGACGCAGGCCGTGCAGGCAGGTGCGCTCGCAATCTTCGGGAAGCCGTTCAGCGACGAGGTCCTTCTGCGAGCTGCTCAAACGGCTCTGCAACTGACCAGATCCTTACCAACAGGTCGGAACAATGGTACGAGCGGATCTTTTGAGCAGATCGATGGCTTGCATTGCGACGATCTTTCACAAGGCGAACGAGCGCCCGCAAGTGGAACTGCCCTCCTGTGGCTGTGTTGTTCGCAGAGGGAACCGTCCATTTCCCAAAAGCGGTCTTCCTCGCCCTCGCCCGCTGTCTGCCATTTCGCCTCCGAGCAGCGGCTCTGGCCAATCCACTGCACGGCGCCCATCGCACGGCGATCTTTGTCACGCTGATGACACCTCCGTCGCGGGTCTTTGGGCGCCGAGGAAGTGCAGCGCCCGTTGGAGAACGATGCCTCAGAGGGGAGGGCGTCCTGGCTCCGCTAAGCGCACAGCCCTTTGCAGACAATTCCATCCTGAACCTAAGAGATGTCGTACTTTCCCAAAGATAATTTCGATGAAGTAGATCCCCAAGCTCGTTTGCAGGAGTCGCCAGACTTTACCTGCGCGAGGCTCAACCCTTCAGGATCGCAACCCGCCAACAAGGAGATCTGTCATGAACGAGTACGTTCCGAATCTCATCTCGAACGAGGGAGCCGTGCTTTCCCCGATTTTGCCCCGTCTGGATCAGCTGCAGACGGTCGATAATCTGCACGCTGCTCCCGTCGATCGCGCCGGCATTTCCGAGTCTCTTCCCCGGAGAGCTCTCAGCGTATTGTTCGCCGATCCTCAGCCAGTAGTGCTGGCAGGAGTGACCGCACTGCTCGCCAGCCACGAGCGGTTGAGAATTGTCGGCGAGGCACGCAACGGGCGCGAGGCGGTGGACCGATTCCTGGCGACAAAACCGGATGTGGGCATCTTCGAGGTACAAATGCCGCTACTCGGCGGGATCGAGGCGGTGGCCGTGATCCTGCGGCAGGTTCCAGAAGCGCGCCTGGTGATGTTCACGACCTGCCAGAGTACGGAGGACGTCTATCGCGCCGTGCGCGCGGGCGCCCGGGGCTATGTGTTCAAGAATGCGCCGGTGGAGGAACTGATCCAGAGCATCTGCGCGGTCTCCGCGGGTCAGCAATGGATTCCCTCCGCCGTCGGGGCGCAGCTGGCACGTCGCATTGTCGAGCGCGAGCTCACCACGCGCGAACGCGAGGTGCTGGTTGGCATCACCAATGGCAAAAGTAACAAAGAGATAGGGGTGGTACTGAACATTACCGAGGCTACGGTCAAAGTGCACGTGACACACATCCTCGAAAAGCTGAGGGCGAGCGGCCGTACAGAAGCGATTCGCGTCGCAGTGCAGCGCGGGCTGGTGCACTTCGACTTTGCCAATGCGGCGTGACGGACGCCGGCTACGACGATGGTAGGATTTCGACTTCTATCGGGAGCAGGAGACCTGACGACCCACTTATTTCCGATACCGCGCACCATCGGCTGCCCAATTGTACAGCGCAGGAACGCAGGCTAACATCGGCCATAAATCACCCAAACCGCATGCTGTACGAAGCGTGCCGAGCAGGAGAAATTTCATGACAACAGCAACACTGACACATACGGATCAGGAGATTCAGACGGATGTAATGGCTGAGCTTCGCTGGGATCCGAGTGTTCCCGCCACCGAAATCGGCGTCGTCGTGAAAGATGGCGTCGTTACGCTGACGGGAACTGTTGATACCTATATGAAGAAGTGGAGGGCCGAAGAGGTCGCTCATCGAGTCAACGGGGTTATCGCCGTCGCGAACGAAATCCAGGTGCGTTCGATCGGAGAGCGCACGGACTCCGACATCGCGGCGGCTGCGCTTCATGCCCTGAGCTGGAATTCCACAATTCCGCAAGGCAAGGTTCACGTAACGGTGGACAAAGGCTGGATCACTCTCAAAGGCGATGTGGAGTGGCAGTACCAGCGCCAGGAAGCCGAACGCGTTGTCCGGCGTCTCCTCGGTGTCAAGGGCGTCAGCAACCTGATCACGGTGAAGCCAGCAGCCACGCCTGCCGATCTTAAGAGGAAGATCGAGGATGCACTGGTGCGCAACGCACAGGTCGATGCGGAGCGGATCACGGTCGAGGTACAGGGGAGCAAGGCAGTCCTGAAGGGCAAAGTCCGCTCCTGGGCGGAACGGGAGGAAGCCGAGCGCGTCGCCTGGCTGGCTCCCGGGATCACCTCCGTGGATAACCAGATCAGTCTGGTCTGAGGCAAACCGGAAAGCGAGGCGATCCATCGTCTGCGCGAAGGCGGCGGCCGCCAGAGAATCCCGGTGCGACTTTCTGCTTTGGTTCGCAGTCTCCCGCCCCGGCAGCGGGTCGGGTGGGGCCGGGGCGAGGAGACGTTGTGGGCCGATCGATCACTCACAGCCCGGCAAACGTGAGGTTCCTCATGAGACTTGCACACGCACGCAGACGGCTTGCGACTGAGGGAATCGTGGTCCTGTTCTATCTGGCGGTTCTGCCCTTGCTCTCTGCCGGCGTTACCCGGGAGACAAGTGCACGGCTCACCGAGTTGCTATGGGATGCGCGGGACGAGGCTGCCCAACTAGCCAGCGATGCAGACCAGATGCAGATGCTGCTTCTGAGCGACAGCAACTGGGTGACCCACGACTTGATGTTGCACAAGATCCAGGGTCACGTGGACGACATGGCGCTGATCGTGAGGAAACTGAACGAAACAGAGAAGTCAGGTTCTGATATCCAGCAGCAGGCCGTGGAACAGATGCTTCCACTGGTCCGCGAGTTATCGGAAAACACGACGGCGGCCATCCAGTACCTGAATCACAATAAGAACCGGCCGCCATCTGACATTTATAGGCAATACCTGCAGAAGAATGCCGATACGGCCCGTGAATTGTCCTCCATGGTGTCCTCGCTGGTCAACTATGAGCAGAGCATGGCAGACATTGCAGAACTGAGGCGCAAGCTGGCCAGCGAATGAGAGTTGAGCGGAAGAAGTGGCTAAGACGTATGCAGGAGGCGGGGCCTCGGTGACGAACAGCATGCTGACTCTGGCGACTGAGCTCCGCCAGCTGCAGTCTAAATGGCAAACTTTGTCGCTCTATGAACGATTCGAGCAAACAGTAGTTGCGGCACTGACCCTGGTGATCGCGCTGATCGTGATGCTCGCCTCGTGGCAGTTGCTGGGCGAGACGGCGGCTCTCCTCAGGCGAGGCGCGGCGAGGATCGCAGACCCTCAGATCTTTCAGGGTGTTTTCGGCATGGTCCTTACGGTTCTTATCGCGCTTGAATTCAAGCACACGCTGCTGGTTGTCAGGCACCATCGCCGCGCCGTGGTGGAGGTACGCTCGGTGGTTCTGATTGCGCTGCTGACGCTGGTCCGCCGCTTCATCATTCTGGATATCTATGACGCCACACCCGGAATCATCGCTGCGCTGGCGGGAGCAGCCGTGGCTCTGGGTGTTGTCTTCTGGCTGGTCGCCGATCACTCGGGGCCCGGGATTGACGCGGAGGCTGAGTGAGCAGAACGATCGTTTGCCGTCGGGGTCAACAGCCGGCGGCACAGCGGGTGTTCGCAGCGGTGCGCGAGAACGGGGCGCCGGGACGGGCGTCGGGTCGAGGATTCGAAGGATGGAAAGGCTGCAGAGCTATGTTCAATGATGGAACAGCGTTTCCTGACGTTACCCAGGGCACGGCAAATGTCACGATTCCGGCAGCGCAATACGAGTCCATGCAGCTGCTTTCCTCCATCGTAGGTTCTTCGGACGACGCGATTGTCAGCGCCAATCTGCAAGGCAGGGTGATGAGCTGGAACCGGGGGGCGGAACGGATCTTCGGCTACACCACGCAGGAGATGATGGGTCAGCCGCTGATGCGCCTGACGGCAAACGCAGCTGACAACGATCTGCGGTGGAGGCTGGCACAAGCTGGTCGCGGAGAAGAGAGCGGAAGCTATGAGACCGTGCGGTGCTGCAAGAGTGGAAAACACATCCCTGTATCAGTGACGATGTCGCCGTTGCGCGATGCTGCGACTCGGATCACCGGTGTGGCAGAGATCTCCCGTGACGTCTCTGACCGGAAACAGGCGGAGCGGAACGACCGCACCCACGAACGGCTAAAGGCGATGGCACGTCTGGCGTCGCGCCTTGCGCACGACATCAACAACCCACTGACCTCGGTGACGAACCTGCTGTTCCTCCTTGAAAATGAAGTTGTTTCGCCGGAGGGTGCGCACTATGTGTCCCTGGCTCAACGCGAGTTGCGACGCGTTGCAGGCATCTCGGCACAGGCGCTCAACCTCTATCACATCACCGGCGAACCGGAATCGATCTTGATTCATGAAATAGCAGACGATGCGCTGACGGAACAGGAAGACCGATGTCAGACCATGGGGATTCATGTGGCGCGGGAATATAGGGTAGCGCCCAGGATTCGCTGCTATGTTGCCGAACTGCGCCAGGTGCTGATGAACCTGGTGGGCAATGCTGTCGACGCGATGCCTGGCGGAGGCCGCCTGCGGCTTCGCGTCTGTGAATGCAGCGACTGGGTCGGGAGCGGACGCTGTTTGCGCATTACCGTGGGCGACACAGGACGCGGCATGAGCGCGGAAACACGTCGCCGGCTCTTTGAGCCGTTCTTTACGACCAAGCAGGCGACAGGAACGGGCCTCGGCCTGTGGGGCTGTGCGCATGTTGTCACGCGATACGGAGGCAGGATTCTGGTGCGGACCCGGCAGAACGGCGGGTGCAGCGGTTCGGTTTTCATTTTGATGCTCCCGCTGTGACGAGCCGTTCGCAGCTGAGCATCAGGCGCAACGCTCCGATGAGTGGGAGGCGTGAACGGACAATCGTTGAGCCATGCGTACCAGGTCGGGCAAAGAGCGCGCCCGCATTTTGTGCATCACCCGAGCGCGGTGGACTTTGACGGTCTTCTCACTAGACCCCAGCTGGAAGGCGATCTGCTTGTTCAGTAATCCCTCGACCACGCCTTCCATTACCTCTGCTTCTCTCGGTGTGAGCGATGCCAAACGGGAACGCAGCACAGCCGTCTCAGCCCGCTGTTGTCGAGCAGCGGAGCTGTGCCGGATCGCCCGGTAGACAGCGCCGAGGAGATCCTGGTCGTGAAACGGCTTGGTAAGGAACTCCAGGGCACCTAGTTTCATCGCGTGCACCGCCATCGAGATGTCGCCATGGCCGGTAATGAAGATAACGGGAATGGGGAAGGATGAATGCGAGAGCTGATTCTGCAGATCGAGTCCGCTTATGCCGGGCATTCGGACGTCGACGACCAGACACTCCGGGGCATCCTCGCGCGTGGACGCGAGGAACTCTGCGCCACCAGCGAAGGTACGCACTTCCAGACCCACCGAGCGCACCAGAGAACTGAGCGAGTTTCTGACGCCAGGTTCGTCGTCGACGATGTTTACGATAGCGCGGGGGCTTGTCATGTCTGAGGGGGCGCTTCCAGGGGGAGAGAAAAAAGGAACACGGTGCCGCCTGAGGGGTTGGGGGCGGCCCATAAGCTTCCGCCATGGGCTTCGACGATCGAGCGGCTGATGGGCAGCCCCATGCCGAGGCCGCCGGCTTTCGTCGTAAAGAAAGGCGCAAACAGGCGATCGGCCGAACCTGGATCAAATCCAGTGCCCGAGTCCCGCACGCCGACGACGACCGTATCGTTGGCCTGCCTGGTTAGAGTCAGCAGTAGATCGCGATCGCCGGCCGGTCTCGGAGTCATTGCATCGACAGCGTTGAGGATCAGATTGAGCAGGACCTGTTGCAGTTGCACAGGATCACCCTGGATCAACGGGATGTCGGGCTCCAATTCGGTCTCGACGCGAATACCGCGACGATCGAGATCCGGGCGTGTCAGCAGGATCACGTCGCCAATGAGCTGGCGAAGGTTGACGGGCGCGAATTGCGGCGGCCCTCCCTTCACCAGGTCGCGGATCCGGTCGATAACTTCGCCGGCCCGGCGACCCTGGCGCAGGATCTCCTCGAAGGCGTCGCGGGCTTCCCCCAGATCCGGCGGGGAGTGGCGGAGCCAGTTCAGCCCCGCCCGCCCCGCGTTGACGACTGCGGAGAGCGGTTGACTGATCTCGTGCGCGATGGCTGCAGCCAACTGGCCCAGAGTGTTCACCCTGGCGATGTGGGCCAGCTCCTCCTGGGCTTCCTGCAGCGCCTCGACTGCTTTTTTCTGCTGGCGCATATCGCGTGCGATGGTTCCGAGAGCGACGGCGTGGCCGCTAATCTGGTCGCGAACGACAAAGGTATGCTGCATCATCGGGATGAGTTCGCCGCTTTTGAAGTGGCGGAAGCGTATTTCACCTTGCCACTTGCCTTCACGCATCACGGTGGACATCATCTGGGGAAGCACGGCCTTCCTGTCCTCTTCAGCGATGTAATCGGGGATTCGCGTGGCGCGCACAGCTGCGAGGTCATCGAGGCCGACCATCTGCCGTCCAGCGCGGTTCACGATCTCCGCGTGACCGTCCAGGGTGGCGAGGCCGACGAAGTCCATGCTGTTTTCCACAACCGAGGCGAGCTTCCGTTCATTCTCGAGGCTGCGCATGTGACTGATAGCTTCGGAGGCGTGCCGGGCATAAAGCTCGATCAGACGAGACTCACTTTCCGGAGAAGAGCAGGGGCTGGCGAAATAGGCTGACAATACACCGATGGGTCCACCAAGGCGGTTGAGCATGGGCGTGAAATGCACCGAGCGAAAGCGGCGCGCGACCGCAACCTCCCGCCAGGGAGCGAATCTCAAGTCGGTGAGGGCATCTTCGATAACGACGCGCTGCCCGGTGAGCATGGCAAGCCAGGCAGACGAGCCGCGGTCGTATAGTCGACCGTAGTCAGTCGGAAACGCGGGCCTGAATCCGGCCGACGCAACCAGTTCGAGCGAATCCTGATTGGAGTTGTACAGGCGAATCTCCCCCAGTTCTGCAGACTGGACAGCGAGGACGGCCTGCAACAGGTCCCCCATCATTATGGAAACATCGTTTGTGCCAAGCAGGCGGGTGCTGAAGTCCGAAAGGCGCTGAATGGCGTCCAGTTCGTCGGCAAGGGGGTCCTTTTCCCTCGGCGAGTCCCGTCCCGTGCGGTCGTTCTCGAACATTTCGGAGAGTACCCAAACGGCTGCCGGTTCCTGCCAGCCGGGTTCGGCAGCCAGGCGCAGTTGACGAAGGGCCAGTGCGTCCCTTTCTTCCTGAATTTGTGGTAGAACTACGGGCCGCAGATCTGAACGACCCTCAAGTCGCCGAAGAGGATCGATTGATTCGCAATACGGGCTCGGTCGAATTCGGTTCAGGCGGCTCGCCGTCTGTCCCGAACGCGAGGCGAAGAGATCAACCAGTGAGCCTCGAACCTCCTCAGCCACGAGTCAGGTTGTTCTGCGTGGTCCGTCGCAGTTTGCGGCGCTGCTCCTGAGGAGCGTTGAGATGCCGCGATCGCGGGCAGGAAAAGCGATTCGTCCGAGAGTTCCACTCCTAACCAATTGTAGGCGCAGCGGGGTACTCCCGAGCCCTATCCTTTGACAGGGAGAATAATCCATCGCCAGTCTGAGCGCGCTACTGGATCAGGCCGCATTTTCGATCGCCCTGCGCAAAGAGAGCACATCGATCAAACCAGTATGACGCGTGCCGTTAATGAAGAAGGTGGGTGTCCCGCTGACGCCGCTGCGCACGCCGCCGAGGAAGTGCTCGCGGACCGCGGGCGCCCAGGCGTGAGCAGCCATCTCACGGTTGAAGCGATCCATGTCGAGGCCAGACTGGCTGGCGTAGAGGCGGAGATGGCGGTCGGTAAGCTGCGTCTGGTGTTCGAAGAGAGCATCGTGCATCTGCCAGAAAAGCCTCTGTGAGCCGGCGGCCTCGGAGGCCTCTGCTGCGTTCTGCGCGTGAGGGTGGAATGTCGCAAGAGGGAAATTGCGGAAGACAAGGCGCAGCCGATCACCGAGTGACTCCCGGATCTCGCGGACCATGGGATACGCATGGCCGCAATGCAGGCACTCAAAATCCCCGTATTCCACCAGCGTTACGGGTGCAGACGGCGAGCCCAGAAAATGGTCGCGTTCATCGACGGGAGAACCGAGTTCGACAATAAGCTCATCGCTTACGCGGCTGCCTGCAAGGGGAGCAGGCAGGAGCCGCCTCCCGATGGGAATGAACCAACCCACTTCCGGCTCGCTCGAACCCTGCGCCTGAGCAGAACAATCCTTGCGCAGATGCGGCAAGAAAGGACTGACGAACTCCGATCGCATCTCCACAGCGAACTCCTTTTCACAACCGCATTCTGGGTGATCTTCACCAGAGAGTATGCCGCCGATGCGCGAAGGCAGGAGGCATGCGCAGAGAGGGAGTTGAGGGGATATGCGCTTGCCTCCCGAGCCATTCCGTAGGTCGAGTCGCCGGATGGCAGCAAGTAGGTCCGCTACGGCTCCTGTGCGCCGGGAAGTTCCAGCTTGTCTTCCATCTTCTCGAGAGTGGCTCGAGACTTTGCGTATTTCACCAGGTCGGAGGTCATTTGGGCCAACTGATGCGCGGTTGTTGCATTCTCCTCGAGGTAACTCACGTAATCCGGCGTGGTCGGCCGCAACTGATTTGCGTTCAGGTGGTTGATCGCTGCCGTCGTGTTGGACGCCAGTTCCCGGAGCAGAGGAAGGATGCGATCGACCGCCTGTTGCTGCCACTCCGATCCCGACTCATAGGTTGTGTTGAGACGGGCTACGGTTCTGCCCAGTGTGTTTACATCATCGCGGATCCGATTCAGCATGTCGGCATGGCTCTGCCAGCTTACGTCGGAATGCAGCAGGGACTCCATATCATCGGCGTCGCGGCTGAGCTGGGCCGCTTCCAGGGCTGCTTGCGAGAGGAGGTCAGTGACCTCGGTGTTGTCCTGGCGTTCTACTGCATGCAGTTTTGGTGTCAGGCAGAAGGTGACGGTGATTGCCAACAACGCTCCGTGGATAAGCGGGCGGCAATGTGTGACATGATTCATGTTCGTTCTCCTTTCCATCCGAAAATCTGCGCGCATCGGGACCGATGTTCTGACGGCACTCATCATCGGTGTTCTTTGCCGGACAACTTTTTGAGCAAGCTGGCGATATCAGCCTTCAGGCGCTCAAAGGGCGCAGTTGTATTGGCGGTTCCCTTCAGTTGTTTCTGGAGATCCGAGATCTCCTTATTCAACGACTTGTAGTCAGGGGAATCGCTGCTGATATAGCCAAGCTCCTCGCATCTCTTTAGCTGACTGCTCGCCGCGGTCAGCAACGTTTGTGCGGTGGCTCTATCGCTTTGCCGAAGTTTCTGCGCGGTCCCGACCGCCGCCTGTGCCAGGATCAGCGGAATCGGCGTGACATGATCGACAACGACCAGGGTGTTCAGCGCGGTTTGCAGGACGCCGCTTGCATCGCTCGTCTTCCCTTCGTCCAGCAGGCGAGCTGCCTGTTTCAGGGCATCGGGGTAGGAGGCCAGCGGCAGGTTGAACGTCCGCACACGCAGTTCGCTTGTCAGGTTGTAAAGCAGGAGGCGGCCGGCAGGAAAATCGTGCAGCGTGACTGCAGCCTCAGCTGCGGCAATGAGCCGTTTAACGTCCTTGTCATCGAGGGGAGCAACATCAATCACTTCGACGGTAACGTCGACGGGAAGGAGCGCTGTCGCCGGATTGCGGGCCAGAAGGATATTGATCTTGCCAGTGGCTTCCTCAATGGCAGACATTGCTTTGTCTTTGTCGCCGGATGCAATCGCATCGATGGCTTTCCGCGTATCGCCGATAGCGGCCATGGCATCGGGATTCAGGGTGCTTTGTGCCTGCTGCTTTTGTTCATCGCGCTGCTTTTCGACATCAGGGTTCAGGTGCTGCCACTGACCCGGAGAGGCGGCCGGCGCGGGTCGTGAAGACGTGGGATTCGAAGGCGGAGGGTTCTGCGTCGCAGATGGATGAGAGTTACAGCCTGCGAAGATACCCGCAGAAATCACGAGGAGGGGCGGGAGCAGGATGCGCTGTATTGCAGGAATCACTCTCATGGCAATGGCACCTCCGGATACATGCGTAGCTGGCTGGGCAGAACGACCGGGTGACTCTATCTGCGACGGATGGGGTGAACTTCGATGCGCGGTCTGGCGGGGCGGATCCACGGATGGATATAGGGGTGAACATAGAAGCCGCGATTGAACCAGACGCGGTTCCACGGCGAACGGTCGATGATGATGGCGTGCGTTCCCCATACGAAGCCAGGACTAATCCACCCCCAGGGTGCAAACGCTGCCCCTACAATCACTGCGGGACCGAAGTGGATGGCGGCAGAGATCGCGAATCCGGGCGGCGGTGGTGCAAACACAATCGCCGGATCGTAGGTGGGCACGTAGATGTACTCAGAGTTGATCGGCAGGATCTCGATGTAGCCTGCCGAGTTGACCACCGCGTCGTAAGGCGAGGAACGCAGGTATCCATAGTCGTACGAGCGCTGCCGCAGTCGCTGAACCGCGTCCATCACATCTGCACGCTGATTCAGCACCGCCTTTCCCAGTTCCTCGGTCCACGCCATGTCCTGAGCCATCATGTTCAGCACAGAAGGGAACGGGAGCAGGGCGAGCACAGAAGGGTCCCAGGACAGATTGTCGGCGCGAATTGCGTCGGCCAGCGCGCTTCCTTTGAGGTAGCTGTGCTCATTGGCCCACTGCGCCGCTTCAGGAATTTCGTCCCAGTAGGTCGACGCTGTGAGGACATGGGCCAACAGCGGATCCGGATAGAGCGCAATACGCGCCACCAGATGTTCCAACTCGGGCTCGGGGAGCAGAGGTCCGGGCGAGGGGGGCGGAGGCGGTTGCTCCGTCGATGGTGCCGGCGGGGGCGGCGGGGGCACATATTGGGCCAGAACCGCGGGTACCAGAAGCAAAATTGTCATCTGAAGAGCGATCCAGATTGACACCTGCCGCACGCCAGGCAACGGCCGCCTCGACAGACACGCAGAAACGGCGGTCGGCCGGAGATGTGGTGACTTGTCATGATGGTCGAATCGGAAAGGCATCATTTATTTCCTGTGGAACGGCAGGGATCCTGCCCCCCAACTTTCCTTAAGCATCCTGGCAAACAGGCAAGTCGATGGACAATTCGTCAGGTGGAGGGTCTGTTGCCACAGCTATGGAACATCGGCGGGAACCCACGAAACGCCTACGGCTGGTTCTCCGCCTGTGCTGGGAGCGCATAGTTAGAAAGGCGTAGGTCCCAGTCCGCTGATCCTCACAGATACGCGCACGCTCGCGGCGATAGACCGCTCACGTACTCACGACCAATTGTTTCCGCACCCGTGTTGTAGGCACACTGCTCACTGACAGCTCAAGATGCCGCACTGGCGACAGTGCGGGGCGAACGTTAACCGTGGAAGATCGGTCACCCGTGTTAACCGACCGCAGGCAGTGAGGAGACATCCCATGGCAGCGCAAAACGAGAAGGCATTGGCAACCACAAATGAGCAACAAGGGAAAGAGCAGCAGAGGTCCTCGGGAACCGCGTCGCTGGCACGTCGGCTCAGAGTTCCCGACACGGCACTGCTGCTGAATCCCTTCGACCTCTTCTGGTTAAGCCCGTTCGGAATGATGCGGAGAATGACCCGGGAGCTGGAGCGTGCGGCGGGAGACCTCGGCCTCATGGGCGGCGATGCAGGGTGGTTGCCGGCGGTTGAAGTGAGCGAGAGCAACGGCAAGCTGCACGTGCAGGCAGAGTTGCCAGGACTATCGCCCGAGGAAGTTCGGGTGGAGATCGGCGATCACGAAATTGTTATTCAGGGCGAGCGTCGCGTCGAGCATGAAGAGAATCGTCGCGGTGTGCGGCGCACCGAACGCGAGTACGGCATCTTCTATCGCACAATTCCATTGCCAGAAGGCGCGCAGGTCGATCACGCGAAGGCCAGTTTCCGCAACGGTCTTCTCGAGGTCACGGTTCCCGTTCCGGAGCGGGCCAGCGAGCGGCGCCCCTTAGCCATTGAATCGGGAAGCGAACCGGGGACTACGGCAAGCCAGATGGCAAGCGGAGAGAGCAAGTCGGCTGAATCGCAAAAGCAGGCGGCGTGACGCCACCCCAGGCACCCCGACGGACCATGCAGAGAACCAAATAAAGGGAAGGAGATACTTGTGAAGTTTCTTCAGAAAACCGGATTCGTGATGGCGCTCGCGCTTGGCGTGATACCGTTGACCGCGCGGGCACAGCAGGTAGTTACCGACTACGATCACTCCGTTCACTTCTCGCAGTATCACACCTATTCATGGGGACACCTTCACTGCTCCGACCCGCTTTTTGAGCCGCGTATTAAGGATGCTGTCGATCAGGCTCTGCAGTCGAAAGGATGGCAGCTGACGCCCGATGGCGGAGACGTAACGGTGTCTGCTGTCGCGATACTGAAGCACCAGAAGGAATACACCACGTTCTACGACGGCCTGGGAGGCGGCTGGCGATGGCACGGCTGGGGCACCGGTTGGGCAACCACAGATGTGGAAGACGTTCCTGTAGGCACGCTGATCGTCGATTTGTACGACACAGCGAGAAGAAGTCTGATATGGCGCGGCGTGGCGCGCGACACGCTCTCGGATAAGCCAGAGAAGGACACCGAGAAGATGCGCAAAGCGGTCGACAAGATGTTCTCTCACTTCCCGCCACATGCCGAGTGAAATGCATTGTCAGTATTTCGCGCCATGAAAAGCCGTCGACCTGAGTACTACTGAGCACAATCTGGAGGGAGAACCAGGTGAACACGATTGCATCGACTCACAGTGCTCCGCTGAGCACCCGCCGAGAGACCGGCTGGTCCATTTTCATGGGCATCATCCTGATGCTCGCCGGCTTTGCTGCCATTTGGGTTCCATTTGCCGCCGGTCTTGTCGGTACTATCTTCTTCGGGAGTCTGGTGCTGGTCAGCGGGATCGCACACCTGGTCTATGCCTGGTTTGAAAGAAGGGGCGGAGGCGTGTTCTGGCAGATTCTCATCGGGCTCATCTACCTGATCGCAGGTGTCACCATGCTGCTGCTGCCGGTCAATGCGGTCTTCGCGCTGACCCTGGTCCTGGCCTGCTACATCGCGGTCGAAGGCGTGCTCGAGATTGCATTTTTCTTCTGGCTGCGGCTGCTGCCGGGGTCGGCATGGTTTTTGATCGATGGAATCATCTCATTATTATTGTCGATTCTGATCTTCGTGGGCTGGCCGTCGAGTTCGCTGTGGGCGCTGGGAACGCTCGTGGGAGTCAGCCTGTTGTTCAGCGGCGTTGCGCGGCTCACGCTCCCGATGTCGCGGTCCAGACCGGCGATCGCAGCTTGAAGCTGGACGAGATCCACTCAGCCTGGCCGCCCGTTCCCTGGAACAAACTCCTTCCACTTGCTCTTCCAATCCAGAGGCGATAGTGGACGGCGCAAAAGAGAGACTTATTTGCGTTCAGGCGACCTTGCTCGTTGAGGGTGACTGATTCGCCGAAGGTGTGGAGCGCTCCGATTGCCGCTTCCCAAAGGCGGTGAGGTTCTGTATGAGCTTCTGGAATCTCGACGCGGTATCGTCGCTCCCGCGTAACTGCTTTCTGAGGATTTCTATCTGGCTCTTCAGCGTCTCGTAATCCGTATCCTGCCGCCTGTAACCCAGCGTCTTAGCTCGATTTAATGCGAAGCGTGCGCCGTCCAGCTCCTCCTGCGCCGCATCCTTGTCCTTAGCGGCCAGCATCTGCGCGTGCTCTACAGCCTCCTGCGCCAACAGCAGGGGGATCGGCATCACTCGATCCGAAGCTATCAGCGTGCGCAGCGCCGCCAACAGCGCCTTGCCCGCAGCCTCGCGATCCCCGTCGAGCAGAGCCGCCGCATCGCGCAAAGCTGTCGGAAAATCCACCAGCGGCAAATACCATGTACGGATCCGGATTTCGCTGCGCAGCGCATCGAGCAGCGACCGGGCACCCGGATAATCCCCCAACAACATGGCGGTCTCGGCCAGGTCGGCGAGCCGCCGGATTTCACCCATATCCGCAGGCGCCGCGTCGAGGATCAGCGCCTCCGTCCGGACGGGAATGCGTGCCAGCTTTGGGTTGCGCGCGATCGCAACGTCCACCTTGCCTGTTGCCTGTTCGATCATCTGCAGAGCCTCTCTCGAATTGCCAGCGGCGACAGCATCGATGGCCCTCACTGTTTCATTGATAGCGGCCATGGCATCTGCATCCAGCGTCTCCTCGGATTTGTGCTCGGCCGCCTCACGCCATTTCTCGAGTTCCGGTCGAGCTTGTTTTTCTGCATGGCTGCGTTGTGTTTCCAGCGCTGGTCGTGTGTCGGTCTCAGTCATGGCACTCCTGACATGTCAATCGAATTGAATGGTGGTTGCTCCGCCTCACGCAGCTGATGCTGGTGGGACGATCTATAAGGAACTCCACGGACACACAATAAGCCTTGACCGCCCAGGAAAAACAATTGGTCAAGAGGAGAGGTGATGCATCGGCGATTCGTCGTAGCCGAAGATGCCCTCTCTGGAGACCTTATTTGCCGGTTGCCTGATAGCTTTCGGGCCGACCATCTCACATGACAAGTACTGAATGTGATCTACGCAGCTGCTGAGCGCTAATGAATCCGCAGAACAATCTTCCCAACGACATGTCCTGCTGCCAATCGCTCGTGCGCTTTTGCCGCTTCGGTCAGTTTAAAGGTCTCAGCGATCGGAACTTTCAGTCGGGCCCGCGCTACAGCGTCGCCGAGACGGCGAAACTCGTTGCGACCTGGAACCGCATCGTAGGAACGAATTTCAATACCGTTTCGCTTCCGCGGTACCAGTTCGATTCCATTCGGATAAGCCAACCGTCCGCCCTTGCGCAGCGCCTCAAGACAACGCGTAAGCTGTTTGCCTCCCGCCAGTGCCAGAATCGCGTCAACTCCATTCCTTGTAAAGAGCCGCACTGTAGCAACAATGTCTCCGGTCCGTGCCTCTACAATGGCGTCGGCGCCCAGACGGCGCACCAGTGCTACGCCGTCTTCTCCAGAGGCCGTGGCCAGCACCCGCGCACCGCGCAGCTTTGCGAACTGCACCGCCAGAGTTCCCACTCCGCCTGATGCTCCGTGAATGAGAACTGTCTCGCCTGTATTTAGCTGCAGCGCATCGTCTACTCCCTGGAGCGCCGTCAGGCCAGTCGTTGGAATCGCCCCCGCCCGTTTCAGGTCGAGGCCTTCCGGTATTGACGCTGCATAACTCGCCTGGACGACAACGTACTCGGCATAAAAGCCGCCTTTAGGATTGTTGAAGCTGTACGCATAGACCTCATCGCCGATGTTCAGCCGGCGCACACGAGAACCCACTGCCGCGATCGCGCCAGCGCCGTCAGTTCCGGGCACGAAGGGAAAATGCGGTTTCCCTTCAGGCCACCAACCGGCACGCATATCCGCATCCCACCCGCCGACTCCAGCGGTATGCAGGCGAATCAGCACCTCGTGAGGACCGGGAACAGGCACCGGCAATAAGTGCGGTGTCAGCACCTCAGGCCCCCCGAAGCGATCGACCGCGGACGCACGCATGAACTTTGGGATCTTGATGATCACGGATACCCTCGCTTCGCCTTTATCCTGGTAAAACACTACCTGGCCCGCAAAATGCGCCGCGCCGCCTGACGCGGGTTGAATCCATCATCCTCCCTTCTTCAGTGGCCTGCGAGGTGGCGATGGGCGAAAGTCACTGCCATCGCTCCCTCGCCTACCGCCGACGCGCAGCGCTTCACCGACCCATGGCGCACGTCGCCGGCGGCAAAGAGCCCTGGAACGCTCGTCTCCAGGTAGAACGGCTCACGCTCGAGCGGCCAGCTGCCCGGGGTAACGCCATGCCGCCTGAGATCAGGCCCGGTCACGAGATACCCCTGCTCATCTCGCAGAATGCGGGAAGGCGCTGCCCACGCTGTGTTGGGTACGCCACCAAGGCAGAGAAAGAGCCAGTGCGTATTTACCACGCATTCATTGCTCGACTGATTGTTCCTGATCGTAATCGCCTCGAGCATGGAGTCTCCGTGCAGTTCCACAACTTCGGTGTGGGGCAGCACTTCGATATTTGTTGCCGCGAGGATGCGATCGACCAGATACTGCGAGACCGTTTCCTTCAACCCATCCCCGCGAATCAGGACGACAACTTTTCTGGCCCGCTGACCGAAATGCAATGCGGCCTGACCGGCAGAATTGCCACCGCCTACGACAAAGACCGTTTCGTGGGCACACAACTCGGCTTCGCTTGCGCCGGCGCCGTAATAAACGCCTGCACCGCGCAACCGGTCCTCATTCCAAAGGTTAAGACGCCGATATTCCACACCCGAGGCGCAGATCGAGGAGCGCATCGCGAATCGGATGCCGTCAGCGAGATACCCAATCCCTGCACCGCCCGCGAAATCAGCGCGCACGCCTTCCTTAAGAAGCAGAATCTCAGCTCCAAAGCGGAGCGCCTGCTCGCGCGCCCGGCAGGCGAGTTCCGAGCCCGCGACTCCTTCGGGAAATCCCAGGTAGTTCTCGATGCGTGAGCTGGTCGCCGCCTGCCCGCCAACTGCCGATCGCTCGATCACCAGAGTCTTTAAGCCCTCCGATGCGCCGTAGACCGCGGCACTCAGGCCAGCCGGACCGGCTCCCAGAATGGCCAGATCGTACTGGGTGCTTGAGGGCGCCCGAAGCCACCCCAACTTGTCGCAAGCCTGGTGGATCGTTGCATGATCGAGTCGCGTGCCGTCTGGAAACAAACATACTGGCAGGCGACTGTCGGTCAGCCCTGCCAACAGCCCCTGCTCGCGCGCCTCAGAATCGGTGGTGAGCTCAATCCACTCGAATGGAACGCCACTTCGATAGAAGAAGTCGCGCAGAATATAGGCCTCCGCCGATCCGCGTCTTCCCAGGAGCTGCAGCGGCGCCTTACCGTTACTCATGTCAAATTTCGTCATCGCCGATCTGATAACTACGGGAGTGTGTTCCATAGGCTCACGACCGCTAACGCCACCTCTCGTCGATCTGAATTGTGGGCTCTTCTCCTCGCTCCTGAGCAAGTGTTGGATAATCGATGTATCCGACGGCTCCTCCCCCGTAATAGGTCGCCGGATCGTCCGCGTTGAGGCGGGCATGCTGGCAAAAACGTTCCGGCAGGTCCGGATTCGCCAGGAACTTTCGTCCGAAGGCGATGAGATCGGCCCGGCCCTGCTGTAGCCACGATTCCGCCGTTTCACGATCGAAGCCGCCAGCGATGATCAAAGGACCACGAAATTGCTTCCGAATTGTGTCGAGCATCCAAAGTGTCCTTGCATGCGGCTCTCTCCCCTTTTCCAGCGCGGACACATCCGGATTGACCAGGTGCAGATACGCCAGCCCGTAATCGTTGAGCGCTCTTGCCACCAAATCGAAAGTTCGCTCCGGATCGTGGTCTTGAATGTCGTTGAACGTACCCATTGGGGAAAGCCGCACGCCCATCCGGTCAGGTCCCCATATTCCTGTGAGCGCCTCCACAACTTGGTTCAGCAAACGCATACGGTTCTCGACCGGACCGCCATAGTCATCCGTGCGCTGATTTGTCGAAGAACACAGGAATTGATCGAGCAGATATCCGTTCGCCGCGTGAATCTCGATGCCGTCGAAACCGGCTTCAAGCGCATTTTTTGCCCCGCGTACATATTGCTGCACAATGTAGGGAACCTCTTCTGTCTGCAGCGCGCGTGGTGTCAGGAGGGGAACCAATTCACCCTCGCCCCGCTCATTCTCAATAAACGCCATCCCTTTCGGTTGAACCGCGGAGGGAGCAACGGGTAGCATCCCGTCAGGCTGCAGTGCAGGATGTGAGATACGGCCGACGTGCCATAGCTGAAGGAAGATCATTCCGCCAGCTGTGTGCACGGCCTCGGTGACAAGTCGCCAACCCTCCACCTGGTCCCGGCTGTGAATCCCAGGGGTCCACGCATATCCTTGTCCCTGCATCGAGACCTGGGTGGCTTCCGTAATGATGAAAGCCGCGGAGGCCCGCTGCGCGTAGTAACACGCATTCATGGGTGAAGGAACGTTCCCCGGCTGACGAGCACGTGACCGGGTAAGAGGCGCCATAACGATCCGATGCGGCAGATCGTAGCGGCCAAGCCTGCAGGTCTGAAACAGGATATCCATCATGAGCAGCTCCCCGTAATCTGTGAGCGCATCGACAGACGCCGGCTCGATAATTCATCTGGGCAAAGGTCCCGCCGTCGCCTACAACATGGGCAGCGGATGATGACCGAGAGGACGAGGAAAGGCCCCATCGATTTGTGCCAGTTCAGCTTTCGTTAAGTGCAGTTCTCCGGCACCCGCGTTTTCGCGGGCATGCTCAGCGCTCGAAGCTTTGGGAATCCCAAATACCGCCGGCGATCGCACCAGGAATCGGAGCGCTACCTGGCGGGGAGTCGCCCGATGCGCGTTGGCTATCTGTTGCAGGATGCGTCCGCCGGCGGTCCGCGGGCTGGGAAAGCTTCCATGGCCAAAGGGGCTGTAGGCGACCACGGCCACGCCATGCCGCTCACACCAGGGAAGAACCGCGTCCTCCACTGTCCGTTCCTTAAGATGGTAGAGAACCTGATTGCAGACCATATGGCCCTCCGGAGCAAGCTTCGCCGCCTCGCGCAGATCGGCAACATCGAAATTACTTAATCCCCAGGAAAGAATCTTGCCGCTCTTCTGCAGATCTTCAAACCCTGCGACGGTCTCCTCCAGCGGATAATGCCCGCGCCAGTGCAGCAGGTAGCAGTCCAGTCTGTTTGTTTTGAGGCGCAGGAGCGACGCCTCGCAGGCTTCAGCGATTCTGCTGCGCGAAGAATGCTGGGGAAGAACCTTCGAAACCAGGAAGACCTCATCGCGCCGCCCGGCGATCGCCTCTCCAACGATCGTCTCCGCAGAGCCGGCCCCGTACATCTCCGCAGTGTCGATGTGCGCCATGCCAAGCTCAAGGCCCCGGCGCAACGCGTTCACAGCAGCCGTCCGATCCCTTTCATCGATGTACCAGGTTCCCTGACCGATCACCGGTACTTCGCGCTTCGTCGGGCCAAACGGACGATGTTCCATAGATTCCACCTCATTTTCTGGGATGGCGCCGCACCGAGTTGCGAAAAGTAGCGGGGACAGGATGCCGTTCCCGCTCCCTTTCGCTAAATCCCTGGGCACAGATCGAAGGGTGCATGACCATTTGGGCTCGGGAGGAGAGACAGACAAACCCATGAAGGTACGCTAACGATGAGCTTTATGGCAAAGCAATTCTCCTGATGAAGGAAGACCGATACGCAGGTGAGTAGCACGCGCCCTGCTCCGGAAATAATGCCTCGAGCTACGACCATTGGATTATGGTCTGAGCGCCTGTGTTGAGGGCCCTCTCTCCTCTGACAGAGCGCGCAGACTATGGCGAAGGTCTTAGAGTCGTAGCCATCCATCGTCTCCTGCCGTCCTACACGTTTTCTCGAAAAGCAGGTCCACCTTATGGCCAATTGTGGAAGTCCGTACGGTTATGCCAGGATTTTCCTCGGGAATAACGAGCTCACAGAGGGCCAGGCTTGATGTGGCGAATGACAATTCTGATAGCAGGTACCGTTGTGCTCGGAACGCTCGCCGTTGCTCTTTTGTCCTGGCGACGTGCCATCGCTCCCATTCAGCGACCAAATCCCTCCAGTTTTCCCGCAGCCCTGGTTGCCAAGGGAGAGGTTCTCGCGGCCGAGGGCCATTGCGTGTCGTGCCATACCAAACCCGACGGGCCTCCTTACGCCGGGGGCTATGGAGTCAACACACCTTTCGGGGTCATCTACGGATCAAACCTGACTCCCGATCCAAAGACCGGAATCGGACGATGGTCGCTGCCAGCGTTTACCCGTGCAATGCGCGAGGGTGTTTCCCGGAATGGCGGTCATCTGTTTCCCGCTTTCCCCTACTACGCGTACACAGAACTCTCGGATGGAGATGTTCAGGCGCTGTACGCATATCTGATGACGCGTCTGCCCGTCAGCGCCACGGTACCGCCGAGCACTCTCCCCTTTCCGCTCAGCGTCCGCTTCTTTCAGGAGGGATGGAAGCTCCTGTTCTTCAGGAATCGGCGCTATCAGACTAATCCGTCAAAGAGCGCGGAATGGAATCGCGGTGCCTATCTGTCAGAAGCGCTCAGCGATTGCGGCGGCTGTCATACGCCGCGCAACTTGCTGGGGGGCGAAGAGATGGGCCACGTTTATGCGGGCACCGTGGTGGATGGCTGGATTGCTCCAGCACTGACCGACGCGAATCCATCGCCGCTTCCATGGACTGAAGATGCGTTATTCCGGTATCTGCGCACCGGGGTCAGTCCACTGCACGGGGCAGCGACGGCTGCGACCATGACTCCGGTTATCCGAGACGGCCTCGCTCTTCCGGTGGTTTCGGACTCTGACGTTCGCGCGATCGCGCTCTACTTCAGCGACGTCGACCGTGCACGAGACCGCCCAACCGACATCGGGGCCATGATGAGAAGGGCGATAGATACCTCCTTGGCTGGAAGGGAGGAGACATATGATCCAGACGCCGATCTCTATAATTCCGCTTGTCTCTCGTGCCATGCCAACGCCATCCCAGGTCCTCTACCCGCGCGACCTGAACTGGCCCTTAACAGTGCACTGACCCTGGCCGAGCCCGCCAATTTCATCGAGCCCGTGCTCCGAGGCATCGGTAGTCGAGATGGTGCGCCGGGGCTGGTGATGCCGGCCTATGCGACGTCACTGAGCGACGCCGAAGTGGCCCGGCTAGCGGCCTATCTGCGCAGAACGCGCACAACGCTGCCACCCTGGAGGGATCTGGAGAAGAAGGTATCTGCAGCCCGCAGGGATCTGCCTCATGACTGAGAGGAAGAAAAGGAGCCGTGCGATCATGACGACCTTCACACTGAACGGCCGCACGGTCTCGGTACATAGCCCGCCGAACGCTCCACTGCTGTGGGTGATCCGCGATGAACTCGGCTTCACCGGAACGAAATTCGGTTGTGGCATCGGCTTCTGCGGCGCCTGTACGGTTCACGTGAACGGGCGCGCCACTCGATCCTGCATCACGTCGGTCGTGTCGGTTGCTGGAGCCGAAGTGAAGACGATCGAGGGACTCGATCCAGAGGGAAAGCATCCGCTGCAGATCGCATGGGTGGAATTGCAGGTTCCCCAATGTGGCTATTGCCAGCCAGGACAGATCATGCAGGCAGCGACGCTGCTGAAGGATTATCCGGATCCAGACGATGCAATGATCAATGCCGTAATGGCGGGGAATCTCTGTCGCTGCATGACCTACCTGCGGATACGGAAGGCAATCAAGCTAGCAGCCGCAAGAATGCAGGAGAGAGGCGCTCATGGGTAGCCCTGCGCACCGCATCGAGCCTGGCCGCCTGCCGTCACGCCGACACTTTCTCATCTCCATGGCCGGCGCGAGCGTAATGCTGGGCTATGCCCGTTCCGGTCTGGCCCGGGCGGAAGTTCTTGCCGTGGAGACCGGCCTGGTGCATAGTCCAGCGGAGTTATTCGAACCGACGATTTGGTACAGCATCGATCCGGGTGGCAATGTCACGGTCAACATCATCCGCGCCGAGATGGGACAGCATGTGGGCACCGCGCTTGCCCGTATCGTGGCCGATGAACTCGAAGCCGACTGGAGCAAAGTGCATATCGTAATGGCTGACTCTGATCCCAAATGGGGCGAAATGGTCACAGGGGGCAGCTGGTCAGTGTGGCAGAGCTTTCCCGTTCTCAGCCGGGCAGGGGCCGCAGGGCGAGCGGCTTTGCTTGAGGAAGGCGCCAAACTGCTGGGCGTGCGGCCGCACCTCTGTGCGGCGCGCGACGGTGCTGTCCACGCGCCGGGACAATCCATAAGCTATGGAGAAATCGTGGCCCGGGGCCATCTGCGGCGCGCCTACACTCCCGAGCAACTGATCAGGATTCCCATCAAGTCGCCAGCTGATCGACGTCTGATCGGGCACAATACACAGGCACTCGACATCCCATCCAAGACCAACGGCCAGGGCCGTTACGCCATCGACGCCACGGTCGAAGGCATGATCTATGCGCGTCCGAAAGTTCCTCCCACCCGGTACGACTCGAAAGTGCTCTCGATCGATGATTCAGCGGCAAAACAAGTGCCTGGCTACATCCTGAGTCTGGCTCTGGACGACCCGTCGGGCACGGTGCCGGGCTGGGTCATGGTCTACGCGGACAGCTTCGTCGCGGCAAACCGAGCGGCTGATCGGGTAAGGGTCAGGTGGAAGTCGGGCGATGCAGCGCATGTTTCCGAGTTGGACCTGCAGCGACGGGCCGCCGAGCTGATTGCGGATCGAGGCTCCGGCGCCCTGGTCGTTAATGATCCAGGCGTAGAAGCTGCCTTTGCAAGTGCGAGGCGGAAGATCGAGCGAACCTATAGGACCAGCACCGTGATGCACTTCGCTCTGGAACCGATCAATGCTCTGGCATTCGAAAGGAACGGCATTTTTGAGATCCACACGGGGAATCAATGGCAGACGCTGATCCTGCCAGTGCTGGCTAAAGCTCTTGGCCGCAGTCAAGACACGATCTTGCTCCGCAGCTATTTACTCGGCGGCGGATTCGGGCGTCGTCTGGATGGTGACTACGCGGTGCCCGCTGCGCTCGCCGCCAAAGCGGTCGCCAGGCCGGTCAAGATGATCTGCACTCGGGAAGATGACTCGCGCTTTGATTGTCCGCGCTCGCCATCGGTGCAGGTTCTGCGGATGGCCTTTGGTAACAACGGTCGGGTGATCGCCATGGATCATCAGGCAGCTGCAGGGTGGCCGACGGCTGTGATGGCGCCCTCATTCCTGCTAAAGGACGCACGCGGCGTGCCTTACGATCCGTTTGCAATTCACGGTGCCGACCATTGGTACACGGTCGGAGCTCAACGCGTGCGCGCCCTGCGCAATGACCTGGCCGATCGCACTTTCCGCCCGGGCTGGCTACGCTCCGTGGGTTCTGGGTGGATTAATTGGGCCCTCGAGAGCTTCATGGATGAAGCGGCGCAAGTTGCCGGCATCGACCCGGTTAATTTTCGTTTGCGCCTGTTAACCGGCACCGGTCGCAATGCCGGCTCGGCACCGAACTCGGTAGGAGGAGCGCACCGGCAGGCCGCCGTACTCGCTCGCGCCGCCGAGAAGGCCGACTGGGGCGCTCCGTTGCCCAAAGACACCGGACTGGGCGTCGCCTCCAGCTTCGGCCAGGAACGGACTATGCCTACGTGGGTGGCCTGCGTGGCTCGCGTGCGGGTGGATCGGTCCAGCGGTCGCGTCACCGTAGAGAAACTCACCCTGGTGGTCGATGCCGGCACCATCGTTCATCCCGACGGCGCTGCCGCCCAAGTGGAAGGCGGGGCGCTCTGGGGATTAAGCATGGCGTTGTTCGAAGGCTCGGAGTTCGTCAATGGCCAGCCGAAGGATGTGAATCTCGACACCTATCGCATGCTTCGCATGCGCGATACGCCGGAAGTCGAGATTGAGTTTCTCCCCAGCAAAGAGACTCCCGTGGGCCTCGGCGAGCCAGCCACAACCGTCGTCGCGCCGGCCATTGGCAACGCTATCTTTGCGGCATCAGGAGCGCGGGTCCGCGATCTGCCCATTCGACCGGATGCCGTGCGGGAGGCTCTCGCCAGAAAGCGCTGATCTGTCAGCCGGAGCATGTAACCGGAGGGTTACGATGTTGTACAGGCATATGCTTCGGTATCGCAGTGCTCCGTTCGGCAGCGCAGACCAACCGAAATGTACGCGCAAGTCAGGGTCGTGAATCCTTATCTCCCGTCTTGAGGGAGTCCGTTGTGACAGATCGCGAATTCTTTGACCGCCTGCACTTCGCTTTCACCATCAGCTATCACTACTTGTTCCCCCAGCTCACGATGGGGCTGGCTTTGCTCATTGTCGTTCTGAAGACCCTGGGGCTCCGCCGGAACGACAGTCGCTATGCCGATGCAGCCCGCTTCTGGGCGCGCATTTTCGGGATCAATTTTGTGATGGGGGTGGTCACTGGAATCCCGATGGAATTCCAGTTCGGCACCAACTGGGCTGAGTTCTCGCGCCTGACCGGCAGCGTTATTGGGCAGCCGCTCGCCATGGAAGGCGTCTTCTCCTTTTTTCTCGAATCCGCGTTCCTGGGACTCTTTCTCTTTGGTGAGCAGCGACTTTCCCGTCGCGCCCACTGGGCCACAGCGGTGGCCGTCATGGCTGGCTCTTGGCTCTCCGGTTACTTCATCATCGTGACGGACGCGTGGATGCAGCATCCAGTCGGCTACCGTATGGGGCCAGGCGGCACGTTTGAGGTCAGCAGCTTCACCAAATTGCTGGCCAATCCATGGGCGCTGATTCAATACGCTCACACGATGTGCGGTGCTGTGGTCACAGGATCCTTCGTCATGGCCGCGGTCGGAGCGTTCTATTTGCTGATCCACCGGCACGAGCAATACGCCAGGATCTTTCTGCGAACCGGCGTGATTGTCGGCGTCGTGGCCTCCGTTCTTCAGGTGTTTCCCACCGGAGACGAACACGGCAAATACATGGCGCGGCATCAGCCGGTCACCACGGCGGCCATGGAGGGGCTCTTCCACACCGAAAAGGGTGCTCCGATCGTCCTGGTCGGACAGCCGGACGTCGAACAGCAGCGAATCGACAATCCTCTTGCGGTCAACGACATGCTCAGTTTTCTGGCTTACGGCACACCGCGTGCCGTGGTGCCAGGCCTCGATGCATACCCGCGCGATCAGTGGCCTACAAGTATTCCGATCGTCTACTACGCGTATCACATCATGGTCGGACTTGGGACGTGGTTTGTCGCACTGATGGCGGTGGCGGTCCTTTTCCTCTGGCGAGGCCGCCTCTTTCTGACCCGATGGCTGCTCTGGCCTCTGATGCTCAGTTTTCCTCTGCCCTACATTGCAAATACCGCGGGCTGGGTGACAGCAGAGGCGGGACGTCAGCCGTGGGTGGTCTATGGCCTGTTAAGAACCTCGGCGGGCTATTCGATCCACATCTCGGCCGGCAATATTCTCTTTACACTGCTGGGGTTTATGGGCATGTATACGGTGCTCTCCATGCTGTGCCTCTTCCTGGTGTGGCATGTGGTCGCGAACGGCCCGGCACCCAAACAGGCTTCTGAGGCAGGCGCAGGCACGCACGTTTCTGCTGGGTAGGAGCAAAGGAATTGGCATGGGAACGATCTGGTTCTGGCTGGTCGCGCTGATCCTGGCCCTTTACGTGGTCCTCGATGGATTCGATCTGGGAGTCGGAGCGCTCCATTTCCTCGCCGGGCGCACCGCGCAGGAGCGCGAGCTGGCACTTCGAACTGTCGCGCCAGTCTGGGACGGGAACGAAGTGTGGCTGGTAGCCGCCGGCGGGACCCTCTGCTTCGCGTTTCCGCTGCTCTATGCTTCCGCCTTCAGTGGATTCTATTTGCCGCTCATGATCGTCCTCTGGCTGCTGATCCTGCGCGGAATCGGAATTGAGCTGCGTTCCCATTTCGAGCTCGGCATTTGGCGGGACTTCTTTGACGGTATCTTCTCAGTTGGGAGCGGTCTGCTGGCTTTCTTCTTCGGAGTTGCGCTCGCCAACGTGATCCGCGGTGTGCCCCTCCAGGTCGATCATTTCTTCTTTCTGCCCCTGTGGACAAACTTCCTTCCGGGACCGCAGCCGGGCATTCTCGACTGGTATACGGTGCTCGGCGGCGTACTTGCCCTGGCGGCGCTCGCCGAGCACGGAGCTTTTTACCTCGCCACCAAAACCGACGGCATGCTACAGCAGCGAGCCAGACGCATCGCGAAGAGGCTCTGGTCCCCGCTCGCGGCATTGACCGCCTTGAGCTTGCCCGCGACCATCATCGTCAATCCGGGGTCAATAGCTGCCTATCTCCGTAATCCGGTGGGATTCATCTTTCCAGCTGCAGTCGCCGCAGGGTTGGGAATGATGTTCGCCTTTACCGTTCGCCACGAGGACAAGAAGGCTTTTGCCGGCAGCTTCATCTATCTGGCTTCGATGTTGCTCGGTGCGGCGTTTGCTCTCTATCCGGTGGTCCTGCCGTCCACTCTCGGATCCGCCCGAGACCTCACGATTGCGAATACGGAGGCAGCCTATTACGGTTTGTCCGTCGGCTTGATCTGGTGGGGCGTCGGGATCGGCATAGCCATCGCATATTTCATCTTCGTGTACCGGATGTTCCGTGGGCGCGTGCGGGCCGCGCCGCCCCACGGGCCCGAGCCGGTGGGAGGGAACTGTCATGGATGAGCCCTTTGATTCGCCCGCGCTGCTCTTCGACCTTGATGGCACTCTCATCGACAGCGTCTACCAGCATGTCCTCGCCTGGCATGAGGCTCTGCAAAGTATGGGGCTCTTCCTCGCGGTCTGGCGGATTCACCGTCGCATCGGTATGAGCGGAGGTCTTCTGGCACAGGCGCTGGGCCGCGAGATCGGTCAACGGGTCACCCACCAGCAGGCCGAAGAACTCCAGAAGCGTCACGCCGCTGCCTTCCTGAAATACCAGAACGAGATCCAGCCCCTCCCTGGCGCTGCGGAATTACTGGCGACGCTCCGCGAAGCGGGAATTCCCTGGGCCATCGCCACCAGTGGACGCAGGGAAGCCGCGGCCCCGGCTCTGGAGAAGCTCGGCGTGCTTTCCGCAGATCCCGTGATCACCCGCCAGGAGGTCCATCGTGCGAAGCCGGATCCCGATCTCTTCCTGGCAGCCGCGGCGCGGTTGCAGGTGCCTGTCAGCCGTGCGATGGTAGTCGGCGACAGTGTCTGGGACCTTCTCGCCGCCCGCCGCGCCGGCTGCCTCGGCGTTGGTGTTCTGTCAGGGGGCTACGGCAGAGAAGAACTTCAACAGGTCGGCGCGTACCGCGTTTATCAGGATCCTGCAGATATGCTGGTTCACCTCGATGAGATCGGTATCCGTCACGACGAATGAACTGCTGCCGGGATCGGGCCGTTGCCGATTGGGCTTCCAGGCGGGCTTGCCCCGCTGGGGGAGATATCTAGCGACGGGCTGGTTGCGAACGCCCAGGGCTAAGTTCGCTCGACGAGCCTTCGATTAATGTTGATGTACTCAGATTGCGGTCAACAAAACTCAATCCGACGGTTGCGCCGTCATAGACCGCCTCAAGCGTTCAAGGCAAGATGAAAGGCAGCACCGCTAGGCCACCTGCTGAAGGTTGTGGGTTCGAGTGATTTGGATTTTGGTGCGGGACGGAGCTAGACAGTCATCGAAATCAAGCGGGGCAGGCGTGCCTGTCTTCTAACTCAGCTCGGGACGTCGAGGATCGGTTTGAAACGGGCAATACAGAGCCTACCCGAATTTCGTTTTTGCGGTACAGGTCAGGGCGTTTTCGCATTATTGCCTCCTCCGCGGCGCAAATAAAGCAGAAACGGAGCAGACGCGTATTCGAGCGGTCTCCTGCAACGCTATCTTTCGGCGAGCCGGATCTCGGGGACAGTCGATCGGAGGGGCTGCTGCAAGTGCTTGAGAGATTGGCTCCTCATGTAGGACTCGAACCTACAACCCTTCGGTTAACAGCCTTAGGCGGTGTCCCGCCACCTGCTGCTATCGGTTGCTATAAGATCCTATCTTTGTTCAATTTAGCCTCTGCCTCCTCCGCTGCAATTGCGATCCATGCCGCCCCAATTATGACCGATTTTGAGGGAGCGTGGGCACAAAAATGGGCACAGTCTTTTGGGCGTTCCCTCGGGATAAACCCTCCTCTTGAGACAAATTGAGATCGGCAAGCTGGGCCCCATCTCCGGGTGATTCGGAAGCGATTCTAAACTGTCGTCGGCAACCAGCGAGGATAACGGTCTACAACACGAAGACAGCGTCGAGTCACAGACCGAATAAATATCTCCCGCCAAAGCTAGAGGCATTACGGTGTGAGCCGATCAAAGCGGCTTTGCGGGGTCGCTTCACGTTAACCGGACTTCTATTGTCAATCGATCCGGAATTTGCCTCCAGCAAGTTGCGCGGCCCTTCTTTCAGATTCGATGACCTTTAAGGCGCCGGTGCCTTGCCGCCCCCTGGAATCAGCCAGCCATTCGATTCGATCCAGTGGATGACAATCGACAGCCACTGATCTCTGGGCAAAAGGACGAATGCATGCTGGCCTTTGTGGAAGATGGTCATGTCGACGGGGACATGGTTGTGCCGTAGAGCCTCGAAGAAGCGAATGCTGTTGTCGACGTCGACCAAACCGTCGTCGGCGGCATGGAGGAGGAGGGTCGGTGGCGTGTCCTTTGTGACCTGCAGTTCGTTGGAAAACAGGCGCACTTCTTCTTCGGTCGGATGCTCGCCGAGCAGCGCAATGCGGGAGCCCATGTGGGCAATCTGCGGATCCATGCTGATGACGGGATAGCAGAGGATCATGAAATTCGGACGCAGGTTGATGTGGTCCGGATTGACGACGTAGTCCTGTGTGAAGTGGGTGCCGAGGGTGGATGCAAGATGGCCGCCGGCGGAAAAGCCGATGATGCCGACGCGGTTGGGATCGACTCCCCATTCCTTCGCATGCTGGCGGACGAGGATCATGGCCTGCTCGGCATCCTCGATGGGGCCGACCGACTTATCGACCATGGTCTTGTCGCTCGGCAGCCGATATTTGACGACGAACGCGGCCATGCCATGATCCTGGAAGAACTGGCCCATGGAAGGGCCCTCAGTCTTCCAGGTGAGCCCGACATAGCCGCCTCCGGGAAAGACGATAATGCCGGCGCCGTTGACCTTCGCTTTTGCCGGGAGAAAAACCTCCAGTTCGGGGCGGGAGACATTGATCATCTGTCCCCGGGGAGTCATCTTCTCTTCATTCGGTGTGGCCTTTGAATTGGGGATTGCGCCGGAACGGTAGAGGGGGAGAGAGATTTCCGGGGGCGGCAGGATCTGTTTCAGATACTGCCTGATTTTCGGGGGCAGCTGACGATCGGAAGCCGGGGAAGCCTGAGCGTGCAGCAGAGCTGTTCCCAGCAACGTGATGGTGGCAACGATTGCTGCCAGGGTACTGTGTCTTCTCATGACCTGCGTCTTTCTGGCGGCTCCAGAGAACTACTGACCCGCCGTCATCCTCGCGGATCCTGCCAGGCAGGGAGCTTTGCTGCTGCCGTGGCACCGCAGCCTGCGGCGGCGATGGCCTAGCCACCGCGGAGCGTGGGCAAGCGTTAGTTCGCCGTGTGGCGAGGCCATGGCTTATAGTCCGGAGCGGTGATTCGCCACAGCTGATAGAAGAGCATGGTTGGGTGGTAGGCGCCCCACTCCGGCCCGTCCACCGATCCTTTATAGAAGGCACGCGGCCCCTGCTCGGCTCGGCTCTTGCCGGGGAGATACCACTCAAACCAGCCGCCGTCCTGCCGGTCGAAGTAGTTGTTGCGGATGAAGTCGAGGGTCTCGTGGAAGTAGGGCCACAGGTCCTCGCGGCCGTGGAGGACGGCATAGATGCCCGTAGCTTTGACGACTTCGCACTGGGGCCACCAAAGCATGGGCTGGGCCTGGCCCTGGGCGTTATATGCGCCGAGGCCGCCGATGGCGGTGTTGTAGGTCTGGCTGACCGCGAAATCAAGAATGCGGTTGCTGAGACCGATGAACTTGGGGTCGGCGCCGAGTTCGACAGCTCGGCTCAATTCGGAGGCCCACTCGAACAGGAAATGACCGGGATTGGCGGTCGCGGGACCCACCGCCTTCCAGTCGGCGTCATAGCAGGCGGGCAGGTAGCCCACTTTGTAGTCGTAGATGCGGGAGATTGCAGAGAGCTCTCCCTGGAGTTCCTTCCAGACCTCGGGCGATTTCGTGGCGTGGTAAAGCCCCATCAGCGCCTCAAACATGTGCAGGTCGATACAGTGGACGGGCTTTGTAGTGCCGAAGAGAGAACCGAAATTCGGCATGGTGGCGCCGGGCGGATTGCCGGAGGACCATCCCATGGCGTCAACGAAGCCCAGACGGGCTCGGGCTCCGGAGCCGCCGAAAGGACCGCCGGGAATCTTCTTCCACTCGCGGGTGTAGCTTCCGCCCGCGCCGAACAACTGTCCGTCGCTCATTTTGTCGCGAATGATGCGGAACAGATCCATCGCAGCATCCAGGTATTTGTGGTTGCCGGTAACGCGTCCCAGGGTGGCCAAAGAGTAGAGAGCGAAACTCTGATAGCCGGTTTTTTCGTCCTGGATGACGTGCCCGTCTTCGCCAACGCGGAGGTAGTAGCCGCCGTATTGGGGATCATGCATCTTCGTGAGCATGAAGTTCGCAGCTCGGGTGATGGCTTCGAGATATTCCTTGTTCTGCTCGCCGTTCATTTCATAGACGAGCGTCATGCTCAGTAACTGGCGACCTTGGCCGTTAATGGTGGCTTCCTGCTGCGTGCCCCAGTGCTTCCACTGGCGGTCAAGGTCTTCCTGGATAAATCCATTGGGCGCCACGGAATTCTTCACCCAGTAGTCCATGAGGCCGTGGGTAATGGTGTCTCGCAGCCAGTCATGGCTGATGTGTTCCTGAATCTGCCAGTCGGGGATGCGATTGACGACGATGGTCTCGCTGCTGGGTGCGGCGTGTGCAGAGGCCCATGCGGTCATGCTCACAAGTCCGAAGGCGGCGGTTAGGGTGGTCCACGTTTTCGCCCTGCGCATTCTCTGTTTCAAAGCTCTCTCCAGTGCTCAGCATTCATAAGTGTGAATCCAATTCCGCTGGCCTGATCCGGAATCCGACCTGGGCGGATCGCAGGGCGGTGCGGTTATCCCGCCTGGACAAACGGCGTCTGCGGGGCCTCGACGGCGGCCCGATATTGCGACTTCAGAACCAGAAAGACGATGAGCAGGCCGATAGAAAAGGTCGGCAGGACGAGCAGTCCGCGGCCGACGCCGACCGGATCGGGTCCGGCGATCCAGCCGATCAGCGGCGAACTGAGGACCAAGCCGGAAAAGCCGCAGGTAATGGTGAAGCCGATGGCGGTGGCACTGCCCTGCTGAAAGATGTCCCCGACAATGGAAACCGTGGTGGGAAATACCGGCGCCATGCAGACGCCGACGATGAACAAAATGGCCGTCAGCCAGGAGGTACGCCCCACATAGAGCATGGAAAGGGTCGCGGCGAACATCAGGACCGAGGCGAGGATAGTGATGGTGAGCGGGCGAATCCTGATGAGCAGGGAGGCAGCCAGAAGGCGTCCGACAAGCATGCCCAGGGCGAAGCCGGAGAGCATGTTGAGCGAGGCGGCTTCCGCGATGCCGCGGGTGAGGAGATACTTCACAATCCAGTTCCAGATGCCGAACTCGCAGGCGGTATACAGGAATGTGGCGGTAGCGAGCAGATAGAGAATTGGGCGATGAAAGACGTCGCCGGATTTTTTCGGAGCGGCGACGCGGGCCGGGGGCGGCAGCCGCAGCGGCAAATGGATGAGAAAGGTGAAGCCGGTAAGAATGGCCGCGGCGTAGGCCACGCGGGCGGCATTGGCATGGAGAAGATTGCCCGCGACGAAGGGCGTAGCCAGGCCACCCAGACCGACGAAGAGGTTGAGGAGATTGAGCACGGTGCCGCGCCTGGATTCGCTCACGTCGCTGCCTAGGGCATTGGCGCCGGTAAGCACGATGCCCCCGCCCATGCCGAGGACGAACATAGCGCCCGCGATCATGGCGAAGCTGGCGGCGTTGGCGAGGGCGAAGAGCGCCGCGGTGATAAAAAAGAGCCCGAGGAGGACGCCTATTTTTTTGCCGTGGCGGTCCATAAGCGGGCCGACAGAGACGGAGGCGACCACCAGGCCGAGGCCCTGAGCGAGGGCGATATAACCGATCTGCGCGTTGGACAGATGGAGCCTTGCAGCGAGTGCGGGATTGATGGTCCCGAGCATCGAAGCAACCATTCCGTAAACGAAAATTTCCAGGCAGCCGGCAAACATCAACATCGGCTCGCACCTCCCGGATGCGTAATGACGCAGTTAGAGGGCCTCATTAATGACAATGGTCTTGAGGTCTGTCATATCACGCACAGTCTCCACAATACTTTCGCGGCCGATCCCGCTCTGTTTCGCGCCGCCGAAAGGGACAATGCCGGGACGGAAGGCGCCAGTTCCGTTGATGACGACGCCGCCGACCTCAAGCCGATGGGCGAGCTTAAGAGCGGTACCGATGTTGGAAGAGAAGACGCTCGATTGCAGGCCGTAGGGTGAGTCGTTGGCAATGCTGACAGCCTGGTCGGCATCGCTGAAGGCAAGAAGCGGGGCAACGGGACCGAAGACTTCATCTTTCATGACCGGCATATCCGGCGTCACATCGACCAGGATTGTCGGCTCATAGAAGTTGGGTTCGATGCGCTTTCCGCCGGCAACGCAGCGGGCGCCCATCTGAATGGATTGCTGTACCTGGGCGTCGACTTTGTCGGCCGCGGCCGCACTGATGAGGGGACCGAGGTTGGTCTCCTCACTATTCGGGTCGCCCATTTTGATTCTGTCGCGGCGCTCCAGAAGGGCATGGAGGAATTTCTGATAAATGCTGTCCTGCACGAGGACGCGCTTAACCGCGCAGCAGATCTGGCCGGCACCGTTGGTCAGCCGGCCGTCGACGACGGCGTCGGCGGCAGCGCCGATATCGGCATCCTCCATCACGATCATGGCGTCGGTACCGCCCAGCTCGAACGCCAGCTTCTTGAGGGAACCGGCGGCTTTGCTAGCGATGAATTTGGCCGTGGCGACGCTGCCGGTAAAGCTGATCATGCGGATATCCGGACTAACGAGGAGTTCATCGCCCATCTCCTGGGGGTAGCCTGTGAGCATCTGCATGCCGTCACCGGGCATGCCGGCCTCCAGCATGATCTCGCCCAGACGCAACAATGCCAGGGGGCAAAGTTCCGGAACCTTGACGATGACGGCACAGCCGGCGGCGATGGCGCCCGGGATCTTGTGAGCGAACAGCTCGACCGGATAATTGAAAGGTACGATCCCGAAGACGATTCCGACAGGCTGGCGCACCGTGTAGGCGATCATGCGCTCGAGGCCGGGGACGCCGTCCATGGGCAGATAGTCACCGCGGATGCGCTTGGCCTCCTCTGCGAAGTCCTCAAACAGGCGACGGGTTCGATCCACTTCGGCCCGGCACTGGCGGATGGTTTTGCCGTTTTCCCGAGTCAGCAGGTGGCTTAGGTTCTCCAGATGAGTTCCAATCAGATCTGCCGCCTTCCGGAGGATACTGCTTCGCTCATGAGCGGGCAATGCTGCCATGACATCGCGACCTTTGCGCGCGGAGGCGATGGCGCGACTGACGTCCCCGGGCCCGGCCTGAGGGACCGAGTCAATGACCTCCCCCGTCGCGGGATTGTGCACCGGGAACGAATGGCCAAGGACGGAGTCGACAAATTGTCCCGCAATGAGCATTTTCATGACGTCACCGAATCATCCTGTTTCTCCGAAGGTCCACACAACTTGCCGACGCAGTGTAACACTGCTTTCGCTCCACCTGTCAAGTCAACTAGTGGTTTAATGAGCGCAAAGCTATATAGACAGATACCTTGGAGACAGTGGCAAGCGGATTTAACCAGCATGAGCGGCGAGATGGGAAAGTACCGATAGAGGCCGCGCTGGGGTCCGCGGGGGCCTGGAGATTGCTATGCGAGAAGAGCGGGGACCGGTTCTGCGGGAGCGTCTGCCGTCTCCCTGCGAGCCGCGGCAACTCCGACGGAAGATGCGCGCACCATGAGTTCGAAATTTAGGAGGACATCCCGCGCGGGCCGATTTGGGTTCAGGAAACGCTGGATCATGACGCTGATGGCGGATGCACCGATTTCATAACAAGGCTGGCGAATGGTGGTGAGCGGCACGGGTAGAAGGCTGGCATATTTAACGTCGTCAAAGCCCGCCAGTTTGATGTCATCCGGTACGCCGAGCGACATCGACTGGATCACCCGCATGACATGCGCTGCCAGATAGTCATTGGAGCAGATGATGCCGTCGGGCCGCAGCTCTTCGATAACGCGACGAATCGAGAACTCCTCGGACGGCTCCACATGGCGGGTATATTCGGGCTTGACCTCGATGTTCGCCGCGAGGAGTGCTTCGCGGTAGCCAAAAGCCCGGGCAATGCAACTGGGTGCAGGCCAAACGCGACTGAGAAAGACGACGCGCTTGCAGCCTGTGGCAAGCAGGTGCTGCGTCAGGACGAAGGCAGCTCGCCGATTGTCGATGCTGACCAGGTCGTAGTTGCTGCGGTGGGGAAAATCGAGAAAATCGCGATCGATGAGGACGGCGGGAATACCCGCGGTGCGGAAGTGCTCGGCGATGCGGCCGTTGACGACATTCTTTTGGGCCATGTGCTCCAGGGGGGCGAAGAAGACACCGGATACTTTGCGCGCCTGCCATTGCCGACACCAGTCCTGCGCCATTTGCTCGACGCTTTCGGCATCGTCGGGCGATTTGCCCCATAGCAGAGCATGATGCTCGGGGAGCTGGACTTCCGCCATGCCCCGGCAGACAGGCTCGAAGATCTCAGTGTTGCCGAGTCCCGGGATGAGGAGGCCGAATGTGAAGCCTTCCTGCAGGGGCGCCTCGGAAACATAACTGCCCGAGCCGGCTCGCCGTTCAATAAAGCCCCCGAGCTGGAGTTCCCGAAGCGCCCGATTCACAGTGAGGCGCGACGCACCGAAGAGCCTTAACAGTTCCGATTCGCTGGGAAGGCGCGCACCGCGGGTATACTCCCCGTTGACGATCGCCAGCTTGAGAGCGTCATGGATCTGTCGGTACTTCGGGGCTTTGGATATGGTAGCTTCCATCAGCGGTGTCATTACAGTAGCATGGCCTGTTTGCCCTGGCACCTGACAATTTTGTGCCGCCGGGCGTCTCATTCCAAGTTACTTCGAGGAGTCCCCCTCGGATGCACGGGAAGGGGGCGGGGGCTCCGACCTTTGGACCCGCGCCCGTCGAAAGGGTCCCTCCCAACGCGCCTCCTCGCGGGCAATGGTCGATATGTCACTCATAAAGGGGTGGAAACCACTGGGAGCACTGAAATCCTCGGCACGCCAGACCTTCGATCTACCGTAAGCGCAACCTAGCCTGACAGCATCGGCCGTGTTAGCATTTACTGTCGCTTAACTTGGTATTACAGGTGATAGCTCGCGATTGGCAGCCGGTCTCCAAGCTCGCGCGACCGCCATTCGGGCAATCGCCTCTCCGGGGTCAGAACCAAGATCCTGCCCGGTGCGCGGTTTGAATGCGGTCGCATTTGAGAAGAACAACGGTCCGAGGAACCATGCGAAATGGGATTTTCTGGAAGACCGGACTCGCTCTACTGCGAGTGCGGACCGCAGTCGCCGGGGTCCCCAGCAGCCGGGCGCAGGAAACGCAGAGTCTCCATGAGCCCTGTTGCAGGACCGTACTGGATAAATTGGCAGCGGCGGTACCGAATCCCACGGGTGGGGGCATGAGGTGCGGAGGGAAGAAGCTGTTACGAACAACGTTGATCGCGGGCCTCCTCTCTTTGTCGATTGCGCCGGCCCAGGTCAGTGCGGGATGGCAGGAACACTGGGTTGCAACATGGGCGACTCCTGAGGAAATGGCTGTTACGCCTCGCGATATGCCGGTGCTTCCACCCAATATCAAGATGCCCGATTTCCGGCGTATGAAGGGTGCGCACATGCCCCCTCAGATTCCCACAATATCCGACCATGAGACAGTACGGATGATCATCCATACCAGCATCCCGGGCCAGAAGCTGCGCATCGAGCTATCCAATGCCTTCGGCAAGAGTGCTGTCACGATCGGAGACGCTCACATCGCTCTGAGGACTTCCGGTTCTTCGATCGACCGTGACACCGATCGCGCACTCACCTTCAGCGGCGGGAAGAGCGTCGATGTCCGTCCCGGACAGGTCATTATCAGCGATCCGGTCAATTTCGATCTCAAGCCGATGTCTGATCTGGCCATCTCTTTGTATATTGCCAGGTCTCAGGATTCCCCGACCAATCACACGCCTGCTCTGCACACCACGTATGTTTCCAGCGGAGATGTTACCGAAGCAGCGACGATGCCAAGTCCAACAACCAATGAGTCTTACGAGTGGATACGCAGCGTCGATGTCCTTGAGCCCGCAGACAGCTTTGCCATCTCCTGTCTCGGCGATTCGATCACGGATGGTTTTCGCACGACGGTGAATGCCAATATGGCATGGCCTACCCTGCTGGCCAGGCGCTTCAGCGAGCGTGGGGGACAGAGGGTGGCCGTGCTGAACGCAGGCATTTCAGGGAATCAGGTTCTGCGCGATGGGGCGGGTGTCAGCGCGCTGGCACGATTTGATCGGGATGTGGCCAGCGAGCCTGGCGTACGCTCGGTCATTCTCCTGGAAGCAATTAACGACATCAATATCCACGGCCAGATCACGGGGTCCGGCGCCCTGACGGCGGAGGATCTGATTGCCGGATATGAGCAGCTAATTGCGCGCGCTCATATGGACCACATCAGAATCATGGGCGCGACGCTCACTCCGGAAGAAGGTGTTTGGCTGGCCGGACCGGTTGGTGAAGCGACCAGGGAAAAAGTTAACCAGTGGATCAGAAACAGCGGCGCCTTCGACGCCGTTATTGATTTCGATAAAGTCGTGCGGGATCCGGCGCACCCTAAGCGGCTGCTGCCAGCGTACGACTCCGGCGACCACATCCATCCCAACGATGCGGGCAACGCGGCAATGGCGAATGCGCTTGATCTGGCCGCGTTCACCGAGTCGAGTGTCGCACGCTAGTTCTTTCCCAGGTGCTTATCGAAGAACGTATCGATGATGCTGAACGCCTGCCTGGACTCAGGAACATCAGCGTTATAAAAGAATCCATGGAATAACCCGTCCCATACGTGCAATTCCGAATCGACCCCGGCCTGAGTCAACAGTATGTCCGTGTGAATCGCGCCGCTTAACGCGAAGTCCCGTGTCGCCGTCAGGATCAGCGTGGGAGGGAATCTGGCGAGCACCGAAGGAGACACGGAGGGATGGACGAGGGGGTCGTTCATCCTGGCATCGCTGAAGTAGCCTAGTCGTCTCTGGTTGACGCCACCCGAGGCAGGCATTCGGGCTTCGCCCAGCGGAAACGCAATGTACGTCGCATCGCCCCCAAAGTCGCCAGCCGAAGCGCAGAAGATTCCGACCGCGCCTGGTGTGGGAAGAGCGTGTGTCTGAAACCAGGCGAGCGACATTGCAGTTTGCATGCCGCCCGCTGAACAGCCGTAGATGCCGATGTTGCCGGCCTTGTAGGTCCTGAGCAATTGTCCATAGACCTTTGCGACGTCTTCGCTGGCCGCCGGAAACTTATACTGCGGCCCCTCCCGGTAATCCACTGTGACCACTTTAATACGCATCAGAGCGGCGACAGGCATCGATTCAAGCTCGGCGCAACCTGGCCAGCACCCGGAAAAGCCGCCTCCATGGAGATTAATAAGAACCCGATGCTGGTTCCCGGGGGAAATGCCAGCCTTGGGGAGATAGACGTAGACGTGCACTCCTCCGATCTCCTGATCCGTCCGATTCAGAGCGAATTGCTGTTCATCGCGCTGCAAATAGTGCTGCATGAAGATCGGGACGCCATGGTCTGACTTCAGCATCTCAGGTCTTTGCATGTCTTTGAGATGCTCTGTCATATAGGCCCGGGCTTCCGGACTCAGAAAAGTGGACAGGGGAACCGCCCGAGCGGGAACCTGAACCGTGCCATCCGATTCAATCATCACTCTCTGAGTTGAAGCAGCCTGGTCGCCCTGCGCAGTCGCTCGCGAACTATGACTGAAAGGGACGAGACCCGCGAGGACCAGCAGTACTGGTGTGAGGATGCGGAACAACATTGCTGCCTCCCTGACGTCCTGGAAATCCGATCTTAACCGAGCGATCCCGACCTGCCGCAATGCACCTGTCTTAGCCGAGCATCACAACCTGGCTGGACACTTACTCGCGCGAACCTGCAGATTGTCTTCGCAGCGCTACCCTCAATGTCCCACTTTCAGAAGATATGCGCCGCAGATGTGCCCACGTTTGATAGCCGTGGAAAGCGATATTCTGACCTCAGAGCCACATCTATGCCTTTAGCTTGGGGAAAATGCTCATGCGCAACTTGGTCGCGCCAAATGGCACCAGTGTGACGCGCTCGACCTCACCGCTCGCCTGAAGCTTGTCGGGGGACGGTAGGTGGGGTGTGAACTTCTGGTATGGCGGCTTCGGATTCGTTTCGAAGTCCCAGCCCGGAAGCTTGCGGACCGGGATCGAGAGTTCGACCGGTGCGTCTGCCCAGGGCCAGCTGGAGGTCGCGAGATCAACGGTCGACGGCTTGCGCCTTACCTCCACCTGTTTTTCGGCCCTCGCGGGATCGAGCACGGCTCCGTAATTCCATTCGCTGACAGGATTGGCTTCCCAGGTGGGGAACTCATCCGTCGAATAGGCGGCCTCTGGGAAGGAATTCCACCTGGCTTGAATGGGCATCGCGTAAACCAGCGGTCCGCGCTCGACGCCAATGCCGTTTTCGGGCCACTCCGTGGCCTTCACCTTCATCGGCAGGGTAAGGGTGATTTCATCCCCCGAGTCAAAGGTACGGTGAAGAAACGCAAAGGCGCTCTTGCGCGTGAACCGGGCGGAAGCGCCATTCACCCTGATGCGGGGCGAATCGCACCATCCTGGAAGCCGCAGGGCGAGCGGAAAGGCAACGGGCCGGCTGGTCCTGATCTCGAATCGGATTTCTTCCTCAAACGGGTAATTGGTCCTCTGAGTTATCTGAACCTGTTGATTGTCCGAGCCGACCTTTGCTGTGACCGTCGATGGACCATACAGCGTTGCTGCCAAGCCGTTGTCCCGGGTTTTCATCCACATGCTGAGTACGTAGTTAGGCAGGCAGCGGTGCTTGTTGCCACCACAGCACCCGATGATCTGCGCCGGATTCGGCTGGTAGGCCATTCGGCGACTGCCGAACCAGCGTGTCGTTTCGTGATCGCAGTTCAGATTGGCCAGGAACTGGTTGGCGCTGCCAAAGTATTGAATGCCTTTCCAGTCGTCGCGGGTGGCTCCAGGATGCGCGTTGAAGATCGCTCGCTCGATATGATCGCCGTAGAGCCCGTCTCCGGTGGCCTGCATTGTGTAGGTCCATGCCCAAGGGTGATCGGTAATATCGCAGGTCTCATGTTCATCGAGAGCTGTTGTGCCGGCAAAGCCTTCCGATGAAGAAGGAATGCCGTCGATCATCAGCACGTGGTCGAAAACCCGCTTCTGCGCGGCAACAACGAATTTCCGGTATTCCTCGTTGCCGGTATAGAGATACAGAATGGCGGGCAGTTTGGAGATTTCTGCGTAGGAGACGCCGTGGGCCTGAGGAGATGTATCGGCATACACGCGCGAAGCCGCGAGATCGGAATGGCGGAAGAAGCGCATGCGCGCGGCAGGACCATTGGCAGGTTGCCGGAGGCTCGCCTGGTATTCCTCTTCAGCCTCTCTTGCGTATTTGTCCCAGGTAGTCTGCGCGAACTCCAGCATTTTCCTGTCGCCGGTCCGCTCATAGCACCAAAGGATGATTTCGAGGTTGGTGATGTTGCGGCTTCCGCCGGTGTAATCAGCCTTATTCCTGTCGTTGGCGTAGTGCCGGCGGAGCGCTTCGACAATCTGGGCCGGATCGGTGTTAGCAGGCGTCGGCTCGGCATCTGCGAGAGCGATGTATCCGCGGTTCAGGACGTTATTGGGCCAGCGGTTCAGGCCGCCAAAATCGTTGCCGTACTCGAGGAACTTCGGACCCAGAAAACCGTCTTTCGAGGGATGGGCCAGGGTGTAGTCAAGGGCCGCGCGGCCCTTTGCCAGAACCTTGTCGTCGCCGAGAATCAGGCCCAGTCGGGTGGCGCCGTCGACCCAATAGGCTCTCTGCTCCCATGTGTACCAGGCAGGCGAATTCTCTTCGCCTGCCCAGAATTCCGCAGCGCTTCCGCTGGCGAACGGGAACGAAATGTCCGTCAGAGCGCCTGTCAATTGCGCCTGCGCCTCCAGATGGAGCCGCAACCATCCCTCCGGCTTGATTGCCCCTGGGGGCAGGTTGCGCAGTTGCGCGTAGGGCTGCGCCGCAGAGGAGGTCTGCTCCGCCACCAGCGACTCAGGCAGACCCACTGCCAGCACCGCCGAACCCGCGACGGCTCCCTTGATGAAGTCGCGGCGGTTTAGCTTAAGAGATTGCGAAGAATCATTGTGATCATGGTCCATCGATCCAGCTCCCTGGCAGGCTTGATTTGGTGGCTCAATTGGTCGCTTCTACTAGGCTTTGAAGAGTAAAGGTGCGAATTTATTCAGGCACAGGCGCCACGTCTGCCATTCGTGCGCTGTGCCGGGCGAGTGATACTCCGAGACCTTGATTCCTGCGGCGCGCAGTTTGGCCGCGTTCTCCCGGGTCGAAGCGCTCATCGCCAGTTCCGCCGTGCCCGCGCCCATCCACAGCAGATGAACCTTGCTGTTGAAAGCCTTTGCATCGGCAAAGATCGATCCATAGGATGTTCTGGGATCGAAGGGCGGCTCCTCAGGGGATCCCGGCCGGGAAGGCCGCCTCATGAACTGGGCACCGCTGAACGTGCCGATATAGGAGAACAGGTCCAGATGCGTCAGAGAGACTGCGAAGGTCTGGTTGCCGCCCATGGACAGCCCAGCCATGGCACGGTGATCGCGATCGGCAAAGGTCCGGTAAGATTTGTCGATCATGGGAATCAGCTCGTGTACCATGACTGCACCGAATGCCCGGGTCCCAGGGAAGGCATAGCTCTCGGAGGGATCGAGCTTCTCGGCGCTAGGCGCAGTGTAGGTGGCATAGCCGTTATCCATGACCACGATCATCGGGGTGGCCTTGGGCACTTCGCCTATCATGAACGCAAAGAAACTGCTCGAATTTCCCAGGATGGCGTTATCCAGAATGAAATTAACGCCGCCCTGCCGGCTCCATCCTGTCTCGTTTTCTCCGGCGCCATGTTGCAGATACAGCACCGGGTAACGGTTCCCTGAATTGACTGCATCGCCGTAATCGGGTGGCTTGTAGACAAAGCAGCGACGCCATCTGCCCGTCAGCCTGGAGAAATACCACTTTTCTTCAAGCTGTCCGTGGGGACCGTCGTGGGGCGCGTAGAAGGGAATCACAGGGAAGGTGACAAGATCCGAGGAGATCTGCTGAGCATCCGGTATCTCGATGCCGCTTGTTTCCCGGTTGTAGCCGAAGAACGTCTCGCTTCCCGGGTCGTTCATTCTGGCGCCGTCCACATTAAACCAGTAGTAATGGAAGCCCATCACCCGCGGGAAGAGCGTAACGGACCAGTTTCCCTCCTCATCTCTGCTCAAGGGCACCGGTTTCTCACACAGCCCTTGTCCGCCTTCCAGCTGGACAGATTTGGCTTCCGGCAGATGCACGCGGAAGGTCGCCCGCCCATCGGCATAGATGCGGGGATACTCTGCCGATGGGACATTCGTGACTGCCGGCACCGTCTGGAGAGCGCCTGGCGCCGATTCATTAATAATGTGGTCGTAGAATCGCATGTCTCTGTCCTTGAACCATCCTCACGGAAAGCTGCTGAGTTTTCCTGCGCCGGAGGAGCAATCCGACGAAGAGGGGACGACAATCAAAGGGCGCACTGTTCCCGACGAATATTCCGGTGCCTGCATCTGGGACCTTGCCGGGCTGCGCTCCCGGTACTGAACTCCGGCACCCAAGAACCGCCATTTCTTCGCCACAAGATTCATACTTGTAATTCACGACAACTCAACATGTCAAGACTGGACTGTAGATCTTTGCAACATCCTGTATAGACAGATCAGGACCCTGCGACAATGAACTGTAGCGGGCGATACCCTATGCCACGCTACGACCCCGTCGCTGGGGCAACAGCGGTGAACTGGGCTTAGAGCGTCCTTCAGGGAGTGTGTCGATGACCCCGAATTGGAGGGCACACCGGGGTATCCCCATACGGGGCTATGCTTTGCGACGAGCAGCTTTGAGCAGGATGAGTCTGGCACCAGCTCAGCCGGGCACGAGGGTCCGGACGAACTCCTCGGAGATCCTCTGAAAACGACGCGGCGATCTTCGTACACGATTATCCGCCCAAAGGCTAACAGGCATCGATCCGCGCATTTGCGAAAGGGGTTCGGTCACGATGACTTCTGATGAGCTCCACAGGACCGGCGAACTACCAGTTCGCACCCGAGCAGCACATCGCGAGTCGGCAGATCGGGGTTCGCGATGCGTTCAAGCATCACCGCCAGCGCAACCCTCCCAATGTCACGACAAGGCTGGCGCTGGGTTGTGAGCGGGATTGGTAACAACCTCGAATACCGCACATCATCGATTCCAATCATGCGAATGTCTTCCGGTATTCGCTTGCCAAGCTCAAGCAGCGTATGCATCAGGTCTCCTGCAGTATGGTCATTGGCGCAAAGAAAAGCGTCCGGACGGTCCTTCTTCAGGAGGGCCTTTACGAACTTCAAATCTGAGGCATCTCCAAGATGCACCATTGGTCCACTTAGATTGCGCACGGATGCCTGAACAGCTTCACGGTACCCGGCGATGCGCGCGTCCACAGTGGGCGCTGAATTGGGACGAGCAAAAAACGCAATGCGCCTTGCCCCCAACGCAATCAAATGCTCCGTCGCCAGAAACGCCGCTCGTCGATTGTCAATTCCGACCAGGTCATATTTGCTGCGATGCGGATAAAGCTCAATACCCCGATCCAGTAACACGACAGGAATTCGTGCCTTATCCAGCGCTGCCACGATTCGGTGGTTGGAGCCGTGCCTTCCCGGCGAGAACTCGACCGGAGCAAAGAAAACTCCAGAGACCTTTTTCGAAATATAGTGGTGACACAGTTGCTCCGCGACTTTTTCTTTTTCGTTCCCCTGCGATGCCGAGTTGCCCCACAGCAGGGAATGGTGGGTTGCCATCGGCGCCTCCATCATGCCCTTACAGATGAGTTCGAAGATCTCAGTCTGTCCAAGTTCAGGGATCAAGAGGCCAAATACGTGGCTTGCCGTGGTTGATGTCTGAGCAACAAAGGTCCCCGAGCCAGCACGTCGCGTCACCATTCCGGCGGAACGAAGTTCCTGCATCGCTCGGAAGACCGTCATCCTTGAGGTTGCGTATCGCCGTACGAGTTCTGTCTCACTGGGAAGCCGCTGTCCGCCCCTATAGTGTCCCGAACTGATATCCTCAACGATCTTTTCGAAAATTTCCCGGTATTTATGCATCTCTTTGGTCTTGTCTCAGATAGGTTCGCTTCGCTATCAGCCGAATCACGATCACTGAGCTGTCACGAAGGTATCGCAACCACCCTATACAGCTTGCATCCGTCCTGCACGTCAGCGCAAGCTCTGCTGAAGGAGGAAACGAAGAGATCGCGCGCTCTCGGCAAGGAGTACTCGCGGCGAAACTTCCTGATCCGCCCAAAGCCGGCCGGGAGATTGCTCTTCTCCCTGGTCGAACCCAAATCCCTCGATCATTAAGTACCCCGAATAACCAATCTCCCGAAGCGCGGCGATAATCGCACCAAATGGCAGATGGCCGCGTCCGATCGGCCCTCGGTGATTCTCGCTGGCGTGCACGTGCCTGAGGCGATGGTTCAGTTCGAGAATGGCGCTCCGAAAATCGCGTTCTTCTATGTTGGCGTGGAACGTGTCGAGTGTTACGCCGATACGTGGGTGACCGATTACTTCGCACAGACGCCTGGCTTCCGCGGCGGTTCGAAGGAAAAAAGTCTCCGACCGGTTCACGGGCTCCATACACAGCACGATTCCATGGGTGTCCAGCAGGTCCCCGACCGCACGAAACGACGCGACTGCCCAATCCCACTCTGCCGATGTTGGGCGATGGTCGGGAAGATATCCGATCGGAGCATAGAGCGGCCCCCCAATGACCCGGGCACCCATTCGCGCGCATGCTTCGATGCAGCGCCTGAGGTAGTTCCTCGCTCTTTCTCTACTCTGTGGGTCGGGGCTAATCGGATTGCAGTGCTGAGGGAGGAGAGCGCAGCCGGTGCACTCAATTCCACACGCCTCGGTCGCGGCACGAATTTCGTCGAGAGGAAGTGACTCTGGATCGATGATGGGGACTTCGAACCCTTCCACCCCCAGTTCGCGCAGTTCAGGCAGTATTTCGAGATGAGCCGGGCGAAGTAGAGAAGTCCATGCGAAAGCGCTGATACCAATCTTCATGGCGTAGTTCTGGACCGCGACTCTGGGGCCATGTAGGCCCGCATTGAATCTACCAGAACCCTCCAGGTCAAACCGCGATCACGCGTCCATGCAAATCCAGTGATGGTCGCCCGCGGCGTGCGCTCACAAAAGTTGGAGCCGCGGTCGAAGACCTGTGCGTGAGCGAGCCCACCGGCCAGCGTTGAGGCCGGAAGTAGCGCCCCAATTCGGGCATTGCCCCCATCGCGTGCATCGAGCACCTGAGTTGAAGATTCTGGCACTTCCCATTTTCCCATGGAGAATCGCCTCGTGACAGGTGAGACCTCGTGAAGTTTGCGGTTTCTCATGCTGGAGAATTCAACTCGCGAGACTAATCTCCTCGCTGGCAGACAAAATTCCGGGCGTCTTCCGTGTTCCCGTGTCCTGTGTATTGCGCGTGTTTGGGATAGGCACAAAGAGGGCGACTTCGATCGGGGAATGCGTGCCCAGTCGCAATGATCTCCTCCGGCGCCGTTCCTTTCCGCACCCAGTTCACCAGCGCGCTGAGCATGTCGAAGTGGTCCAGAGATGGTCCGCCCCCACAGTGAGCCATCCCGGGCACAAGGAAGATCCGGCTCCATCGCTCCACTTCATTGGGACCGCCATTGGCCGCGGTCATTTCCTTGTAATAGCGTAGCGTGTCGAGTGGCGAGAACCATGGATCGCTGTCGCCATGGAAAAAGATCAGTTTGCCCCCGTTGCCCGAGAAGGTCGTCAGGTTGGTCGAGGCCGGTTCCACGAGGGGATCGGAGGCGTGCGGGGCCAGCTTGTCCACATCGAGGGTCGTCGCCGTAGTATAGGGACCGAAGAGACCGTTCGCTCCCATATTAAGCAGCCCGGGGACCGCACCCCGCATGGTGATCCCGGTGTCATAAAGGAATCCGGGATATACCTGGGTATCGTAAGCATTTTTCGGTCCGGCGAACGCCCTCTTAATCGCAGCGACCTTATTCGGTTCGATACAGTTGTCGGTCTGACCGGCCTTACAAGACAATACTTCCCGATCGAACTGACAGCCCAGCGGATCGAAGATCAAACCGTCCTTCACTCCGTCCAGCGCATCGCACTTCTTCAGCAGCGCATCCATGAAGAGTTTCCGCTGCGCGTCTGTCAGGAACTTCGTGATTTCCGGCTTGCCTGATGCGTCCTTTGGGCTCGCCTGGTTGTAGGCCACGGGCATCCACTGGGCAATCGCCAGGTTGGAAAGGCCCGTGCGCATCGCGGGATCGCCCGACACGATGCCATTGAATACGAGAGGAAAGCGCTGTGAAAGGATCATGCCTTCCCGGCCCCCGGTGGAGCAACCGACAAAATAGGAATAGGAGGCTGGCTTGTCGTAGTAGGCCGCGATGATTTTCCTGGCGACACCTGCCACCTCCGCATTCGCTCGATACGCGAAATCGAGATAGGCCAGCTGGTCGCGCATGAAGGAAAAGTCGAAGGGTCCGGTCTTTGCCATGTGTCCCGTATCCGTGCTGGCAACAGCGAAGCCGCGATTGAGTGCGGGCTCATCCCCGGCGTAGGAAGCCCCGGTGGGATAAAAGACGACGCCGTTTCCTCCTCCTCCGCCCTGCATCAGAAAGTCACCGTTCCAGGCTTCCCGTGTGGGAAGAGCTATGGCAAATCCGATCCCGAACTCCACCCCGTCGACTCCCTTGCGCCGGCCGATCGTTCCGTCGATCCGACAGTGCGCAGGCAGCGGCCCAATTGGCAGGAGCCCCAGGATAGGGCCCGGGGATTGTTGTTCCGGCGGAAACAGCGGTGGTCTTCGTGATCGCAACCCCGTCCAAGGTGAGGTTCGCGAGATCCGCGCAGCCCCGTTCTCTTTGAGCGCTGGCCGCCGATGCTGAAGCCCCGACTGCGATCAGAACGACGAATACTCGATTTTTCTTCATGCCTTACCTTTCACAGGTGCGAATCCAATTTCCGGCGTCGTGCACCCTGGTACTCTCCTATTTGTAGTCGGCTATGGGGACCCGCCCATACCATGTGCCGCGGAATCCCGCCCGATCATCAAACCAGGACATGTGGACAAAGTCGGGACCGACGGCCACGCTGATGAAGTCGCTTCCCAGATTCGACATGCTGCGACGCAGCGACACTCCTGGGGATATGGCGGTGCTCACCTTGTACGCAGCGCTGAAACTCTTGCCGCCATCCCGCGAGATAGTCGAATAGATCTCGAACTTTTGCGGCAGATCATGGAAGACGCGGGGCTGGGTCCATTCGGAAGGCGGCCCTTTGTCGCCAGCCGGTTGGCGGGGAAAAGGATTCGCCACCGGATAAAGCGCCCGCCACGCAAGTGCCAGCAACCCTTCGGGACTATAACCTGCAGTCAGCATCGCCACGGATGTTCCCTGCGGGCCATGGATGCTCGGCGCATGGGTCCAGGTCTTGCCGGAATCCTCCGTGAGATAAGACTCAATCGTGTCATTTGTGGAATAGAAGACGGAGAATTCACCCTTCTTCCTGGGATTGGCGGCGACAATCATGCCGCCGGGTCCGAAACCAGCGTGCGCAGGAGGGGGTCCGGGAATCAGGTGGCGATCGAACGTCTTGCCCTGGTCGGCACTGGCACCGAAGACGCGGCACGGACAACTGGCATGAAAAGAGGCCGGCACGCTGGTTGCGATGTAAGCGGTTCCCATAATTCCATCCGCAACATCATAGCCAGGGCCGAATCCGGGCCACTCCGGCGAGTCCACGGCATAGACCATGCCCCAGGTGCGCCCACGATCTTTCGACACGCGAAAAGTCGTTTGATAGTGAGGCGGCTCGGACGCCCTGCTGTTGCCGTTTACGTAGATGTAGCCATTGGAAAGATCGACCCTGACCTGCGGCCGGTCGCCCTGTGATCCGAACTGCGCATAGGAAACAAACGGCCCCAGGATCTCTTTGGGCATAAAGGAGTGCATGATCTGAACCGGATCGCTGAAGGTGTGCCCTCCGTCCGTGGACCAGATCATCGCCGAACCACCGTAATCCTCAATGTCGTCTCCGGTGACTTGATTGATTGCTTCCTCGTCCCCGGGATTCTCGGGAAAGTGGGCTTCGCAGCCGAGAATCATGGCCCCATCGGGAGTGAAGGCGGAAAAGGGATCAAGGCAGCGATAGCGATGGAAGTAGGCCCGCATCGGATCTTCCATCACCGTCCAGGTCAGACCGCGATCGCGCGTCCACGCAAACTCAGCAATGGTCGCCCGAGGGGTGCGCTCAAACTCTCGCTCGTTGTGCTCGAAATTGCCTTCGTTCTGGTTTTGTTGGCACATAGCCGCTACAGCAATCTCGTTCGGATTTCTCGGATTTACGGATACCTGCGATTCGCCACAGCCGCGGGTAGCTGAACCCAACAGCAAATACTGTTCGGGTACGATCTGAGTGTCCGGTCTCGCGCTTGCGTTGGTCTCCGACCCAGAGAGATAGATGGGGCCGCTGTCGAAGACCTGTGCACGAGCCACGCCGCCGGCGACCAACGCAGTGAGGAAAGCGCCCCATATTCGAGCAAAGAGCATCGGCGCGTGCTTCGAGCACCCGGTCGGAAGATTATGACACTCCTTGTCTTGCTTTTGGAGAATACGAACGTTGTATCTCATGGCCGCCTCGTAGCTTATAAAACTCGTCGAGTCTCGCGGATCTAGTTTCTCAGGCAAGTTACTTCAATCTGCTGCGGAACCCGTTTGGGCTTCGGAAACGAAAACTCCCCTCAGGCTGGCTGTGATTGGCCGGCCATCGGCGCTGAAAGGACTACCATGCATCGAAAGCGGCGCTTCTTCCGCCGACTCTGAAGCCGCTGACACTACTAGTAGGCACTCAGCGGTACCCGCCCGAACCAAGTTCCTTCGAATCCGGAGCGATTATCGCCCCAAACGGCATAAAGATAATCGCTGTCGATGTCCATCGAAGACAAATCGTCGCCAAACATGAAATTGCCACGAATCGGATTGTAGGTAGGAGAGACCGCATGGCTGACGCGAACCGTGGTGAAGGTTCGGGCACTATCCTTGGAGACGGCCGACCATAGGTCGAAGCTCTTGTCGGGATAGACGGTCTTCCATATCATTCCCAAATCTCCTTTGGGGGAATACTTCATGGCGTGTTGCCATATATAGGCATTCTCCGGAACCTGTGCTGCCACCACCGGATCCGTCCAGGTTTTCCCGCCATCGTCTGTGATCGAGATCAGAATCCGCTTACCGGCAACTCGCGCGACAGCGTAGCGCCCATCCTTCGTGGGATCGGCCGAAACCATCACGCCGATCATTCCTCGAAACGGATTCGGGTCCGGCTTCGGCTTGTATTCGGCCGGGAGAGCCGGCAGCAAATGGTATTCGAAAGTCTTGCCGTCGTTCTCACTGGTGCCGAACACTGTGCACGGACAAGTCCGGTGCAGTGCGGCCGGAACTTCCGATGCATTGTAGGCAACCACCAGATGACCGTATCCGGCGCTGAATCCTCCGATGCCCGCGAACCAGCCCCCTGGATACTGATCGCTGTCGATCGGATAAATGACGCCCCAGGTGCGCCCGTCGTCATGGGAAGCGCGCAGGAACGTTCGGCCACGCGACACATTGTGGCCAGGATATCCCTCATACCCCATTCCTGGAAGAGCAGGATTCGGCTTCGGACGCTTCACTGTCGCCGGATCCACCGTCCACGCGAGTCCGCTGCCGCTGACGTAGATGGTTCCTGTCTGCGGATCGGCCACAAACACAGGCCGATCCCACGGAGAAGCCTGTTCGAGGACCGGCTTCACTGTCGGCGCGTAGAGCTGAGGGGAGAGAGCCGGCTGCACCCAAACCGGACGGCTCCAAGTCCGTCCTTCGTCCGTCGATCGCTCGATGGCTGAGCCGCCATGATAGAAATGAGCTTCTCCGTTCGGGGCGTATCCCTGTGCGTAATCGGCAGCGCCGCGATTCAGGTAGGCCAGACAACCCATATACAGCGCTCCATCGGGCCCGGCACCGGCAAACGAATCACTGCACCGATTCTTGTCGTAGACCTTACGCAGATTGTCCACGCTGAACGTCCAGGTGTTTCCGCCGTCATGGGTGATCGCGATATCGGTCCTCGAACCGTCCGGTGTGGATAGCTCACGGATGCGTTGCTGGGTAGCGGCAGGAGTGCCCCGCGGCAGAATGGGCGTTTCCCCGTCCGGCAGCCGATTCAGCGTCGCCATTGCCACCACAATGAGGTTCTTGTGGTCTTTCGGATTGACGAACACCCAAGGCTCGCCTGCCCCACGATTGACGTTTCCCAGCAGAAGATATTCATCCGACTTCGGCTTCTCTGTGTTCTGCGCGCGCACCATCAACGCGATTAAAGCTGTGATTCCGGCAACAGCAACGATTCGCAACCTGGAGGCGTTTTTCATCTCTTCCTTTCAACAGGAGTTATGGCGTAGCTCAGCTTTCACAAATGCGCTGGAGGAGCGATCAAATTAGTTGTTTGACGCCTGCGTCAGTAATGAAAGATCGATCGCGTCGGCCATCGCTTTATATCCGGCTGCGCTCGGATGCAGGTGATCGCCCGACTGATAATCCTCCCGGAAGCGCAACGGATTCCGGGGATCTTTCACCGCCGCATCGAAATCGATGACCCCATCAAAAGCTCCACTGCTCCGGATCCAGTAATTTATTTCTTCGCGGATGGCCTCTCCCTGTTTTGTGTAGTAGTCAGCTCCTTCATAGGGAGTCATAGTCGCGCCGAATACTCTGATTCCGTGCTCGCGCGCCCGCTGAATGATCTGTTCCAACCCCATGATCAGGTCAGCGGTCGTGACAGTTTGGGCTGCGAACGGGTTGACTCCTGGATGCTCAACCTTCATGGAAGGCGGCGGCCTCATCTCAGGCCAGCCGATATCGTTGATGCCTTCAAGCACAATCAGATTCGTAACGCCCGGAATGGCCAGAACATCCCGGTCAAAGCGAGCCAGGGCACTGACTCCTGCTCCGTCATGAAGGATGCGGTTACCATCGATTCCCTCATTGAGAACGGCCACCCCCCGCTTGTCGGATGTGCTTTCTAACCTCTTGGCCAGTTGGTCGGGCCAGTCCAGGTAGGCGCCCTGTTTCACTCCAGCCCCCTCCGTAATTGAGTCGCCAAACGCCACGGTGGCCCCGGCTGCCTGCTTGTTCCATACTTCCATTCCGGCGAGCCAGTACCAGGACGTGGTTGTTTTCGCAGCTGGAAGATCAGGCTTCGATGTCAGATCGCCCGGGCCCGCAATGTAGGTGTCGTGCTGCCCCCAGAAGTGAATGGTGTCCGCAGGAGCAGAGGCCGCTAGGTAGATGGATACAGCTATCTCCGTGAAGGGCTGTACGCTCATCTCTACGGGGTCACTCAGTATGGGCGCGCCCACCGGGATCTCGACTGCCGTGGATCTATCGAAAGTGACCCGATGGTCGGACCCGGCCAGGGTCCGGGAACCCTTTTGCGAAAGGGCCACATGCACCGCCTCAATCCGCAGAGGAGCACTGCCGAATGCGTTGGAGAACCGGAGGCGGAGGCGTTCCCCGCCGATCTCCGGCCGGATCACCATCCGGATCGTCTCATCCTTGAAAACGGGCGGAGGCGGCACGCCCGGGAAACGAATCGGCGCCTGCATCGATGAACTCCACGCGCCTGCCCATTCGCCCGCTGCCTTGCTCGCCTGTGGCCGGGCCATGCATGGAATCATCCATGCGAATACGAAAAGCGCAGCCCATAAAAGTGTTCGTTTCCTCATTCCAGCTCCTTTCCTCAGTGGTCCGCAATCGATGAAATCCGCGTACAGGCGAATCGATCTTGGCGCATGGATCGCGACACCAACTGGGAGCTACGTCGGCACTGAGCGGCGCTCAGTTGGAAGACATCCCGAGCCGGCCGTCCCGCATTTACCTCCCCTTGCGATCTGGACCGTTGTGAACTTATCCCATTTGCGCTTTCGCATCCATGCCCGGCTCTTCGGGTTCATCGGGCCGTACATCCAGAATCGCCTCCAGTTGACTCCTTGATATAGCCGGTGTGGCCCCTGCCTGGGTTGCAACCCACGCCGCGAGGTTGTTGGCAGCATTGCTGATCTCCTCCAGGGCTCTGTTTTGCAGGTAGTAATGAGCTACACACGCCGTGAAAGCGTCTCCGGCGCCCACCGCGTCTGCCACTTCGACTCGAACACCCACGTGCCCTATTGTCATCTCCTCAGACACCATGAGGCTTCCGCCCCTTCCCCTCGTAAGACACACGAGTTCCAGATCGAACTCGCGCAGCATGCCAGTGGCGAGTTCTTCTTCATCGCGGCCGGATATGCCGAGCAGTGCCGTCGCCCGCACCAACTCTGTTTCGTTGAGTTTTAGAACATCGGCGAACTGAAATGATTTGCGCAGCGTCTCGATCGTATAGAACGGCTCGCGCAGGTTTGCATCGCAGATACAGAGGGTCGTCGCCGGCGTATTCCGCAGAAACCGCTCCACAACCGCGGCCGAGACAGACGAGCGCTGGGCAAGCGATCCGAAGCACACAACTTCAGCTCGTGACGAAAGCTCCTCCCACCCCGAAGTCCACTCCAGAAAGTCCCAGGCAACCGATTCTGCGATCGTAAACTGCGGTTGGCCATCGGATTCGATCATCACACTCGCAGTGCCGGTCCGGTGAGCCCTGTCCAGTTGCAGGTAGCGCGACTCCATGCCGTGCTCTTCAATTGCACGGATAGCTTCCAGACCGAGTTCGTCATCACCGACCCGACTGGCCACTATGCCCTGATTCCCCAATATCTGGGTCATGTAGGCGAAATTTGCCGGTGCGCCTCCCAGCACCCTTCCCGACGGGAGAATGTCCCAAAGAAGTTCGCCCAATCCGATCATTACCGGACGCACACTCATCTCTTCCTTTCCCGTCCGGCACACGTTTCGAGGGCGCAACAATTGCGACTCTGGTGGACGCTGTGGGTACGAAACAAACGGTCCTGGGGAAGGGGCACGATTGATGTATGTTCCGTCCTGCCATCGCCGTGTATTTAGCACCGGGGAGATAGCTGCCGCTCCACAGAACGCTCCGACGCTCCGACCTGGCCCGAACTAAGAGGAGACGACAACCGGGGATTGCCTGCAGCACCACGAGAGTCGGAGCCGCAGGCAGGTTCATCGGGTATTCCCCAAACTACTCCGTGGCTATACGCATATCCGAACTTCCCTATCGGGAGATACGCAAGCCAAACTGGAGCAAGCGAGGGTTATTGAGCTGTGCAGTGACATGTCCCCAATTGGGGCCGCTGTAACTTGCTTCGAACGGAGGAGCAAACTGAACGCGGTTAAAGAGATTGAAGAACTGAGCGTCAAATGTGACAGTCAACTTTTCCCTGATATGAGTGTCTTTGGCGATTGAGAAGTCCCAGTTGTCCTCGCCCTGCCGTCTGAGCACGCCGTCGGTACGGCGCTCATCACCGAATTGGAAGCTCCCGGGCTGAGTAAAGCAAGCCGTATTGAACCATTTGCCCGAGTTGACGCGGTCGACAGCAGAGCCAGGTCCTTTCCTGTCGCAATTAGGAACCAGATTTGGCCTCAATGGTTCCAGCCCGTTTTGATTTTGAAGGTAGCCACCCCCGCCAAAGTATTGCATCAGGTAGTTCGGCTGGGACGAGTCGTTCGCATTGGCCCCGATCGCCAGCGGCGTACCAGCAATGAACGACGTGACGCCGTTGAGCCGCCAGCCACCTACGATCGGATTCAACCGAGTCGAAGAGAGGAGCTGCTTTCCCCGGCCGAATGGCAGCCCCACGACATACGAGATTGTCAGGTCCTGAGGAGTGTCGTTGAGGCTGAGGGATTTCTCCGCTTGCAGGTTGTTGTTGTCCTGGACGCCACCCACATAGAAGTTTCCAAAGTTGGCTACGTCGAGAAAGCCCGTGATGCTATCGGTATTTGATAGTAACTTGGACCATGTATACGCTGTCGTGATAATGCCCCCACTGTGGAGGTTTCTTCGAAACGACGCCTGTAACGCGTTGTAGCTGGAGGCGCCCACCCTGTCGACCGATGCCGTTACGTAATTGTATTGGGGCATTGGCTTCAGGAGCAGGCCTTTCATGATAGTTGGGCTGGATAATTGCCCCCCATTCGTAATTAACGGGTTGCCATAAAATGGATTGGGGACCTGCGTCAAAAGGTCGGCACCCATAGAATCATAGCCGTCGGGAAGCTGATTGATATTCTGAGCGGACCAGGTCGCTGCTCCGGTCATCTGGAGGTGCGTTCCCTTGGCTCCGGCATACGCCACGCTGAGGCTCGTGGCTCCTCCAAACTGCCTCGCAACCGTCGCGTTCCACTGTTGAACATATCCATATGGCATGTTGGGAATGCGGGATTGGATATTCTGACCGTACAGGGCGTTGAGCGCGGCTGGATTTCTTCGCGGCGGCTCAATGATCCCATTCGGAAAGGGATTGGCTACAGAAGTATTGACCTGACTAAACGTGTTGTTAGGGTTATACGTATTCTTCAGATTTGTGTTAGACGAGTTGATACTGGAGCTGTTTGGACCGTCCTGGGACATGTTGGCGGGGATGTAGTTTACGCCGTATCCAGCGCGCACGACCGTATCGTCGGAAATGCGGTAGGCAAGGCCCACTCGCGGACCCCAAAGATCATAATGCAGTTGCTCCTCTCTGCGGGACGGATAGGCCGAACTATCCACCAGTGCGAGTTGTCCCTTGAGGGTCTCGTTCTGACCCGTAGCGGGATTGGTGATTGAACCCAGCGGGCTCATCGCGTCAGGCAGAATAACCGTATCGTAGTTGTTTACCTCCGACCAGGCTCCGGGCTGATCCCAACGAATACCGAGTTCAGCTGTCAACTTTCGGGAGACCTGGTAGGTGTCATTCAGATAGAAGGAATATTGGTGCATGAAGGCTCTGCTGCCTCCCACCTGAAGCGAGGACATGGAATCAGGCGTGCCCAGAAGCCCCGAGGCGAAAGCGTAGCCGGTGCCAGGAACCGATGGATTGGCGGTCGCCTGGGAGGTGAAGGTCATCGTGCCACCATTGCTGTCAGGAGACGCGATCCAGGAGGTCTGACGAACATCTGTGCCTGCCTTGATCGTGTGGCGTCCGACAATCTTCGTAAAGCTGCCAGAGAGGGTATAGATGTTGTTGTACCAATAAAGCTGGGAGCCCACCCCCATGCCCGCGATGGAAGTGCCCGGCCAACTGAAAGCTACCGGGAGTTGCTGACCCTGCTGCTGAACGAAATTGGCAAATCCGGGGGAGACAGATGAAAGATCTGTTCCGAGTCCGGTCGGATAGGTAAAGAAGAACGCCCTTAGGTATGAGAGGTGAGCATCGAGCACAGTCGTTGGGTTCAGCGTGTACGTGTTGCCCAGGATGGCTTCGTCATCCGTGTATCCGGTGGTGCCAGGTTTAGTGGCCTGCAATCCATAGATATTCGAACCCTGGGACTGAACGTTCCAATGGGCGTACCGGGCAAACAGCACCTCTTTGGCATTGGGAGTCCAGTCAATACGAGCGTTGTACTGCTTTTGATTGTACGCAGTCTTCGATACCGCAATATAATTGTTCGTTATAGCATTTGGGACCGTAGGTGCTGGATATTCAGTTTGGAGGAGTTTGATGGCGTCCGGATTGATATCACTCGGAGGGATGACGTTCAACTTTCCTCCGTACTGAAACTGCTGCCCGGTCGCCGTATCGTAGATAGCCGGAATGCCCGTTGCGGAGAAGTCGCCCTGCATCATAGCTGTAGTGGGAACGGTTGTGATGGACGTCGCACCTTGCCGGACCGGCTCCCACTCCATGCCCAGGAAGAAGAAAAGCTTATTCTTCCTGAGGGGTCCCCCAAACGTATAGCCATATTGATTCTGAACATAGGGAGGCCGTTTGTTTCCAAAGCGATTACTGAAGAAATCGTTAGCATCGAGGACACGATTCCTCAGGTACTCATATGCGATGCCATGGAAGTCGTTCGTTCCCGATTTGGTGCTGATATTGACAACGCCGCCGGCATAGAGTCCATATTGGGCGCTGATATTGTTGGTATCCACCTTGAACTCCGATACCGTGTCCTGGCTTGGAATCATTACATCGGAGTTGTTTTCCGGAATGTTCTGCTGTACGCCGTCAACGTAAAAAATGCTTTGATTGCCGAACCCACCGCCGATTTGGAAGTTGCCGGCGGCAATAATGTTTGTCGACGGGTTGCCGTAGGTATTGCCTCCCGCTATGACGCCTGGCACCAGGGTCAGCAGATCATTGACATTACGGCCGCTCAAGGGCATGTTTTGGATCGTTTGCTGCTCGATGACCGATCCCAGCGTTGCAGAGTCGGTTTGAATCAGCGGAGGAGCTCCAGTCACCTCAACCTGCTGACTTACGTTTCCTACCTGTAAAGTCAAGTCCGCGCGGGTTATACTTCCCACCTGAACGACCACGGCCGTGCGCTTCAGCGTCATAAATCCGGTTTGCTCGACTTTGAGAGTGTAGTTTCCGGGGTCGAGATTGACGAACGAATAGGTCCCTGCTGAAGTGGTCTTCATGCCATGGGTCTGGCCGGTTGCGTCACTCGTCAGTATCACGGTGGCTCCGGACACGAGCGCGCCGCTCGGGTCGGTAACGTTACCGACCACGGTGCCGAAGGCGGTTTGGGCGCCTACCGTCCTGTTTCCCCCTGCAGCCGCGAAAATCAGCGCGATCAACCCAACAACCCAGCCTATACGCGCAAATCCGCGTATGGCGACACATCGCATCTTCAACATTGAAGTGCCTCCCGTTCGATCTTTCACCCCTGCTGTTGTTTTACTCAGAAACTGGAGATCAAAGCTGGAAATTCATCTCCCGATTGCGCACGTATTGTGACAATCGGATAAATCAGATGTCAAGCATGATGTCTATGCAGGATGCAGAAAGATGTATAGACATGTTGCGCTACGCGCGGAGCGTGGCGGCATGCTTGCTCGTGATTGAGTGTAGGCTGTTTGGGAAAGCCAACCCCGGGGGCATCGTCATTCAAACTGGCCCAAGCGGCCACCGACCCGCCGCCGGTCCGCCTATTCGCACAATCAGTAGCGAGGGGGAAGGGGTTTCTCGCTGGTGTGCGCCAACGGCTGACCTACGGCACGAATGGTGTGAATATGTCTCCCGCCTGCGACATCCGGTGGCATACAGCCCAAGACCATGGCTCAGGCAGCGAGTCGGGAACCATAAGGCATTGAGATGCGGAACTGATCTTCGTGGTTCACCCTCTGCAGCCCTTGGCCTACTGGCACTCAATGCGATGGTGTTCAGCCCGGCAGAATTGACAAAGAGTCAGGAGTGCCGTGGCTTAGGCTGGCCGTAGTGCGATCACCGGCGCCCATGCCCTCGATATCGGCCTGGCTTGGTGGGGCTTCGGGATCGCTCTGGCTGCGACCTATTTTGTGGTGTCCTATCGGATGTTCCGAGGGAGGTTTCTGATAGGGGAAGCTATGGCCACCGAAGGAAGACGTATGTCCGATTCGCTGTATCAATTCATGGCGGAGGATCATGTGAGGCTCGACGGATTGTTACAACGCGCCGTCGCAAAGCCCGGCGTCCTCGATGCGGATCCTATCATGAGTTCCGCAAGGGCCTCCTGCGGCATATCTCGATGGAGGAGAAGATTGTCTTACCCGCCATCGCAAGATGGCAAGGGGGCACGAAGCCAGCAGTTTGGGCGCAGCTGCGGCTTGACCACGGGGCGCTGGTTCCGCTCCAGCCCCTCCGCCGACGCCCTCAATCATGCTAGCAATCCGGTCGATTCTTGAAGTTCATAACAAGCTAGAAGAAGACGAATGCGGTTTATATAACCTCTTTGAGAGGATGGCCGGGCCGAGACGGAGAACATACCCGCTCAACTGAAGGCTGCGCGCCCGTGGCTGTTTTTCCCAACCGCGTTAAGCTGGAAGTCCTTATTGCGGCGAAGAAGGCAGTGGCCAGGGCTGGTCACGAGTTCAAAGTGGCATCGTAAGCGAATCCCTCTGGTCGCGTGGGGAATCTCAAACCGCCAGATGATTCTGGACCTGCCTGAAGATCCCGGTTCCAGGGGTCTTTGCAGTGTCCCCGGCTATTTGGCCTCCAACATCACAACGGCTTCCGTCCGGCAGTCGGTCGACCTGTTCCGACAGAGAGATTTCACTCCTGAGACCCATTCGGCTGATCACCGAACACTACGGCGCCGAGAGATCTCTGTGATCCACAGTACCCTCATCCACGGGAAAGGTGTAACAGATTGTCAGAAAGGGAGATGTTTGGTGCATATCGAGCCTGCCACCGGCTCCAGAGATGCGGTGTTTTTGGGGGGATTGTCTGAGGAAGCCGCAACTGTGGTGGGCACAAAAATGGGCACAGTCGGCTAAACACTTATGAGAATAAATACTCTAACTTATTGATTCTATGGCTCCTCAGGTAGGACTCGAACCTACAACCCTTCGGTTAACAGCCGAATGCTCTGAACACTCAGTCGACATCATGCAGTCCAATTTTTCACTACCCGGACAATGTGCGCCTGATCCAATTCTTCCACCCACGGAGCATAGTGCTTCCGGACCATATCCGTGTTCACATGGCCTAACATCTTGGCCACCTCTTCCGGCCTCTGACCGGAGCGCAACTGCCTCACCGCAAACGTGTGACGAAACTGTTTGCAGTTGGCTTGTTTCCGTTCTGGCCTCCCACGGTCGTCCAACGTAGGCAGTTCGACCCACTTTACGTTGGCCTTTTTGAGCGCCTGTCGGACGCGCAAAGACCAGGCATTGCGATCGCTGACCAGCTTGAGCCGCGGATCGCGAAAAGGCATTACGGGCGGATTCTCAGCAAGTCTCGGGACCGAACGGAGCGCCTCAGCGATGTCGGCACTCAACGGCACGACAGCCTCAACATTCGTCTTCACCCGTTTGTACCGATACACGCTAACCTCCCTTCCTTCGACAACGTAGTCCCGAATGCGGGCTGGCTCGAACAAGACCGCATCCATGACGTCGCAGCCAGTGTGCAGGAGGAGCAATACGAAGGTCTGCAGTCGAGTGTCTCCTTCCAATTGCAGAAGAACTGTCTCGACCTGTTCA
>Ga0335072_10000703_pt1 | contig 60548 bp, 53 predicted proteins | sample Lox_Sample_21_FD_206725 | JGI IMG/M metagenome (GOLD analysis project Ga0335072, IMG submission 206725) | Soil microbial communities from Loxahatchee National Wildlife Refuge, Florida, United States - Lox_Sample_2.1 | ecosystem: Environmental > Terrestrial > Soil > Wetlands | place: USA...
CGCTCCATATCCCAAAGATTGAGCGGGAAGTCCTCGGCAAGCGCCTTGCCTTGTCGGATCTGTCCTTGGAGATATATGAGCGCACAAGTCTCTGGGATAATGTTGCCTCGGAATACAGTGAAGATGTAGCGCACTGTAAGCACATCCACACGGGTAAGGGGTCCAGGAATTTTGGGAGTAGGAGGCTGATTATTGGAACCAATGACGGAAGCTGGAGAGTATTTGGCGCGGAAGATGTGAGTAAGAATCTTGATGACCACTGCTTGAGCAGGCGAGATTATGTCCTTTGCTTGGCCGAAATCGGAATAGGCATGGGACATGAGACCGTTCTTGAGAATGGCTTCCATGATCTGGACCATCATCTTGAAGTAGAACTCGTCATCCGGTAGATCCCACGCGGCAATGAAGATAAGCAGTTCTCGCAAGACATTGCGACCAGCTTCTTGAGCAAGTAGGATATGACATCGGACCGCCTGCATGTTCTTTGTGCCATTTCGCTCGCCACCTTTTAGACCAAAGCTGTCTACTATACCGGCCTGTATAATCATTGGTAAAGCCTCGATCTCGGTGGGGCCAAGAACCAGTGGCACATCTGTCAGGAGTCCACGTTCTTGATCCCCAGGATTTTGATAGTCTTCGTCGTCCTCTTCTTCGTCGTCGATGCTGTCTGCAACGCCATCCGTGCTGTGGATATCATCTTCGACTGTCCCATTATGCACACTTGGATCGTAAATCTGTTGTCCATCTGCCCCTATCAAGGGTGTCGTCTCTTGCAATTTCGCCATCAACTCAGCCTTAGCTTCCTGTAGTGTTTCTGCAGCTGATTGTGCGGTCCGCGGCATCGCCATATCATCTTCGGTAATCTCAGTATTTGTAGTGGATATTTCAGGATACTGGCTAAGATCTGGTAAATCCGCCCAGTTCAGGGCCCGAGCTTGACCAGAAGCTGTCGTCTTATCGGCCTCCGTCGCAGCCCTGCGGACTTGTTGCTCAAATTCCCCCCCAGTATTAATACTTTGCAACGGAAAGTCTTTGGCCGGAAGCTGCGCACGTAGCGCGGCCCCCACTTTCAACAGTGCTTCTGGATTCTCGTCAAGCTGACTAGCACTTAGCCCTGACAGCCGTTCCATATCACTTCGAATCTTGTCCATGAGCTGCCTAGCTGCCTCTTGAGTGGTTCCGTCCGGTGGTTTCTCCGTGCTCATCAAGTCGAAGAGTGCGTGTACGTCGTCAATGTTGTAGCCCAGGCCGCCCTCAGCCGTTAATGTACCGGGATTAGGCAATCTTTCCACTGTGGCCTTTATGCGCGCTTCTCTTGCCGCTTGAGCAACCTGCGTCTCAGGTGCCTCCGCCGACGGGAGGTCACCGGTAGGTGGCTGCTGGTTGCCAAATAAATCCAGCCATAACACCAGCTTCCGATGCTCGTTATGCATGATGAAGTTGTGCAAGAATTGTAGACACGTTATGAGAAGCCGCTTGTACAGGGTGACAACCTTCTGCCAACGTTCTTCACTTCTTTGATTTGCTTCGCCATCAAAACCTCTTGCTGTGACTCGAACGCAGACTTCGATGAGCTTAAGGATCTTTTGATCAAACCCTTGCTCCGCCGCAAGATTCTGCGCCTTTTTCGTCGTAGCTAGGAGGTTGCGGGCGATGGTGCAAAGGTCGTTCAGTCGTTCTATGTCTTTGACGAGGGAGAAGTAATTCGCAGCGATAAGATCGGAAGAAGACCCGTGATGGTTGTCCGCCTGCGCATTCTTCCATGAAAATGATTGTATCTCTAGTACGGGAATTGCCTTGCCGAGAACATCGGTAAGGCCTTTCCATACTTGCGGCGAAAAGCCCAGGTTTTGCCTGTGAGAGAGAAAGCAAATGTCAGAGGCAGTCGAAGCACACAGTATGTTGGGTTTACTGACGCAGTGCGTTTCGCAAAGTGGGTGAGGATCTACAAAGTGTTCACAAAACAGATTCGGAAACTTGCCTGACGTCGCTCTCTTGATGGCTTTTGTATAGTATCTGTTTGCCAGCATGCAGCATGTGCTCCAGTCTCGTCTCATCGATCAGACCGCGAGTTTCGTAGTGGCTAAGAGTTCCTGCCAACACGATCTTGAGCAGAAGCTCTGGGGCTGTACAACCCGTGTATGAGCCATTTCTGTCAGTCATCGTCTGTATGCTGGCGTCTCACACCGCAAAGAAAGGACAGCAGGTATGTGACTCCGATTCGAGGTTCCCGTACGAATCTATTGTACGCAGCAAAAGTGTCGCCTTGGCGTTAGCCTTAGGAACACCTTTCTTCCTCCGTGTGCTTTTCACATTGCGATATAGAATGACGCACGCAGAGAAATCTAATGCTATAGTAGTGAATGCTCTTCTGGGTATTTACAGTATGAGTCGACCATGATGAGACCGAACTCCGTGCTCCACCGCATGCAAGGATAGACTCTATCGGTCGTTACCAATGTTCCCCCCTTTTTTCAGCATTTGAGCTGATTCTTTTCGCGGTTCAGCAATTGTTATATACGCATAACTCATCAAACTCAAGCGACAGTTGATTTTCACACTTGGCCTGGTTACAGTACTGGTACATTTTGGAGCAACATCTCAAGTGGTGATCAATTTGAGATAATCCAGAATAATCAGAGTGATCATTCTGCGCAACAGTGTCAGCTATACTCTTTGCTTCCATATTTCGAGTACTTACGCATGTGGCGCAATTCTAACATAGTACGTCCCGAATCCTCGGTAGAAGCGTAGCCAGCCTTCATCCCGAACCACTTTCCTGGCGCAGTCAAGGAAGCCGTTATATGGGAGCTTTCCATCCGGGCCTCTCGATTGCTTTTGCAGTCTCGTTTTAATGAAGTCGAAAGGCAGACTGAAGAAAGAAGCAAAGAAGCCCGCGATAGCCGATGCGCCGAATGTCTGCGCTGAGGGTGACCAAGATGGCGCGTGTTTTTTGAGCTGATTTTTTGATTCCGAGAAGAATGATAGCTGTCCGAAGTTGAGAGCCATGGCACGAATGACGGTTGGTGAAGCACCTGCCCAGAGAGCACCAATACCCTCCGTACCTGCGATTCTTTTCAGAGCATCGAAGACTGAGCGGTAGTTTGCACGTTTGTCTTTTGGTTTTAGTCCGTCTGACTGCATTCGGATCAAGGCCAAATCTGCTGGATTACCGATCATGGCGGCAAGACCGCCAGCTGCCAGGCCAGCAGCGGCTCGTTCAGCAAATGTCACTTCTGTGCCGTTCTTCTCTGCACGGGCCGATAGCATGGTTGCGAATGTGTCGAAGAAACCCAATCTGGCGGTTGTGTATACTGCCTGCCGGAGGAGGCCAGCTGAGATACCAGAGTACAGATCTAGCACCTTTCCTTGTGCAATGATGTCTTTTGTGATCCCTAGTGCGGAGGGTCTAGGCCCTGTCCGAACTCCTTCACCTGCCAATTGGAGACGGACTTTGACCATGTCGATAGGCTGGATGCAGGCCGTGGCAATCATGCCAGATAGACCTCCATTGATGAAAGGAAGAGCAGCACGGGTCAAGGGTAGGTGGAGGAAGTCATTTTTGGCTTGGATGGGATTATTGACAGCTTCTTGAGCCCCAGCTTCCACTCTGGCAACCGCTTGCTTCGCAGTGTCCTTCACGCGGTTGGCAGTCTGTCCAGACATGATTGAGTGAGCTCGGTGAGGGCTAATGAAACGAGGCAATCTATGCAGGACTACCATTGGTTAGCAGAACCTCGAGTATTAGCTCTCACAACGTCGTTGTTTGCAATGAAGCATCAGCATGGGGAATTGGGTGGGCAATTGCCTCGAACGCTCCGTCCGACGATCATGTAGTCTTGCGTGGAAACACTTACGGCGAGCGCGACAATGGACAGTCTGCAAACAGGCACTCCAAGACGGGGGCGATCTATACCAGTGGTGTTTGCTTTTTGTCGAACTCGGGGCGGTCAGAGGTCACACGATGAGGGGAATGAGACTCGGGCACCGAAGGCTGCCAAGACTAGCTTTGGAATTGTTGAGATAGAGCGGAGTGCTCACCACGATGGATGCTGTAAAAATGATAAAGGACGAGCTTTGACAATTTGAAGACTGAACACAAAATTGTGTCTCCGAAGTCGGTCATCAGGAACGACAAGCGCTGCGATGAAAGTAGATCCGTTGGTGCGCCATTCTGGGAGGCTGTGTGGTGGGTGCGGGGATGGATGGACTGTTAGAGGTCGTTGAGGCCGTGAGGCGTGCACTATGACATCGATCCCCGGCACCTGCGTCCAGCCAAAATGCACCCCTGCCGTCAACATCCAGCCGTCCAGGATATCGTCCGACGTCACATTGAATGTTGCCAAACTCATTAACGGCAATGGTATAATTGCGGGTCTACCGTACGGCAAGGGAAGACGAAAATAGCATGCGAGGCGTTTGCGTCTCCAGATCGAATTGCAAGTAAACGCGGTTCTTGCTATCCTCATGTGCCTAGGGAAGAGCAACAACTTTTCACTCATACGCGGCTGACAATCGAGATTTGTTCGACAGTAGCCGAACCTGCAACCGGATCAATGTCGATCATTTGTTTGACTTCGAATTCAGGCGGTCATTCCCGACAGCCCACGGTTGTGCGAGATAAACGTTTTGCTGATTCTGGTCGGTGATTGTGCCGCTGTTACCCTGCCCGGTGGGACGCGGGACCGTGGCTGATAACCAAAACAATTAGCGTACCCCTCAGGGCGCCCTAATTGATAGCGCGGGGTACTAGCCCTAGCTGAAGACTGCAGATCCGGGGAAGGACGGCTGACAAAACATGGCATACCATCCGTTTCGCCGTTCTTTAAGTCGGGCCTCTCCTGCAATCCTCTTCTACGACTCCCGTTGCTACCTCAAGTTATCGCAGCAGTTCGTTACAACATCCAGAAGTCTCATAGGGATAACCTCAAGTGATAACGTAGCCTTGGATCGTCCGGGACCCACAGTCCGTATCGATAAAAGTGTCCGCCGGATTCACCCGACCAAATCTCCCTTTCCCGTAGAACGGCTTTCCTAGTCCTCTTCCGAAAGAGCTTGGCAGAGGCAATGCTATCGGCAGAAGAGAAGATCGGAATCGGTCTTACTGGGCCAGCACCGGAGATTGATCGAATTAGGAATGAGGAATGGCTTTAGGACTGGCTGGGAACAGCGCGGATACGTAAGTAGAGTGAAGGCAACTAGAAGCTTTATCTAGATGAAGGCAAGACCTCAGAGCTAATATCCACGAGGCGAGAAGCGGCAGTGGCGAAGATGAGTCAAGCGAGAAGTTATAGACCTGGTCTTTGATATCGTGTCTTTTGCTGACGTGATGTCTCCTGAAAGAAAAGCAATTGACGTCTTCAAACAAATTCAATGCCCGAAGATATATGCCAGCTCACCAAAGGAACATGAATGCACAGTGCTGTAAGCCAACTTCTGGACGGCTAGGTCCTTGGATGAACACATGGCAGTTTTGTATGGAAAGGGCAAGATGCCAGTTCGTCGTCCTCAGTGGATATATAGTCCTCCGCATCGGGAGGTGGACAAGAGGCCGCTCGACGTGAGTTGAGACAATGTGATCATCGCACATCCAATGAATGAGTTCCTGGCCCTCCTCGGTATGGCTCGTCACTGTGTTACTTTGACAAGGATGACATTATGAAGCACTCATTGACTGTGAACTGGTTCTGATCAAGGTGAAAGCCTGGCCAAATCCAGCAGGAAAGTAGATCAGAGATGACCCGTTTCCGGCGAAAGAAAATGGATGAGATCCCTAGAGTTGAATTACAGCGTCTAGACTCTCTTCAGCCTTCAAGTCGACTTCTTGTTCCTTTGTAGCAAGGCCTTGACATTGAAAGGCTTCTTGAGTTCCCTAACCCTCCGAAGGAGGTCTTTCATTTTTGTTTCGCGCTCCTTCTCTCCGATTTCTGCAGTTCCCACCCCTACAGCATCCTGTGACAGGCTCTGTGGCCTGGCAATAGTTCCAGCACTTCTTGGTGTGTCCGAGTCTGAAGCTCCTTTTTGTCGTTCGACGGCTTGTGCCACAAGAACCCAGCCGGGAACCATTATTTTTGTTCCCTTCACGTAGATCTCTGTTGCTTGTGCCTCAGGTGAGCGCCAAGGACAGTACTCGAGGTGACTGTCAATGGGGTCCAGCTTCTCCATCGTCGGCTCTTCGCCTCTGTACAGCCAGAGACCAAGGCGTCGGAAACAGTGTCGGCATTCAATTACATCGCTTCCATGTTCAAGAGCCAATTGCCAGCCACAGATAGCGAGCAAATAAGCGTTCTTTTTAGGCTCCGTAAAATCCATGCTTGAGATTTTGCTCAACAGGGACTGAAATATCGTGGCATACTTCTCCGATTCTTCGGCATTAATCGAGACTTCAGGAATGTCTGGATCAGGCACGTCGGCGATTATTCCACGATAGCGTGCCTGAAGCATAGATAAGGCTGTCGGAGCGTTCAGTAGGCCCTCAATACGTTGTATAGAATCAATGCAGCCTCGCCGTCGCCATGGGCAGCTTTCCCTATGTGCTGTTATAACGAGTTCCTGATATTTCGCTACAACCCCAGCATGAACTTCTGATGCTATCATGTAGTCACCATCTTCCACCTCCGTGCTTGGTGCTTCTTCTGCCTCACTGGCTTGCGGTGGCTGGAATGTGGTCTTCTCATCACCCTTGTCCAGCTTGACGAGGAGTCGTTCCGCGCAGGCACCGCAAGACACTGTATCGGTGGCCACACATCTCCACCCTCTTTTGGCCCAAGCTACCGCGCTGACGACCTCGTTCGAAGCAATGTGCCATTTGGTGATCGGCCCAAACGTCTCGAGTCGATCCAGGAACGCCTCGCGACTTGTTGGGAGGTAATTGGCAGTCTTTTGGCTGGCTAAGGAAGTGGTTGAATTGTTTTTGGAGGAGCTAGTACCAGAGCTGAGACGAAGCTTCTTTACAGTAATGGTTGTATCGTCGTTTGCGACCAATGAAATGGTTGAGTTGTTACTGTTTCGGGGTGCGAAACTGCTGTTAGACTGCGATGCGGAGTGATCTTGGATGGACTCAAGAATTCTGTCGAACTTGCGTTTCTTGGTCTCGATGGCGTACATGCTAGCATGAGGGAGTGAGAGTGAATTCTACGCATAAAAGGTGTGAGTGCCAGCTCGTGGGAAGAATCGAAGGATAGCCCGTTTTCTTTGATCCATTGCTATGTTTTGCTGCCTCTTTCGTCACGAAATCACTTTCAGCCTAGCTTGAGCGCCAGCCCGTGCCGCGACCACAGAATTCGACTCGAAGGCATATATTCCAGCACGATGGCGAAGTATCTTCTAAAGAGGACATCTAATTCCTGCAGTTACCTGATGAGCGACAACCAATCTAAAAGCAACCGAATAGGACGCATTATGGCATGGATCTTAACGTAATACATTAGAGGGTAGTTTTTGTAATCTCCAATGCTCCGGATACGCTTGCTGGAGCACCGCTGAGAGACGACAACAGCGACGGCAACGATCCTCCTACGAGAAGAGAAGACAGGTATGTGCCGCGACAAACTTTGAAAATAGGCCGAGATATTACTCCGGACATGCAGTCGGTATTTTTGAGACAATAACGATAGGCGAGTCCTGGCAATTTTGGCGTTGAAGGCGTATATTTTACTTACTGCCTTGACAAACTAATTTTCGCCAACCGTCACTCCGGAGCTGAAATTTATCAGCGCTGTCCAACGCACCCGGGGTAGTTCAGAACCTCAGCGCGGGCTTCGATGGTCTGTCGATTGAATCCTTTTGCCTCTCAAGTTGAGGTATCGTTCTCTACCACTAAGAATGACAAAGGGCAGCACGGGCGAGCCCAGCCTTGGGTTGCTTTTTACCTTTCGCTTCAAACCTCTTACTTTGAGTAAGTCATGCGAAGCCTTCCTTTTTGAGTAGATCGGAAATGGGGCAGATTTATGTGATGTTGCCAAAATCGCGTCCCTCAACACGGGTAAACAGAGTATCCACTGCGTCTCTAATCTATGTCTCTTTTGCCACTACAGACCCTATGCTACTCGCAGCTCATCGTTAGCAACTAGCATCATTAGACGTGTCAATGTCCGCAAGCTATCTGCTTGATGATGATCCTGGCGAGGATGATGCATCGCTCGAATTCAATCTTCGGCGCGCCAGGGAAGGCGATGCTGAGACTTCCATTGCTTGCTCGCATGAAGACGAGCCTGAATTCTACCACACTCTTCACAGTCCTGCGCCAATTGATGACACTGTTCTCGAATATGGGTGCGTCGACTTTCCCTCCACTGCACGATTCGTGCCTGTCAATGCTCATTCCGTCTACAATCGTTCCATTCCTTCGACGTTGCCGCCGCCTTCTGCTGCTCCAATGCACACAAAGAAACACCGGCCTAAGGATGTGCCAGAAATGCGAAGTGTGATCCTTGCTGCTACTAGGTTCTTTGATAAGTCCTCTTTCAAGAAGCGAAAAGGCGCAACAGCACCGGTGCTGTGCAAAAGGAACACAGAAAACAAGAAGGAGCTGCCTATCATCACAGTCGCTGAAGATGTTGTGGTTCATCAAGCTCAGCCTACAGGAGGCTTGGAAGTCGTTGAGATGCATAGCACACGTCCTAGTACCGTTCATTCGCCTACTGTACTAGGCCAGTTATCAGAGAAAACGCTGAACAAACTGCAAGCGTTCGTATTCAAACCACCTGTCGGTGACGCCGTGGCTTCATCCAGGACCCCTTATGATAGATCAGACGAGGACACCGTCTCCGGAGAATGCCTTACCTATTTCCAGCCAGATGAATCTACAGTCGGTGGCGAAGACAAACATGACGACTTCGATCTCGATGAGGATATCTTTGACAATATCTATACTGAAGATGCAACTGAACACCAAAGCCCTGACTGCACCACTATCATTACGTCTAGCTCGAACACCGAACCACCTTTCAGCAAACCAAAGTCCCCTCAAGTGACTCAGCCAGAAGGACTTTCAAGATCTCATCAACCAGCACAATCTAAGACTCAGCCAAAACCAATCCAAAAGCCCCTTATACCGTTAAGTCCGTTCCTTCGCTCAAGTCTCCCACAACCAGCGCCACTTCAATCTCTCATTCCATCCCTTATACCGCATCGCCGCATACCGACCCTCTTCCGCATTGCCGAAGTACACCGCCTGCTGTCCACGCTTCCGCCCGAAGCTCCACCTCAACGCATTGAGCTCTACGCTACCATCACCTCTTCGCATCGTTGCTTTGACATGAAGATACAAGAACTTGTCTTTGCAGACCTCTTCTTCCCGCATCGACCGCCATATCTGCGTGGTACGTACACCGCCTGGCAGCTTTGCCAGCTCTTCGACGCGGATTCGGCTCCCTTTCTCGAACCTCCTAATGGCAACAAACTGTGTCGTGCTATCGTGCAAGTTACGAAGAACAACACCACTGGAAATGCAAGGCAAACTGGGTCGAGTCCATTACGAGGTTCCAGCGGAAGTCAAGGAAGTGGAAAGGAAGGGGCAGCACTCGAGGCTGAGGTGTTGAACATCTGGGAAGCAACATGGGAGGATGTTGAATATGCGAAAGGGATTGTCGGAGCTTGAGTTGCTGATATCATTTGCCAACGTCTCCTGGGGGGCCACAATGTAAATGTTCAATCAACTTTGCTAGATCTCACGAGGCCCCCAAACATGGACAACATGTTGAATGATTTGTATTCATCTCTAGCTGTCATGAAAGCTAACGTTAAACAGCCCCTTCTAGTGGTCATTGAATGTATTTTATGCCAAATCCCTGCAATGCAAATGCCGTTAATCGTAAAAGGTGTCATAAAGCCTCCATGCCCTCGTTACTCCTTGTTTGAATGCCACTGCTAGACTTTAACAAAGCAGAAGGCATGATAGAAGCTCACGGCCTCTCTCTCGTCCTCGCTTATCTCCAGCGGCCCACCTTCGTGTTTCCTCACGCCCATTCGTATACTCAACGGGCCAAGATCCCTGTCGTCCTTCTCAGCAGCCCAGATGTCGAGAAATGGTTTGCGATATCGCTGTTCCAGGTTGAAGCCTTCAGCTAGGGCACGGAAGGCTTCCCAAGGTACGACGAACTCGGGAACGTCGACGGCTTCATCCATCCAGTACATGTATTTCCACCCAAAAGGAGGACGGAAGGTACCGTCAGGTGCTGTAGGTCTGTCTGTGTCTTCCGGGAAGCGAACCCGGTAGATCGAGTTGCCCCACTCTGGAGCAGAGGGCTCATCTGGAGGGCGTACGTTCTCTGGTAGCTTGCCGGGCTTCTCCACTGCAGCTTCGGCTTTCTCCTGTGGAGCCTCGCCTTTATCCTGCGATGCCTCACCATTGGTAGTGGGAGCTTTTGCGGCCTGCTTCTTATGCCATTCCACCACTCGGCTGGCAAGCGCGTCACTATTCGGCACCACACCAATGAATCTGCCACCCTTCTTCAGCGATCCAGCCACATTCCTTAACATCATTTTCACCTTTTCTTCACTCTCAAATGCGTAGTGCATGCTGAACATCATGCTCACCACATCGAACTGGCCTCCACCACCCCAGCGGTTGCTGCCACCTCCCCCAGCATTCGGATCAATCCCCACCTCTCTCACAATTGGTACCTCGCCGATCCACTCTCCAAAGCAATCCTTTACATGGAATCTCCCATCAAAGATTGGCCTTCTTCCCTTCCTCATCCCCACATATCTTTCTCTGGCCTGCTCAATACTCTGATCCGCCGGATCCAACCCCACGTATAACCCAACAGTCTGTGGTGCAAGCTGCCATTTCCCCAAATCACCACCTTTTCCACACCCAATATCCAGAACTAGTAACGGCTTCCTCGCCTCTGGCTCCTTCGGCTCCTCGCCCCATCCCAGTTCCTCCTGTTGTGGCATCTCCTCAGGCGAGAATTTCTGTATTATAGTGCTCTTGACCCAGTTATTGAAATTGCGCAAGCCTTTAATCTTAGATTCATTTCTGCGCCAGTCCCGGCCTCGCTCTTTGACCCATTCTGGGCGAGCATTGTAGAATTGATTTGAGACATCTTGGACGCCGCGTGAGGCCTGAGAGGTGCGAGAATACTTTTGGCGCTCACGCTCGCGTTCTTCTGCGAGTCGGGCGGCTTCTGCAAGGACGTTCCGACCTCGACCAGGGGGGCGGTTAGGGCGGATGTTTCTTGGTGGTGAGCGTGGGATGGGAGATGGTGATTTAGAGTCTCGCTTTCGTTTAGCAGGCAGAGCATCTGGTCTGCGAGAGTAGGCCGACATGGTCTTTTATTGCTCCAAGTTATGTTTGCTGTAAAATGGTGTTGTTGTAAGGTGTGATCCCGCAAAATGTATCTAATGTATCTTGTATGTACCTCTGCAGAGGACTTTAGGTACAGTACCACTACGGACATGTGTTTTGGGCTAGCCAGGGTTGGAGCCGCCGCTATTAACGACGCGAGAAGAGCGCGTCATTCTAACCATCGATATCGCTTGACAATTCACATCTGCATGGACTGAACTACCCTTTTATGTTTTGGGGGAAGGAAGCGTCCATCTTTTGCTCGATATCGCCTAGTTTTTCTGTCGTTCCTTTTCCTTCCTTGTAGAAAGATCGCCATACTGCCTTACATCCAACCTCTACTCTTGTTCTCTTGGCCCCCCTCCATCTCTCATCTGTCGAGGCTGTCGTACCGCATTTTGTACCTGGCAGCCCCACCTGATCTAAGATAGGATCCAAGATGCCCTCAGTCGCTACCTTTCAACCACAGCCCCCTGTGGCCCCCCTCAATCCAGCAGCTCAACAAGCTCTCACCGAACTTCTCCAGGCTCAAGCTTCAAGAAAGCGCCTGGCGGCTAGCCTCAACGATGCTGCTAAGAAGTTGACCGAAGTCGCTGGTCAGCTCAACGATCGAGGGACAGAGCTGCGACTGCGACATGCAAAACTACAAGCTCGCCTTGAAGCAAATGGCGAGGAGATGGATAAAGAAGAACGTATTGAGTATGATACGTTTCAAGCAAAAGTCAAGGACCTTACTCAGAAGATGGATCATGGCATTAGGGGTGTCATCGATGGGCAGACTTGGTTGGAGAACGTGCCTGATACTCTGAAGGCGGTGGCGACGAGAACAGGGGCTTTAGCTGAGGCCACTCAGCAGCAGACGCAAGGACCAACTCCGATAGTGACACAAAGAAATAGGTCTGAAGACGATGAAGACATGGATGTAGATGAGGTTGAGAGTGTTGATCCGCTGATCGCCAAGCCACCACAGCCGTCAGACGCACCCATAGCACTACTAAGGTCGGCCTTTGCAGATCAGTCTTCCACCTGGCAATTAAAGTCTTTGACAGAGCGTTATGCGAATAGCAATGAGTATACAGGATTCTACCGAACTGTGTATGACGCCAAAAATCCTGGTGAGAATGCACCTCCAATTCCGCATGCAAGCCTATGGTTTGCAGAAGAAGAAGATCCCGACAGGCTACCTTTACCGAGGTCCCAGGCCGGCCAGGTGGAAGATGAGGAGGACAGCGATGTTGAGATAGCCTCAGAGCGCGTCTCACTCAAGTGTCCAATTACCCTATTGCCATTCAAAGATCCTCTCACATCTACCAAATGTCCTCATTCCTTTGAGAAAGACGCCATTCTCGATATGTTACGCCTTTCATCCGATTATCTCCCTTTCACAGCGGATCAACAACTGGAGCTAAGCCGGATCAGAGACCGACGTGCGCTTGACAGGATCAGGAAAGAAATTGGCACACCAATTGTGAAGTGCCCCGTCTGTTCATGTACACTGGTAGCAGCGGACTTAAGGCCGGACCCGGTCCTGTTAAGAAAAGTGAAGAGGGTTGAAGCAGCTACAAAACGACAGCAGAATCCCGCCAGTGATTCTGAAGAGGAAGATGATGAGCCTCTAAGGGGTACACAAAGAAAGGCTGTTGGTCTTGGCTCAAGTCCGGCGAGAAGAGCAAGTGGGAGGGCGGAAATGATCAAGCAGGAAAGCGTAAGATCTAATTCCAGAATTCCGCAAACACAATTACCGTCTGGGACGCCGACGACTACCACTGCAGGAGGCGCAACTGTGGTTGATTTGGGAGAGGATGATGAAGATGAGGACGAGGATATGGAAGATTCTTGACTGCATGAGATCGGGTTTGTGGGAAACATAGCTTTTCAGTAGAAGCTCAAAAGCAAGATATGCGAGAGATGGACATAAAAAGAAATGACTCTGTCAATACTGTAATGGAATGGGACGTATGTCGGCGTTGTAGAAGTCAGTGAGCTCTGCGAGCGTGTTCTAAGGAAGGGGCGGAGGACTCGTCCATGGCAAAAGCCACCAACTTGGCTGCAAACACGGAACACCGAAAGCCGTCAACTTTTACCAAAAATTGTGCCGCCTCTTGCCGAAGTTCACTCTAACCCAGCCATCCACCACATTTCCGAAAAAAACAAACTCTCGCTTTGGACGGACAAAGATCACAACAACCACCGCAAGTCATCATCGTGTTCGAGTTCACCGCGTCGCCTACTTTGTCTTCATGGAGCCTTCCCCTCCTGCAGAGGGAGAGGTGCTGGTCAACACTATGCTATTGGATGCTCGGAGCCACATTGCCAAAATCAGGCGTGAAAGTGCGACAACCGCGACGGTCAAGAGCTCACAATAAATGCCCAAAAGCCTCAGTTTTGCGCTCAGCATGTAAGCATGCAATCTTCTTCACATTCTCTTCAGAACCACTAACCATCCTTCACAGTTTCACTCAGCAGCTTAACAGCTAGCCAACCCATTTCCTACTTGGGCTAATCCAAAATGCAGACGATAATTCCTGTTTTACAGATGTCGTCCCCCCACTGCCAATCTCATGTCGACCAGGTTACTGCCAAATTGATTGCAACGAGACAGGATTTCAACCGAGCAACGTCGACACCATAAATCCTCATAGCCAATCTTTTCTTCTTTGAGCCCCACGAAAGGACCAGCTCTGTATCCCACAGCCCTCTGGCTGAACCCCCCGTACCACACACTCGCCGGATCGATCAGGTGTTTCTTGGGCCATGATGGCGTCCCTCTCAGGAATCTTCTCGTGGAAGGGTTGGAGAATTTTTGGTACACGGAGGCTTCCTCGGCCAACACGGAGAAGCTGTCAGGGACGGGAGTGCCGTGGCGCCTAGCCAAATGACGATCGAAGAAAACGAGGTCAAGAAGTTCCGAGTGAATCACATCTTTGTTACGGGCCTTGCTAGGTTCGCGTTGTCAGGGTGTATGACTAAGGGGTCATCAGACTATTCAGTCCTGTGTCGAAGGAGAGGGGCTACGTTAACGGGTATGTAGCAAGTGTAACTCGATGTAGGGTGTACAATCTGTTGCAGTAACTACTGTAGTTGATCATGGAGAGCCCCTGGGGATGCTCCATGAGTCTGCCTATATACCTCTAGATCCTTGGCATGCTCCTGTGGTCCTTGTGGTTCCCGGGTCCTAGGGAGCCTCTTTTTTCCCTGTGGCTCCTATCCCTTGGCATTGGAGCCTCGGGAGCCATTGTCGTCACATAGTCCCTGTCACGTGTCGCTAAGGTTTAGATTGTAACACGATACAATGCGATGTTAATTAGACTGGACGATGATGAGCAGCCCGATCGGGAATTGAGTACTACCAATAAAGAAACCATCAGGTAGCATCACCCGCCGGACCCAGGCCCAACGGAAAGCTCAGCGCATGCATTTCTATCACCGATGCATCAACCGTCATCCGATATTTCCCACCCAAAGATCATCGCCAGGTCGAGATTCTCGCCTGAGGCATGTGTTAAAGCGGGCGGTTAATTCTCTTAGGGTCTATTCGGTATCCGGGCCCAGACTGAACCTGAATAGCCCTCGAGCGGCTCACCGTGCGGCGCTCCGGTAGCCGCCTCCCAGAGCCGGACCGTGTAGTCGTTGTGAGCCCCGACGCGACCAGCTTGCCGTCCGGCGAGAAGGCCACCGAGTAGACCAAATCTGAATTGCCCTTGAGCGGCTACAGTCGTGGTGACGGTGACGGGTGGCTGCAGGTAAATGAGCCGAGCAATAGCTCTCTGCGGGAGGATATGCGGATAGGAAGAGTAGCGCATTGTAAAGGGAGATGGAGCAAAGCTGAGCCGGCAGAGACCGCGGGGCACCAGAGAAGTATGCAAAGCAATGTTGGTGAGGTGCTCCATTTTGGAAGGTAGGTCAATCGCTCGAAACGGAGCCACAGCAATGAACAAACGAGCTGAGGCAAAGGCGATGCTTCTACACGCCGGTTTCAAGACCTGATCCCAGTAAAACTTTTCTGGGCTGGAGAATGCTCCTAACTCATTGTCAGCACAACTTATCCCAAAAACTTCCACCCCTTCCAAGGCATTTGCACAAGTCGTTCATCTGCCATTTCCAGGCGTGTCTGTTCGCCGTCAATTTCACTCGCTCCATACGCCATTCTCGCCTCCGTGCTCTCCTTGCCAACAGCGTATGTATCAATAGATACAGCTCCATATTTGACACTCCTTTCTCCAACCACCCGCATCAGACTCTTCACGTCCGCATTCGAATCTGCACTCTCCAGCAGCGGCGCGTTGAACGCCTTTGCTATCTCCAGCGGGCTCATGCTTACATTGCGCCCCAGAGTCGAGTACCCGGCGAACGTAAGGGTTACGAAGGATACAGCAATGCCAGTCAGTATCACGGCGATGCCAAGATAGAGGTATTGCGACTCATACACAGCAGGAGTGGTAAACTGGGATCCAGAGACGGTCTGGATCAAAGAGCTGTTCCCAGCAGCAATGCCAAGAGCTGTGCGAAACATCAGCTCCCTTGCCGACGCGATGAGATCCATTGTGGGGTCTGTGAAGGTGAGGGCGCAGCTGCTGCCGATGTCAAGGCCGTCTCCAGTTCCTACGTTGGTGACGGCGTACTGCGTAGCCGTGGAGCCGGTAGTGAGAAGTTCGTAACCAACAGCACCGGCCCAGCGGAGGTGTGCTTCGGAATTGAACTTGTTCTTCAGAGCGAGGTAATAGCCGCCGAGTGTCGTAGGGCCGAATTCTGCAACGTCGAAGTCGATGTTGATTTTGTATGAGATGATGTCGTCGAAGACCGTTGTTGAGGGGTCGAGCGAGATCGTGTTGTTGCTGTCGATGACGATGGGGTAGGACACTAGTGCTGTCTGCATGGTGCAATTCTGCACGATGAGATCTCCGGTGCAAGGAGATTTGTCTTTGTACTGGATGTTCAGGCTCATGTTTCCAGAGGGAACTTTCCAGTCAAAGAGGCTCTGGAAGACGTTGGTGCCGTTGACGACTGCTGGGTCATTCGATGGATTGTATGGCCGCTCTGTGCTGGGTGCCAGATTGAAAGGCCAAGTGTACGAAGAGCAGTTGACAGAGAGTCCAACTCCCATCACTCTTGCTTTGCAGTTTCCCTGACACCCTGACTCGTCTGCCAACTGAATCGCAGTGTTATTGTAGTAGGCCTGCACTGTCGTCGTGTAGTTGGAAGTGAAGAGCGACGCAGCGTACTGACGGCCACTAATATATCCTGTATAACCCCTCGGTATGTCCGGTGCCATGGGCACTTTCAAAGTCACTGGCGACATCACTTCGATACGGCCAACAGCCACGCGTGAGGCTCGCTGGAGGAGAGGATTATTGATCGGGGCAATGGCAGTCAGGATGCTGGCGACAGCGATGACGTTGACATATCGACCAGCAGTGGTTGCTGTCCAAAGGCTATTCCCAAAGGCCCAATTTCGATGCAGGTCACCAAGTCGAGTTCGTGGTTGCATGGCTCGTCGCCACCACGACACGTTGACACCCTCAGACAGAGCGAAGTGAAGCATAATGTTAGACGCAGTGGACGCCACTGAGAGCCAGACTGTTGGCTGGATGCGCCAATCGGTGATGGGACGGCCGTTTGAAGCAACTAGAATGCCGACAGAGGTAGCAATACCCAGTATAGATCCAAGCAGCGCTGCGAACCCGAGCCATGGCAGGCGGGCAATCCAATCCGGACACCATGGCTCACGATCCTCAACGGAGCGGTAGGTTGGGTTTGTCAAGTGTTGATACACCATTACTGTGGCCTTGAAAGAATGAAAGAATGAAAGAAGGAGTCAAGACACGTACAGATCGAACGGACGGGACTTACAATGATCGCGAGACAAGAACAATCTACCTGGCCAACCTGCGAACCCCCGGAGCAGGTCGCGCCATCTCTGTACACCCTCGCATATACATGCCGCTAGCTAATCTCAGCTCTTCGCTAGCTGCTGCCGTGAGCGACCGATGGCCAAAAGAGAGACTTGAAAAAAGTAAGCATCAGTCAACGTGCATGAAGACGAGAAAGTGGTCGGTGCGTTGGTTGCACCCCTTGGTCCTTGGGGCTTGTTTTCGATCAATCTGGAACCTCCACTGAGCCCGATTTGGACGCACACCACTCAGCTTGAACACCTTCCACAACCCCCGCAATACGCCACGTTTGCTTGCGATCACAAGTTAGCACTTTACAGACCTGGAATGTCGCCTGACCGGTCGCGAGTTAAAGCCGCATTCAGGTGAGTTGTTCAGCAGTACCTTCAAGGTGTGGATTCCCCTCCGACATCTCTACCTTCAATACTCCTGTTTCCCTGTTCTCTTCGTTTTCGACAAAACGATGGCTCATCTCTCTCTAAAGCTTTTTGGTGTCTATTCAACTCTTCTGTTCTCTGCTGTAGCTTCTGGCCAGCGATGGAACGGGCCTCCCCAGACGTTGCCCTTTGCACATCAGGGAAGCGGCCTTGGCTGGACTCCAAAGCCCACAGCAGCACCTGCCTGGCCAGAGCTTCTTAGACGACAGGAAGGACCTCATTCTCTCTGTGGCTACGTCGATGGAAACGCATGTACGTCCAGTCCTCCCCCAGCCTTTCGGCAACGATACCTCGTAATCTAATCTGCCTCACCAGCTGAGCCCGTATCCTGCTCAGACGCCTACTGCGGATTCAACACCTTCGGCGGGACACCCGTAGCCGGCTGTTGTACCAGCACCTACGTGAGCGGCGGATCAGATTATCTGGCGGGCTGCGGCCTTGCAACGACTTGTTATGATTATGGCTCGTGTAATGCATCGTGCTACACTGCCAATCTTAACAACTACTACGAGTCCTGGTACTATCATCTGCTTCAAATATGCTAGTTACCAACATAATGCTGACATCTACCCTACCTTCAGTCTATCCTCCGCCTATCCGTACTGTGGCAAGCTCTTCTACACCGAAGACGGCGCGGTATCGTTCTTCTGCACTGATGCCCCTGATCTTACGTTCTTCGCCGGGTATGAGACTGGGACATCACTGAGCAGCTCGCAATCGACACAGGTGATACAGAACTCCTCGTCAATTGTTGTGAGCAGCAGCAGCATATTTGTTAGTTCGAGCACGAACTCGATCACAGCATCACCTGTGCCATTCACGCAATCGCAACAGACCGCCAGCACAGCGACCTCAACAACGAGTTCAAATAGCTCTGGCAAGCTCATCCTGTCAGGTACCACGAGAAATGTTATGATTCTAGCGGCGGCGATGATCTTGACGATACTTTGGTGAAGCGTGGCTGGGGTTTGTGCCTGCGGTGGCAGGGCTCATTGCTGCTAGAAAGCTTGGTGAATGATGGGAGCATAGCGCGAATGCAATAGTACATCGCTTCAAGATCGTTGAGAGGTCGAATAAAACGCGTTTAATACACCACTAACATTTCGTTGGCTGCATACAGTACGTGACGCGGCTATGGTTTTACATGAAAGGATTAGTTCGAATTATGTGCAGAAGGGGATAGATTTGACCTAGATCCGATTTTTGCCCACTCATAGGCAGCCATAAGATCACCCTTAGTCACGTCGGCCACGGCGATAGTGAAACGAGACAAAGAGGTCGTGGAAATGGCCGCGTCCGTAGCGTCTGACATTCACTAATGACAACGAGAGAGCGAGTTTTAGATGAGTGGGGTTGTAGGATAGTGTGGGTGGAGATAACGGGAGAGGAGAGGACCTGAATCGAGTCAGGAGACGGTGCCGGAGCGAGATGACGCCTCTCGGCCCATAGATAGCAGAATCAGCGCAAGGGCGGAGATCTGCAGATCTTGATTCGTCACAATCGCCCGAACCCTTTGTTTTGCTAGAGCCGCGAGTGAGGTTTGGAAGGATATCTGTTTCTGGACGACTGACACCCGGGAGATCGAGCAGGTCCATTGAGGTATCTCGGTTTCGCTCCCACTATCCCATGACGCGACGTACGTTGTATAAGATATCGCGTGACTGCACTGGACATTCACGGGACCATTTGACTGCACAAAACCCTGATGACTTCCCAAAAAAAAACTCAACGAGGAAAAGCTCGTTTGACGTTCCTTGATGGGCTTCGTGACAGACGTTTTTGACATGAAGATGACCCGAGTACGCCAGCCACGTCAGTGGCTATTTTGAGCCTGCTCCCGCAAACCGCTGCGCCATTCTTGAGTGGGGTACGGGCTGAGCGTGTGGCATTTTCTCCATTGGCCTGGTTGCTGCGAAATCTGCCCCTGACCTAACTACTTCCTTGACCAAACCCAGCCGTGGTGGGAGATCGGTAATAGGACGACGTAGTGGTGACGCAGCCAGTCAGCGTGCTGAGGCGGCCTTAGCCGACCATATTGAAAGACGTGAGGAGGTGTGATGGATTGGTGGACGAAGCTTGAAGGGGAGGAGTAGGAGTCCTGCATCTAAGGCCGTCGCGTGATTAAGTCGCCGGTGACCTGCTGGAACGCCGGGCGCTTCACCAGCGTCATTGTGCAAGGGTCGAGACACGGGTCAGACGGTCGAGGAGACAATGCTGCCGAGGCGACGAGCGAATAAGAGCCAGCCGGTGCATTTTTCGTACTGGCCGCGTCGTATCGGTTCTGTAGGGAGAGAGGGGGCCGCTGGGAGTAAATGGAGCTCGGCGCGGCCTGAGGCGCGACCGGGTGGGTCGGTGCAGGACGGTGAGGAGTGAAGGGGAAAAAAGGGAGGGAGAGAGTTGTTGGAAAAGCGGCGGGGGACGAGTGCATCTTTATACCTGGCGAAGGCCGGGCTGGCAGGTGAGGTCGGGTGCGACGCCATTCTGAACGCTGCGGGCGGCGAGGGCGGTCACTGCTTGCTAAACCAGAAGGGGTAGTCCACATGTACACACTCAGATAGCCATGTTACGGATTCCGCTCGACACATGTCTTGGCATAGTGCTTGGCGGTGCGGCCTTGGCACTTGGCGGACACAGGTTGTCTTTTGTACCTGCTCCCTCTTCCTCCCTTCTTTAGACCTGCTGCCCTAGTTTAATGACGCCTCTATGACTCGCTCTAGACTGGCTTCTTAACAGTCTGCATGCCATTTTCCCAAAGCTCTGAATCCGCTCCCCCGCATCCGGCACTGTTTATTCTCTCCTATAACGTCGGGACAACTCACACAAGTATGGCAGCCCCCACTAGATGAATGCATATTTCCACAAGGCCGTGCGATAAGATGACGGATGTGGCCAAAAGGCGCCGATACACCAAAACGTCGTGGTATGCCACTTCTCTATCTGATTGAGAATGCCTTATAGTTCGATCACAGCCGGAAAGCCTCCTTAGCCTTCAACCAGGAAGCTCTGACAATGGTCCTATCATACTAGTCTTTGTAACCTTGTCTCTCTTTTCCTTCGCCGTTTCTTGCTGTTCCCGTAAATGCAAAGCCCCATTCTGCACAACGTCATCAAGAATCTCTTTGATCTTACCCTCTTGATATGCCTTGATAACGTTCAACGCTCCAATGGAACCATCGATAAGTCTGTGAACCATGTCTCGCACATTCGAGGTCTTATATTGATCCAGTTGCATATTCAAATCCTGTTCTCTAAGGAATTTCGTCCTCGTCGTGGCCCAGAAGAGTGCCTGGAATATCAGAACTAAATCGCAGGCCATTTTGAGAGCCAGCCTGATATACACTGCAGCTGTAGTTGGTCCGGAAAAGTCAAAAGTTGCTGCAAGGTTGGTCTGCCAAATGTGGCTTTGCACAGAGTCTCGGAACCTTTCAATGATGTCGTCTTTAATGAAGAGGACGTCTTGACCGGGAATATTCCACACCAATGCGCAAATATGGAACATGCTCTTAAAGAGATCTGTGAGCATGATGGACTTGGTTGGATTAAGAGGCACAGAACATGCAAGTAGCACGGGCTTGAATAGTGATGGCAGCGTGCGAACACACTCTGCGACACAGAAGATCAGTCAACCGGACCACCCAAAGCCACGGCATTAGTTGAACTCACCTTCTCTTTTCTGGGTCGCTAAAACCCCCTGGGCCCGTATCCAGACACTTTGCAGGTTTGGCTTTACCAGATCCGTGGTTTCTTTCACCAACTTCTTCACCAATTCGTCATCTGTGATCTAGATATCAGCAACTCGCCTAGGGACGTGTGGATATTCATCTCGACCAACCCTTATTCGAGACTTCTTGAACCTTCACTCCACGCCCAATTGCGCATTCCAACTTGTATCTCATCTCATCCACATAGTTTCTCGCCTGCTGTTCAGCCTCTACTCGTGCGTTCATTGTGACCTCTTCCGCACCACCAGAAATTTCGTCCTGAATATCTCGTACTAGTCTATCGTATTTGGTGAAGACAAAGACAAGTGGAATGTTCTTGTCGTGGAAGAATTCGAAGAAATCCTCTTCGGCTGTTTGTATTGGACGTGCGTCGGATAAAGCAATGCAGTACCTAGGCACCAGTCAGATTCCGTGCCCACACAACTGATGCAGAATCCGCAGTTGCGGATAAATTGCTCACCATATGCAGTGCAGCTGCTCGGAGAGTTGGCCTTGCTCATTCCTGTATTTGATGAATTCCATGACCGTTTCAAGGGTGCCACTTTCGCCAGCCTCGAAGCCTCCAGAGTCGTGAATTATTAGAGCTCGGTTTCTCGCGTCATTCTGAATCGGATCCCAGACATTGTGCAAACCTCGCCCTTGCCCTCTCTTCCTAACCTTTGCCTATAACATGAGGTCCTCAGTACGGACTTTTCTCTACTTCCTTCTAACCGAGTCGATGTCTACTAACCTTATCATCGCTGAAACCAAAGACTTTCCCCAGTAAGGTCGACTTTCCTACCCCGCTTCGCCCGATAATGCAAATGCGAAACTTTTTGCATTCATGCTCGAGATGACGAGTGTCCTTTGACTCCTTTCCTTCCCCGGGGAGAGTCGACATCACGATACTTCACAGGATCGTCATCAGTCAAGACGAAGGGGGGCCTCGACGCCCACAGTCGAGCTTTAGCAATACCTCCTTCTAATGGCAGGATCAGGCTGCCACCAAGCGATCTAGCTCTCGGGGGTCACTCCGCAATGACGCACTACCCTCATAGCCAGACCACAGGAAGACAGGCCACGAGAAGCCAGGCCTGATGTTAGTGGTTGCCTTCTGTCGTCCGAACTGCCATCACAGCATGCCAGGCCAATGGGCGCCAATGGGCGCCAATGGGCGCCATGTGTGCGTAACAAAAGAGGCTCGTCACGCAGCCACCGAGACTGGCCTCCTCTCCTAAACCCCCTTGCACAGCCTCTTTGTTGCTCCCCCAAACCTTCGTTCGCAAGGAATTCGCAGCTCAAGCCGTCATCTATTTGTACAATAGGCTGCGGATCAGAGGGAAAAGGTAGGCTTCCCAGGATTTACGAATAGGCACGCTGTTTCATGCCGTACGAGACTCTTCTGTGACAGCGTGCGATTTTCCCCCCTCCGATCCTGCGCCTGCCAAGCTGTCGCCGAAATTCTTTGGTAAAGCTAACCGCCTCCAAATGTGATCAGTTCCAATACTAAATCATCATGTGCCGAATGAGGGGCCTAGGCCTCCCCACGCTATGAGAAATCCAACGCGAGTCAAAAGACCACGTCCGGCCGTATTGGGCCTTTTTGAGGCTGGCTGCAAGCTGCAGCGCTATCCCAATCAGTGTAGGCAATAGTAGCTTCCGGTCGGTTGTAAATCCGGTTCGGTAGCAACTAGTCGCAAACCCTGCAACCAACCGGATCGCAGCTTAGATGCCAGGTATCGGAAATTGCCCTCTGCACTATCCCGGATTTTGGCTGGTAAGATATGCACGTTAGTTGCGGGACCCAACCAACCGCAACCGCCTCTGTCCACACTGATTCCAAACTCCCGGCGCCTGCAGCAAGATCAATCCTGTTTTTCCACCTTCTGCTGCTACCAATTTATGGTTGCCTTATACCGTCAGTACAGTACGGAGCACTGTTCGTACTAAATGGTAACGCCTTCTGCTACCGATGACGCGATTGCGTCTTATTGGTGATGCCATCAGAGAGGGATGGGCGGGGAGAAGGTTGAAAACAAGACAGCCACAAAATCCGAATTAAAATCGTGATACCACTGAACCAACATGTCTCAGGCCAAGTCTTGCATCTCCAGCAGTTCTGAACTCCGAATATCATGCTCATCAACCACTTCACTGTACGTATAATCTCTCCATGGGTACATAACCAATTCCATGAGGACAAGGATGGCGAAAGTCCCTGCGGATGCATAACCCATGCCGGCGATGGCGTCGACAATTTGGATCCTAGACCATGGGCGATCAGTTTGGGAGGACATGAATCTCGTTAAAGGCTCAGAGTTGACTTACGCAACCTGCACCCCATGGTGGTCGGCTGGGCCACCTTTTACGACAGTATATCCATCTAGAAAGGGGACGCTCTTCCTGGGAGGATGTCAGAACTGCTGGATCCGTCTAGATATCCGAAGGCATACTTTGCAAAGCACCCCGTCAGAAGCATGCCTACCCATCCTCCGACTGCGTGAATGACAAATATGTCCAGCTCATCGCCGAGCATCTTCCTGATGCGTGTTAAATTTGCAGCGCTGCAAGCTAAGGTTGCACAAATTCCAAAGACGGGAGCGGTTCGACATGGTACCTGATAAGTCGCAAAATGAGTCTTCGAACTGGGGGAAGAGGAGATGGAAGGAAAGCACGTACATATCCTGCAGCAGGAGTAATGGCCACCAATCCAGCAATGACGCCGTTGCAGAACCCAAGGACCGAAAATCTTCCTTCATGAGTGGCATTTGTTTCGTGCGCGACATCTGTTTTGTCGTGCCCTGTGTCACTCAACCAGAGCAGCAAGTACTCGAGGATTGACCAGGTAACGCCTCCAGCACAGGCTGCCACGAAAGTGGAGACGCAGGCGGAGATAGCCCGTATATTTGCACCTAACGCACTGCCTCCATTGAAACCAAACCATCCTATCCACAAAAATATCGTCCCTATTACCACGTTTACTATGTTATGTGGCCTGTGAGGAGGAGGAACTTCAACTTGATAGGCTTGATCGGCTGAAGGCGCTGGTGAACCTTCGGGATTCGGCAATCCACGGGGAGCGCCAGCCCTCCTTCTACCCAGCCAGGCACGAATTCTGAAGAAGACTGAGTAAACGGCGGCAGAACTGCCAGCATTGATATGAACGGCGGTGCCACCTAGGAATGGACTGCGTCAATATTGGATTCAATTCCTGCTGCCGAGGATTTGTGGGTTAGGTGGTTTGAATTCTCACCGGCGAAATCCATTGCTCCAAACCGGTATGCCCATCCTTCCGGATTCCATGTCCACCGAGCTATCGGGTTATAGACAAAGGTAGACCAGAGAACGATAAATACCAGGAATGGCAGAACTCGACCCTTCCGTATGACAGCGCCGCTGACGAGGGCCGCCCTATTACCTTTGTCAGCAATTTTAGGAGTTCCGAGGAGGATCTCAAGGATAAATCGTACGTAAAGGAAGCAAACATTCCTTGGTAGAGTTCATAAAGCAGTTCGGGAATCCTTCGTCCTGAGGTATTCCCTGATGGTATTGCCAGAACACCAGCGAGCGTGATGCCGTGGCTACTGCCCCAAAATTTATTCGACGAAGGCGCGAAGGCTACGGCGTAGCCCCATAAGTACCACTAAAAGTGAAGAGGTCAGATCCGGTTGCGGCCCAAGCTCCTGATCGGGACATACCTCGAGACTGATCAGCGCTGCCGTGAAGACTGGCAACCACACCATCGACACAGCAGAACGTCTTTTGGAAACACCAGAGTTGAACAATGCTACGCCAGGGACCATCAAGAACACCAAGGCGCTGCTTATGAGCATCCATGTTATATCACCCGTCTAACCATGCGTCAGTTCAGACCAGCAGATTCTCGCCAAGACTTCAACGACTTATCGAAGGGAGCATAGCATACATCAAAGTAGTCGTTTGGATGCTTGTTGAATTCATCCACCGATACCGTCACATTGTCCTTGTGAGCTGGAATGACATCAAAGCTGTAGCTTGCCATTTTGCGATGGGGATGATCTGAATCATGTAGAAAATGGAGTGACTTTTTTGACGGCTTAGTGCATATTTAGTCAGGTATGGGCGAACAGGCTGCGTAAAGTAGTACTTAGCAGAGGACACAAAAAAGGAGGTCACGCAACATGGAACACACCCCACGCTGCAAAGCTTTTCGGTGCCCGAAAAAATAGGCATCAAGGCCGCCACGTACTGCCATTGAAAACAAAATTACCGCCCATAATTTCGACGACCCAATTCCGTGTCTTCAAAAGCCGCCACAAAGAGCTAATTCTTTACCCCGCTCAGGCAGAAGAGAAGTGCAGAAGCCGAGCCTCCAACCGAGCTGTTCCAAACAAACTCCAGTCGACCTGCCCAATGCATCCCTTCTGTCAGGCCAAACCTTACTACTTTGCAACTCTCGCAGCCGTCCTTGGCAACGTCTAAATGCGCACCAGAAAATATCTTGCCATACGACCATGGCGTATCCATATTCAAATAGCTCTCAAGACCAGTCCACAGAGGATCTGTACGATCGGGAGGACGGTTCGGTGCCGACAACGATACGACAGAACCCTTATTCACACCAAGGCAGCGGAGAGACAGGTCGACGAAACGATCCTGGTCCTCAAACCTCCGAACAGCTGAACGATGTAAACCCTCCTCATCATATACCCGAATCAAACCGGCAGACAACGGTCAGAAGGTTACCTCATTTGCGCCAGGACAGCGGTAGTCTAGGCTACAGAAACGATGTTGCCCACTTCAGTGTGTCTCCGGGATCGAGTCACGCTTCCATCTGGTCGAATCCCAATCAACTCTTTCCATCTTCCGAGACCTCTGAGCAACTGCCAACCGACGAAAAGTACCATACACTCGAAGTATGCCGACACACAGCCGATGGCCCCGTGCCCATGCAGTACATACCGGTGAAACCAGTTCCTATGATCCACGCGAGAATGATCTATGAGATGATCAAAGAAGACCGTAAGGCACGCAGAAATATCACTAGAATCACTGCAGAAGAGCCAGTGACTGTCGAGGCCTTGATATCCATGCTCCATATGATCATGAGAGGAATTCCTCAACAAGGCCAAACAGCACTTGCATTTGATCGATTCCTAGATCTTGCAGTCGCTTGCTGGCATCACCAATGTCCAACAAGCTTAATACAACACTGGGCTGATGAGCTCCATGAAAATCTGTGGAATCATGATTTCCCCAACAGGACCCCAGGTCAATTTTGTTCTTGGATGTTCCTTGCATTGATATTTGGGTGGCCTGACGTGTTCACTTCTGCATCCATGGTGCTCATATCGGAGTACAGTGTTAAAGACGACAAGGCGGAACGAAAGAGGTTTTTACCGGAGGAACTGGAATGTAAGTACTAGTACCATTCGGATATTTGCCCAAACCACAAGGGATATCACTTCTAGTGGTGACACAACCAAAACAAGGTACATGCTTACATACATTCCAGTGGCCATCCAGACCAAACGAGCTGAAGTGTTGTCCAACACATATAACTTTGTCCACGAGAAGTACCTTGAACAGGTCGAGCAATTCAGACGTGATAGGAGCAATCCACTCTTCGATGCCATACCTCAAGATCTCGAAAATGAGCTAGGTATAGAGATCACCAAGAAATATCTGTCGGAGGACCTAGGCAAAGCTACAAGCAGTTCAAAACTACTCAATACTGTCGACTCGACCATTAAAGCTGCTCTTGAACCTTTTCCGGGCGCGACAGAAGCACAATCGAGGCTAGCATCCCCAACACCACCAAGGCAGCCCCCAAGGACATCAACACACAAATCACGACACAGCCCAGGCGCACGAGCGGGGGTTTTCAACGATCCGCGTCTAATAGAGGATGCCAAAGAGGGCCTTAAAAAGGGACTTAAGAAGGGAACCAAGGCAATCGGAGAAAAATTCCAACGCTCGAAGAATCAGTCGGAGGTCCCGCCAGAAAACATCCTGCCCGACGGCGTTACCAGGATAGACACGCTAAAAGATGTTTGCAGAAAGCTACAGCTCGAAAGTGCTGAGTTTCGTAAGGAGAATTTCTGCGGCTTGGATATTCGAGATTACTTGCCTCTTAGAGAGAGCCATGTGCCACCTTGAAGGATATCGGCGTACTAGTGTAACCAATAGAAGCCGCCACTCCCGAAGACAGGGGTTGCCAGTACGTGTTTCAAACCATTTAGGCAGCAGTGATCACGGAAAACCTAGAGAACAATCCTCACTGAACTCTGACTCACTAGAAGGATACTGATACAGGGGACTAAAGTTCCCAGTATTCTCAGCTCCACGGCCCATGGCCAGGAAAATATCAGAGTCGGACCAATTTTGGAGAAGAGAACGATCGTATAGCCGTAGTATTTAGCCAGACGGACCAGCGTTTCCCAACAGGCCGGCCGGCCTCTAAGCGCTCGCGAAATAGTGTCAAAGGGTGCTCCGATGATGTCCCGTTGGTCCGGTCGCCAGAGAGGAGAGGAGTACTAGTAAAGAGTAATCTCGTTGCTGAGTGTAAACAGGAGAGGACGTGGCGCCTGGGAAACCACGGACGCTGTCTGGAAGGAGTTGGTCTCGACTCTCAGGGTGGCCGCAGCATGCGCCCCCCGCCACCGAGAGAGTTGTCGTCCGATCTTGGCCAAGGCTAACCGCCAGGCTGATTTCGCCGCACCGGGGCAATTTCCGTCAATGGATACTATTGTCAGTGGCTGAGTTGTGCGGAGAAGGACTTGCCCTTGCGATGCTCGAAGCCAGCTGGGTTGAATTTGGGAGAGTTCCCAACGCCAGCCTCCAGCTGTCAATTATCGGGGTCTTGGCGTTCAGTTCTTGGCGCGTGGGCTTCTTACTCTACTACTACATACTTACTAGTACTAGTAGTTACTACTCGGGACAGTTGCGAAAACAGCCTCCCTGCCTTCAGCTATTAGTACTACTATATTTCGAGCGCTCGAAACGCACTCGGACATGATTCCGATTACGTTTGGAGTGCATCGGAGGTCAGTGCGAAGATGTTCAGGTTCAATTTCATTCGGAGTACACGAGCATGTCTAGTAATTACTGACCTACTACCCGAGGATCTACGAGCGTACGTACACTCAGACAGCAAGACCAACTTTCTAGTCATGCTATCATGGCCCCCACGTAGGCTTCGGTTGTCGAATCGTAGTACTAGTACTAGCTAGACAGTTAGTACCCTATGGTTGCGTGAGGTATCTAGTAATCGCGTAAGGTATCCAGTAGTAGTTCCGCAACCTATAGATCTCGCGGGCGTGTACCTCACAGGCGTGCACCTCATAGGTGTGTACCTCATAGGCGTGTACCTCACGGGTGTGCACCTCATAGGCGTGTACCTGGGCGTGCACCTCATGGGCGTGCACTTCATAGGCGTGTACCTGAATTCCAGTGTGGTATTCAACAGTACTACTAGCTGAACCGTTCAAATACCTCGCTACGTAGCAAGTATTAACTCAGTATCGAGGTTTGGCAACCGTTCAGCTGCGTAGTATTACTAGTTGAATGGCATCATAATCTACTACGCGGGCGGCATGGTAGTAGCTATGGCCGAGCCCTGTAGATTCTTTTGTCTTTCTAACGTACAATATTCCCTCCCCAGCCGTCCACCCGTAAGATAGGCTCTCGACACACGCTTAGTAAGGGCTTCGAACGTAGCTGGAGCGCCGAAAAGTATTAAGGAATCGCATTTTACTTGAGTGTCGCTTGAGTGGTGTCAAGTCTAACTCAAGTGCGAATCCAGTGGCACTCCAACGGCGTTCAAACTATAATCGGCCGTTCCGCATTCAAACGTTCCTGGCCCAAAGGTACTAGTAGTCACAACGAATTTTCTGTTCAGCTTCGGCGAAGACTGCTGCCTGAAAAGTTACAGTCAACTACTCTCCTCTGCATTGTCAGTCCTTGCAAGGGATTGATTGTGATTTCTAAACCTGCTGGAATACTCTGTATCCTCAGTCGTGACTTCAGTTGCTAGCCACTTGATTGGCTAGTAGTACTAGTAGCGTGCCAAGTCAGGATAGCGCCGACAACTCAATTGTAACCTAGACCTCTAAGCAATCCACTACTAGTACTAGAGTACCTTTTCAATGGATCGAGAAGCGCAGTGCACACGATGCGAAACTGTTGCTGAAGCTATGAACAGCTGGTCACAGGGCCTGATGGGTGGCGCATTTGAAGTTCCTCTTGGGACTTTCGCCGGATTTGAAGTGAGGAAGAACTGTAAGACATGCCAATTTGTGGTTCAACACTTCAAGACAAACCCATTGTGCCACCCCCTCAATCCATCGTGTCACTTGATTTTGTCAAGAAATAGTACTAGTCTCAGCGAAAGATTTTGGATTGAACCTGTTAGTTTTGCTAAGAACTCGTTGTTTTGTACATTTCGTGATTTAATCTCACTAGGCTGTGCTTTGTGGGAGGAAACTCGATGAAGGGCACCCGTGCGATGAGCCCCACGGCTACCTTGAGTTGATACCTTCCGCTGCGTTGAGTCCAACAATGGAGCATTTCATTCCTGTTGACCCACTCTGGCTTGACATTCAAAGAATTCGTCTTTGGCCGACGTACTGCGATAAGAAACACGGTGGATTCTGCCACAGACGATCCGAATGGGAGACCATAGATCCCCCACCTTCCATGATGCTCATAGACGTCAACAGCCAGCTCTTGGTTCAAGTTTCTCAGCCCAAGAAATATATCGCTTTGAGCTACGTCTGGGGGGAACTAGTACCTGGTGTCCTAGAGACTAAGAAGTGCAACATTTCGCAGCTTCAAAATGTCGGCGCTCTGGATTCACAACCTTGGGCCGCGACAATGCCAAAGACCGTCCGAGACGCTATGCGTTTCACGAAATCAATGGGCGAACAATATCTCTGGGTCGACAGGCTCTGCATCGTTCAAGACGATATGGAGCACAAAACCGAGCAATTAAGCTGGATGTCGTCGATATACGCAAATTCCTACTTCACTATCATAGCCGCTGATGGTGACGATGCAAACTATGGCCTTCGGGGAATCGACACGAGATCATCCCCGCGCTCCTACCATGCACCAATCCTACAGTTCTCTTCGACCTGTTCTATGATGCGGGCTCCTGAAACCGAGACTCAATACAACCTGAAAGAATGGCACAAGCGAGGCTGGACGTACCAAGAGCGGACTCTTTCAAACCGAAACCTCGTATTTTTCCAGGGTAAAGTGTTTTGGGAATGCCGCCAATCGGTTTGGACTGAAGAGCTTACCGATGCGTCTTGTGAAGCATCCCTGCCCAAAAGTCCGAGGCAAAATTTCGATCGATACAGTTTTGAATTTCATCGATGGCCAGACCTTCATCAATACGCTAGGCTTGTCGGCTCATACAACAACCGACGACTTACCCACCAAAGCGATGGCTCCCAAGCGTTCTCGGCCATCATCAATGCGCTGAGTCGATCTTTCCAAAAGGGGTTTGTCCATGGAGTTCCAGAGCTCTACTTTGACTTTGGACTTTTATGGAGGCCTAATACTCCAACGCGACGGCGTGTAGGTGCAAAAGTTGAAACCTGGAGGTTGCCCAGTTGGTCATGGGTTGGTTGGGAGGGAAATATTGTCCACAGCTGCCTAAAGAAGTCCCACCAATTGCTTTGGGACAATGAAAGCTTTGGACCGTCAATAAACATCCATCCAATGGTCACCTGGTACAAGGTAAACAAACAAACGGGCGAGAAATGCCGCATTGATAACTCTTACCATTCATTCCAAAGGATGCGAAAAGACCCTTCAATACCGTTACCAGCAGGATGGTCTCGGGTTAAACTCTCGAACTCACCTGATTACCCGGATGACCATTGGGTCTTCACCCATGAAGATGTTCCCAATACCGAATTTATCCATCCCGTCCCCATTCCAAAGAAGCCATTAACTCTGAACCGCGATATCTGGCATAATCATTTGGTCTTCAAAACAGTTCACTGTTTTCTGTTTTCCGGGCCATTGCTTGAAGCTGCACCCCAGCGCGCAGCATGGAGCAATATCTCGAACGATTTCGAAATGTATTGTTTGTCCTTCGTTCTCGTGGATGACTCGGGGCAGTGGGCGGGTATGATTTATTCGAATTTCTCCAACAAAAAGGACATCGTCCTTGGACAAAAATGCGAGGTCATCATCATTTCGGCCGGTGACGCGAGTGTTGATAAGAACGAAAGCGTGAAATCGTGGTTGGAGGAGTGGAAGTGCATTGATGAGATCAAGAACATGGACACCTATGAGTTTTACAATGTTCTTTGGATCGAGAGGAATGGAGACGTAGCGTACAGGAAGGCTCTCGGTAGAGTTTGGAAAACCGCTTGGGAGCGACAGCATGTGGAAGAGGTAGATGTTACACTAGGATAATTGTTGAGGTATAAGAGCATGGGTAAGCAGAAAAGAGTTGGGAGGATGAGCGGAAGGTGAACGAAGTGGTGGGTGCAACGTTGGACCAAGAACAACAAGGACCCAGAATACTCCATGTACGTGCCGCCTGTGCTTGCCGCCCTTTGGCACTGGCCGACATGGAGGACAGGATCGAGGTTCCAACCTATAAGCATGGCAAATTTGAAGTTATTGCTTTCCTGCTGCGCTCGCCGGCCGACCTTTGGGAGTAAGCCGCACGTCGGTGGCAATTCGTACGCTCGTATAGTTCAGCTAGGTAATACTTGATACGATCTTGCGATTCTAAATCAGTGATTATGGCTTCAATACGGGCGTGGTGGTCCAATTTATGCGAATTTGAAATTCGGACGATGGTTGAACAAAAAGCGTGTGGGATCGTGCATATCACGTGCCAAAATCCTTTTACAACAGGGGATTGGTCTAAATCAGATCATCATTGACGCTACTACGGTCCTCAAGATCAGTCACAACTCCCCTCCTCACACAATCAAGGCAAAGGATTGCCACCGCTTTGTCAATTGACCTAACTTATCCTTCTGCGCTTCGATTGTTGCCATAAGGTCTTGATCGCACAACCATGGCAGCTCTGCGAAGCGCTTCTCGCCTTGTCGGCCCCTCACGTTCCATTGCACGACCCCTCGTTGCTTCGCGAGCATACGCCTCTATCGTCAGCAACGTCACTGGGGTTGATACCTCGGCCAGCCGACCCGCAGTCCCAGAATCTAAGACATCCACCGTGAAAGAGCCAGCGGCCGGACCAGGAGCCAAGATTAAGACCTTCCACATTTACCGATGGAACCCCGATGAGCCAACCTCAAAGCCTCGCATGCAGAGCTACACTCTCGATCTGAACAAGACCGGACCCATGATGTTGGATGCCTTAATCCGAATCAAAAATGAAGTTGATCCAACTCTAACATTCCGACGAAGCTGCCGAGAAGGCATCTGCGGAAGCTGCGCCATGAATATTGACGGAGTCAACACTCTCGCCTGTCTATGTACGGCCTTCCTCCACCCTCCTACTATCCATAGGCTCTCCCACTAACTGTTCTATCTCAGGCCGTATTCCAACCGACACGACCAAACAATCCCGCATCTATCCCCTCCCACACACCTACGTGGTCAAAGACCTCGTCCCCGACCTCACCTACTTCTATAAGCAGTATAAATCTATCAAGCCCTATCTCCGGCGCGACACCAAATCCCCCGACGGCAAGGAGAACCGCCAGTCCATTGCGGACCGCAAGAAACTCGACGGCCTCTACGAGTGCATCCTCTGCGCTTGCTGCAGCACTTCGTGTCCCAGCTACTGGTGGAACAGCCATGAATACCTCGGCCCGGCAATCTTGCTACAAAGCTATAGGTGGTTGGCAGACTCGCGGGATGAGCACAAGGCCGAGCGCAAGGAGGCACTGGACAATAATATGAGTCTATACAGGTGCCATACTATCTTGAACTGCTCGAGAACGTGTCCAAAGGGGTTGAATCCGGCAAAGGCAATTGCGGAGCTCAAGAAAAGTCTGGCTTTGGGCACTTAGTAGCCGGGGAGATAAAGCCGTCCGCGTGAGTTCGGGGCTTGAGGTGTGTGTTTGATGCTTTTGGGAAGCATCGCGGATCGAAACTTCGACTGCGCTTCTGGCCCAAGGCGTTATTCAATGTGTAACATACCGTTAGTCATGCATCAGACGAATGAAAAAGATCAAAGCTACGGCAAGTTTTGACTACAACGAGAGACTACAAGTTTGTCCTTCCCCAGCTACAATATTATACTAGTAGCCTTCTAACCTCCGTCCTGAACAACTCAAGTCTCAACCCTTTTGTATTTCAGCCCTGGCTTATCATCCATTCCAATTCAACCCAAGAACCCTTCTCGATGTCCGTCTCGTTCTGGAGACGTTCTCCGGAAGCACCATCCCTTCCTGGAGTAGGTTTGAATCTGACGGAGATCTGACAGCGACACCCTTCCTATGAGCTCAACGGTTATTCCTCGTAGCACTAGCAACCTATGATATCTTTTGGCTCTGAAGCTGGATCTAATCTGTGCTGTCGGGCCTGTGTTGAGCAGAATCATGTTCGCCTCCGGGTCTTCCACAATGGTCCGCACAATCATCACAGTCCCCAGTTTGCCTTCCAGATATCGGCGAGAGTGGTGGCAATCCGAATTATCGCTCGGATGTAGTGGATTGTATACCAATATTCGTGGTTGGAACTACCACCTACATCGGATATGTCGCTGAGATGATAGACTTCGAGCTGTACTATTAGCTTAGTGATGTGTGCGAGAGAATGGCTGGTCAAGAGACTGAGAGAATACTCACCCCGGAAGTATAACGAATCACAAATTGATTCTTGCTGTAGAGGAAGGATAGTGCTTCAACATAGACTGTCTTGCACGTCAGCAAGATTTTTGTGCTAAGGTGCAAAGAAGGCACGCGCTTGCAGGGTGGTAGATAGGAGAAGTAAGAGAGGCGGACCAGTCCAATGTATGCCGGTCGAAGATTGGAAACCAATTTGGGCAAACGCTGACGTCTTTGGAAGGACAACATTGGGTCGGGAGAACGGCTTGCGGAAATGAGGACGCTTCGGGTCGTGTATCAGTAGCCATAGGCACGAAACTGACTGATTTATTCGTGATCTGAGGGAAGAGGCAATTAGCAGGAACTTTGATCTGGATGGTTGGTCTAGCTTGCGAAACAGGTCCTGGTGCGGCTCCAGAAGTCATATTCAACGTTCGAAATGCTGTCAAAAGAGACTTGGCCGTTGGGACAGCTGATTACAGGATAGGCGTTGTGGCCTTTGTCAATCGATATCTCGTTCTCGTGGACAAGGGCACAGGTAACACACGCACATACGGATCTCCTCAGGTAGAGCTAGAAAGTCGGAGGGAAAGCTTGGTTTGTTGTTATGTGTGTATGCTTGTGTTGCTGCCGGGCAGAGAGATATCGCTCCGAATGCAGTCCCACTTCAACAGCACGTACCTAATTATGCTTTACGAAGTTAGACAGCATGATATAAGTGGACGAGCGCTCGCGATTTTCGCAGTATCACTAAAGATCTCTATCTAAGCTGGCAATGATGAGTTTGTGAAAGGTTCAGCGGAGAGAAGGTTGCTTGGTAATGGGTTAGTCTTGGGCTCTTATTCCGGGCGGTGGCGATGCCGCCACTGCTAAGCCAACGTCCCAAACCAAAATATCACGTCAGCTATTATAGAGGCATTGGAGCATGGAGGCGCTACGCACTATGTGATGGGCTCTGGCTGAGGTTTCGTTCACTGTTTAAGAAGCCCTGGTCTAAGAGCGCGATACCAAGTTGTTGTCATGACATGATCATCGAAGGGTCTAAAGGCTTCACCATTTTAACGCGTCCTCACAGATATTTCAACGTGCTAACGGACTATTTTAGTGCTCTTAGCTACCTCGTAGAGGAGTGTTAATCCGGTTGGGGGACTTGACGTGCTCCTTCACAATTTGGCGAAGTGGCACTTGATGACTCTGCGTGGCGCGGGTCTGTAAGATCTGGTGTTTGAAGCACAGAGGGGCTCCTTTCTTCTTCCTGTCGATGACTGTATCAAAAGCTCACCTGCTCACTTTCGAATAAGATGGGCAAGATATTTACCTTCCACCTGCTTGCCAGGCTGCATACCGCTCTCTCATCACGTCGCGTCTTCTCCTAGCTCACTGCAAGATGGCCTACGCATCTGAGTCATTCAACGAGCCAGTTATTGCTGGGCCATTCCATCTGTTTGAAGGGTCCTTCATAGTAGAATTTCTTCAGCCGCATCCTTCGCGCAATGCATCGTCAGTTCCTCAACTTCCCCTTCGCACAATTGAAGCACTGACTAGCAACACGCAGCGTCCTGATGCGAGGAACATACAAGCACGACCACCTGTTATCCAACAAAGGCAAAGGCCATCCCCAGGTACGGTACTCCGCCTGTGCTCCACCACTACGCCTTTCCTCCACTCCACCTCGGCTTCCACCCCTGCCTCCACTCCCGCAAGCCTAGCTAAATATTCTCCCAAGAGCCCACCCCTCCACCTCCACATGGCACAATCCGAGACCTTCCAAATTCTTGCTGGCCGCGTCGGCACCACTCTCGGCTACCCCCTTACCGATACCATTTGGACGCCCACCGACCCACCGCACAAGATCCCCCCGTGGCAACCACACTCCTTCTGGCCCGTTCCCGACTCCACCGAAGATGCTGTCCTCCTCGTCTGGGCACATCCAAGCAACCCGCCTGAGGCTATGGACCGTGTCTTCTTTACCAATATCCTGCGCTATGTAAGCGACGTGCATGAGAAGAAGGTGGGACTGGATGTGTTGCAGGTTATGTTGATGCAGTTAGTAGTACCTGCCAATTTTGTTTCTCGTTCAAATATCCTCCCCGAAGAGTGGTGCGGGCTAGTACATTACTGATATTTATGTGTTGGTACAGACATGTTTCAGCAACAGCGCTCGTGTGGTTTCCTACCGCGTGGTTTCTGGGCCCGCTGAGATGGTGGGTGCCGTGGAAGGTGCAGGCTGCCTTTGCAGCTATCGCGAGGTTGCTAGGGCGGTTGCCGATTATGGAAAAGTATACAGCAAAGGCGGACTGGGAGAGGTATCAACAGATTAAGGGAGGGTAAGTCGCAGGGTCAGGCTAAGAGACCAGTTGGGTTGGGTGGTAAAGTTTAGGCTTTGGGCCGAAGGTAGTAAACATGTTGCGAATAGGCCGCGTTTCGGTTGCTATTCGCAGGTTCGTACGCTCGTACATTCGTACAGTTTAGCTGCACAGGGACGGTTCAGCTAGCAGGACTAGCAGAATGTGATGGAATAGGTAGGACGATCCGACGGTCATATTGCCTATGTCTATAAGTATTTGCTCGTCCCTCAGATAGAAAGATAGCAATAAGCAGTGCTTCCACAATCAGTATATGCATACCTGTCTACTGCGCGCAACACCGCAGATATCAAATCCACAGATCAAGGCTCCTATAGTAAGCAAACCCACCGATAAGACCCCGTTGGATGAGAAAAAGTATGTTCCTTCTCCAGCGTTCGGTTTCTGTACGATTGTAGAGCTGAAGTTATCGTTACGCACGCCCCTAGCACGTCAGACGCAAGCGAGATGCATGCACGACCCGTAGAGTTTGCCAGTCTAGCCCTTCGGCTCTGCTGACACTGCGCCTGCGTATCGACGTGAATCTGGGTCTGAGTCTGGGTCTGGGTCTGGGTCTGGGTCTGGGTCTAGGTCTAGGTCTGCATCTGCGTCTGCGCCCGCATGTTGACGTGAATCTACCTCTGTGTTTGCGTCTAGGTGTGCATCTAGGTGTAGACCTGGATCTGAATCTGGAACTGAACCTGGACGGAGTGAACGTCGTGGATGTCGTAGTTATCGATTACGAGACAGCGAATAGACAGAGTACTTTCGTATAAGGCTCGCCGCCCGAGTCACTTCTTTGACTAAGGCCCTGTTGGCTCAAACGGCATACCTACCGTTTGACGGCCACACCACCACCACGCCACCAAATTCTTAGCTTGAACCTTGTGCCAAACAGCGCTGTGCTGTGCTGTGCTGTGCTATGTTGTGCTGTTTTGCTGATTATTACGAACTGTAGAGTCGTCGTCGTTGATGCTGTAGGGATAGGAAGAGGGGGTATGTCGAGGAGCCTCGGATCACACCTGAGCCCCCCCAACCATTCTTGACGCATTGGCCCTCCTTCATAGCGTCTAGAAGCAATTGGACATAATGTTCTTCCCTTTAATACGTCCATCGGAACAATGCCTTGGGCTCCATACCGAGTTGTAACCACTGCTGCGTCGATAATGCTATATTTACGAGTAACAAGGCAGGCGCCGTTGAAACAGCTACTGTGGGCCTACGAAGGCACTAATCTCGCGTACCCAACGTCCTATACCTGAAACGGCAGTTGAAACGATGGTAGGGCCACTGCCCCGTTTCAGCTAAACAGTGCCTAGTAAGGACATCAAGTAGGGCCGTTAAATCGTCTATCCACCGTCAAAACGTAGGTGCGCTTGTTGAGCCAAAGCGGGCCTAAATATGGACGCTTGGGTCGAAATCGGGGTTGACTCGGGCAGCAACCCCAGGGCGACGGGTCGGGTCCCATGGAAGCGTCGCAGATTCAGCTGTGGCCAGGTAGTATCCCCATGCACCGCCGGAAATAAGGGGCATTTAATTTGGGAATAAGATTGTGTATTTCTGAGTACAGGCCTCTGAAACTCGCCTATGGGCCGTCCGTAACTTTGAAAACTTTGCAGAGAAGATCGTCCACTGAATTTCCCTTTCCGTAGCCTGGCACAGCCCGTCGCCCGTATTTCAAACATGAAATACCCACATTTCCGGCGGCGCACGGGATACAACGTGCGATGCTGGCACAGAACAGATTCACCAACCCCCTTCCACTCTCGTCCATATCGTCCCAAGTGACCGAGTACTGCGCTCGCCCAGCGTATTAAAGCCAAAAGACGATATCTGTATGTGAAGTCGCGTCATTTGCAGATGTGGGCTCGTGATGTCATCACACAACTTTGACGGTCGGGTTCGGAGTCAACAATCAGGGTTTCCAAATTAAGACAGAGCACCGGGGGGCGACCAATATCAACCATAGGCGTAAGTCTGAGCAAGTGGCCCGCAGGGACTGATCTATTCGTGACATGCGCGGCAAGTGGACTTACAACAAAATCAGCTGACGAGACACCCTGGTGATAGATTCGGCTCCTCAGATCCCTCGGCTCTACAATAGGCCCTACGAGATTCCACGTAACCCCAACTCGGCCTTTACGGAAGAAATATCTCTTTGGGCGATCAGAAGAATGTTAGACGGCACGGTACAGGATGCGGTGGAGCTTATGCAGATGTTCAGCTTCCTGCACCGCGACGGGCTATCAGAGGAGATATTTCGCCAATCATGGACCGGGGTTATGGAATAGAAATTATTCTGAATAGATTAGAGGATATCAACCTCGCATACTGCTCCGCCAGAGTCCCCTGTTATAGGATCGTCAAGTGCTTCGAAAAGTATTACCGATCTCATCATTACTCTCGTTAACCAATTAGGCCAGGGACGGCCTGGTGTCAATATAGCCCGCTGGTGCATACTTGGGCTCGGGATCAACTGAGTGGTTTGGAAGAAGAACGAATATGGGGGTGTCGACTATGTCGATACCATAGTCCTTCTAGACGGCCGAGTGCCCTCGACACCTGATTTCGCCTCAGACTCGGCCGCCACCCAGGCAGTCATTAGCGACATAGTGTCTGAAATACCCGACACCAATGCACTCGGAATCGACCTCCGCTACAACGATGGAGGGCATCCAGACATGGTGGAGTTTATGCTCTCCTACCTACTCAATGGAGCTCCAATGCATCTCATTGACTTCATCGACCGTAAATGGTACCATAAAGAACTCATACTCAACAACGACTGAAGTCGAGCTCCCGGGAAAATGCCGTACGTTTCGGTGGGCCGAAGCCGCTGTTAGCTGCCTTTTTACTGCAGAAGCAGTAACATCGCTTGATGTTGCCTAGCAAGTCGGAACGGACGATCTGGGAATTCGTCATCCAACCAGGCAGCTGCTGGAGGTCCCAGCCGGCTTCCTCAGACGCCGTCAAGGACTGCAGACATCCTTTCTACAGGCTGGTATGTCGGAGAAAGGTCACACAGCGTCTAGTCTCTCTCCTGCTCATCTAATTTGATCAGCATGGCGGCCTGATGATCCTTTTACCCCAGCCTCTCTCGTCTCCAGCTCAACTTCTCCCGTCTTCGCCTCAAAACTCTCTGATCTGCATGACCACGGGGATGCCCCTTGCCTCGGGTTCTTGTTGTCCTGACCATCTCGGCTGTTTTTTGGGGCTCCGTTCGCCCGCCAGCCATTCCAGCGCTCTCGAAATGTCATCGTATGGTGCCCTCAAACTGGCGTCCTCCGCAATATAGTCGCCCATGGTGGTATCATCCGTACCGTTATCCTCAACGCCGTTATCCCCCATGTCGTTATCCTCTATGCAGTTTCACTACATACCGTTGTTCTTCAAGTGGCTATCCCAGATTCCACTTTCCTGCATGCCGTAGTCCTCCACGCCGTTCCCCATCCTCCATACCATTCGTGCCATGCACATCCAGTTCAACAATATTCGGGTACAGCTCGACAGAGTACGCTATTTCCAATTGGTTCAAGGACCGAAGCCACGAGCAGAAGAATGACCTTCGGACATTACAAAGAGCCGATTGGGAACCCATCTCTGTGGGGTTGAGACCCACGTATTGTAAAACAGGGCTATTTTCATCCTCGAGCGTCTCGGAATCGAGACGGTATGCTGCAGCGATGATGCAAAGCTACACCCGCTCTCCACTCCTCCACGGCAAAGTCTCGGAACGGACGGACCGTCCTAGTTTGAACGCCAGGCGTATGTGCCGCAAGTTGTTTCAATATCAGGAGACCTGAAGCCTTAATCAGCAGGACCAGCTTTTGGTGAGTCAGTCCCAATTTTCAAACATTGAACAGGAAGCTTGAACTCTTACTCCCCTCCGGCCACACACCACGTTTTTACGCTCATCCGTTTCCGCCTTGCTCGGAGTATGGACGAGAGACTCCTCCAAGATGAACTCATATCCTTCATGTTCCGGCGTGAGTTTGGTCCAGGCAGCCCTCTTGACGCCATGGCATGCCTCCGCCTGTGGTTTGGCAAAAGCAATGACACGGATATCGAAATCGAGAGCCGTTTTGGGTCTCACGTGGCGGTTGCACTCGAAGGCAAACTAGACCACTGGCAGAAGACACCGCGCGGATGCCTCGCTCTCATGATACTTATTGATCAATTTCCGAGAAACATCTACCGGCACACCGTCCGTTCCTTTGCAGGAGACAAAATGTCACGGAACATGGTCTACAACAGCGGCCATGACTGGTTGCGGGCTCTGACGCCGGAGGAATGTCTCTTTGTTCCTTGTCTGATCCTAACGCACCAGGAGAATATCCAGGACCAAGAGTATTGCCTGAAGTTCTACGACTCGTTGGAACCACTCCTGCCACCCTCTTTGCACATCTTCCGCACGATATTCAAAGAACATCACAACATCATCCGTCTGTGTGGCACCTTCCCGCATCGAGACCACTACTATAACCGCTCCACGTCAGTCATCGGCAAGTCGCTTATGGACAATCCGGTAGTGCGCTTCGACCTGCCACTATGCGAGTCTGAAGATGGAACAGTATTCTTTGGACATGACCCATGCAAGCTCTGGCAGGCAACCCAGCGCGCATTCGATGCCATCGACCGAATCGACGCCCTCATCAATCGCAGCGCTCGCCGCAGAAGCACACTGCCAGCCGGCTACATGACCAAACAGCGGTCTGCGGAGTTGGCAGAAATCTTCAAGATTTTCGACAAATCAGGCGACGGTTTCCTCGAGATTGGCGAACTTACCGCCGTTCTGGCATCAACCGGCTACCGGTACAGCGACGAACAGATCCAAGAGGCCGTTGACCACGTTACCGGCCGGAAAGGGAGTACTGGATTAACGTTCCTGCAGTTCGCGAACCTGCTCCGGATAAACCTGAACTCGTCATTCGAGGCGAGAATAAAGCAGCGCTTTAACTTGTTTGACGCCGACCAGTCAGGCGAGGTCACTCTAGAAGAGTTCACGACCTGCGTCCAGGCGCTTGACGGACTAATCACGACGGCGGAGGCGGCCGCGATGTTCCAGAAATGCGACCACGAAAAAAACGGGTCGGTGTCGTTTCACGAGTTCATGCGTGTGATGGAGCGGACATATAACAGTGTCTCAGCAGACCCTAGCATGTTAACGATATCCCCGAAAGTCGAGGCCAGCCGCGGCGACACCTTCTCAGCCCCTGTTTTCAATACCTCAATCTGGGAGAAGAAGCATGAGGCTCTCAAGGTGCGGGTCTTGGAAGTATCGGACGATGACGATGACGCTACCGCTAAAGCCAACACCCGGTGTTGCTTCGTGACGGCGTCTCACCCTAGGCTTGGGATGGCAAGAATGTCGTCGAGGTTGAAGTTGGTGATGAAATCAGCCCAGAGAGCATTGGTTTCGGCGGTGACTCCACATGTGGGCTATTACGAACTTTGGTCCCACCTACGCCAAATCCAGCCATAATACTTCCAATGATCTATTTACAGGAGTTCCAAAGGGGCCACGCATTACGTCAACTTGGTTTTGGATGACCAACGAAAGCCTTCAACCTTCCATGTGCCTTTTGTCTTGCGGGAACTGACTTTTCCATGGCGTTTTAGCCCCTCTGTTGAGTCGTTTCATACTTTCAGCCACGTAAGATTCTCGAAAAGGGGCTTGCTGGACCTTGTGTTACTAGCAAAATTACGTACTTTAATCAAAAGTTACAACATCTGGCGAATGAACGATCACCCTCTACAGCAAATATCCACACACACCAACTTCTCCCAGTCCGCAAACTGGCCGCTGATTGCCAATCATCTTTTTGACATCTGTTCCCACCCGGAAGCGTTGCGTGATGCATGGACAGGCAATTTCTGACTTGTAAATTGCCTTTACTGCAAATACTTCGCCCAGAGAAAGGCTGAGCAAGTACCCGGTGAAGCTCTCCGCATGCTTAAAAGATCGCACGGCATCAACAGCGGCCGGCGCACCAGATAGTATGTACAGAAACTCGAACCCAGGAACTGCACTAACAGGGGTTTTGTACCTGAAGAGGTCATATCTGACCAATTCAACTACGAGGTCGCCATGGTGCCGGGGCTGGTATCACTTAGATCTATCATATCCCTCCTATCATTATCGTGTCTATCACATCTAAGAACCCACAAATTCGTAAATCGACAATGCTAGCCAACCCGCCTGCTCATTTTCGGTCTGTGCAACCGAAGATCCTCTGAAATGCCATTACAAACCCGTCATACAACGAGCCTGTTAAGCCAACTTATAGTATCCTGGCTATCTCTTTCTCGTCCCGCTTCCCGGAACCGATCGCGTGAACATATTGCCTTACAGTAATCCTTACACTCCATCTAGCCTATTTCGTGTAGTTTCTGGGAGATTCCATACATCCTCGTGATTTGGTCAACCACACTGGCCATCTGCAACTCCTTCTCCTGCTCAACTAATTCTAGGGTATGACACAAGTCATCAAGCTGTTCAAACTGGTCTTCAAAGAGCTTTGGATAGCGGTGTACAGTCTCGGACGAGTTGAATCTCTCGAATGAGACTTATAACCTGTCCCAACAATTGTGCAACTAATGTTAATTGAACAGTGTTCGATACAGTACGACTGGTTGGCTGAGCAACTTTGTACATGTCTTAGCATGGGCGGTCTTGATAGGCGAATGACAAGCATCGATTTTGATAGAATCACAAGGAATTTAAGCAGCTTTGTCCTTGATCTGTGTTCAAGACCTGTCTTCGGAGCTTCTGGTCCCTACCTTTAGATCTAGTAATCTTCCCATAGCCTCTAATTTGATCACAACCTCAACCACCAAAACGCAGCATATTCATCAAGATCCGGACACGACTCATCCAACACCTTACAATCCGCATCGCAGAATGTCCCTAGGCCCGGAAGGACCCCTTTCCGGCCTTGGTGATTTCAGCCAGCCCAGATATCCGAGCCTCCTTTCTCCTTGAAGGACGCACCAATGGAAGATTGGTGTTCCATGGCTGAGGGGCTAGTCTTTGAACTCATCAAGACTGCTGTTCAAGATCCTCGGCATCTCGGTAGTTGAACACTATCCCCGCACCTTCATTGGCGTCCACATGAAAGTCCTCATCGCTAGGGTCAATCTGTTCAACCAACACCTCGCCTCTTCCGTTTCTCCGGCACAGTTTGGCGGATTTTCGGGTTCGTGCCATAATATACTTACGGCGTTCTCATGTTACGAATCGGACCGTTTCGCAGCCTACTGGTGAGTATTGATGACGGCTTCCCCGGAGAGGATGGGGGGCGGTGTTCGGTTGGACGGCGTGGTGGTTGGTGGACCGATCGCTACTTTTGACCAAGTGATGTAATACGACATGAGAAAACTTATAGAGGGAGAGCTATTCCGGCTAAAAGGATCTGAGTAAGTCGTCTACCGTACTTAGCACCAACGTGCATCAGCTTTAGGCGCGCTAGGCTAGGTTGGTGAGCAGGTCTCAAGGCTTCTTCGGGGGTACTACGGAGGTACCCAAAAATGATGGGATAATATATCCACCAGGAGCGGATAATGATCTCTTGTTCGAGCTGATATACCCCTATCAGCAAGGTCGCGCCTGTAAAGACTATAATCAATTGCCATCAAACATATGGTCCATAGCTCGAATTGCTGACACGCGACTTTGTAAATGGGGATGGCATGAGCGAGAAGTAAACGATCCCTACCATTAGGAGAAATCAATGCCATCCCAAGCCTCACGAAATAAGGCAGACAACGACAATCCATCACCCTCAGCGCAGCACTTTGCCCCACCCTAAATATGTGTGTTATCTGCAATTAACCATTCGTCATGTCCAATATTTGGCGTTTCGGAACATGCAGAAGACGCAGAGCCTCGTCTAATCCTTTGAGCGGTGATTACAGGCTGTGATGGAACATATGGACCTGCTTTTGCGCCAGGTTCCATGTTCTCATTGTTGGGATAGGTCTGGAGGTCGCTGTTAGGGTTTTGCATGGATTGCATTTCGTCGTGGCGCTATTTGTGAAGCCTGGTCGAGAAGGTGACGAGTGTGATGATGAAGAGAACACTGTATGATTCGATTAGTTTTGCCACCGCCAGAGATGTAGATCGCAGCGGATGGGTAGGTACTCACAACTCCACGGCACCTAGAAATGCCGCCAAACTCGTCAGTGCTTGACTGGTTTTGATGTTGCCCGGCGGCGGATACGCCGTGATGTCCTCCCAGCCGACAATGACAGCGAAGGCGGATGCGAGCTCGACGAGGGTGGAGAAGGAGACGAGCCACCATATTACGGCCCAGCAGTCGAGGAACAGGATGGCCCAGCGGTTGTACACCGTCGGGCTACCTCGCCGGCATAGTACCAGTATACTGGGATGGCAGCGGTTGCAATGCACGTGAAGATACCCAGGCCGAAGCTGTAGTAGCCGGACCACAACGCGATGAGGATGGTGGTGAAGATCAGCACAAGGAAGGAGATGACGAATTAGGCGACGCGGACGGGGAGGGCCCAGGGAGGGGCGGGGATGAGAGTGTTTGTCGCTATGGTGGGTTGATGGGATCGGGGTTGGTTATCAAAGGTGGCGATGCAGTGCAGAATGGGGTTTGAAGAAGGATGGAGCTTTTATTTCGGATTGTTTGAAACATTCGAGACGCCGCCGTGCCGCTAAGATATTGAGCAAGAGAGATATGGAAAGGGGCGAGGTACAGGAAGGGTGAGCTCCAGTCTAGACCTTGATTGCTCAATTCCACGAGACACGAGAAGCAGCCATTTTTTGTTTCGCGAATCGCAAGTCGCGACCGTGTTTCTGAAGGTTGGGGACAGCATGGTCCAGAAGAGATACGGCTGAAGGGGCGTCAGGCGCTATGAGACTTGATTCGTTCATAAGGAAATCGGCGAACGTCGCAGTCCGAATGATCTGACATGATTCAGTTGAAAGAAGGGATTGGGAAAAGGCGGAGAGCGCCAGAAAGGCTGTGTCGGCATGCCCAAGCCACAATTTCGTACCGATTGCGACCGACTTTGCGAGCGCATGTACGAATACCAGCGAGGAAGCGGACTTGAGAGCGTGTTGATAGCAGACAAGGCCGAACGAAACAGTTCAAACACAGTCAAGAGCCTAGAGCCAGTGCCAAAGGGAGCTCTCCAGTCGTGCTGTGAAACCTTTCGCAGTTTCGCTAGAGATGGGGTCGGTTGATGCTGCTAAACGCGCAGAGTCGGGAGCAATAAGTTTACCTACTGTAGCCGAAAGATGACGCCTGAAAGGTTCTAGCGCGGCGAGGCTGTCATTTTGCAAACGTGTTAGAATGCTGTCGCTATGTGCTGCGAACAAAAACGCCTCTAGGCTTACCGCCCCAGGCAAGCTAGCGGGAGTTTCCAGGGCCCAGCTACTAACTTTCTCCTTTACTCACCCCTCACGGCTTCCGCCCTTCGTGCATCATGCAAGTCTCAAGCCGCCTGCACGTGGTTCAGACTTCGTTCGCTGACCTGACCAGGGGACAACTCTCCCGGCGATTCTTCCTTTTGCTGCAGCCAGTCACGCGCGAGGTAACAACATCCCGGAACAGAAAGCTGCCAGAACGAGAAAGATATTACAGTGCGCCAACATACACTCAGTTTACTGAGCCTCCAAGTGACCTCTACCTTACTCCTACCGCGAAACCCTTTCAGCATCTTTTATCCGGACCCGGTTCGCCTTGATTCCCGCGCAGATTCTTCAATGGACAGGCCTCGGAACTGCGAGGGACCTTCTGCGGGTCAGTCTAAGGGATTCAATGAGGAAATCACCAGGGTATGGGAGCTAAAATCGCTAAAATCACTAACATCCTACCTCACTGGATGAGGGACTTCCTCGCGCCATGAGGGAGGTGTGAAAGGCCCTCACAGCAAATCAGCCTAGGGAATGAGCGATCTTCGTTAAAGTTCGAACGAAGTCACAGCTTCACCGACCTGGCTCAAGCTATCACGAGACCGAAGATGTATTGCTGCATTGTGCTTCCTTCTTCGTGTTTCCACGACTCCACCGGCAGCCTAGGTGATCCAGCCTGGCCTTCGAACCGCCCTCCCATACAGCTCCTTACCAAGTCCTGTCTAGCTGCCCAGGCAGCGCAAAATACCTCTCATTTTCCAATCAACCAACAATCGCTTCTCAGCCTCGTAATTGTGTTATAAGCTTGACAGAGTGGGCGGTTACAGGGACGGGGCTAGTCCCGGGAGGCTGGAGGCAGCTTAGGATGCTCAGAGTGCTCAGGCACTCTGCCCTTTGGGCATCTGGAGAAAGTTGAAGAGTTCATGGATATCACATAGACAGGCCATGGAGCCGACTCTAGGGATCCTCCATGATCAACTCAATGGACACAAATTGCTACCCAAGACTACTACTGTTATTGATACGACATCCTAGGAACGTGTGATGACTTTAGGTCAGCAACGACAAGCAGAGAGCGTGTTTAGGGCAGTTCAACCTCAATCAAGCTCTGGTCAAACTGTGGGTGACTCCATATTCCAGTTACCTTGAGGTCTGCCGACTCAATGAGTGACCTCCACTGCGACTCGGTACGCTCGGTGGCGCCCAGACAGCTCATCAGTTCCCAATCAAGGCTTGTCAAAGGGTAGGGCGCTCCCTTGTCTGGCACGACATAGTCGTTGATGAGGATTTTGGAGTAACCCTTTTCCAGGGCTGGCAGCAGTTGCCGGAGGATGTGGCGGGATTTATCATCACTCCAGTCGTGGATGATGTTGTGCAAGAAATAAGCTCTCGCGCCTTAGAAGTAGAAGTAAGTAGTAAGCAAGCAAGCTGTAAAGCAAAAGGGCCCCCCCCCCCCCCCAGGGGAAGGGGGTATGGAAACAAGAAAAGGGAATTATCTCACTTTGAACAGGTTGCGGCGTATTGAAGTCATGGATGGTTGCTTCGAGTCCTTGACTAAGATTGGTCAGATTGATGATCTCGGGTACGTCCTGCAGAATCAGTCTTCCTGGCAGGTTTGGAAACTTCAACTTGAGGCTTTCAAGATCATGGCCTTTGCCACCTCCGACATCAACTAGAAAGATTGCATTGTTCTCTGGTTTCGCGCCATCAATGAGTCGTTCGGTGATGGGATAGAAATGAGGGTCCATCCACTGAGGTCTACCAAAGGACCAGGCGGTCATCATGTTGGCGAATTGTTCTCCGATCTCTGGGCGTTGCTCGAACCAGCCAAAAAGAGATGTCCCTTTCATGTTGTAGGTGTATTGCAGAGGGGTATCAAGGCCATCAGTGACGCTCTTGTACCCGCGTTCTGCAAAATATTGCGGGGCCTTAGCATGAATAGGAAGTATGTGGTCTTGACTTGGCAAATGTTAGTCTCTGGTTTCGCTTGATTGTCTAGCTAGTATCAACGCAAATATGACACTATCCCGGTAAATTGGCTTCGTCAAAGCCTTTGAAAGCTGCGTATGAGAGTAGGTGTCTGCATCGAGCTCTCGAACCGTTCCCATGGCGGCAAGGTGCTTCATCATGCGAGCTAATTGCTCGATTAGTATGCGCTTCGCCTTGAGGTCCACACCACAGGCTCAAGCATTAAAGGCTTACAAACGAAGAGTGGCTCCGCCGAGGACATAGCTGCAAGCTGCCCACTGCTCTTGGGGGAGCCATTACCTTGGGATAGATGATCGAATACTATCTTTAACTGAACCGCAAGGCGAATAGTAACGTGGTGGGGGGCCTGGAGGGGCTTTTTCAGAAGCGTCCTTTACCAAAAAGGAAGGACTGACTTGTGCCCAGAAAAGCCTGACGATACTTTCACCGGGATTCTCGAGTGCAGAGACAAGTGAGAGACATGAGGCAATGATCCCTTCACGTGCTCCGCTTCGCCAGCTTCGAGGCCTTTTCCATGCCGGTTTACCTTGGCCAGGAGATCAGAGACAAGAGATGAATCGAAAGGAGCCAGTGGCGAGGGAGCAGACATGATGGAGATGCAGGTACGCGAGTGAATGTACAAAGAATGTGACAGAAGAAAGCTATCTTGCACTTCCCGTTTCCAATTCAGCTGCAAACGTCACCTGCTTTCCGGTCATCAAGGCTGTCGATTCTCTGTTATTGGCTAGGGCAATTGAACAGGAGTCAAGATAGTACTACGAGACTTCTTTTAGGAGTTTTGAAAACGATGACCGACGTACGTAATCGGGCGGAGAACATTTGATCGGAATTTGTCGGCATTTAGATGTAACCATAACAGCCCGTATAAATCCGGTCGTAGCTACAGAAGCTACGGTCCCAAAAAGGACGAATTCTGGTATAGTGGCTCCCGGTTGCGTTCGGTCGGCCGGGTCGGAAAGGGTTAATACGTCGACGTGTAGATCTCGAAGAAAAGAAAGGCTTTTCTTCTGATCCTTACCGTCACTGATGGTAACTCAGTACTACGAATGAGATAGAAACCGCAGACTTTCTACGTTTTACTTGAACGTCGCTTGAGTGGTGTCAAGTCTAACTCAAGTGCGAATCCAGTGGCACTCCAGCTGCGTTCAAACTGTAATCAGCCGTTCCGCATTCAGACGTTCCTGGCCCAAAGGCATTCCAATAGTGGGGATTTTACTCGAGTACTTAGTACTAGTTTGAATGCTTCTCAAATACAAATCTAACCAACTTCGAGCATAATTCGAGTGTAGACTAAGCTTACATCAAACGCGATTCAAGTATTTACAGCGAGGCGTAGTAGGCGGTGGGGTTAGTACTAGTAGTACCTTTGACTGACGGTACTATATTGGCTTCAAATCTGCTGCAGTTTTACTTGTTCCAACGACAGCAGAAGCCACCAAGTCTGTCCAGATCAGATCAAGAATCTTCGCGCCATTTGAGAAAAAGCGCATATTACGAGTCGATAGGGCAGGGTTAGACAATTCAGGGCCACAGTAGTAGGTACTACTAGTACCGGAATTACGCTTCTGGCGTGCCCCGACTTACTAGTAGTACCCTTGCAAGGCTCGGCGGTGCAGTATCCAGGTCCGCAGATCTTTTCACTACTAAGTAGTAGTCGTGAAGATCTGGAGGCGAGGTCAGGTCCGGGGCGTACGGTTGCAGGCGGCAGAAGGCGCTCAGGCTGCGCCACATTACGAATATTGGACTACTAGAGTGCTAGCTGAGTTTAGTACCACTACTAGTATCTTAGGGGCAACTACTTCGCCCTCACTTAGCAGAATTCTAACTAGGTCGTTAACCCTCTCCCGCATCCCCTCGGGCGTAGCGTAGAGCGTTAAATAGTACTATGAGGCTGGTACCTTGGTAAGTATTTGGGAAAGTTCATGATTTGGATTTAGAACTTGACTGAGCCTTCCAGACACTGGTATCTAGTAAAAATCACAAGCAATGGCACAAAAACAGCTTCCTCTAGTATCCCAACCAGAGATTGAGGACGCCGAACGTTACAGACATGTCGTCGATCAGAAACATCGTTTCTGTGACAAGTCATCCGTTGGGTTTTTCGAAGTATATGGGAAGCAGAAAGGAAATTTCGAGGAACTCGACACAGAGAGGCTATTGGCGAAATTAAGGACTGGCGCCTGTGGGGAATCGAGAAGAGGGAAAGAAGATGGCGGTGAGTTGAGGATCAGAGTGTTGTACGTGAGAGAATTCTTTTTTTCCTCTGTTCTCAGGTTGCCAAATCAGACATTCCTTGTGAATTGCTCGCTTTCTCTTCACCTCATTTTTAACGCAATTCACAGTTTCCTAAGTTTCGAGAAGCTCAACGGAAAGCCCACCGGCAAACTCAAGGTGACCTCGGATGATTTGAAGGAACTGGTTGAACGGATCGGCATCTCGAAGGCTTTCGTCCAACGGATGCTCGAGCCACAAATCTGGGATGGGAACAATTGCTGCGTTATCACAGGCGAGAATGGTAATCCGAAGAAGTTTTGTAAGTCCCTCACCGTATCTCACGCTCCGCTGTTTTAGCTGGAAATTGAGATTAATACTTCCTTTTCTAGCCCTATTCTACCGCGGGGAATGCGGCTGGGATGACCGCTCCCAGACAGTCTTCGTCGCCGATTTCCTGACCAACACCGCTACCTATCTTATTGTCGACTGTTCCCCCGGCGCTCTCTCCCGTCTCATCGGTAACAACTCCCATGCGCCCCATGTTGTTGAGAGGCCCTTCGCCCTCGATGCATTATTGCTGGACGTATGTTTGAAGGCCTGGCAGGACGTACTCAACCGCTACCGCGCCTGCCTTCTCTCGTACGAATATCCCAGCCCACGGGAACTCAAGATCAAGACAAAGCACGATTTGAGGCTGGCGACGAGTCAGCTGCATAACCTCTGCTCAGACCTGCATCGACTGTCGGAACACCTGGCGGATTTTGAGGAGAGGGCGAGGTTCCTACGCAATGCATACCAAAAGTTTGTCGAGGCCGTGCGCACACACAATGAGAGCGGTGGTGAGTCGACGTGGCCGCTGCATGAGGAGGCATCAAGCAGTGCGGATGATGCTTTGACGTATCTGATAAGTGGAGCGGACACTTGTAGGAGGTGGGCGGCGAATTATCAAAACAGAGCTCACCTCTACGAGAATCTGCTCTATCACACCGCGGTTAATATCGAGATTGCGAGGTTGACGTCGGCGATTTCCCAGAAAACGAGGCGAGACAGTAAGGCCTTGATTGCGCTTTCTGTGCTGGCAATGGCGTTTCTTCCAAGTAATTTTGTGGCGGTACGTCAATTCTCTCACTTAGGGGGCTACTAATGATGGATCTTAGCAAATTTTCAGCATGACATTCTTCAACTACTCTCCCTACTCTCACCCCGGCGAGCAAAGTTATAGCGTCTCTAGATGGCTCTGGCTCTACGTCGCCATCACCATTCCTTTAACGTCCATCGTCTTCCTCTCCTGGAAGTTATGGTTACGAAACGGACGGAGGACAAGTATAGAGCAAGAATACCTGTCGGGAGATATCGAGATCGGTTCGGTTAGATCAAGAGACGGGAGTAAGAAACGGAATGTGTTTTGGGGGTTAAGATACTCGGATCCGACGAGCCGGCCGGCGGATGTGGAGAATGTGGCTGAGGGAGTGGGTAGAGAGGAGCACCCGGGGACGATATGGCGTTAGGCAGGGGGAGCGGAATTAACCCTACAGTATTAAGGAATAGGTGAATCTCGAAGGCCAAGGAGGCAGCGAAATTCGGATATACGGCGATACTACGTCGTCCACCGGGACTGTCCAGAGGCAACAATCACAAGCAACAACTACCACTACTAACCCCAATCATCTCACCGCCTTAGAGGGATGATTCCGGTACCTCTTCCCAATCGCTCCCACTCTCACCTCCTCCATTCATCCGATCCGCACCGAAGTGATCAGACAAACCAATCCTGTCTTCACCAGGCCTGTCCGTGCAAGTCTCCAGCCCTTGACCAATTGGTGTCATCGTTTCCGAGAGCAGCTATCAGAACAGCTTTCGTACGAGTCCTACGGAGGAACTACTACCAATGGAATTGGAGTCACATTATGTCTGCGATGAAAAAGAAGGTCAGAGTCTTTGTCAAATCTGAGAGACTTTCATGTCATAAGTGGGCAGTCGAGAGTACGTCTGGCTGGTGTCATGGTCACCATACCTACTAGTATTGCCTTCACCAACATCAAGTTGAGGTTTATGGCTCCGCGAAGCTCTCCGGGATCTAACAATATGCCAGGTTGCCTCATCCCGCTCGTTATTGGTCCGGGCAAATATCAGTTTTCGCTCGATAAATGAGCTAACAGAAAACGCCAATGACGGGAACTCTCTCCCGCAAATTGTCACATGTTTCGTTCTCTTTGCGCAATTCGAAAAGCCTTTGACATTCTGTTGCTTTCTCCCATCTCACCTCGGGCAGGTCTCGAGCTCTCTCGATCTCGGTCTTAAAGGCAGCCCCTGAAAAGACTGTCGCATATCCATTAATCATCTCGTTGAAGATGATCGTCGAAAGTCTGATCTGAGAGTCTGCGAAATGGACTTTCTTTGTTGCTGATCCAGACTGACCTTGGACGACAGCGAAGAAAACGAGACCTTCGAGCTGTGCCAGTCGCGAGGTGCCGACTTTCTGTATCCCAGACATCTAGAACTCTGTCAACCCGGAAGTCGGAGACACTCTTGGGATGGAATAAGGCAGCGGGCACTCTGTGTTGGACATTTCTCCATCTCCGAGCTGGCGGCCTTCGAGATTGAAATGCAGCCAGCGATCGTGGCAGCTTGGTGGCCGGCTGAGCATGTGGGAATGCTTGAGAAGCTCTTCGTTGCTGAAATCTCTGCCGTCTAGATGTATAGCTCGACCGCCCGCTTCAGGCACTACCGCAAATTGGTCATGTTCGCTCCCAGCTCGTTGAAGTAAGCCACCTGCACTGCGGATGTTTGTCTGGCCCATAGTGACTGAGTTGTGGGGGTCTGGAAGGAGAGCCGTTCTATGGTAATAGATGAGATGTATGCTCCTTTCCCACATTACAGGCTCTAAACGTCCGATATATAGTTCAGGACCGTGACAACCGGGTTGTGTTTTGTACCAATAGCAGTGGCACAGTCCGTTCCTTCTCAAACTGAAGCCTCACTCTCCGCACTCAAACATGTCCGAACACACCGACGCGCCGCTTTGTGTAAAGCTAGTGACAAGACTACATTTCGCACAGGACATCCATTCACACTCGCCAGAGTGGCATCTGGACCGTACTAGCGCCAGACATGCAAATGCACCGTTGAATCGGCTATCTGACTACCTGTGAGTTGCCACATCCGGTGTAGCGGCCCCGTGGCCACCCTCACCGCCCGCCCGCGTCCGGTATGGCGTCTGAGCTGCCAGCCCGACCCTCGGCCAGGTACTATCTAGTATAAAGACGCGTTTGTCCCCCGCCGCTTTTCCAGCGACTCTCTCCCTCCATTCCCCCCCAGATTACAAGTAAATCGGGGCACCTGCTGCTTTGGGCGATATAAAAACCCTCGCCGCCCTCACCCTCCGCCTCGCGCGAGCCCGGGTGAGCCATCACCCACCCCCAGGTGAGCGGCCCCATCCTCGCTCACCCATGCTCATCTACCCTCACCGGCCCTCGCCCACCGCCGCCCGCTCGACCAATTGACTCCGGCTGCGCGGGTCCATTTCTGGGCCCGAGCTACCGCCAAGAATTTAAGACGCGGAGCTCAGGCTCGTCGAACCCCAAAGAAGCGAGCTAAACGCCTAGACACACGGGAACAGGCCGAGTTATCCAGAGTCCGCGAGCTGGAAGAAAGCGGAAGCTGAATGGGCTCAACGCCGTTATTCAAAAGATCCGTTGGCGAAGACTTAGCCCTGGTTTACAGAAATTTTCTCCGGCTGCGGAGGGCCGCAGGGAGAACCCGCCAACTTCGTTGATTAGCGCATTTAGGCGTTAGCGCCTTCGACTCTACGATCATCTCATGCATGCGTCTCATAGGCATACACTTCATAGGCATAACCTCATGGACGTGTATCTGACTGGAGTCCATCTTATGGGGCGTACATCTCATAGGCGTGCATCTCATACGTGTGCATCTCATACATGTGCATCTGTCATATTTAGGTCACGTGTACTAATCACAGGCTCGCCCTGCGATTAGAATCTGGTCTAGAAGATGCGCATCTCACAGGCGTGCATCTCATGGGTGTGCATCTCACGGGCGTGCCTCATAGGCGTGCATCTCACGGGCGTGCACCTCATAGGCGTGTACCTTATAGGCGTCATCTGCATCTCATAGGCGTGTATCTCATAGGTGTGCATCTCATGGGCGTGTACCTTATAAACGTGCATCTCACAGGCGTGCACCTCACAGGCGTGTATCTAATGGGTGTGTACCTCATAAATGTGCATCTGACAGGCGTGCACCTTATGGGCGTGCACCTCACGGGCGTGCATCTCACGGGCGTGCATCTCAAGGGCGTGCACCTCACGGGCGTGTATCTCACGGGCGTGCACCTCATAGGCGTGTACCTCATGGGCGTGTACCTCATGGGCGTGTACCTCATAAGCGTGCATCTCACGGGCGTGCACCTCATGGGCGTGTATCTCACGGGCGTGTACCTCATGGGCATACACTTCATGGGTGTGTACCTCATGGGCATACACCTCAAGGGCGTGTACCTCATGGGCATACACCTCATTGGCGTGTACCTCATGGGCGTACATCTCGTGGGCATGCATCTCATAGGCGTGAAAGCTGACCTTGAAAGTGGCTCGGCGCGGTGGGCGCGGCTTTAGTATCGACGACGCGGGTCATCGACGACATGGTCAAATCTGACGAGGTTAGCATCATTGAATAGAGCGTGATTAGGCGATCATTTTAATATAGAGGATACTTAGTTTGAATGCGTGGTCATGAAGTTGAGAATACGCAAATATCATAAATGCGCTAATCGGCCAAATTGGCGGGTTCTCCCTCGGGCCCTCCCCATCCGGCCCTTGGCCACATACCGTGATCCAGTTTCGTAAATCTTGAATTCGCTTCGAACGCACATTATTTAGCTTAGTATCATAAAGTTGGTCTGTTCCGTGTAACCCATGACCACAAACCTTTCTCCATACCGTCCGCCTTCACCATCCAAATGCCTCCAAATGCATCGCAAGTTCGACAATCTCTCCTTTGAATATCCTGCTCTGTGCCGCTGCAACCGCATTGCCCAGATCCGCTCTGAAGGTAGCCGGCCCACACCCAATCACCATCGTGCGTTCGCCCTGTTGCACAAAATCCTGCAACACGGTTGACATAATAGGTCTACCAGTGTGTACAGTGGCGCCAAGGACAGTGACATGAGACAATGGCGAAGACGGCGCCGGTTTCTCATTAACAGCCACAACATCAACATTCGGCTCGCCTTCTTTCGCCGCTTCAGCAGCGGAAGCCTTAGAATGTTGAGTGGACGTTCCATTGTCCGTCACTAGCTCGCCTCCAGTGACATGCACCCTGATCTCCAATGCTACTTTATCTGCTGTTTCCTTGGCCTCTGCAAGGCTGTCGAACTCATCGGCCAGCCACTGCACGGCATCAGGTCTCTTCATCGCCCACACCAGCACCACGCGTTTGATTCTGCTGTCGGACTCTTGTTCGCGGGCACGGGCGATGGCGTCCTGCAGCCACGGGAAGCAAGCTGTGATACCGGTGCCACCAGCGAGCAGAATCAGCGTGTCGTAGCGGGTGTGAAGTGGGCGATGGAAGCCACCATAAGGGCCATCGAGCCAGACAGATGTAGTAACTGCTCTGTCGTCCGTCGAGGCGTGCGCCTGGACGTACGATATGAGTTTGCGAGTGAAGCCAGCGTGGGCGCGAGGGAGGAAGACGAGGTGACAGGGCAAACCACGGGCAGACTCTGCAGTAGCGATGGTGAAGGGGTGGTTGTCCAGCGGTGCGAGATCAGTGAAGCGCAGGAAGACGTGCTGGGACGGCTTCCAGTGGAATCCGCCTGAGGGCCAGACGTCGATGCGTGTCACGTCGCCTGGCACGACGCTCACGGTTGCTGTGTCGCTGCTAAGCCAGGAGTTGCGGATGCTAAACGGTTGAGTCTTCCAGAACACCCGGACCAAGAAGGACGTCCCCCAAACCGCGAGCGCGGCCCAGAGGTAGGCCCAGGAGTCCATAACGTTGGCCGAATGCCAGAACAGGAGGCCGAAATAAGTAATAGCGAGCAGGATGTGTACAGCGTAGAAGGATTCGTAGAATCGCTGTCGGATGTATGGCAGAGAGAGTACGCAGATTCCAAAAAGGATTGCCAGCGGTGGTACACCAGTGTACTAAAGGATGTCAGTGAGTGAAATCTGAGCAAGAGAGATGCTTTGGATACCTCGTTGGCGCCAGACGTGCCATACATATAGAATTGTGTCTTTACCATAGCTTCCCCGCCAACTATAGGATTTCGAGCACTGCCAACAAGAAATGGTAGAGTATGGAATAAACTCAACGCAAAGCTTATCCACGCGACCCATCGATGTAAAAGATTCAGTCGTTCATGACTGATACCCGTGAAGAGAGTCAAAACATTTGCTTTGCCAGTGAGTGCCACAAGAATCGGAACGCAAGCAAAGGCCATCAAACCACATCTGATAGCAATTGGGGGAGAGCCGTATCCGATCTGTTCGCGGTAATACGGCTTCACAGCGAACACGAGCGCAGTGAAGAACACTATGGTGATAAGGAGGAAAAGGATGGTTCCAAGATCCGCAGGGAAGTCCAACAGCTTTGCGGGCCAGCTGGCTCGAATTCGCCTGTAAAACACGGATCGCCCAAGAGCTTGCAACTTCCTAAGAATGGACGGACTTTGCGGTGCAGTTGGCGAGCCCTTTGTCAAATTATCCTTGACAATAGTGAAGACATAGGCCAGAAACAACAGTCCGACGACTGTAAGACTGTCAGTGTACAATCACCTAGAGTATCGGCTTCGAGAGCATCATCTCCTGCGGAAGCCAGCAGCAAATGCAGAAATAATGAAAGAAGGCGAAATGCCTCAAAGTGCTCTTTCATCAGTAATGATGCACCCGTTCGTGAGAATGATTTCATACTGGGAATCTTACCTATCACGTAATAGTAAGTCGCCCAATGGCCGTATTCGAACTGATAGGCCCAAGATACAGCGGCCTGAGAAGCATTTTGAGCGGCGTAGTAAGCGGTACACTCATCGCCAGCATTGATGCAGTTAGGATCCGACAGTGAAAGATTCGCGACCGCCGGGTCATAAGGCATAGACATATCCATCTTGAAAGGATTTCCCTCCTCTGGAGAACTTGAACAGAATTGAACAGAATTGAACAGAGAAGTGTCAAATCAATCACAGGAATTGGGTAGAGTCGGTGGCGAGACATGCCCAGTTGCCTCGTCCACACCTCCCCTCTATATAGCAACGAGTGGGAGTGAACAATTGATCAGTCCACAGGAGAAGCTCATGCTCACTATCCCCACCTCTCGACTCTCGGCTCTCTCAAGGGAGTAAAACAAAAACCTTAAAAACGTGCTCATTTGCTGGGCATCGGGGTCTTGGCAAGCCATTTCCCCGCTAAAAATGGGAGAGAAACGAATGGCAGTAGAAGAATAATTCAGAGTCAACACGAAGCGAAGAAGTTAACAGCATTAGCCTATTTCGCTACAGCAGAAGGTCACGAAGAGCGTTGAAACGTTCCGGCTGCAATTGGTCTAAAGACTCGATAGAAAATCGTCGATGTTCTGGTCCACGAGTCCACGACATAGACTGGGAGACGAGGAGAGTGCATTCCGTCTTCAAAAAGCGAGATAATTCAATTATAGACCTTTCTCCAGCCAAAAATCACTGATATTGGTGACCGGACGGTGAACCAGCAGTTTGGAGGCAAAAAGCCCTTATCTGCCGGCCGGAGGCAACAAGCTGGTTGGTTGAACTTGCGTGTCGTGAACCCTCGATTGCAGAACAAAATATGCTCAAAACATGCTCAAAACATGCTCAAAACGACACGAGGGCCTTCCAACAGCCTAGAGCCCACAGAATTTTCAAGTAGCTGCAAATCTTCCCATCGGAGCCGCTGATCCGAAATATATGTTACTCGTTTCTGTTTCCTCATCTCTACATCCTTGATTTGTTTCGATAACATCTTAAGAGGACTACTCTAGTCTACAAACAAGCCCTATTCTCGCGTCAAGTACCGCCTACAGATATTAGCAAAAATCCAAGATGAGCTCCAGCATGAGCTTCTCTCCAACGTCCACAATGTCAATGACCCTAAGCTCAATGTCGATGGCCATGTCGAGCACGGCCAGCGCGGCCTCTGCAACATCGTCGTCAATGTCAATGAGTGGCATGGGAGGTGACATGGGAGGTGACATGGGAGGTAACGCCTGCAAAATTTCGGTCCGCAAATCATGTCTACACCCTCTTTCGGACTTTTCATTGACATTTCTATTGCAGATGCTCTGGAACTGGTACACCGTCGACGCCTGCTTCTTGGCTCGCTCATGGCATGTCACCTCATCCGGCATGTTTGCTGGTAGCTGCATCGGTGTCATCGGTCTCGTCATTGCTCTCGAATTTCTCAGGCGTCTCGGTAAAGAGTACGATCACTTCCTCCTGCGCGATTTCCAATCGCGCCCTGCCGCAGTGATATCTACCACCCCATACGTTACTGGAGCTGGCCCAACTGATGCCGGCGATGGCAACAGCAGCGAGGGGTTGAACTTGATTGGAGCTCGAATGGCTTTCAATGGTCCAAGCCGCTCTTTCAGGCCTAATTTGCTGCAGCAAGCTATTAGAGCGTTATTGCATATGCTGCAATTCGCGGTAGCCTACTTCATCATGTTGCTTGCCATGTACTACAATGGCTACATAATTATTTGCATTTTCATCGGCGCTTACATTGGGTACTTCATATTTGGCTGGGAAACTGTGTCGCTTGAGTAAGGCTCCCACAGGCGTTTCCAAATGCTTTTAGATACTATCAACTAACCATATTCTTTAGTGGACCTCAAGAGAAAGTGACGGTATGCTGTGGATAAAGCGTCATGTTGTGGCGTGGTCCTTGGGGACAGGTGCGGGCTTACCACATTTAGTCGCCTGTCGACGACTGTCACGGTCGCTCACATATATGGTAATCCGCCAATGATTTCACTGAAGTGAAATCCTTTTTTTTGTCGCCCACATGGGCGAGGGGCAAGGGCGGATCCTCACAACGATCCGGCCCTTTCTTTCTTTCTTCATCCTTGGTATCTTCGTTAGGATAGCTGAATCGAATCCATTCTTCACGCTGCCGTTACATAAACAGATATCTCCATTGAGAAATATCTTGATTCCTGTGGAAGATAGTGTACTTACTGGAGGCCTTACGTATAAGGATCGGTGCGGCACAAATCACTTGACTGGAACTTATGCTTTAACGCTTACGGGAACATCATCTAACAGAGTTTTCAAAAGCGCGCTGTTGAGGGCTTAAACCTTGGCGTAGGAGCCTAAAGGCGAGGCCCACGTTGTTGGGGGGTGCGGTGGAAGACGCCGAAAAAAAGCCCCCAGAGCCGCCGTTTTCTGCCGCCTATTCACAGCTTCCCTCCCTTCATCCGGGATACCATTCTCTACCATAAAGAGGAACAAAAAATGGATTGAGCAGAGAGTAGGTGTATCTGTTGCCTCACCCGGACTAGAGGATGCGGACACGCTCCTCGGAAGAGTCTCCTAGGGGGTTACCCGGTTCAGGTCCTAGGGGGTGTCCATTCGCCCCGGAACGTGGCCCGTTTTAGGTACGGAGGGGGTAAGGTGGTAGAGCAGGCTCTCTTCCGAACAGACCTCCTCCGAATCAATCTGGGTCAGAATGGGACACACTCTGAGCCTGAATGAGCACTCTCTGGAAACTAACAAACCCCCTTAAGGCCTTGCACAGCCATTCTGTAGGGCCCGAATAGGCACCTCCCAACTAACTGGGCATCGCCTGGGGCTTGAGTTGGTGCTCAATAGAAACTTGATGGGTAATCACGTGCCTAGTCTTGGCTAAGCCTCACTTTGAAATCTTTCATACTGATAGCGTGGGACTCTACCATTTCTTTCACACGAGTGCGGCACCGTGAACTTCCGTAAGTAACCACAATCCCTTTCAGTTATCACACATTCAACCTCTATGGCATTTTAGACTTACATGTAGCAACCCTCGTCAAGATATCCGCACCAAGTCTGTCCAACCAACGGAACTTTCTTCTGCCAACCCTTCCGAGCGCTTTTCTTAGAATCGCTTAAGGGGCGTATACTAAAGAGGCGCACGTTCCCATATCAACAGTATGGTAGGTGTAAAAAGACGCCCCAGGGTAACATGTCCCAAGACGGGATTGCTCAGACTTTTCCTAGTAGTTTGTTCCAGCTTGGGTCAGTCCAGCTTGGGAGCTCGGGCAACACCCTGGGTGAGACACAGGTGAGGGGATCACCCCGGGCGCACCCAGGGATCACCCCCGGCTCACCTCGGCTCACCTCTGCGGCACCCGACGGTGGTGAGCGTCGCCGTCCTATGCTCACCCGCTAGAACAGGAAGGGCAACATCGCACCATCCTCCCCCAAGTTCTGCCCCCCCCCCCCCCCCCAACTCTCCTCATACGACCCACGTCGCGTCTAAGGCCTCGGCGAGCTCTACCTTTCCCTGTATGCTCCCTCCCTCCACCGAAAGATACGACGCGGCCTATGAGAA